>WSSedB1CaDRAFT_10001034_pt1 | contig 11056 bp, 10 predicted proteins | sample WetSurSB1Cattail_FD_9460 | JGI IMG/M metagenome (IMG submission 9460)
TGGTTTGGTGAGGTGAATCGCAGCTTTGTACCGCTTCATTCACTCTATATTTGTTATCTCTGTGTGTTTTTTACGATTGGTTTGAAATATGCTCTGGGTATCAGTCTTGCCAATCTCATATGCTATGCAAATAGTGTTTTTGTGTTCCTGTACCTTCTTGCATCCCTGGCAGGCGGAATTCTTCTTAGGCATTCCAAACGAAAAATGTCAATTTTGTCAGCCGTGTTCTGCTGCTATATCTACTATTCACTGGGACTTTCCGGTTTTTATGCATTCGCTGTGCTTGCCTTTTCATTCATATGGGATGTGTTTGTGTTGAAGAAAGAATCAAAAGTAAGTGAAGACAGCGCAGGATAGAAACCTGTAAGTAATAAAAAAAGAAGAGCTTGCACCCGGCAGGATGAAACTCATTGCCAGGGGTAAGAAGATTGAAATCCGTAATTGGTGCATAGTTGATGTTGGGCAAAAGGTGTTGTGAAGTATAGAAGAGTCTGTACAGGCTCCCTGGGCAAGAATAACGTCGCGAATGTGGATGCCTGCACATATATAGTTGCGCCACAAGTGCCAACACGTAGCAGCTTACGGACACCATATTTGTTCATAAGTTTATTGACATAAATGGAATAAGATGGTAAAAGTTCTGGTTTTGATGTTCAAACTGCTTACTTGAACTAAAAATGATCTGAGTTCAAAAACTCAGATCATTTTTAGTTCAGGTTGTTTTTGCACCTGTCATAGCAAAGATTTCTGTAATATAACCAAGCTCGCTGTCTTGAATCGTGATACCATAAGTGCATTCGACGAAAGCAAAGGCTTCTTTAACGGTACTGTAAACATTGCTGTGCTGTATGATAAAAGGCTGGAGATTTTTGTATTTCAGCTGGTCGTTGCGGATAGCACGTTCGATCATACAAGAGGAATGGAACATAAACTTTACGTAGAGGGCAGGTTCCTGCAGATAATTTAGTTGTGTTGTGATATTCGCAAAGACTTTTTCAAGTATTGGAATGATTTTACATGCATCGACGAAAACAAGAACATTTTCGATAAGTTTGATAATTTTATCAGAATCAAAATGGAGTTTTTCGGCAATAAGGTTCATCGGAAGTGGTGTGGTAGCGCTCATTCCGATACAGCAGCTCTGGGTCTCGACCTCATGCGCGAGCTGCTCTAATGAAGTTGTTGGCATCAAAGCCTTACGTGTGGCTTCAATGACCATTGGTGTAGTGACCATACGCAGTGTATGCGTTTTGATACCTGTAGTCTCGGTGATGAGGTCGCCAAAGGTTGTGAGAGAGCCCATATCGGCAAGTAAGAGTACGCCTTTGCCTTCATCAATTTTCTCTACAAGTTTCGTTACGCGTTCCAAAGCCTGACTGATTTTTTCTTCGAGTGGCATGCAGAGCCCGTGGGCGTGCTGCACACCTAGAAGGCGGTTCGAAACCTCAGCAAAATCTGTGGCGGCATGGTAGCCGTGTGTAAGGACGAGAATGCCGATGTGTCCATCTTTTTTGTTGATGCTTAGGGTTTGCAGACAAAGAGAAATGAGGATGATTTCCTGTCTAGGAATTGAAATCTGCAGTTTGTTTTCAAGATAACTTACAATTCGATTAGAAACCTGATAGTAGGTATCATTTTCTTTTATATCCATGTTATTTGCTGGCAAAATAAGCGGTGTATTCATTTTGATGCGTTCAAGCATAGTTTCGACATGCAGTACAAGGCCATGGAATACCTGTGTCGGAATTTGTAGATCGTATTCCTGTTCCGCCATAGTTACAGCCTTTTTCAGCAAATGGTAGATCTGCGGTGAGATGATTTTTAAAAAGGCTGATTCGTCGGAGGCAAGAGCTTCCGGCATTTTTTTATTGTCGGAAATATCCAAGTATTCCGCGATCTGATTATTAAAGATTTCCTTGATGGTAGTGAGGGAAAGGTCTTCGGCAAAGTATTTTTTTGAATTGCTCAGCATTATTTGATAAAAATTAGTTTGCGAAGGCTCCTCAGCCGGGGTGTGAATAAGCTGTTCAGGAAAAAAAGTGATGTCCTTGAGCAGGTTTAGATCAAAAGATGAGTTTGGATTTGAGTGTTTACTTGTGATCACATCAAAGAATTTGAGGTACTGCACTGGCAGGTTGGAAAGTTTAATGTGAATCTGTGGGCTTTTTTCGGTAATGAAATTCACGAATGCGTTGGCACAGATAAGCTTGATATCATTTTCGAGTTGTCCGATGTTGCCGGGGCAGTCATAAATGAGGAAAAGTTTCAGAATTTCGGCCGAGACATAGATTTCGTGGGCCATGTTCTTGGATTCTTTTTGAAAAAAGAGTTTTATGAGATCATAACGTTCCTTAAGTGAACGATTTTCAAGATCGGGAAGTTGGATAAGATTTGGAATGCGACGCAGAAGGGTCTGGAGCACAGCTGTACTTAGTTTTTCTGTGGTTGCCGCAAAAATCAAAACCTGTGCTTCACGCACAGTATCTGAGTCGCCTAGTCGGTGGTACTGCCCACGATCCATGAGTGAAAATAACATTTCCTGTCCCTCTGGCGGCAAACGATGAATTTCGTCAAGAAAAAGAATGCCATGATTGGCTTTTTCAATAAGCCCTGTATGGTCTTTCGTGGCACCAGTAAAGGCACCTTTTTTATGTCCGAAAAGATGTGAGAGCAAAAGCTGAGGGTTGCCTGCGTAGTCTGCACAATTAAAGATGATGTAAGGCGCATCCAATGCCAAGCGTTGCGTTTGCTGAGCATAGATATACATCACGCGTGCAAGCGTAGTCTTACCACCACCGGTTGGACCGATAATAAGGCTGTGCAAGCCGTGCGGTGGATAGAGAATTGCGGCTTTAGCCTGTTTGATAGCTGTCTTAAGGCTGCGGTCATAGCCGATAAGATGCACAAAAGGTGATTCAGCAGTTTGAGCCATAGCAATAGGAATCTTTTGGATCAATGTTTGGGGTGGTTTTTTGGCAGATGACATTTTAGGTAATGACAAAGAATTGATAGTGAGGGAAAAAAGCGACTGTAATTCTCTAAGATTTTCAAAAGCAAGATTAGAAATCGGTTGTCCAAGATAATCCTCTGCACATTGACGAGCAAGAAAAAGCACTGGCTTACCATAAATTTTTATTAGTTGGTTTTCACGGTGTAACTGATTGAGATCGCGACTTACATTATCGCGGCTAAGATCTAACTGTTTGCTGATCCAGAAAGCGTCAAATCCGGTGATGTTTTTTTGCTTGTTCGTTTTATTAAAAAGCAGTTGACTCTGTTCTTTAATAAAAGCTAATATACGTTCTTTGCGGATGGGGTGTCTTGGCATAAATAAAACAATCCTTTCTATAAGAATGTGTGTTGATACAGTAAAAATTTTTTTATTAGTAACACAGGTTTTGGTTGTTTGACAAATAACTATAAAAATAACAAATTTATTGTAACACAGATATAAAACAAATTGTAGATTTATTGCAAAATAATAAAATTTTCAAATAATAACATCGTAGAAAAGCCGTAAGCAGTGGATGATTTTGGTTGTAACACACATAACACAGATAAGTTGGCATGCTGCTTGCAATAATATAAGGTGTTTGGATGTAAAAAGAATTTATGTATTTATGAAGCAGTTTTGAGAAGAAAGGGTGAGATAAATAAGTTACGTTGATAAAAGAAAACTTATTTTAAACGAATTGCAGAGTGTTCTAGAAAAAGTGCCAGAAGATAAGGTGGTTCAGCTGGTTGAAGAATTGTGCCGAGCAAATGCGATTTTTGTTATAGGTGTAGGAAGAGTAATGCTTATGCTGCAAGCGTTTGTAAAACGACTAAATCATTTGGGAATTAAAGCTAACTTCGTTGGTGCAATTGATGAACCTGCAATTACTGAAAAAGATGTTTTATTAGTGGGGTCTGGATCGGGAGAAAGCGTTGTCCCAGTTGCAATAGTAAAAATTGCAAAAAAATATAATGCGAAAATTATTCATATTGGATCTAACCCTGAAAGTTCAATGACAGCATTTGATGACATATTTATTCGTGTTCCATGTACAACAAAATTGAATTTAGATAACGAAATTCAATCAAGACAAATCATGAGTAGTTTATTTGAACAGAGTATCTTGTTGTTGCTAGATGCAGTTGCTCTGATGATTGCAGAAACAAAGAGTGTTAATGATTTACATGAATTGTGGAACTATCATGCAAACTTGGAATAAGGGAGAAGAAGATACGTATGCAAACAATGAGAGCAGCTGTGCTAAACAATGTTGGAATATTAGAAGTGGAAAATGTACCTGTACCTGTTCCGGCAGAAGATGAGGTCTTAGTAAAGGTCTCGGCTTGTGGAGTTTGTGGATCAGATTTGCCACGAATATTAACCACAGGGACATATCATTTTCCAACGATTCCTGGTCATGAGTTTGGTGGAAAAATTCAATCTGTAGGAAATGACAAATATAATGATTTGATTGGACGAAAGGTGGCCGTGAACCCGCTTATTCCATGTCATCATTGTGAAATGTGTGAAGTTGGTAAATTTTCTCAGTGCAAAGAATATGATTTTTTGGGTTCTCGTAGTGATGGAGGATTTGCAGAATATGTAAAGGTTCCAGTTGAAAATTTGGTTCTATTACCAACAGATTTTAATGATAAAGCAGTTGCTTTTTTAGAGCCAGTTACAGTTGCTTTGCATGTCGTACAAAATTGTCAATTGAAATTTGGTGAAAATGTTGCGGTTTTTGGTTTGGGTGCAATTGGAATGTTTATTGCACAGTGGGCGAAGATTTTTGGTGCGAAGCACGTGTTTGCAATTGATATTGATGAAAAAAAAGTATTTTTAGCGCGACAATTAGGTTTAGCGGATGCTGTTTGTACACGAGAGGCAGATATAGAAAAAATCGTTTACAAAACAATACCAGGAGTTGATTTTGTGTTTGAAGCATCTGGTTCAGCCATAGCCTTTAATCAAGGAATTTGTTTATTGCGTCAGTCGGGAACTCTTGGTTTAGTAGGGCGGCCTACAAAAGCTTTTAATATCGAGCCCCAAATTTTTGAAAAGATTTTGCGTTCACAATTAATTATTCGGGGCACATGGAGTTTTGAATCAAATAATTTTCCTCATAATGCATGGAAACAAAGTGCAGAAGCTATTGCGGAAGGGAGAATTCAAGTTCTGCCTTTGATATCACATACGTTTTCATTGAATAAAACACTGGCGGCAGTTAAGCTTATGGCGGAACGGCAAGACTTTTATTCAAAAATATTAATTTTACCTGAAATGAAATAAAAGAACTTAATAAAGTCAGTCAAATTATTTGCGATAATATAAAAGGCAAGCCTTATTTCTGTTAAAAGATAAGTTAATAGAGACAATTTTCTTGCGACAGAAATATAAGATATTTTAGTACTACAGCTATAGACAGTAAGGCGGTTAGAGATTAACCAAAAAGGTTTTAAGTACTATGGCAGTATTGTTAGTGGGCTGGTATTTTAAAAGTTACAGAAGTGTATGAATATGTAACGGACAGGGGAGGGATAAATATATTAATAATGCGTATATAAATTATAATATAAAAAAAGAGAGGTAAGAAAGATTATGGGATCAGCAATTTTAGTGGCGATTATCGCTACCCTGAGCACATGGTGGGTGAATCATGCTATAACTAGAACTTGGTTATATCCGCTATGGTCAGGATTTTTGGTAGCTTTAGCAATGGGAGAACCAGTTATAGGAATGAAAGCAGCTGCGTATATTCAACTTACGTATTTAGGCTGGATTACAGCTGGTGGAACTATGCCAGGAAATTTGATGGTGGCAGGGGTTTTTGGTACAGCATTGACCATTTTATCGGGAGCAGATCCGATTTTGGCGCCAACGTTTGCAGTTCCGTTTAGTTTACTTGGTATTTTGACTTGGCAAGCTTATATGACATTGAACAGTTTTTGGGTTCATAAAGCCGACAAATATTTAGAGGCTGGCGATTTAACGGGTGTTCGCATGATGAATTGGATACCATCGGGTATATTGAGTTTTATTTTAAATGGTATACCAGCATTTATCTTAGTTCGTTTCGGAGGTGATTATGCAACACAGGCATTAGCGGCTATCCCACAGTATTTGATAAATGCTTTTTCTACTGTAGGTGCATTAATGCCAGCACTTGGTATCGCAATGCTGCTTATGTACATTGGGAAAAAGAAAATCATTGCGTTTTTCTTCGCAGGATATTTTCTTACGGTATATTTACATTTGGATACAATGGCAATTACTGTATTTGCAGCAATTGCTGGGGTATTGGTATATTTCTTCACGGTTGATAATAAAAGTGAGGGGGCGTAACTTATGGAAGAGACAGTGCAAAAAGAACAAGTTAAATTACGGAAAAGTGATCTTATAAAGCATTGGTTGGGAGGGTATTCTCAAGAAACTTGCTATAATTACGAACGCTTACAGGCATTAGGGTCGGCACAAGCAATTATTCCAGTAATTAAGCGTTTGTATAAAACAAAAGAAGAACGTGCAAAAGCGCTAAAAAAATATATGGTATTTTTTAATACAGAACCATCTTTCATAGGAACGGTTATACCGGGTATTGCGGCTTCAATGGAAGAACAAGCAGCCAATGGTGTTGAAATAACAGAAGATGACATAAATTCTTTGCGTACTGGACTAATGGGACCGATGGCGGGTATCGGAGATACAGTATCACAAGGTATCGTTTATCCGATTCTTGCAGGTATTGCGTGTTCACTCGCATTGGCTGGTAATTTGGCTGGACCAATATTGTTTGAGGTTTGTTACAAAGTTATTATGCTTACATGTGGTTATACAATGTACATGGTTGGCTATAAAAAAGGAAAGACGGCTATCTTGAGCCTTTTGCGAGCTGGAACTTTAAATCGTGTAACGGAAATTTTTGGTATTATCGGGTTGATGGTTATTGGTTCTATGGCGGCAACACGCGTTACCATTATTACACCTATTGCTTTCACTGTAGGCGATGTAGGAATTAATTTGCAGAAGGTTTTGGATTCCTTATTACCATCAATGCTTCCTCTTTTAGCGGTATTAGCTGTTTGGAAACTTTTGGCAAAAGGAAAGAGTCCAACCTATGTAATAGCTGTACTGTTTATTGTTGGCGTGATTTGCTCGCTGTTAGGGATTTTATCGATTCCGGCAGCAACTTAAGCAGAAAGAGATATTTTGAATAAGTAGATTTATGGTAGAAATGAATATGAGGTGAATTCTGTGTGATAGGATTATTATTAGTTAGCCATGGGAGTTTATGTGAGCATATACTGAAATCAACGGCGATGATTGCAGGAACGGTAGAACAATCACGAGCCGTTCCTTTGAATCCGGGAGAGTCTCCAATGGATTATGAGGTTCGAGTGAGGACCGCAATTGCAGAGGTAGACACAGGAGAAGGAGTTATTGCTTTGGTAGACGTTTTAGGTGGGACACCATATAATATAGTGGGTTCCATCAGCAGGGATTATAATATGCAGATTGTTACAGGAATGAATATGCCAATGGTGGTTTGTTTTACACTGGAACGTGAAGGCGGATATGAAATGACAGAATTAGTAGATTCTGTATATGAAGCTGCAAAAAAGGGAATTCAAGTTCTAAGAAGAAAATAGTTTTATTCATGGGTAATGTTTTTCATATATGCCTTCTTGTTTTGCTTCAATCTTGGAGTAAATAGCGATGTTAGTGCCGTGGTTTACTCCGGGAATGATGCAGAGTAAATGGACAGTAAAAATTTATATCGAATAGGATGCAGGTTGCACATCTTGTTTTTCATTTCTATTTGTGCCATAAGCAACAGTGGCAGAATATGAGGTTAAAATGGATAATTTAGTGTTAGCTAGAATTGACGATCGTTTAATTCATGGGCAAGTTATGACGGCGTGGATGAAAGTAAAGCCGGCAAAACATATTCTTGTTATTGATGATAAGGTGTCGAAAGATTCTTTTATGATTGATATTATTGAATTAGCTTCACCAGCAGATGTAAAAGTTAGTGTATTATCGTGTGACGATGCAATTACAGAATTAAAAAATGGGTTGAAAGTTCCAACCATCTTATTGGCAAAAACGCCAGCAACCTATAAAAAAATTATTGATGCAGGCATTGATATTTTGTCAATTAATGTAGGAGGAATGGGAGTAAATGCAGGGCGAAAAACACTCTATAAAAATATAGCTGCTTCAGAAGAAGAAAAAAATATTTTTAGAGAGTTTTTATCTAAAGGGATTGAAGTGAAAATACAAATTATTCCAGCAAATACTGCCATAAAAATGACAGAAGTGCTAAAAAAATAAATTCATACGAAATCAGTGGAGGACTATTTATGAAGGCTATGCGTTTGCATAAAGTGAATCAATTCACATTAGATGAAGTAAAAAAACCAAAGCCACAGGGAAAAGAAATTTTGATTAAGATTGAAGCATGTGGAATTTGTGGCTCCGATATACCACGTGTTTATGAGTTGGGAACCAAGGTTTATCCGGTTACTTTAGGACATGAATTTTCTGGTACAGTTTGTGAAGTCGGTAATAAAGAAAATGAAATACTTATTGGTCGAAAGACAGCAGTTTTTCCAATTATACCCTGTATGAAATGTGAGAACTGTCAGATTGGCAACTATGCAGAATGTGATAACTACCAATATCTTGGTTCACGAAATGATGGTGGGTTTGCGGAATATTGTTTAATACCAAGCAAGTGGCATTTGGTTTTATCAACTAATCCGAAACTTCCAGTAGAAGATTTATCATTAGTTGAACCAGCAACTGTTGCACAGCACTCGATGCGTAAGGCAGGCGTAACTGCTGGAGAAAAAATTATTATTATTGGTGCTGGGCCAATTGGAATTATGGCAGCCAGATGGGCGAAGATTTTTGGGGCATCAGAGGTTGCTATGTTAGAAATTGATGATGTAAAAACGTCTTTTGCGAAAAAATGTGGTTTGGATGTATATGATGTAAAAGATCCAGATTGTATAAGTAAAATATTGAAGTGCTTTAGCCGTATAGATGTTGTAATTGAAGGAACAGGAACATCTTCTGGAATAAATACTGCGATCCAACTTTGTCGTACATTTGGAAAAATTGTTTTGATGGGAAATCCTCATCGCGATACGATGATTAATTTGCAAAACCATAGCCTTATTTTGCGTAAGGAATTAACTTTAATAGGAATGTGGAATTCTTATTATGCTGAGCTACCTTTTAATGAATGGAAATATACTGTTCAACAAATAGATTGTGGTAAATTAAAGGTGGATGATTTGATTACTCATAGGGTATCATTAAACAACCTTAAGCAGTTTTTTGATCAAATTTATAACAAAGAGGTAACCATTTGTAAAGCAATATATTTTGCAGGGAATAAATAATTGGATAGACTAGGGGGATTTATATTGCAAAGCGCTAGTATGTTGATTACAAATTCAACAGGAATTCATGCAAGACCAGCAGCAGAACTCGTCAAATTAGCAAAAAAATTCGAAAGTTGTAGTATACTTTACTTGAATAATAAAAAGGCCAATTGTTGCAGTATTTTAGAAGTCATGGCTTTGGGAGCAATTAAAGGCACCGAAGTAGTACTTATGGTAGAGGGAAAAGATGAAAATAAAGCCTTTGATGTCTTAAAAAATTATATCGTTGCACTTAAGGAATAATGAGGTTTGAAAATGTTTGTTGAGTTTGTTGTAGGGAAGGAGCTTGTTTATGGATATTAAATTTGCACCCTCGTTAATGTGTATGGATTTGTTGAATGTACAACAGCAGATTGACATACTGAATAAGCGTTGTGATTATTATCATGTTGATATTATGGACGGGCATTTTGTCAAAAATTTATGTTTGTCAATTGACTTTGTGAGAAGATTAAAAATGATTGCCAAGCGTCCATTGGATTGCCATTTAATGATTACAAATCCAGAGAATTATATAGAGCAGCTTATAGATATTGGTGCCGATTGTATTTCTTTGCACGTAGAAACTTTAAATGGACAGGCATTTCGACTTATTGAGCGCATCAAGCAGGCAAATTTACGATTTGGTATAGTTTTAAATCCGGAAACAGATTTGAATGTAGCTAAGACGTATTTACACTTTGCTGATTTGCTTACTATTATGAGTGTTGATCCTGGTTTTGCAGGGCAAAATTTTATTGTTGAATCCTTAGATAAAATCAGACAGGCACGTGATTTGAAAGATAGTGAAGGATATAAGTATAACATTGCTGTAGATGGAGGATGTAATAAAAAAACATATAAACAACTACTTGATGCAGGCACAGAATGCTTTGTTGTAGGAGGAACAGGACTATTTAAACTTCATTCAAATATAAATATTGCTTATGATATGATGCTAAAAGAGTATGCGGAAAATTGCTTAGTGCGTTTAGGAAACTGATTAAAAAAATTTTAAAATCTACTTTGAAAGCTATTGACTGTTTGATTGAATGACATGCAGATTTTAGTGTATACTACAATAAGTTTGTAATAGTAGCTATAAAAGCAATTTGTAAAAACTATCGCGCAAAATGCTTTTATAGTAATGGTGGAAGGGCATTGAGAATAAAATCGTCGTCTATATCCAAGAACTGCATTTGTCAAATTATTATATGATTTGCATCACTGCGGAAAATGAGCTTTTTGAATTGAGAAAAATTAAAAAATAAATAAAATTTTTCTTAGGGTACCTATTATAATCTTAATTACTCAGATGGACTAGAAAAAGTGAAATAAATAATGTATTCATTTGTAGATAAGAGATTTATGTTATTTGGTGTTTCCCTATCAAGTAAATAAGAGATGGAATATAGTGCGCCCTGTTTCTTTTTTTGTTCTGAGGATAATCATGGGTATGAAGTCAAATATAAAAAACGCCTCTTGCTAAGTCAGCGAAAAGAATCGTTGTCTTGCAAGAGACGTTTTTTTGAATGAATATCGTTTTTTTACAGTATCGCCGTATCAAGTGCAAGTTTGATCATGTCGTTGAAGGAGGTTTGGCGTTCTTCGGCAGTGGCGGCTTCGTGTGTGA
>WSSedB1CaDRAFT_10001035_pt1 | contig 11051 bp, 11 predicted proteins | sample WetSurSB1Cattail_FD_9460 | JGI IMG/M metagenome (IMG submission 9460)
AACAAGCTATCCCGAGTATTCGGGACTCCACCCCGCACTATATATTAAATAAGTCAATCCAAATGAGCCCAACAAGCTATCCCGAGTATTCGGGACTCCACCCCGCACTATATATTAAATAAGTCAATCCAAATGAGCCCAACAAGCTATCCCGAGTATTCGGGACTCCACCCCGCAATATCGAGGTGCAAATGTAATATTTCTGCTTCAGAAAACAAATTATTTATACTTTTTTAGTTCCTAATTGTTTTAATTTTCTAAAAGTTGATTATTTTCGTGTTGTATTTCATGTGTGCTAGATCATAGATAGTTAGATAGTTGGCAATCGGCAGTTTGCAGTTTGCAAATATTCTTAATGATTTTCATTAATTCATTAAAATTCAAACGTATGTATGGTAGTTTCAGGGAATTAATTGTTTATCAGAAAGCATTTGCATTTGCAATGAAAATCTTCGAAATCTCAAATGTATTTCCAAAAGAAGAAAAATTTGAATTAACAGATCAGATGAGACGTTCTTCACAGGTCTTCTGCAGAGCAAATGAGAAAGATATCGTAAATGTCAATATCCTAAACATTTTTCAAGCAAAATGAGCGACGCTGATATGGAAAACACAGAAACTCAGGTTTCACTTGATTTTGCTGAGAAGTGCAAATATATCACAAATGACGTATATGATGAACTTATTCAGAACTCTGAGGAGATAAGCAGGATGCTAAATCATATGGTATTAAATCCAGAAAAATATATGCCTAGACACTAAAATATTATTACTAACTTGCCAACTGTAAACTGCCAACTGCCAGCTTAGGTTTCTTAAGAGAATTATCCTGAGGAACGACAAATATCACTTATTTTTGTCTTATTTAAAACAACAGACCATGCCAAGAGTATTCAAAGCAACAGAGATAGAAAAGGAAGATAAGGAGATAAAACGTGATTATCTCGACCGACATATGCCACATGTTTTTTGCCCTGACAGTGTAAAAAGGGGAGAGAAATTTGAGGTTAAAGTAAAACTTGGTGAAGAATATCCTCATCCTGATGAACATGACCATTTCATAAGTGTCATACAGCTTTGGAACAGAGAAACACTCCTTGCTGAAGCACGTTATACTGCAGGCGTATATGGGAATGTGCCTTCACATTTTGAAGTTGATTTTTATATAGTGGCTCCTGAAGTATCAATGAACCTTTCTGCAATGTCGGTATGTACAAAACATGGACTCTGGCAGAGTGAAGATAAACCGGTTAAGGTGATCTAACGGGTTTAATTTTCTATTTTTGGTTCTCTTAACTCATTTGATGAGGCAGGTTTATTATCTTTGCAGGCCAAATAATGTATAGAAAATGGCTAAAGACGAAAAGAGAAAAAGCAATTGGCGCGATAAATACAGATTTACCGTAAGAAACGATCATACTCTGGAAGAGGTCTGGAAAATTGTGCTCACAAGATATAATGCCTTCCTGCTGATCACTTTTATCCTGCTTTTTATTATTTGGGGAACAAGCACTCTTATCTCATTCACAAACCTCAGGGAATTCATTCCGGGCTATCCTGACGTTAATATGCGTCGTAATATTCTTATGAGTGCCATCCGTCTCGATTCACTCGACCGTGAACTGAGATTAAGAGATAAATATTTTGATAATCTGAATGCAATAATTTCAGGTGGTCAACCTTTGAAACAACAGGAAGAGAGCACGCCTGACAGGACTTATAAAGCTATCAAATTCAATACTTCAGCCAAAGATTCTATGTTAAGAGCACGGGTCGAAAACGAAGAAAGATATAATCTTTCGCTAGGGTCATCAACTCCTGAATCGACATCAGGTTTGGCCACTGTTCATTTCTTCCCTCCTGTTAAAGGAATCGTCTCAGGCAGATATGATGTCAGAACCAAACACTTTGGAACAGATATCGTTACAAATCCGAAAGCTATAGTTTCTGCGGTCCTTGATGGTACTGTTATTTTCACAGGATGGACAATGGAGACCGGTTTTGTAATTGAGATCCAGCATCAGAACAATATTGTTTCCGTTTATAAACATAATGCCGGTCTTCTTAAAGAAACCGGAGATCTTGTTCGTGCCGGTGATGCAATTTCGATTGTGGGTGACTCCGGAGAACTGTATACCTCGGGTCCACACCTCCATTTTGAGATCTGGTATAAAGGGAGTTCCCTTGATCCTGAAAAACATATCTTATTTTAATAATCAGGCTCTGTATGCCAGAAAGAATTGCATTGTTGGGATCAACCGGGTCGATAGGCACTCAGGCTCTGGATATAATTTCAAAGTATCCTGAGAAGTTTAGCATAGAGGTTCTGGCTGCTGGAAATAATGTTGATCTGCTCATAGAACAGGCACATAAATATCAACCCGATTCTGTAGTAATTGCAAATAGTGATTTCTATCCGCAATTGAAAGAGGGACTACATGGGACGAATATTAAAGTATATGCTGGCAATGAAGCCATCGAACAGGTAGTGACAATGTCAACTATCGATGTGGTCATTGCTTCAATTGTTGGCTATTCAGGTGTAAGACCTACAATTGCTGCGATAAAAGCCGGGAAAAAGATAGCACTTGCTAACAAAGAAACACTGGTAGTGGCCGGAGAAATTATAGGACGGCTTGTAAAGGAATCTGGGAGTATTATTATTCCTGTTGATTCTGAACATTCGGCAATTTTCCAGTGTCTTGTCGGTGAATCGGGAAACCCAGTTGAAAAAATTACACTTACGGCTTCAGGAGGACCATTCCTGAATATGTCTGAAGAATTATTGAAGAAGGTAAAACCATGCGATGCTCTTAAACATCCAAACTGGAATATGGGATGTAAAGTCACAATTGATTCAGCTTCACTTATGAATAAAGGATTGGAAGTGATTGAAGCCAAATGGCTCTTTGACCTCACTCCCGACGAGATTTCGGTCATTATTCATCCGCAGTCAATTATTCATTCATTTGTTCATTTTGCTGACGGGTCAGTTAAAGCACAACTTGGTGTTCCTGATATGCGGGTTCCTATTCTTTATGCCCTTAGCTATCCCGACCGGCTGCAATCTGATCTGCCCCGACTTGTGCTTAATGACTGTAAAGCTTTAACATTCAGTGATCCCGATATAAAAAGATTCAGGAATCTTTCCCTTGCATTTGAGGCCCTCAGAAAAGGTGGAAACATGCCTTGCATCCTTAATGCAGCTAATGAGGTAGCAGTTAAGGCTTTTCTCGATGGGAAAATTGGATTCACAGAAATGCCCGAAATTGTGGAATGCACAATGGAAAATAGTTTTTATTCTCCTTCCCCTGATCTGGATTTCCTTGAAATTACCGATTCAAACGCAAGGGAAACTGCTCTAAGTTTTATTACTAAACTTCAAAAAGAAAAATGACAATACTTATTAAAATTCTGCAATTTGTAATGAGCCTTTCAATTCTTGTAATTATACATGAATTCGGTCATTTTACTCTTGCTAAGTTATTTAAAACCAGAGTCGAAAAATTTTACCTCTTTTTTGATCCATGGTTTTCCCTTTTTAAACTAAAAAGGGGTGAAACAGAATATGGAATAGGATGGCTGCCTCTGGGAGGATATGTGAAGATTTCCGGAATGATAGATGAATCGATGGACAAGGAGCAGATGAAACTTCCTCCTCAGCCATGGGAATTCAGATCAAAGCCGTCATGGCAGCGGCTTCTGATAATGACTGGAGGGGTTATTTTCAATTTTATTCTCGCTATGTTGATTTTTATTTTTGTTTTGTTCGCATGGGGTGAAACCTACCTGCCAACCGCTAATGTTAAATATGGAATTGTGACCGATTCTGTCGGTTATGCCATTGGTCTCAGAAACGGAGATAAAATCATTAGTGTCGACAATCAACATGTCGAGAACTTCCTGGAATTAACTTCCGACATTGTGCTGAATAACAGAAAGACCATTCAGGTTGAGCGGGATGGTGTGCCTCTTAATATTGAAATACCCAGTGAATATATTCCTAAGATGCTGAAAGGGAAAGGCCAGATTGACACAAGAATACCTTTCGGTCCATATATTGTTGATAGCTTTGGGAAAAAATCTCCTGCAAAAGCAGCAGGACTGCTTCTTAATGATCAGATTATTGGTCTGAACGACAAGAAATTTACGTATTATGATGAATTTCAGAAGTATCTTTTAGAAAATAAGGAAAAACCATTAACAATAAATGTATTGCGGAAAGGCGTTAGCCTTAATGTCAATGTTACACCTGACTCTTTAGGAATGTTGGGTATAGGAAGATCAGTGGCGCTTGGCCAGATATTTGAACTTAAAACAATAAAATATGGGTTCCTGCAATCAATACCTGCAGGTATCGATAAAGGATTTAAAACTATTTCCGATTATCTTAAACAGTTCAAACTTATTTTTTCGAAACATACTAAGGCTTATCAATCGCTGGGTGGTTTTATAACAATAGGGAACATTTTTCCCGGTGTATGGGACTGGCAAAGGTTCTGGAATCTTACAGCATTTCTTTCAATAATACTGGCAGTTATGAATATCCTGCCTATACCGGCGCTTGATGGTGGCCATGTCCTCTTTTTATTATTTGAGGTAGTAACCGGGAGGAAGCCAAGTGATAAATTCCTTGAATATGCCCAGATTGTTGGTATGGTAATATTATTGGCGCTTTTGCTGTATGCAAACGGCAATGATGTATTGAGGCTGCTCAGAAAATAGATTTTGTGATTTCATGTCTTGTATATAAATTAAGTATTATTAACTTTGTATAAATTCTAATACTAAAAGAGATGGGCAATCTAGGAATGACAGAAATATTACTTATACTGCTTGTAGTCGTACTGCTTTTCGGCGGACGTAAAATTCCTGAACTTATGAAAGGAATTGGTCAGGGGATGAAAGAATTTAAGAAAGCTTCAAATTTTGATCCTGCAAAAGACGACGGAGAAGCAGCACATAAGGAATAAGTCTTTATTGAAAAAAATAATAAACCTGCATCCCGGTGCGGGTTTTTTTATTAAACCAATTCATATTTCTGATTTCTTCTTCCCGGTATAAATCCGGCTTCTTTGATGATTGATTGCATCTCATTGGCATTGAAACGATTATTTGCTCCTGCTGCACTTACTACATTCTCTTCGATCATGATGGAGCCGAGATCATTTGCCCCTGAATGAAGTGACAGCATCGCGATTTCCTTACCCACGGTTAATATTGAGGCCTGAATATTTTTTATATTATTTAAAACAATTCGGCTTATTGCTATTATTCTGAGATAATCTGGTCCATTATAACTACTCTTTATCCCGAGTTTTTCTGAAAGGAAAGTTCCTTCATCCTGAAAAGGCCAGGGGATGAAAGTTATGAATCCATAATGATTTTTCTGTTTCTCAGCCTGCAGGTCCCTAATTCTGACCAGATGCTCAACTCTCTCCCTTATTGTCTCTATGTGACCATACATCATTGTTGCTGAGGTAGGCAGATTCAATTTATGTGCTTCCTTCATCACTTCAAGCCATTCTCCTGATGTTGCTTTAGCCGGAGATACAATTTTCCGTACCCTGTCGCTAAGGATCTCGGCTCCTGCTCCTGGAAGGCTGTCAAGCCCGGCATCAACAAGCTTAACCAGTACCTCAGAATATGACAGCCTCTCTTTCTTTGTCAGGTAAACAATCTCCGGTGGCCCAAGAGCATGCAGTTTTAACGAGGGGTATAATTTCTTGAGATCTTTAAACAAATCAATATAAAAGCTTAAACCAAGATCAGGATTCATCCCTCCCTGTAAAAGTAGCTGATCTCCTCCAAGCGAGTACAATTCATCAATTTTGGTTTTATAATCCTCAATTGATGTGATATATGCATCATATGATCCTTTCTTCCTGCAGAAATTGCAAAAAGAACATTGTGAAAAACAAATATTGGTAATGTTCACATTCCTGTCTATCATCCATCCCACAATTTTACCTGGATTATGCAATTGCCGGAGTTTGTTTGCTACAAACATAAGCTCTGCTATCGGAGCCCTGGTATAAAGAGTAACACCTTCTTCAACATCAAGCGGTATGAGCTTCAGGGCTTTCTCATAAAGATCTTCTAAAATCATCTGTATAAGCTATTTAACATAATAATCTTAAATAATAAACTGCTTAATCTGCCTGTGGAATTATTACGGGCAAAGGTAACTCTTTGAAAACGAAACAATCAATTTTTTAGTTAACTTTACAGCTTCAAAAACCACCATTTAGAAATATGAAACCTGAAATTCAAAAAATATCACAAATATCCTCCCACCAATCTATTGTATGCATAATGGGGGATGATCAGATACCTGAACGGCTGAATCTCACAAAACAGGAACATGATTTTGCTAAAAATCAGTTTCAGGCTAAAGAAGAATTTATTTTTATTAATTCATATAACAGATGTCTTTATCTTATCAGATTAAAAGAAGGTAAAGAACAATATAAAATAAGAGAAGAACTAAGACGCACTTCATATAACATCAGAAAACTTATTAAGGAGAATAATCATTCCGAGCTTGTCGTAACATCCGAAAAGGCTTATAAGGGAGCTATTGAGGATTTTATTGAAGGACTGATGCTAAGCATTTATTCTTTTGATAAATATAAGACACAGGAAGGGAAAGATGATAAAAAGTCATTTCCATCAAAGTTTTTGGTACAAGGTGATATTGAGATTGCTGAGATTAAATGGATAACAGATCTTACCGACGCAGTTTATTTCACCCGCGACCTTATTAAAGAGCCAGTTAACAGGCTTAATGCAACAGCTCTGGCAGAAGAGATTAAGAAGAAGGGGGATTCCGCAGGTTTCAAAGTTGAAATACTGACAAAAGGTAAAATCGAAGCTCTTAAAATGGGCGGGCTGCTGGCTGTTAACAAAGGAAGTATTGATCCTCCTGTTTTCTGTATCCTTGAATGGCATCCCGAAAAGTGTGTCAATGAAAAACCCATTGTACTTGTCGGAAAGGGAGTTGTCTACGATACTGGAGGTCTTAATCTGAAAACGGGCGATTTCATGGCCGGCATGAATGGAGACATGGCCGGCGCTGCAATAGTGGCCGGTGTTTTGTATACAATTGCAAAAGCAGGAGTTCCTCTTCATATTATAGGCTTGATTCCATCTACAGATAATCGTCCGGGTGGTAATGCCTATACCCAGGGAGACATAATTACCATGTATAATAAAATGACCGTTGAAATAGGCAATACCGATGCTGAAGGCAGACTAATACTTGCTGATGCTATCAGTTATGCTTCGAAATATTCGCCGGAATTGATAATCGATATAGCAACTCTTACAGGTTCAGCAGCGATGACTTTTGGAGACCAGGCAATAGCCGTTATGACCAATGCTGATAGAAAATATTTCAATCTGCTGGTAGAATGTGGTAATGATGTTTACGAAAGAATTGCAGAATTGCCCTTATGGGAGGAGTATGGAGAGTTACTGAAATCTGATGTTGCCGATCTGAAAAATGTTGGCGGACGTGAAGCTGGTGCTATTACTGCTGGCAAATTTTTAGAGCGTTTTGCAGCATTCCCCTTAATCCATATGGATATTGCAGGAACAGAAATGCCAAAGAAGGACAATTTTTACAGAATAAAAAACGGAACTGCATCCTGTTTAAGATTACTTTCAACATTCCTCAGGAGAATTGCAGCTGACTATTCAGAAAAGAAATAATATTTATGGAAAAGAAAACGATACTTGCCGGCATCTCACATGGAGACATTAATGGCATTGGTTACGAGGTAATTATTAAAGCTCTTTCCGACCCTACAATAAATGAGATTTGTACACCAATTGTATATGGTTCTCCAAAAGTAGCTGCATATCATCGTAAAGCGCTTAATGTTAATAATTTCAGTTTTAATAATATCAGAACTCCTGAGGAAGCCCACTTAAGGAAAGCTAATATGATAAATTGTCTCGACGACAATATAAGAGTTGAACTCGGGAAATCAACTGTCCAGGGAGGAGAAGCTGCAATTATTTCGCTGGAAAAAGCAGTGGAAGATATAAAAAACGGGAAAATTGATGTTCTGATTACAGCACCTATTGATAAACAGAATGTCCAATCGGAGAATTTTCATTTTCCGGGGCATACTGATTATCTTAAATCTGTTGCAGGAGTAGAGGAAGTTCTGATGTTTATGATAGGAGAGAGTATGAGGATAGGGATCGTAACTGATCATGTTCCACTGAGCAAAGTTCCAGGATTGATAACTCCGGAAACGCTGATTCGTAAAATCAGGCTGATGAATCAGTCACTCATTCTTGATTTCGGAATCCGTAAACCCCGGATCGCAGTTCTTGGCCTCAATCCGCATGCAGGGGATAATTCATTAATCGGAACTGAAGAAGCTGAGATAATCAGTCCCGCAATTTTCAAGGCTCAGAAAGAGGGTATTATGACCTTTGGTCCCTTCCCCGCTGATGGATTTTTTGGTGCGGGATCGTTTGCAAAATTCGACGGTATCCTTGCAATGTATCACGATCAGGGACTTACTCCCTTTAAAGCTTTGTCGTTTGATTCGGGTGTTAATTTTACTGCCGGATTGCCATTTATAAGAACATCACCGGTTCATGGCACTGCTTTCGCTATTGCCGGTAAGGGTGAGGCATCAGAAAATTCTTTCCGTCAGGCTATATACCTCGCTTGTGATATTTTCAGAAACAGGCAGTTATATGCTGAAATATCGAGAAATCCCCTGAAACATCAGGATATTGAAATACATAGCGACCGCATTGACGAACTTCCTCCGGATATTTTTATTCCTGAACAATAAATATGATTGATTATATTAAAGGTGACATTATTCAGATAACCCCTACATTTCTAATTCTGGAAACGGGTGGCATAGGTTATTTAGTTAATATTTCGCTAACGACATTTTCCCGGCTTGAAGGCAAAAAAGAATTTAAAATTCTGGTTCATGAAGTCATAAGGGAAGATAGCCATCAGCTCTTTGGATTTGCTGATAATGAGGAAAGAGATATTTTCAGGTTATTGATTTCAGTTTCAGGAGTAGGAGCTAATACGGCAAGGATGATGCTATCTTCATTAACATCAGCCGAAATAGAAAAAGCAATTTTAGGTTCAGACGCTGACCTTCTTAAAAGTGTTAAGGGAATAGGATTAAAAACGGCTCAAAGGATTATTGTTGATCTGAAAGACAAGCTTGGAAAACATACCGGAAGCGGTGAAATATTTGCGTTTGCAGACAATACCAGGCGGGAAGAAGCGTTATCTGCATTAGTAATGTTGGGATTTGCCAAAAGCGCTGTCTCGAAGGCCCTTGATAACATAGTCAGAAATGAAAAAAACCTGACCGTTGAGGATATGATAAAGAGAGCGCTTAAAAACTTGTAATTCTGAATATAAGCCGTATTGGGATCAGGGATATCATATAAAAATATACTGATATTTTCGTATCTATTGTTTGCTTCTCTTCTCTTAATGTCTTCAGAAGCAAGCAGCCAGACTGTTGTGCCTAAAAATAGCCCTAAAGACACTACCCGGAAATCAGTTCTGAAGCTTACGGACGATTCAGGAATCCCCTGGGAATCACAGCAGAATTCCCCTCTTTATCTCAATAAGCCATCAAATATTAAATCCACAGTAATTTACGATCCCGAGAAAAATGAATATATTCTTTACGAAAAGGTAGGAACTCTCGATTACCGCATTCCTGTACATATGAGTCCTGAGGAGTACAGGAAATATGAATATTCCCGGGCCATGCGCGAATACTGGGAATCACGTATTTCAGGAGCTCAGGCAGGTTTCAAATCGAGTCTTATACCTCAGATAGAAATAGGTGGTGCCGCATTTGATAAGATTTTTGGTAGTAATACCATAAATATTGTACCACAGGGTTCAGCTGAACTTATTTTCGGTATTAACATTTCAAAAACCGAAAACCCTACTCTCTCAGAAAAACTCAGAACAATTCCAACCTTCGATTTCAAGGAAAAAATTCAGATGAATGTCACCGGCACAATTGGTGATAAGATGAATCTTGGTGTGAATTATAACACCGACGCAATGTTTGATTTTGAGAACAGGACTAAACTTCAATATGCGGGCAAGGAAGATGAAATACTTAAAAAAGTTGAGGCAGGTGATGTTACTCTGCCATTAACCGGAACTCTGATTACTGGTAGCTACAGTCTTTTTGGTCTTAAAACGGAAATGCAGTTTGGTAAACTGAATGTTACAACAGTACTTTCACAACAGAAGGGTCAATCTACTGTCGTTGAGGCTACAGGAGGCGCTCAATTGACAGATTTTGATATATCTGCCGATGCCTACGAAGCAAACAAACATTTCTTTATCTCACAATATTTCAGAGATATATACGATGAATCACTTAAAAACCTGCCAATTATAAGTTCGGGTGTGACTATTGAAAGGATTGAAGTGTGGGTAACGAACAAACTAAGCAGTCTCCAGGACGCGAGTAACAGGAATATAGTAGCTTTTGTGGACCTTGGAGAGAATAAAAACCATATCTACAACAAGGTACCGGCCTTTCAGGCAACTCCCGGCGCGTTGATATATCCCGATAACAAGGCAAACAGGATGTATGAAGAGTTAACTTCAGCATATAATGTTATCCGCAGTGTTGATCAGGTCACAAATGCTTTTGCTCCATTATATCCGGGATTTCAGATCGGACGCGACTTTGAAAAGATTGAAAATGCCAGGAAACTTGACGACAGAGAATATACTTTTAACAAACAACTCGGTTATATTTCTCTTAATACCGCTTTGAATTCTGATGAGGTTCTGGCAGTTGCTTATGAATATTCGCTTGGAGGTCAGGTGTTTAAGGTCGGTGAGTTTTCTACTGATGGTATTACCGCTCCACAAACCCTTATACTTAAACTGTTAAAGGGAACAAACCTTAGTCCGAGATTACCTACCTGGAAACTTATGATGAAGAATATCTACTCTCTCGGATCAGGAAAACTCGACAAAACCGACTTTGTCCTCAATGTACTCTATGATGATGATA
>WSSedB1CaDRAFT_10001037_pt1 | contig 11024 bp, 5 predicted proteins | sample WetSurSB1Cattail_FD_9460 | JGI IMG/M metagenome (IMG submission 9460)
ACCATCACCGAGTGTCTTCCGATCGTTTCTCGGGCATTCTGGCGCGATCATGTTTTCGGTTTTGCTGCCCGTCAATAGTTTTTCAACAAGTTCCTAGAGGTTTCCCGGGACCCGATCGAAGGTCCCGTGAACCAAGTTCGCAATAGAACGACTCCAGGGGAATCCAATGAAAACACTTCGGAAGACGATAGAGATTGCTACCCTGAGCGCGGCATTGGCGCTGGTCTTGAGCCTTTGCGTTCACCCGGCCGCGGCACAGAAGATTGTCGCAAGCGTCGACACCAGCCAGACCGCTACTCCGGTCTCGAACTACATCTTCGGAATGTTCATCGAGCACATCGGCAAGACCATGTATGGCCCGCTCTGGGCGGAGATGATCGACGACCGCAAGTTCTATTTCCCGATCATCTCAAAGGACCACGAGACTCAAGAACGGCGAGGCTTTCCGGGAATGGAGCTGCGCAAGTGGCGGCCCGTCGGCGGCGATGATGTTGTCACCATGGACAAGGAGAAGCCCTTTGTCGGCGAGCAAAGCCCACGCATCGCGCTCGATGCGAAGGTGCCTCACGGCATCCGGCAAAGCGGCATCGCCCTGGTCAAGGGAAAGCGATACACCGGCCGCATTGTGGTGAAGGCATCGCCTGGAATGCACATCGCGGTTTCGCTTGCGTGGGGTCAGGGAACCAGCGAGCGCCAGGCCATCGTTCTTGAGCCACTGGCGGAGACCTACAAGACGATCCCACTCAGCTTTGTCACGCAGGCCGATGCATCGGAGGGCGCGATTGAGATTACCGGCACGGGCTCCGGAAGTTTCCATTTGGGCGCCATCTCGCTGATGCCCGCCGACAACATTCATGGCTTTCGATCCGACACCATTGCGCTGCTCAAAGAGATCAAATCGGGATTCTGGCGGTTCGGCGGCAACTACACGTCGAATTACACCTGGTACAACGCCGTTGGCGATCGCGACCAGCGCCCGCCCGAGTGGGACTATGCGTGGAACCAGATGCAGACCAACGACCTGGGCATGGATGAGTTTGCCGAGTTCTGCAAGCTGATCGGCGTGGAGCCTTACATCAGCGTGAACGCGGGCCTCGGCGATGCGCACTCGGCGGCGGAGCAGGTTGAGTACATGAACGGGCCAGTCAACACACACATGGGCGCGCTGCGGGCAAAGAACGGCCACGCGGAGCCGTATCGGGTGAAGTTCTGGAACATCGGCAATGAGCCCTGGGGCCCATGGCAGATTGGCCGTACCGACACGCAGTACTTCATGCAAAAGCACAATGACTTCGCCAAGGCGATGCGCAAGGTGGATCCCTCGATTGTGCTGATTGCCTCCGGCGAAATGCTGGAAGACGGTAATGTGCCGGGCCCCAAGCGCGCGCAGTATATAGGCAATCTGGGCCCGCTCTACTCCACCGATGCCGACTGGACCGGGAGCTTCCTGAAAAGTTGCAAGGGGAACTTCGACGGAATGGCTGAGCATTGGTACGCCTCGCCCGGCGTGCACTTCGACCAGGAGAAGGCCAAGACCCTGCCGTCGGATGCGAACTCGGATCAGGCCAACTTGAAGGTGCCCCAGACCCTCCAGGAGTTCGCGCGTTACCCGGCCAACATTGTGCGAGTCAAGTCGGAGGAGTGGCAGGGATACATGCAGAGATATCCCGCTATCTCGACAAAGAAGATCTTTCTATCGATCGATGAGTGGGCCTATTTTGGCGGCGACTTCGGCCGCAGCCCATCCCTAAAGCAGGCGCTTGCTTACGGAATGGTCTTCAATGAAATGCTGCGCCACACGGACTCCATCACCATGGCCGCGCACACCATGGGAACCTCAACGCTGGACTTCAACCAGACAGCTTCCACTCTGAACGGGCTGGGGCTCCTCTTCAAGATGTACAGCAACACATTCTCCGGCACCGTGCCGGTGGCGGTCGGCGGCAATGCGCCGCAGCCCGAGCCGAAGTACCCCGCCGGAGGCGACCAGCCCAGGCAGAACTCCGGCAGCCCCACCTTTCCCCTCGACGTGTTTGCCGCGCTCTCGCCTGATCGAAAAGCATTGTATGTCGCGGTGGTCAATGCAACGGAATCCGCGCAGACGCTCGATTTGGAACTGGCCGACGCGCATGCCGCAGGTCCGGCCAAAATCCTTCGCCTTGAGGGCTCAGGGTTGAACGCCGCAAACCACATAGGCAAGCCGGCTGAATTGGCGGTGAGGGAGACAACGGCGAGCGAACCAGCAGCGGCAACCACAGTTCCGCCCATCAGCGTCAGCATTTTTAGTATCCCGCTAGCTCCTTAGTCGGGCAGATGTCGAGTGGCGCTGCTGATCGGCCCGGGAAAACTGAACCATATGAAATGCAATCGTCATGGTTGCTCCCCAGAAACGCTAGGTTCCTATCGGGACTGTCCCGGCGCGACGTAGATGTCCTGCCGCAGGATCTCTGCCGGGACAGTTTCGATAGGGGCGTTTGAAGTAAGTCGCTGGTGTTTGCGACGGGCGCGGTGATCTACCTATGGGATTTCAATGGGCGCCTGATGGCTTGTGTGGGCATTGGATCGGCGAGCTGGGACGAATCGTGCGGGGCGAACTCTGGTTTCGGCGGAAGTGTTAGTCCAGATCGGCGGTTGCATAGGAGCATCGCGAGGTTCGTTTGCGGAGCCAGAACGCACGCCGGCTTTTGCGTGCGCGGGCACGACAGCGTGGGAAATGGATAACGAGTCTGGGAGCGGAGTCTCTCATGAGCTGTCAACACTGCACCTCCTTGGCTGGGGCGCGATCAGGTTCGGATGGAAGTAAAGCTGGCCGCGGGTGAGCCGTTCGACAACGAGCATGATGCCGGAGCATGCTGGACAGCGCAGGCTGGGCGGCTCGGTTGGATCGACGCATGCCGTTGCGCCGAGCAGAACGCGGCAGCGTTCGAGCGCAGCACTTCGCCTGCGGTTGGCGAAGAGTCCGAAGTGGCGGATGCGAACCAGTCCGCGAGGCAGAACATGAAGCAGGAAGCGGCGCAGGAACTCATGGGCGGAAACAGTCATGACCTTCTTCTTGCCGCCGTGCGCATAGTCTCGCCAGCGAAATGAGACGCTGCCGTTCTCAAAGGTCACGAGACGATGGTTGGAGATGGCAACGCGATGGGTATAGCGGGCCAGGTAGTTGAGAACATGTTCGGCGCCGCCGAATGGTGGCTTGGCGTAGACGACCCAGTCCTGCCGGAATAACTGCCTGAGGAAGTTGGGAAAGCAACCAGAAGCAGTCAGATACTGCTGTGAGCCATGAAACTGAAGCTCACTCTGCGCGAAGAGTTGGTTGAGTCCAGCGACGAACTTGCCACGGAAGACTCGGCTCAGAGCGTGAACAGGCAGGAAGAAGCGGCGCGAGGAATCGATCCACCTCGGTCCGTCGATGGTGAGGCCGCCGGCGGGAACGATGTAATGGACATGAGGATGATGCTCGAGGTTCTGTCCCCAGGTGTGGAGCACGCCGAGAAATCCGATGTCGGCTCCGAGGTGCTTCGGATCGCGAGCCAGCTCGAGCATCGTCGCGGCACTGGTGCGATAGAGAAGATCGTAGAGCAGTCGCTTGTTCTGGAGGACAAGAGCGGACAGATCATGTGGCAGTGTGAAGACCACGTGGAAGTACGGAATGGGCAACAGTTCAGCCGAGCGCGCCGCGAGCCATTTTGCACGCGCGTTCCCCTGGCACTTGGGGCAGTGCCGGTTGCGGCATGAGTTGAACGAGATGGCCTGGTGGCCGCAGCGGACGCACTGATCGCGATGACCGCCCAGTGCCGCGGTGCGGCATCGGACGATGGCATCGAGCACCTTGCGATGTGGCCATGCAAGATGCGGCTGCTGCTGTTGCCAGAAGCTGATGTCCGTTTTACGGATGATGTCGGCCACCTCGAGGGTGGGCCGGCTCATCGCTTCATGCGTCTCCTGGAGCGTTTTGCTTCGTCGGGGCGTGACACTTCGATCGCTTCCAGAGGACGGGGAATCGCTTGCAGGTGGCGCCGCGACAGGTGCAGATAGACAGTCGAATGTTCGAGCTTGGAGTGCCCGAGAAGCACCTGGATGGTGCGCAGATCGGCGCCTGCTTCGAGCATATGCGTGGTGAAACTGTGTCTCAGCGTATGAGGGGATACGTGCTTCTTGATGCCGGCCTGCTTGGCTGCCTCAGCCATAGCCGCCCAAACGATCTTCTCAGTGATGGGCACATCAGCCCGCCAATTGTTCACCATGCCTGGGAACAGGTAGGTCTTGGGCTTCATCCAGCGCCAGTACTCTCGCAGAGTGTCTAGAAGCTTGGGAGTCAACAGAACATCGCGATCGCGACTGCCCTTGCCTTGATGGACATGAATGACCATCCGTTCGCTGTCGATGTCGGTGACCTTCAGGTGACACAGCTCGGCTCTTCGCAGCCCGGTTGCATAGAGTGTCATCAGCATCGCGCGATGCATCAGGTTCTGAGCCGAATCAATTAATCGCGCGACCTCTTCTGGACTGAGTACAGTCGGCAACTTCCTGGGGCGCTTGGGAAAAGGAATCTCATCGAGCAGATAGGGACGACGAAGGGTCTTGACGAAGAGAAACCGCAGAGCCGCACAACGGCTCTGGATAGTACCAGGCGACAACTTCCGATCGCGAAACAGATACACCTGGTACTCGCGAATATGGCTGGGACCAAGGCGCTCTGGCGAGCGGTGGAAGTACTTCGAAAAATCCTCTACTGCGTGGATGTAGCAGCGGGTAGTACTTGGGGAGTAGTTGCGACGCTGGAGTTCATCCAGCATCAACTGCCGAAGATGGGTCACGGTAAACCTCCTGTGACCCGAGGCTTACACAGCCAACAATGCCCGGGGAAAGCCCACGCCGCAGCGTCCGTCGCGCCAGCGACTTAGTTCAAACGCCGTTGTGACCATGAGCGGTTCTCAGTTGACGCTAAATCGCCAAGGCACTCACCGACGACGCGATTACTCCAGGAATGTCGGCTTGTGTTCAGCAGCGGACAATTGGTCATAAGCATTGAACGACAAACGTGGGTTATGTGCTCACTGATCAAACCGTGCGAAACAGTGGTTAGAGCAGGTCCTTGGAAGGCCGAATCAAGGTCCATTACGGGTCCGATCAGCATTTCCTACATGTCTTTTCAATACTTTACGGAGCCACTCGTATTCGCTAACTAGTTGAAAATACGCTTGTGACCGCCCTCATAACCCAAAGGTCGCTGGTTCAAATCCAGCCCCCGCAACAAAAATTTTGAAGATTCTAAACGGCTTCCGATATGAGTTCGGAGGCCGTTTCTGGTTCTGGAGTGAATTTAGGCAAATTTTGGGCAAGGAATTCTTGCTCAAGAAGAGCGCCAAGGACCTCGGCTACTTTAACGTCGTCCGCGGTGATGAGGTGGGTGCCCTGCCAGAGGCGCAGCATCACGACATCGTTGATCGGATCGAGTCGCGCGGCGGACGCCACCTGTCTGCCGATCGGCCCTTGATCGGAACAACCTGTTGAGACTACACAGCTAGCAGGTAACACAGACAGTCCGTTGACTCGGACCTGCGATAGTACCTGTCCGCAGGCCGCCGACTCAACGCAATCACATCAATGGCCAGATTTAATCGATCTGGCCGCTCATAAAGCTATAGCTTCTGTGACAGCGGCCCCTCAGCTGAGGCAAGTGACGTAGTCCTCTGAGCTCTGGATTATTCTCCTTTGCCTCGATCGTCAATTGACCATTCAGCTTTTCCAACTTCACGGTTCGCTCAGAGAGCTGCGGCTTAGAAGCAATTGCTGAAAACTCGCATGTTCGGTGAATGGAATCGTGTCCGGCTCCATACTCCAATCATCATCCGGCTTTCGAACTTTCAATGAATCGAGTGATTTGATCAAAGATGCTTCGATCTATTGGCGTTTGACCTCCTCTGCGAATGCGTCCGGTGCCGTGGTAGACTTTGCCCATGCGGGAGCGCCGTACCAGACGACTGTTGGCACATATCTTGCCTGCGCTTGTGCTATGTTTGCTCGCCGCGCTTTTCGCCTCTGAGGCGAAACTGGTCAAGTATGTTCATGCTGATGGCACCGGGGGCGAGGTTCATGCCGGCAAGCTCTATCGAGCTGAACAGCCCAGCCTCTCCCTATGTGAAGCCGTCCGTATTCGTGTTGGTTCTAAAGTAATCAGCTGCACGTCCGCGCTGCTCCTGCTCGTCGCACCCCTGGTGCTTTTTTGGGGTGTCTTGCAGGTTGAGCCGTACCCAGCGCGTGTACTTGGCCGCTCCCTCTCCGCGCTCTCTCCCTCCGTATACCTTCGTCCGCCGCCGCTGTTCTAGCGTTCCAGTTCCCCCTGCCGCTCCCTCTTTCCGGCTCTGCACCTAGTTTGAATGTGGATGCCCGGGCAGTTGCGCCGCTGCAATGCCTTTCGACCCGGCGTGCAGGCGCTGCTCCATGCGCATCAACACCGCACCCGGCGCCGGGGTACATTGCGCGCATGCGCTAGCAACAAAGGTAAAGGACTACGAAAATGCACATTGCTTCCTCAGCCCGGCTGCTGGCCGCGCTGATTGCGTTGCCGATAGCGTTGGCTGCTGGCTGTCATTCCTCCTCCTCCGCGTCTTCTGCCGCAGTGCTGCCGGTAGCGCCCACGGCGCGCGTGGAGCGTGCCGCACTCACGAACCGCCTCGACGTGGCCGGGGAATTCCTCCCCTATCAGGAAGTTGAGCTGCACGCCAAGGTCGCCGGCTACATCCGCCACATGTATGTCGACATTGGCGACCGTGTGCATACGGGCCAACTGCTGGCCGAGCTCGAAATCCCGGAGCTCACCGCGCAGGTGGTTGGTGCGCAGGCTGGAGTCAATCGGAGCGAACAGGAGATCCAGCGGGCGCAAAGTGCGGTTGATCGCGCCAATGCGGATCACATCGCGCTGCACATGGCTGCCGATCGTCTGAAGCAGGCTGCCGCTGCGCGTCCCGGTCTCATTGCCCAGCAGGAGCTCGATGACGCCGTGGCCAAGGACTCGGCATCGGAGGCGCAAGTTGAAGCGGCGAAGTCGGAGCTCTCTGCAATGCAGCAAGCTCTAGGCGCTGCGCAGGCCGAGCACCAACAATACAGCTCGCTTGCCGGCTACTCGCGGATTGTTGCGCCGTTCAGCGGCATCGTTACCTGGCGCTATGCCGATACCGGCGCATTGCTCCAGGCCGGCACTTCCAACTCCGGCACCATGCCAGCCGTCAAGGTTGCGCAAATCGATACGCTGCGCTTGCGATTGCCTGTGCCAGAGTCGCTATCGTCCTTTGTTCACACGGGCGATCCCGCGCAGATCCAAGTACCGGCCACTGGCAAGCAGCTTTCCGGCAAGGTCGTGCGCACCACCGGCGAACTCGACCTTGCGACGCGCACTCTCCAAGTGGAGATTGATGTGCCCAACAACAATGGCAAGCTACTGCCCGGCATGTATGCGCAGGTCACGCTTAACCTGCAGCGCGACGGCAACGGGCTTTCCGTTCCAGTTGGCGCGATCGATCGCACGCAGACCGCTCCATTTGCTCTGGTCGTTAATGCGCAAGGGCGCGTGGCAAGACGAACACTCACCCTCGGCATGGAAACCGCCAATCGCGTAGAAGTGCTCGGCGGTCTGAGCGAGGGCGAGCAGGTGATCGTCGCCAACCTCTCTACGTATCCGCCTGGCGAACAGGTACGAGCGCAGATCTCGCAAATCGCAGCACAGAAGGGAGACAAATAGCCTCATGTCGCGATTCGCGCTTCGCTATCCCTTCTTCATCATCATGCTCTGCATGATCATCGCTGTCGTGGGCACGGTCACGCTTGCCCGCATGCCCGTTGATCTGTTCCCTGAGATCAAGATTCCCGTTGTCGTGGTGGCCACCTTCTACAACGGCATGCCGCCCGAGCAGATCGAAGCCAATATCACCAATCCATTCGAGCGATTCTTCACACTCGGCAGCGGCATTGACCACATCGAATCGCGTTCGCTCACTGGAGTCAGTCTCATTCGCGTCTACTTTCAGCCCGGTACCGACGCCGATGCAGCCGTCACGACGATTTCTAATCTCGCTATGGCGCAGCTTCGCCGCCTTCCGCCTGGCACGTTGCCGCCCGTCGTCCTTAAGTTTGATGCCTCCAGTCTCCCTGTGTGCCTCGTTACGCTCAAGGGTGAAGGCCTGAATGAAACGCAATTGCACGACGTTGGCCAGTTCAGCGTGCGCAATCAGATTGCGAACGTGCCAGGTGCCAGCGTTCCGCAGCCTTTCGGTGGCAAATACCGTCAGATCCAGATCTACGTCGACCCAGTGAAGCTGCAGGCGCATCAACTCAGCCCAATGGATGTGGTGCGTTCCGTAAATCAGGGCAACGCAATTCTGCCTGCGGGCGACGTGCGCATTGGGCCGCGTGACTTCAACATCTACACCAACTCGCAGTTTCCCACCACCGCAGAGATCGATAGACTCCCGCTCCGTTCGGTCGGCAATGGACAACTTATGGTCTCCGACATTGGTGAGGCGCGCGACGCCGCGGCAATTCAGACCAACATCGTGCGCGTCGACGGGCAGCACTCTGTCTATCTCTCCATCCTCAAGCAAGGCGGCGGCAGCAACACCATCGCTGTCGTCAGCGGTGTACGCGCCGCACTCAAGGATCTACTCGACGTACCCAAATCGCTGGTAACGCGCGTGGTCTTCGATCAATCCGTCTTTGTAAAAACAGCCATTTCGAACCTTGGCAGTGAGGGCGGAATAGGCCTATTGCTCACTGCCGTCATGATCCTCATTTTCCTCGGCAACGGTCGCGCTACGGTCGCCGTCATGCTCTCCATCCCACTCTCAGCGCTCGCTGCGTTTCTCTTCCTCAGCATGATGGGCGAAACCATCAACTCCATGGTGCTCGGCGGCCTCGCGCTCGCGTTCTCGCGTCTCATCGACAACTCCGTCGTGGTGCTCGAGAACATCTTCCGTCACCTCGAAATGGGTGAATCGGTGGACGAGGCTGCGGAAAAAGGCGGCCGAGAGGTTGCGCTTCCTGTGCTGGCCGCCACCTTCACAACCGCCATCGTCTTTTTTCCGGTGGTGTTTCTCTATGGCGTCAGCCGCTTTCTCTTCACATCGCTCGCTCTCTCAGTTGTGCTTGCGCTCTTTGCCTCTTATGCCGTTGCTCTTACAGTGGTTCCGCTCTTCTGCGCCAACTTTCTGCGCAACGCGCATCACGCCACGGCACACCGCGGAGGCGGAAACTGGTTCGCTCGTCTCGTACGCGGCTTCAATCGCCGCTATGACCGCATGCTGATGCACTACGACATCGCCGTACGCAAGAGCCTGCTCCGCCCCATTGCCACCGTCGTAGGCGTACTTGGCATCTTTCTGCTCAGCCTCGGTCTCTATCCCCTGATGGGCCTCTCGTTCTTTCCGCGCACAGACCCAGGACAATTCGTCATCAACGTCAAAGCTCCTACCGGAACGCGGCTTGAACTGACCGATGACTACATTGCCCGCGCAGAGCAGGACATTCGTTCCGTCATTCCGCCCAGCGATCTTGGCATGATCGTCTCAAACATCGGCATCACGCCTGACTTCTCCGCCATCTACACGAGCAACTCCGGGCAGCATACGGCCTTCATTCAGGTGAGCCTCAAAAAAGGCCACACACTCAGTAGTTTCGTGTACATGGATCGTGTGCGTTCCAAACTCGCCAACGATCTGCCAGAGCTCTCCACTTACTTCCAGACGGGCGGTCTCGTTGACGCGGTTGTCAACCTCGGCCTTCCCGCGCCCATTGATATCCAGGTAGGCGGCAATGATATGAAAGAAGCCTTCGCCACCGCGCAGCAACTCGCTGCACAGATTCGCCCCCTGAAAGGTGTAAGCGATGTAATGATCCCGCAGGACCTAGACTACCCCGGCCTCCAACTCGACGTGAACCGCGAGATGGCCGGCCGCCTTGGCCTCAATTCCAGTGAGATTGTTGACAACGTCATCACCGCGCTCACCTCCAACGGCATGATCGCGCCAAGCTATTACGTCGATCCCAAGAATGGCAACAACTACCTGCTTACGGTGCAATTCCCTGAGACCGCAGTGCAATCCCTTACCGATTTCGGGCAGATTCCCGTGCGCTCCAACGGTTCCACAACAGCAACCACGCTTGGCGCCGTAACTGATATGCACTCCATCGAAACCCCGACTGAAGTGGACCACTACCAACTGCGGCGCGTCATCGATATTTACGTGTCGCCATCAGGCGAAGACCTGGGCGGCCTTGCCAACCGTGTGGATCGTATCATCGCGCAATCCAAAATCCCTGGCGACCTCCGCGTCAACCTGCGTGGCTCCGTAGAGGGCATGCGCCGTTCCTTCATGAGTTTCGGCATCGGCCTGCTCCTCTCGATAATCCTCGTCTACCTCATTCTCATGGCACAGTTCTCCTCGTTTACGGATCCGTTCATCATTCTCCTCGCCGTCCCGCCGGGCATCATGGGCGTGATCCTGTTCCTGCTGGTTACACACACAACGCTCAACGTCATGTCGCTCATGGGTGTCGTTATGATGACCGGCATCGTCGTCTCCAACTCCATCCTCATCGTCGAGTTCACTCGCGGCCTGCGTAAGGAAGGGATGCCCATCGACGAGGCGGTGGCGCAGGCATGTCGCGTACGCCTGCGACCTGTGCTGATGACCTCGCTCGCCACCATCCTCGGCATGGTGCCCATGGCCCTGGCTCTCGAGGAGGGCAGCGAGCTTTACGCGCCCCTGGCCCGCGCAGTCATCGGTGGCCTCACCGTTTCGGTCGTCCTCACTGTGTTTGTCGTGCCCGCCGCATACCTGCTCGTTCATGGCAAACGCGCTGCGGCGGTTGAAGGAGGCCGTTGATGAAGTCGCTCACCTTATTTACCTCGATCGGCCTTGCCCTGTGCGCCCTCTGCGTAACGGCGCAACAACCCGCCGCGCCCTCCCTCACGCTCGCCGATGCCGAGCGCATCGCTCTCCAGCAGAATCCGCACATCAGCGTCGGGC
>WSSedB1CaDRAFT_10001038_pt1 | contig 11021 bp, 14 predicted proteins | sample WetSurSB1Cattail_FD_9460 | JGI IMG/M metagenome (IMG submission 9460)
CCGATCTCTTGTACAGTGCCGGTAATGCCTCCGACGGTTACAAAGTCAGTCACCTTGAACGGCCGCAATACAATCAGGAAGATGCCTGCCGCCAGATTGGCAAGCAAGCCGCTCCAGGCTGCGCCTATGGCAATGGCAACACCGGCCACCAGGGCGGCAAAGGTGGTTGTCTGAACTCCGAAGTAGCCAAGGATGGCAACCACCAGTATGATATTCAGTGTCACGGCGACGAAATTGCCAATATACCGTATCAGGCTGGGATCAAGCTTCTGCTTCTCAAAGGCCTGTTGCATCAGACGTCCAACCAGACCGATTAGCCAGCGGCCCACAATCCAGAAAATAATCGCGGCGACAATCTTGGTGCCAATAGCGGTTGCGTAGGTTATGGCAAGCTGCTGATACTGACTTATGTTTTCCATCTGCAGACCTCCCTGGTTTTGATGCACCGATATCAACCCTGGCGCACTCAGTGACTAATGAAACGGCAACCTTTTAATTGTTTCATGAATATACGTATCAGGTATTTTTATAGTTTAGACGTTATCCCGGATCTGTCAAAAAGTTCACACGTTAAAAAATGAATAAAGGAATCACTCACGCAAAACCGCAAGGGTCGCAACGAAAGCTCAACCTGTTATCCAGGCAAACTTTGAAGGTGTTCCGGGAAAGAGCGAAACTCGGATAACCATTAGATTTTATCTTGCGTTTCAGGTGGCTTTGCGCAAAACTGCCGGGGAATCGTAGAGCAGTACACATGGGTACTTGCAAACAAAAACACCAACACAACCTCGGGAGAAGCTCCATGACAGAACGTAGAGACTTTGATGCCGCGGCCGCAGACTGGGATGAAAAACCGCGTCGGGTCAAACTGGCGCAGGAAATTGCCGATGCCATATCAGCGGCACTGCCGCTCTCAAAAACATGGGATGCCATGGATTTCGGCTGCGGAACCGGCCTGGTGACGTTGAATCTGGCGCCCCACTTGGCCAGCATTGTCGGCATTGACAGTTCCCTGAAAATGGTCGAGCGTCTGAACGCCAAGGTAAGCGAACAGGACTGCGCAAACGCCAGGGGGAAACGACTCGATCTGGAACGGGGAGAACTGCCCAAGGGACACTATCACTTGATCACCAGCGCCATGACCATGCATCATATCCCGGAAATTGTTCCGCTGCTGACGGCGCTTCGCAAGCTGCTGCATCCCGGCGGCCGGGTCGCCCTGGCCGATCTGGAAGCCGAGGACGGCAGCTTCCACGAGAATCCCACAGGCGTATTTCACCATGGCTTCAGCCATGAAGAGTTCACACAACTACTCAGCCGGTCGGGTTTTACGGATATAACCATCACAACCGTTACTGAAGTGACCAAGGGTGAGCGCAGCTACCCGGTGTTTCTGGCAACCGCGACTGCCTCCTGATATGGAAACATGCTCTTCGCAAAAACTCTTAGCACGTGCACGTTTTCTGGCATTGTTCACCATCTTCTACAACATCGTCGAAGGCCTGGTTTCGGTCTGGATGGGAACCAGTGACGAGACTCTGGCCCTTTTTGGCTTTGGCGTGGATTCTTTTATTGAGGTAATTTCGGCAATCGGTGTATGGCATATGCTGACCAGGATCCAAAACAATGACGGAGAAACACGCAATGAATTCGAACAACGGGCATTGCGGATCACCGGTGGAGCATTTTATACACTAACCGTCGGCCTGGTTCTGACGGCGGCAATAAATCTCTACCAGCGGCACAAGCCGGAAACAACGCTGTGGGGTGTGGTCATCTCGCTGGTATCGATCTCCTTCATGTGGTACCTGATCCACCAAAAGACGAAGGTCGGCAAAGCACTTAATTCTCCTGCCATTCTGGCCGATGCTGCCTGTTCCCGTGCCTGCGTCGCTCTTTCGCTGGTGTTGTTGATTACGAGCGCCGGGTATGAGCTGACCGGCATCGCCAGCCTGGATGCAATCGGCGCCCTTCTGATCGCCTGGCTCTCCTGGCGCGAAGGCAAAGAGGCCCTGGCAAAAGCCAGAGGCCTATCCTGCTCGTGCGGCTGCAACGACAAACCATAAAGCAGCGGCTTGACGTGGCGGCAAATCCGTTCTATACACATTCCCTATGCAACAACTCGCCCAGACATTCAAATGCCTATCCGATCCAATCCGACTGCGCATACTCATCCTGCTCCAGACAGAGGGAGAGCTGTGTGTCTGCGACTTGATGGCTGTGCTGAAACTGCCCCAATCCACGGTCTCGCGCCACCTGGCCTACCTCAAGCGCTGCGGCTGGCTGGACGACCGGCGCAGCGCCGTCTGGATGTACTACACTATCAGCCGGAACATCACCATTCTCTCCACGGACTTGCTTGAGCTGTTAAAACGTCACACCTCGGGAAGCAGCGTTGTATCCGACGATCGGCACAGCCTTGCGGAATTCCAGGCTCAGAAGCAGACCATCCCCAACTGCTCAAAAAGCTGATTCAAAACGAACTCTTTTTTTACTTGCATCCATCCGCCTAAGCGGATATATTTATTTCCATGAACACACTCAAACAAATCGCCGACTATGTCACCTTTGATCTGCTGAAGCTCACACCCGGAACCCGCCTGGGCGAAGCACTCGACTTTTTTCTCTTCGACACCACCAAGATCTTTTTGCTGCTAACCACAATCATCTTCGTGGTGGCGATCATCCGTGCCTCGTTTCCCCCGGAAAGGACAAAACGCATCCTTTCCCACAAGCGGGAATATATCGGCAACATCCTGGCCGCGCTTCTGGGCATCGTGACCCCCTTCTGCTCCTGCTCGGCAGTTCCGCTCTTCATCGGTTTCGTGGAATCGGGAGTACCGCTGGGAGTGACCTTTTCATTCCTGATCTCCTCGCCCATGGTCAACGAGGTGGCGCTAATCATGCTCTGGGGGCTGTTCGGCTGGAAAATTGCGGTCATCTATATCGGCACCGGCCTGCTAGTGGCCATTGTCGCCGGGATCATCATCGGCAGGCTGAAGATGGAAAAATATGTCCAGGACTATGTCTGGAAGATGCAGGTCGGCAATGCTGAAATCATAAAGCTGACCTTCCGGGAAAAGATTGATTATGCCCGTGAGTATACCCTTGGACTGTTGAAAAAAATCTGGCCCTATGTGGTTGTCGGCGTGGGCCTGGGAGCCTTTATCCACGGCTATGTGCCGGCCGATTTCCTGGCCCGTTGGGCCGGGCGGGACAACCCATTTGCCGTACCGGTGGCCGTGGCTCTGGGCGTGCCGCTCTACAGCAATGCCGCCGGCGTGATCCCGATTGTTCACGCCCTGATGGAAAAAGGCATGGCCATCGGCACGGTGCTGGCCTTCATGATGGCGGTCACGGCCCTGTCCCTGCCCGAGGCGATCATCCTGAGCAATGTGCTGAAGAAACCGCTGTTGGCAACTTTTTTCGGAATTGTGGCGCTGGCAATCGTATGTGTCGGCTATCTGTTTAACGCAATTCTATGAACATCAAAGGAGACGAGAAAATGAAAATCGAAGTATTGGGAACCGGCTGTACCAAGTGCAAACTGCTCTATGAAGCTGTCCAGGCCGCCGTAAAGGCCAAAGGCATCCAGGCAGAGATCATCAAGGTGGAGGACATGCCCTCGATCATGAAATACGGTGTGATGAGCACCCCGGCCCTGGTTATCGACGGCAAGGTGGCGTTTTCCGGCAAAAGCCCTTCCTCAGCTGAAATACAAAAGTACTTATGAAAAAAACTCTTTTGGGAATAATTCTGGCGATTTCCTGCATGGCTCACCTGTCGGCAATAGCTGCCGATCTCCCCTCCGCCACGGAAAACGCCATCCGCACCGCCTTGGCCTCGGGCAAACCCACGGTGGCTGATTTCGGAGCACGCAGTTGCATCCCCTGTAAAAAAATGGCGCCAATACTGGAAGAACTGAACCGTGAGTTGCGCGGCAAAGCCAATGTGCTGTTCAATGATGTTTGGAAAGACAACACCCTCGCGCAAAGCTACCGGATACAGATGATTCCGACTCAGATCTTCTTTGATGCCAAGGGCAGGGAAGTCAAGCGTCATATGGGCTTCATGGAAAAGGCCGACATCCTGAAGGAGCTGAAAAACCTGGGAATAAAATGACCTTCCTGGACAACATCGAGCAGATCATCACCCTTTACCCGCTGGTGGCTTTCGGCGCGGTGTTCCTGGCCGGGGTGATTTCCTCGGCCTCCCCTTGCGTGCTGGCCACCATCCCGCTGGTGGTCGGTTATGTGGGTGGCTATAGCAACGGCAACCAAGGCAAGGCGTTCCGTTACTCGCTGGCTTTCATTCTAGGGCTGTCACTGACCTTCACTACCTTTGGTGCGGCAGCCGCTCTGCTGGGCACCATGTTCGGCGCCCTGGGCGGTCCCTGGTATGTGATCGCCGGTTTCATAGCGCTGGTCATGGGCGGCCAGATGATGGGGCTGTATGAGATTCGATTGCCGATCAGATGTGAGTTCAGGCCCAGACAAGGTGGCTTGATCGGTTCGTTTCTGCTGGGACTTTTCTTCGGCGTTGTTTCCTCCCCATGCGCCACGCCGGTGCTGGTAGTGCTGTTGACTCTGGTGGCCGGCAAGGGGCAGGTATTGTATGGCACCGCCCTGCTCTTCTGTTACGCCGTCGGTCATTGCCTGCTGATGTTGTTTGCCGGCACCTTCACCGGTTTTGTGGAGGGATTAGTCAAAGCTCGTGGAGTCGTAAACTTCTCGTCGTGGTCCAAGCGGATCAGCGGCGCAGTGATTGCGCTGGCAGGCGGGTGGTTTGTGTTGCGGGGATTTTGAATCATGGTGGCAACGCATTGAATTGAAGCTGGTCGACTACCATAAGATCGTATTGAAATTTCAACAAAAAAGGAGAAAAGGCATGGAATGCTCAAGCTGTCAGCCCAAAGAGGAAATAAACAGGATTGTTTATGCTTGTTCCGGATGTGCGGATGTTGGAGAGGTTGCCGACCAGGTCAGTCGAAAATTGAGAAAAGATGGATTTGCCACCCCCAAAGCAAGTTGTCTCGCTGGAATCGGTGCGGGCATCAAACCGTTTATTGATGCTGCCAAATCGGCGGACACCGTTATTACCATAGACGGATGTGAAATACTCTGCGCTAAAAAAACAATTGAAAATATTGGCTTGCATCCCCAGTCGATAATCTTGACTGAAATGGGATTGGAGAAAGGCAAAACCACGATATCACCCAAATTGATAAGCGATCTCTGTCTTTCAATAATTGACAAAGTCAAGTGTTGATCATTCAGATAGCATAGCTGAAAAAACGTTTAAATAATGAACATCAAATGCCCCCTTCATTTCATTAAACATTATATCCAATGCCGAATCCTTATCCAAGGCATCCCGATATGATCTGTTGGTGGTCAATGCACTATAAACATCTGCTATTGCGACAATTCTGGCACTTTCACTAATACCGTTACCATTCAATCCTTGAGGATACCCCTTGCCATCCATCTTCTCATGATGACTCTTTACGATATCCAGCGATATTGGGCTGAAAACATCAAGCATTTTGAGCAAGTCATACCCATACTCGCAATGATTCTTGATCTCCTGATATTCAGCAGGTGTAAGTTTAGCCGGTTTTTCCAATATTTCCACAGGTATATATTTTTTACCATAATCGTGAAATACTGATCCCACCCCAATATCTATGAGGTCCTCTTCATTGAGTTCAAAAATACTGGAATGAAGAGCAATGGAATACAAACAAACTTGAATTGAATGTACATATGTATAGTTGCTATGCTTTACTAAGCCCCCCAAGGTTTCCATTAACACGGAAGCACTTAGTTTTTCATTTATAATATACCTGACAAGGTGTTTACACCGGCCCATGTTCTGCTGAATGCTATTAGGATGAGAATCAAACAATTCATTTACATAATTTACAGAAGTCTTACATAATATTTCTTGTCGTTTATTCACTGTCAAGCTAACATCATGCAAATATTTCCCAAGGTTAGACTCAACATACTTGTTATAATCAGACAACTCGCCTGAATAAACATATAACTCCTCTACCCTATTCTTGATCAATCTTTTTTTGTCTATTTCTGTAAACGGCAAACCTCGTGCCTTGTATAGCACGTAATTGTTAGCGGTCTTTATGAACAAAGCCACACCCGGCAATGTTTGTGGCAACAGGGTATCAAGACTAATGGCTTTATAAATTTCACTTTTCATATTGCTTTCTTCGCATTCCAAACGCCACTTTTTATTAGCCTTATCCAACAAACACAAATCATTATGCACGAATATTTTCTTGTTTTAAAATCCTGAAAAATTGATTTTGATCGGTTATAACTCAATACTCATTTTATCGAAATATTTTTTATGACAAAAAAATGTGGAGAAAATGGGGAAAAACCAAGGAAACAGCCCTCACCAAGAGGTCAGCCCATGAGTAAAGCCGTCCAAGGCTGCGTAATAGGGTTTTTTTCCGCCCTGGCGGTTTCTCTTTGGAAGTTCTGGGCTACCGAAGAGAAACCAGCTGCATACAGAAAAATAACATGAGAGCCAACAAGACTGACTCAGGAAACCAGGAATCATATGGATACTGAGAGATGCGCGGAGAGCGCTTGGAAATCCGGGGTGATGTTTTTTTGTCGTAGTGCTTGATATACAAACGTTTGATGGGCATTATGTGATTATCAGTTAATTGGGATAGGGCTGCGGAAGTTGTTTTAACGGTCGATGTTTTTTTATCCAGTACGTTACACTCGGAATCCATTATGAAAATACAGAAACTGACCATCGAGAACCGCGCCAAGGTCTATGCGTTGCTGCAGCGAACCTTTCCCGGCAGTGATTATGAGGCCAAACTAGTGCGGATGCTCCATGAGAACGGTAAACCCATCCACGAATGGGTCTGCATCCATACCAGAAAAGCCATCGCCTACATTGCCTTTACCCATGCCTATCATGGCCACGACATCTGCGGGTTGCATCTGGCACCCATGGCCGTTGCGCCCGAATTTCAAAAGCAGGGAGTGGGCGCGGAGTTGCTCAGATTTGCCTTGCGGCAGGAAGCGATCAAAAGCCAGCCCCTGTTTGTCCTGGGCGAACCCGGCTTTTATAAAAAGTTTGGCTTCGAACCATGCAGCTTGCCCAACTGTCCCTTTGATAAAAACAATGCACATTTCATGAGTATGCGGAATAACGCCACCACCAGCTTTATTGTGGGCTATGAACCCGAGTTTAAGCCTGTTGCCAAGCCACCAAGCCCGCAGGGCAAGAAGCGCCGGACACGGTGAGCTTCGAAGAGAAGAAGTGTTTTTTATATCACACATGGCTCAAGCTGGCATCTTGGAAGCCCGCCTCTCCCTTAATTCGACAGGCGGCCAATTGGTCGCCTGTGCTGTTTCAACGCAATCTACCCGACAAATTGCCTTATTCCCCCAGACAGGTGACGTGCCTGCCAGGAAACACACCGGAAATCACTTATAATAAAGCATTCCTAACACATCGAGATTTGGGGGGGGTTCTTGTTTTTTTGTCGGAAACGAGATATAGATAGTGAAAATGCTCGGTGTCTGTTTTCCAAATCCACTCAAAATGATGAATAACCCTATACATCAAAAGCGCTTTTCAAGTCTGGTCACATTCATTGTTGCGTTCTGTCTGCTTTTTACTGGAATGCGCGTACCAGATTTTGCGCGTCCTCATCAGCCCAAACCAAGTCAGAGGGCTGTCATCGAGAGCCAGACTAAGGCATCTCAAGATGTAGTCAATAAATCTATCGTTTTTTTTGCCACCGTGGCAAACCCCATTGAGTTCCGGACCGCACTCTCTTACCGAACGAAGTCTGTCTTTCAATTTCACTCATCTGCCCCCCCACTTCTTTTCCCCAATTCCTCTCGCGCCCCCCCTTTACTCCTGTCCTGAAAATATCTGTATTTCGCCACTACAATTCGCCCCTCCGGCGCCGGGATACTTTTGGCTCGCACGTTTGGTTTGGGGTGTCATGTATTTTTTTAACAATGACAGAGGAGAGAATACCATGAAGAGATCCATCAATCGGCTTCTGCCGGTCTTATGTGCGGGAATGTTCGTGTATGGCGGCTGTGCCACACAGGAAGTCGTTAAAAATGACGAACCGCTTATCCCGGCAGCAACAACCGCTTCTCGCAACCAAGGCGCAACAACAAATGCGTCTGACAAGGCGATTGCTGCAACGAATGTAAAGTCCAGTGACGACCAAAACAAGTCACAACAGATACATAAATCGGCGGAAACAGGCACTCTGCGAAATGCATTTGAGAATATATACTTTGATTTTGATTCTTCTGCATTGAGCGATGCCGCCCGGCAATCGTTGGTCAAGAATTTTGCAGTATTGAAGCAAAAACCGCAATCCAGGATTCGTGTCGCAGGACATTGCGACGAACGTGGCTCGGGTGAATACAATCTTGCCCTTGGAGAACGCCGCGCGCAAGCGGCTGTTCACTACCTGACAACCATGGGCGTTCAAGCCGGCCGCTTGTCCACCATCAGCTATGGCAAGGAAAAACCGGCAGTTTCCGGTCACGATGAAGAAGCGTGGGCCAAGAACCGGCGAGACGAATTTGTCGTTTCCAAATAAATATCGCTACTCACACCAGGGGCCGCTGCGGCGGCCTCTGGTTGTTTAATAAGAACCATGGACCGACGTACATATGGTTCGTAATGCAAACAAGGCAAAGAAAAAAAACGAGGTAAAACACGATGATCATTAGTGCCGCCCTAATTGTACTTGGAATTTTTGCAGGGCTGACGAGCGGATTGATCGGCATTGGCGGCGGAATAATCATAGTCCCAGTGCTCGTAATTATTTTCGGTTTTTCCCAGCAAATGGCGCAAGGGACCACACTGGCTCTGATGGTCCCTCCTCTGGGATTATTTGCGGCCTGGACCTATTACCAGCAAGGATATGTGGACTTTAAATCAGCCGGATTTATATGCCTTGGTTTTCTGCTAGGCAGTATTCTGGGCGCAGATTTGGCAATCGGTCTTCCCACAGAATTCCTGACCCGGACATTTGGGGTGATCATGGTAGCTATCGGATTAAAAATGTTGTTTGTGGGCTGAATTGCAATAATCCGTGAGGTGGTAATAATGACTTTTTTTCAAATTCTGACGTTGGCCATTGTTCAGGGGATTGCAGAACTGCTGCCCGTTTCCAGCTCGGCCCACGTCATAGTGGCCCAGAAACTTATGGGACTTGATCCAACCGCGCCGGAGATGACCCTTATGCTGGTCATGCTCCACACAGGGACAATGTTCGCGGTTATTGTCTATTTCCGGAAGGCGTGGAAGGCTTCTTTTTTTTCCTCCTTCAGTACGTTTTGGCGGTCATTGGGCTTGATTACGCTGGCCACATTCTGTACGGGAGTGGTCGGGTTGGCATTAAAGGAAGTGATTGAAAAAAGCTTTTTGAAAGATGCTAAACACGCTGAAATCGAATTTCTGTTCGGCAATATGAACCTTATCGCCGGAGCGCTTTTTTCTGTCGGCATCCTGATCGTCATTGCCGGTTTTTTGGGAAAGCGCTCCGGTAATGGAACAGACGTGGGTTTAGGAGAATCCTGGATTATCGGGGTCGTACAGGGGCTCTGCCTGCCATTTCGCGGTTTTTCGCGTTCCGGTGCGACAATATCCGTGGGGTTGCTCATGGGAGTCGAGAGAATGAGAGTTGAAGAATTCAGCTTCGCCCTGGCGGTTGTATTGACGCCGCCAATCATTGCTCGCGAGGTGTTGCGATTGGTGAAGGCACAAGATGGGGTTGGAACGGGAATGGCGAACTTCAGCGGCATCGTGTATCACGGAGCGCTTGGTATGGGACTAAGCTTCCTGGCAGGTTTGGTGGCACTTCGGTGGCTTTCCCGGTGGCTTGAACGTGGACGATGGCAGCTGTTTGGGATCTATTGCCTCTGTGCCGCATCGGCCGTATTCTTCCTGCACCAGCACGGATTTTAGAGCATGAGCCATGGTGCGCCCAAATAGCCACACACATTAAACCGCAGCAGACGCCGATGAAAGGTGGAGGTTTCTAAACGCAAAACATGGAATACAAAATAGTTTTCATAGCCCTGGCGATATGTTTTCTGAGTGTCATTGAAAGCGTTGTTGCAGCCCCCCTGCCCTCACCGGCAACGGCTTCCGTTGTCGAGGAAAACATGGAAACATGGGCCGTCAATTATCCGAGAGCTGCGTCCGAACTGGAAGTTTGGGTAACAACGTATCGAGATACGGCACGAGCATTATTCAAATGGGATGGCTTTCGTCCCGAACAATCAAAGACGTTCGTTATCTGGGTAAACACTCATCAAGGGAAGGGAATTGATGTGTTTTCCGCACAGCACACGGACTGGCTACGTTTTAACGAAATCATCGTAAAGTATCGTTCCGAGATGAGTGCCTTTGTCGTATGGTGCCGGTTTCACCCAAAAGCATCGACTGCTCTTATGCAGCATCCGCGGGCTCTGCACTGGGTTGGACGACATCTCTACAAATCCTCTTTAAAAGCAAAAGACGACTGATTTTTTTGACCAGAAATATATGAACCACAATAGTGTCCGGGTACTGTTTGTCCATGGGCATATTTTTTCAGCATGGCAAAATGCACGAACCGGGAAGTATTGCTACGGCTTAAGAACGGAAAGCCGGGACAGAACACAGGCATAACGAGAGGTAGACGCGAACATGTTTGACGGGATTTTCTGGGACAACGACGGGGTGCTGATGGAAACCGAACACATCTATTATCAGGCCAATGCCGAGGCACTGGCACGGGCAGGGGTGGAGCTTTCCCTCGAAGACTTTTGCCGGATCTCCCTGCGCCAGGGGGAGAGCGTGCTTGATCTAGCCGCCAACGTCAGCGATACGGAGGAGGTGCGGCGAGTTCGTGACGAGATATATTTCCGGCTGCTGGGGGAGAAGGCGCGGGTATATCCGGGCGTACGTGATACCCTCGAGCGGCTTCACGGCCGGCTGCCGATGGCGATCGT
>WSSedB1CaDRAFT_10001039_pt1 | contig 11019 bp, 12 predicted proteins | sample WetSurSB1Cattail_FD_9460 | JGI IMG/M metagenome (IMG submission 9460)
GCATCCTACCTGATTGTACTCACCACAACCGTTTTTGTCGCACTACCGCTGATAACCATGGTCTTTGTTTCCATGCGTAACCGGAGACTGGAGAGGATCAAGGCCATCGTTGAAAACCGCTGAAGGAGGAAGATATGGCTGAGGAGAAGAAAAGAAAAAAGGAAAGAATGTCGCCGGAAGAATGGGAACAACAGCAGCAACAAAACCTGGAAAGGAAGCTGAAGCTGGCCCAGCGGGATGATATGGGGATTGTCTCGCGCAAGACCCTGGATTCCACCGATTTCATCCGCTTGTTCGGAACGGCGGACTTTATGCTGAGTCTCGTGCGGGGGAACATGGGGAGGAAGGGGAAAATCGATTTGACCCGTGCAGCCCGGTTCCTGGCGGAGGTGGAGAGGATCAAGGAGGAGTTGAACCTGCTCAACGCCGATATGTGCCGGGAGCTGGGGAGAGAATACAAGCCGCCTTATGGGTTTGAGAATCCGTTGAAAGAGGAGAAACAGGAATAAACAGAAGATTTGCAAAAAGGGTTAGGCAAATCAGCCTAACCCTCTGATATTATTTGGAGCAACAAAAGTGATTCAAAACGGCCAAAAGGCTAACAGGAAATGTATGACCGGAAGGCTCGCCAATCAAACGACAGTTTAGCCGAGTATCCCGCATAGTACTACCGCCGGTTGCCTGTGAACCTCAATAGCATGAGAAACAGGTTGATAAAATCAAGATACAGCGTCAAGGCGCCAAGGATGGCAGGCTTTCTGCCCTCTATTCCCTGGGCCGCCATTGCTTTGATCTTCCAGGTATCGTATGCGGTCAGTCCGGTGAAGACAATCACGCCGATTCCGGATATGAACCAGGAGACAGCACTGCTTCCAACGAACATATTGACGACTGAAGCGATCACCACGCCGATCAGGCCCATAAACAGGAAACTACCCCATGACGTCAGGTCACGTTTGGTCATGAAACCAAAGACACTCATGGCTCCAAACATGCCGCCGGTGATAACGAAGGTGGACGTGATCGAACTGGAGGTGTAGACCAGAGCCACGCTGGAAAGGGTGATTCCATTGAGCGCCGAGTAGGCAATGAATATAAGCGTTGCAGTCGTCGCACTCAGTCTGTTGATTGCACCTGCAAGGGTGAACACCAGAGCCAGTTCTCCGAACATCAGACCGTAGAAGACGAGCTTGTTCCCTAATACAGCGTTGAGCATCGCCGGTGAAGAGAGCGTGACGAGCGACATAAAAGCTGTGAGGGCCAGCCCTGCTCCCATCCATGCGTAAACCTGCCGGATAAGTGTGTTTTGTCTCACGACGACTTGGGATGCGGTACGGGGATAGGTGGTATTAAATTCATCCATTATGATGCTCCTTTTTTCTATTTTTCTGGAGGATCGATCAACACAGCTCTCAAAAATGAGATTGCCTGTTGATGGAACCTTGGGGAAATTCGTTCTCTTCAGGGTCTTCCTACACTTAAAGGCAGTATAACATTTCTATCAGGCCATTGTGTGACTGTTTCAGGCTTTGGCAGTTGATTCGCGTTACCCAATCTACAGATGAATCCGGATACCACAAATCATTTTCCGCAGCATTTCTTGTATTTCACACCGCTCCCGCAAGGGCAGAGATCATTGCGGCCAATTTTGAGGACTTGCAGGGGGGAGGATGAGGTGATTGCCGTGCTGGCCTCGGTGTTTTTTATGACTTCCTGGACGGCTCTGGCATACTGCTGGATACTGACAATGGCATCAGGAAGCATGGAAATAAAATTGGCATCCGATATCTGACGGCTTACATCGGATTTGACTCCCTTTTGTATTCGCTCCAACAATTCCGGAGTCTTTTCCGGATATGCAACAGCCTTCAGAATGCAGTAACAAACAGAAAACGTCTCGTTGTCTATGCCCTGGTTATCGCCACTTTTTTTAATCTTATCGTAAACCTTGAATATTTTCTTGGACGTGCTCAATATCCGGTAAAACCCACGGCTCCATTCTCGCACACGTTCCATGTCGTTGGCCGAACCTTTTTTCACATCAAAAGGGAAAACGAACTTTCCGGTCATATTGTCTGTGTTAATGCGGTTATAGGCCGAAAACAGACTCCCTAAAAGTCGCTCTCCCTCTTTTTCATCGTCGATTACGCACGACTCTTCCCCACCGAAAATGGCGGAAGTCCATTGGCTGGGCATGATCATTTCGGGGATAATTGCAAGTCCAAAAAGATAGCCGTGAAGCTCATCGAGCGTCATAACTTTATCTTGATTTGTGGCGGTGTTGAGCAGTTTGATAAGGTTTTTCTGCTCTCGGGATGTGAACATGGCCATGTATTGAATCCTTAAATGTAAATTTTTCGCTAACCGTGTTCTTAATGTCTTATTATTCCTCTGGAAAAGCGTTATGGAACATTTCATCAAGGGAGTCGTGAAACCCCCAGCCAACATTGATGGTTGAAGTCACCATGTCTTCGAAGCGGTTGTAATAGTCATCAATGGTCTCTTCATCCATCGTTAGTAGCAGATCAAGGGCCTTGCAATACATTTGTTCAAGAGCAAGATAGAACTCCTCATACATGTCACCGCAATTGACCGTGAATTTCGTCCCGGTTTCAACGAAGAACACCATCAGTTCAAGCATTCCCTTTGGGTCTCCTGCTGCTTTGATGTAATCGGAAATAGCTTTTTTCGCCTTGGCAATCTGCACCGGTTTATTCTTGTAAATGTCGGGATAAAGGGCTTCATCGATTATTTTCAGGTAAGGCTTGATCGATTCGCTTCCGGGTGAAAACCGTGCATGCAGGAAGGTTTTATTTTGTGGATTAAAGGCATATAGGTCGGCAATCAGTCCAAGTAAAGCTGGGCGGTCATATTCGGCAAGTGATTTTTTGATATCACTCCATGACGGTTTCTTCTTATCTGATTTTATTCTGGCTGGCTTATCCACCGTGGCACCCTCTTGTATTTATTTTGCCAGTTTTGATTTCACCATAAGGTCATAATCTGCTGATGTCGTTCTGCACCCTACTTTTGTTCCCTCGTCATATAGCTCAGCACTTACAACCAGTTTCCGCACAGTTGGATAGTATTTCTTTTTCCAGGCGATAAGAGCATGAAGGTCGTTTTCCAGTGCCTTCACATTTGATTCGTCGACCTCGATGCAGCCACTCCTCATATTATCGATGAAAGTCTTGATGGCATGCCGGCAATCATACTCTGAAAGAAGGGAGAAATTCCAAGCTGAGCAGGCAACATTCATGAAGTGCTGCCGTTGCATTGGGTCACTTTGACCTTCTATGGCATATTTCCAGGCAAAGTCCAAAAGCATCTCCGACATACCTTTTGTCGTTTCTGACGATTGATGAGTAGCTGTCTTGTTTTTGTGTTTTCGCTTCATGTGAGTTCCTGTATCTGTGTTCTATACGGAAAATCTCGGCTTCAGTCCATTTGAGACTCAAAAAATTGAGTTTGATAGATGTCTTTCTTGTTGTACAAAATCATACCTTGCCCAACTTATTTTCGAGCCTTTCGATGACCTCGGCAGCAGTGCCTTCGATATCGTCTCCATAAACGGTAAAATACAGGTACTGTCCTGAGTGGTGGGACCAGTCCAGGTTTTCGACTCGAAGTGGTTCAAGCAGGGATTCAATCTTCTCATAGGAGATGAATGGATCGCCGTCAGGCCATTTTCTGTCGAGCTTGGCCTGTTGGGCATTCGACAGGGGAATCCGGTATGTTATCGAATAGACTTCAGCCTTTATTCAAGTGTTAATTGCCTGCCTGAGCAGGGCGCTCGGTTTGAAGGTAACTATGCGTCGCGATGAGATGGTAATCGTCTCACCGGTCTGCGGGTTTCGTCCGCGGCGATCGTTCTTCTGTTTCACCTCGAAATTGCCGAAGCCCGATATCTTGAGGTTCTCGCCCTGCTCCAGAGTGGATTTGATGATGGAAAACACCTCCTCCATCATCTCGACCGATTCCTTTCTGGTCAGGCCGGTGCCGGCCTGCAGTTTTTCAACTATATCCGCTTTTGTCATTCCTCTGAAACCTCTTTGTTGTTGATTGGTTAAAATGGATGTTATCCAACAATGCAAAATATCCGCGGACTCAGTAGAGAACCATTATGTTCCCGGACGAACGGAATGTTCATGTCTTGCCGTCTTTAAGGGAGGCAAGGAAGGCTTGACCCTTTTCGGTCAGGCGGTATTTCTGTTTGCTGCTGCGAGGCTTGTCAGGGATTGTCATTTCAAGCAACTTATCTTCAAGTAGAGGATTCAGAACTTGGTTCCTGAACTTGGTGCGGTCTGCACGTTCGGCAATCTCCATCAAAGTGCTGATGACGCTCTCTTCCTCGCATTTGCGCAGGATCTCAACCTGGTGCCGACTTAGTGCCGACTTGGTGCCGAGTGGCGGGGTAACAACACCACCCACTTCTCCTACTGTTGATTCAGCGCCTGCCAACGCAACCGGATGCACAGGCAACCGCACCATGAAATAACTGTGGTCTTCATCAAATTCAAATTCAGCGGGAGGAGAGCCGTTTTTCTCCATTGATTCCATAATTTTGGGAATACCGGTGGAGCGTCCTTCGGTAAATTCCAGCTCTTTCAGAAACTCGCCAATGCGGCGGTTGCGGTAGCGACGGGGCATAGCCTTACCGATACGAAGTTGTTCCAGGCGAACGGAGCGGTCAGGGCCTGGATAGCTGAGTACCACCAGTTCGTCATGCATGATGCGAATCTCTACCGGTTCTCGGGTATCGTAACCGCGATGGTAAACAGCGTTGACCACAGCTTCTTCAATGGCATCGTAAGGAATATTTTCGACTCGGGTGGATTCAGCCCTTCCGCGATGTTTGATGACCGTTTCACTGATGAAGTTGCGCTTGATATAGTCCAGTGCGTCACGGGTCATACGTGGCAGCGGCCCCTTGAATATTTTCTCGGAAAATTTATTGCCCCCCGGCCCTTCCTTGGGAAACCAGACAATGTCGATCTGCATGACTGGAAAAAAACGCCAGGGCTCTGTGTTGAACATCATCAGACCAACATTTAGCGGAAATGGAGCTTCGGCAGGTCCACCAACGACACCCATCTGACGTCCAAGCTCTTCCAGCGACAAGCTCGGAGCCTGTTTGAGTAGTTCGCTACCGACCTGCATCAGGTATTCTTGCATCAGCTCGCGGGAAAGTGCTTCAACATTGGCCTTCTGATTGAACCGGTCATCAAAGGGAACTGTGGCGGCCAGAGAGATAAGTTCGGTTTCGTCGGCACCCTTGGCCCGCACTGTACTTGAACCCTTACGGATGAAGTAACCGTATTCTTTGCAATCCTTGCCCAAACTGAGCTTGGCCTTGTACGGGCGGGTCTGTCCACCCAGTACCCAGAGTACCAAGATATGTCGCCCGCCAATTTCGACTGGAACGACTATGGGGTGATAATAAGGCTGAATTGCGTTAAATCCGAAATTGAGAATTTCTTTCTGGATGCCGTCAAACTGGCTAGGTTCAACGCCAACCGGTGGCAATATAGGACGGCCGTTTTCTTCTTTAATGCCAATTACAATGTAACCACCTCCCAGATTGTGGAAGTCATTGGCGAAGGCACAGATGGTATGGAGGATATCGAGAGGATTCCATCCTTCCTTGAACTCCAGGCGTTCCCATTCTACCGGTTTACCGTTCAGCAGATCCTTTATGTTGATTGGCAGTGCATTATTCATACGTTGATCCTTAAACAGTCTGGACATGAATAGCTTGGGGAGGATCAGGGTGTGGTTAGATCGCCTAGAGTCAAGGCGTTGTCGTTGTCAGCAATGATGCTGGAGGAGTCATGGCTCAAAAGGGCAGGAGGATTGAGTTAGCTGATGTATATTAACCAGATTTACCTCTGCCACAGCAGCGACAACATTGCCACCTTGCACTTCGAGATATCCGCGGAATTGGCAAATGTCCCACCCATGCCGACAAAGTCGTCATGAACGGGGAACAAATGGTGTTCCCCGTTGACTAGCCTACTTCTTCTTGGCAGGCGCCTTTGCTGCAGCTTTTACAGACTTGACTGGTTTGGGATTCAGATCCTTAAGGGCCTTGCCGGAAGTGAATTTGCCGTTGGTTTTGGCGGCGATCTTGAGGGCTTTGCCGGTCTGGGGATTTCTGCCGGTGCGGGCGGCGCGTGCAACCGCGCTGAAGGTGCCGAAACCGACCAGGGTTATCTTGTCGCCGGCTTTCAGAGCGGCAATGGTTTCAGCGATGAAGACGCTGAGCGCTTTTTCCGCCTGGGCCTTGGTCAGTTCGGCGCCTTCCGCAATCTTTGCAACGAGATCCGATTTGTTCATACACCCTCCCCGATTGATTTTTCATTTTTTATATACGCAGACATTGTGAGAGTCAATTTATTCAGAGCTGGGTAACTGCGAGTGCCCAGAGATTTCATATCCTTCCATTTTGTAGATGACGACGAATTCCAGGCCGCACTTGCCGCAGCGGTGGGCCTGGGTGAGTCCGGAGGATGTTTTTTCAACCCAGCCGGCAATGATGTCACGGGAGCCGCATTTTGTTTTCGGGCAGCGCTCGCCTCCCTTTTTCAGAAACAGTTCGTCAGTCAGATATTCAGGTTTTTCAACACCACCCATCATCGATTGTTTAAAAATCCGGTGAGTGGCGGCCACGGCCTCGATGCAGGCGTTTGCCTCGGAGGCGCTGCCCCCTTCCAGCAGGATCTCGGGCGGCGTCTGGTCCCGGTACACAAGACTGCAGGTATACCCTTTTCCGCCACGATCCACGCGGATTCCAAAGGTGGTTTCTTTCAGCACCCCCAGATTCAACTCTGTTACGCGGGCTTTCAGGGTTTTCTCGGTAATTTTCAACTCACTATCCTTTCCAATCTCTCGTTGCGGTTGCCGGTGTCATAGTTCGCTTGGGCTGCAAACGGGTGAGTTCTTTCGTCGCTTTATGTTCCTCGTCCTTCTGGGATTAATCAGCCAAACTTCTTAATCGAGTCAGAACATCTTGTGAAGGCGCTGCAAGATCAACAGTCGCAAATCTTATTCTATGTCCCTGGATTCGAACGGATTCGTCGACAGGTGGGCCAACTGATGGATGAAGCAACAATCCATCAGCAGTTTCTGCAAGTTTATCTTCTAAACCCTCTTGTGACCTCAAATAGGCGTACATCTGGTAGATATAGCCACTTTTCAGTACTTCACTACGGTAAATTGAACTTGTATAAATCCCGGTAAATTTCGTATCGATAACGATTCGACGTCCCGCTTTTTTATTATCCAAGATGATATCGGTCTTCATTCCCGGCATGACTGCTTTAATGCCCTCCGAAGGTTCCTCCATTGACCACTCCAAGCACTTTCCCTGAAGAACTTTCCAACCGGTTGAGCGGTCAAGCTCGGAGTCATAAAAGTTTCCTACAGCTTTTTCAAACAGACGCCGAACAAATACTTCATCTTTTGCAAATTGGGTCAGCGCATTTCCACCAGCATCTTCGGTCGGGAGGACAAGGTCAAAGACGAATCGTGCTAAAGTGACCATCAACCGGTCCTCAGCATCGTTTCGACCGACCTGGTCAGCATTCAACTCAGCACGAGACGGTCGAAGTCCGCTGACACCAAGTCGACCAAGGTCTCCTGAAAGTGTTCGACATCGGTGGGCGAGTGCTCGATCATCCACACGATTAGCGATTGCATCGAGGGCTAATCGAACAAGCCGGTTCCGGGTTGTGTCAATAGTGTGTTCTTCGAAGCGACAGGCAACCTGCCCTCTACGAAGCAACTCTTGAGAATAGGTGGGAAGAATATCGATGCGGCCTCGAACTCGATTTAAGATGGCCTTTTGGGGTCGGTATCCCCGGCTCAGGTTTCGCCGGAGCCGGTGTTCAACTGCGTAAGCGAGTAAGCGGGCGATCAAGGTTGGAAGATCCGGTGAATCCTCTATGTCGGCATCAAACCTGCCAAGTAGTTTCGCCAAGTCTGAAGCATACAAAAAAAGCAGCCAGAGATTCCGAACCGGAATTCGACCGACCCGACGGCTTTCAACGGATTCTTTGATGGTTGATGGTGCTGAATCCATCATATTCCTGACAGTAGCCTAGCTTTTGCTTCCTGAGCCTTGTCCATGGCGTCAAACCAGTATTCCTCAAGCAGCGGAGTGATTTCTGTTTCAACCACCTGCCGGAACCATAGCAACGGATGAGGAATTTTTGTACCTTCCGGAGGGGTCAGATAACTATGGCCGATCCTGTACTGAGGCCCTAGTGATCGTTCTTCTCCAATTTGGACATTTAGCGCACGAATTCGCTCTTCAATTTTAGCTATTACTTCGTTATCGAAGCCGCCCTTGTTACTGCACCAATCTCGCCACGCTTTTTCAAACCGTGGCTCCAACGTCAAGAATGCAAATCTGCGCCTGAGGGCAAGGTCAACGAGAGCGAGCGACCGGTCAGCGATGTTCATGGTTCCGATGATATACAGGTTAGGTGGAATGTGGATTCTGTCATCTCCTTCTTCACGCCGGTATGCAAGCTCAAGAGAATCTTCTGGCCGACGTTTGGTATCCTCCAAGAGGGTGAGCATCTCGCCAAAAACCTGTGCAGGATTTCCCCGGTTGATTTCCTCAATAATAAAGACATGGGGGATATCTGGCTCGCTCAAAGCTGCCTGGACAGCCGACAAGAACACACCATCAACAAGTTCAAGGCTTCCGCCATTCTTTGGCCTCCAACCACGCACAAAGTCCTCGTATGACAGCGACGGATGGAACTGGACAACCCGCAAACGCGACCGCACTGCTTTTGATTCCTTGGACCCCATAAGTGCGTAACCCAGGCGTTTGGCAAGCCACGTTTTGCCTGTCCCGGGAGGACCTTGCAATATCAGGTTCTTCTTGTCTTTAAGACGGCACAAAGCTCTTTCCAGATCTTCTTTTGAAAGAAAGCATCCCTCTTCAATGATTGTGTCGATGGTATAACTGAGTGGAACATCTTCAGCAGATGTATCATCGTCGACCGGATCTATGGGGGTAGGAGTATATTTTCTGGCAAAATATGGTTGCTTTAACCAGAAAGCAACGTCTTGTAATGCACCCGTAAATGTAAATAGAATCAGTCTCTTTGCCAGGTCATCGTTTGGGTCTGCTTTTATGAGTGTGGTGCGGTAGGTATAAAAGTACCAATCACGTGGCTTAACGCCCTCATCCCACTCCACCTTTACAGTACGTCGGTCCCCCAAGTTTTCCGTAATTGTTCCAATGGCCTTTATCCGCATACATGAAACAACTTTGCCTCCAACGTCGAACGACAAATTGTTCTTCTGCACAAATGAAGACTTAATGGCGATCATGTCACCTGGCTTCATTGTCTCAATCATATCCGAATATCGGTCTTCTACAGCGCCGTTTTGCCAAATACCTTCGCTGATAAATCGATTGAGCTGATCGTCTTCATCCCAGACTGCTCCTCCAAACCAGAATTGCCGAGTTGGATCATCGAAGAGCTCTGTTGATGTACTTGTTGCCTCAGGCGGCGATTCATCTTCATCATCGGTGACCTTGACCTCGGCTTGCACTTTCTTGAATAGGGCAAGGGACTGAGCCATATCTAGAAGCGTTTCGCGGCCTTCACTAGTAAGCGTCCAGACTCCACGTTTATCGGAGGTTATTAGGCCCACCCTGGAGAGGTAAAATCGAGCCCAACCTACCTTATGCTCAAATTTGGACTGCCCACCTTTATTCAAGCCCGTAATCTCTGATTCAGGAATTTCGATATGTGTACGAATCCATTCGTACACGTCTTTCGCAGGTGCTTCACCCTTCTTGGCTCGAAGTGCATCTAAAACCGGCCCAAAATACGTGACAAACCTAGGGCCTGCGCCCTTTGGCTTATCTGATGATGTTGGAAGCCCGATATTATCAGAGGCGGTGGGAGCCCATGCAAAAACCTTTTCCTGCTGGTCACGGACAAAAGCTGCCGGGTCTTCTACAGTATGCCCTACAGCCCTTGCAGCTGAAATAAATCCATCAAGAGATCCTTCTCTCAGGTTTCCAGTGCTTAAATCATCTTTATTCACCACGATTGCGCTCGGCATTGGCCACCCTCGTTCATGGGCAATAGTAACAAGTTGCCCCAAGTGATTCGGCATCAGGCGCCTAGCTTTTGACCATTCTACATTATTGGCTTCAGCCAGTTTCCCATAGCTTATGAACTCATGTTTCCTCGCCGATTCCAGAATTGCAGCATATGTTTTTTCAAGGTCGAGGCGGATATCTTCTGACATGGTTACTCCTAGAGTTGAAGAAAATGATCATGAGGGATTCTTTAAAATTGGATAAAAGCTGTAGTCCCGAGCGCGGTCAGTAGCGTTAGTGATTCCTGGGAGCATTTTGTCGTAAAGGCTGGTAACGGCTAGATGGTCAAGGCCGACAATGGCATCTGGGGGTTTTACCCATGGGGTATTGCCGAGGTGGATGTCGGCGGTATGGAGGAAACGAATTGTCATTTAAATTGATCTCCACACATTTCGCGACTTGATGTAGGCTCGTGCCAACCTCGCTGTGATGTCAATAGAATCGCCAAGAGTAGGAACAAGCTCGATATTTTTTATACCCTGCATCAAATTCATTTCAGCCCCCAACCGAAATGTTTGTTATAAAGCTATTTCCGGAACTCCTGCGTCTGCCAGTAGTTGATAAAGATCGGCTACACGCCTTCGCTGACCACGTCCCCGGCAAAACGTGAATATGGCTCTCTGCTTTGCGCGAGAAAGTGCCACGAAAAAAGTTGCAATACCTTCAGGATTTCCAGCAGTGTGGCTCCACCACATTTGATCATCAAGCCCGACAAACACAATAGTGTCGAATTCGAGGCCCTTACTTTTGTGTACCGTCATTAAAGGTAATCTGTTTACCCCTTCCTGAATCCGTGACGCAACTACCTGATCCTGTCGGCTTGGCGGCCAGTAGGGGGTGTTTTGTGTACCAGTCTTCCGGTACCTGAAAAAAACGGCCTCTCAAAT
>WSSedB1CaDRAFT_10001040_pt1 | contig 11013 bp, 9 predicted proteins | sample WetSurSB1Cattail_FD_9460 | JGI IMG/M metagenome (IMG submission 9460)
ATAATGCCGGCGTATTTTTTGTTTTTAAGGGATACTTCCACACGGCATCCCGGCTGAAGGGTTTCCAGAAAAGAATCCGGAACCTGCCAGGTGTAGTTCCTGGGAAGCGCCAGCGGTATGATGATTTCTGCGTACAATATTTTATATCGGATTACATGTATAATACAACCGGGTGACTGCTTAAGTTTATTTGTTCCCGGTTTGAATCCAGGAGGCATGATAGGCTCTCAGCTTGCTTTCCATCATATCGAAGACTTTTTGTTTAAACCTGGATATATCCTGCATATTATAACCTTCCGGGCTGACTTCTTCCAGAAAAACAGCCCTCGACCTGCCAGGTTTTAAACTGAACAGGGAATGATAATGCATTAAAGAATAGTTATCCAGGAACAGGACCGGCTTTACGGGCGTCTGCGTTTCAATCGCGATACGGAAGGCCCCGTCGTAAAATGATTTCAGGGGATTCCCGGTTTCATTGAATGTGCCTTCGGGGAAAATGCCAACGGATATGTGATGGCCCAGCAGATTTTTCAGATCATGAACGCTCTGGGCCCGGCGTTTTCTGCTGCTCCGGTCCACCATCACCGCCCCGCGGCTGTAAATAAATCCGAACACCGGGATGTTTTTGATTTCCTCCTTACCCAGCATACGAAAGGGCTGCTTACGGATTGCTTTGAAAAGAGAAGGTATATCCATGTAGGAAATATGATTGAACAGGAAAATATAATTCCCGGCCGGATCATAGGGGGACTCGAAAATATTTTCATGCCGGATACCCACGAGGAAATACCATATGTCGGCCCAGACCCTGGCCATAGCACAGATCAGGTTACCTCCCCTTCTTTTTCCGAAAAAAGAGAAAATGATGACCAATGGAAATGCAAGCAAGGTGAAAAAAACGAACCAGAACAGGGCATAAATCGTGTACAATTTGCTGGAAAGGCCCTTCATCAATTTAAATTATTCTTTATCGCGGGTCGCAGATCGTGGATCGTATAAGAAATCCGCTACACGATACACGCTGTCTAAAACGAAAATAACCAATTGGCGGGAATGTTTCCCAATTACAATGGCATCTGCATGAATGATATTATCTTTGCGCCCTTATGAACCGGCCAAAAACCGTCGCTTTTCATACCCTGGGCTGCAAGCTCAATTTTTCCGAAACCTCTTCCATCTCCCGGCTCATGGAGAAAGCAGGTTTTGAGAAAAAGCCTTTTGATTCACTGGCGGATATCTATGTGATCAATACCTGTTCCGTTACAGAAAACGCAGACCGGGAATGCCGCTATCTCGTGCGTCAGATCCAACGGAAGTCACCCGGAAGTTTTGTTGTCATCACCGGCTGTTATGCCCAGTTGAAACCCAAAGAGATTGCCGGGATTCCCGGGGTGGATCTGGTACTGGGCGCTGCAGAAAAATTCAATATGGCCGCCCATATCCGGGAACTGGTGAAAGGGGATCCGGCCAAAATCTGCAGTTGCGACATTGAACAGGTGCAGGATTTTCACGATGGCTATTCATTGAGCGACCGCACCCGGGCCTTCCTGAAAGTGCAGGACGGATGTGACTACCAGTGCAGTTTCTGCACCATTCCCCGGGCCCGCGGCAAAAGCCGGAGCGACAGCCTCGACCATGTAGTGGAAAATGTTCGTGAACTCGCGGCAAAAGGAATCCGGGAGGTTGTTTTAACGGGGGTGAACCTCGGCGATTTTGGCAATACCGATCAGGGCGCCAATGGAAAATCTTCAAATTTTTTTGAATTAACTCAGGCTCTTAACCTGGTAGAGGAAATGCCCCGTTTCCGGATTTCTTCCATTGAACCGAACCTGCTTACAAACGATATCATCGACCTGGTGGCTAACAGCGACCGCTTCATGCCCCATTTTCATATTCCCCTGCAAAGCGGCAGTAATAAAATACTGGCCGCCATGCGCAGGCGATACCTGCGTGAGTTGTATGCCGACCGCGTGGCAAGAATCAAAACGCTGATGCCGCATGCCGCGATCGGCGCCGATGTCATTGTCGGTTTTCCGGGAGAAACAGATGCGGATTTCAGGGAAACCCGGGATTTCCTGCAGGAACTGGAAGTCTCCTACCTGCATGTGTTCACCTATTCGGAAAGGGAACATACCCGGGCGGCCGGCATGAAACCCGTTGTCCCGGTTTCAGTGCGTAATGAAAGAAATAAAATCCTGCGCAATCTCTCTTTTCAGAAATTACAATATTTTACCGCACTGCATGCCGGTCAAACCCGCAAAGTACTCTTCGAACGCAGTCGTGACAAAGCGATGATGGAAGGATTTACCGATAACTACATCAGGGTTACCGTTCCCTACCAGCCCGAATGGGTGAACCGGATCGTGGACTGGCGCCTGTAACGGTAAAGCCCTTCACCAGTTTCTCTTCCCCGTTTACAATAATGGACAACCGGTGTTTCCCGGGGTAAAACGTACGGGTGGTTATCTTTTTAAAAGACCGTTTCCTGTGAACAGGGATCCTGGCTCCCGGCGCGTATATTTTTTCACAGATCCTGAAGGCCTTTTTAAAATCAGAGGCATAAAACCATGCAGCACCCCGGTCGTATGCCGATGCGCGCTTTCAATTCGTATTCGCTGAAGACGTCCGTAAATATCTGCAAGGTAAAACTTTGTCCGTTGAAGGAAGGCATAACCGCTGCCAGGGCCCGTGTCTGCTGTTTATAAAATGCCGGAGCCTAGAGATCGTTCAGTAAGTCACCCATGAGTGAATATTATAAAAAAACGGATAATGTATAATTAACAGCAGGTATATTTTTGATTCAGTCTGCATCCATATAAAATAGATGAATGCGCTGCCGGAAAGGATAGTTAAATTTGCAGGTAACTATGTTCAGACCGAAGTTATTTGTTACGCTTAAAAACTACAATTCCCATCAGTTCGGCAAAGATGTGCTGGCCGGTATGATTGTTGGAATTGTTGCGTTACCCCTGGCCATAGCTTTCGCCATTGCTTCCGGTGTTTCTCCTGAAAAATGACTGGTGACGGCCATTATTGCCGGTTTCATTATTTCGGCGATGGGCGGAAGCCGGGTGCAGATCGGGGGACCTACGGGCGCGTTTATCGTTATCGTATACGGCATTGTACAGGAACATGGAGTGGACGGATTGGTGATCGCCACATTTATGGCCGGCGTGATGCTCATCATCATGGGCCTTGCACGCCTGGGCGCCGTTATCAAATTCATTCCCCATCCCCTGATTATCGGCTTTACCAGCGGTATTGCGCTGATCATTTTTTCCTCCCAGGTAAAAGATTTCCTTGGATTGAAAATGGGCAGTGTTCCTGCAGATTTTATATCGAAGTGGGTAAGTTTTTTTCAGCATTTCCGGGCAATCAATGTCTATTCATTACTGCTTGCCGTTGTAACGATTATCATCATTATATACTGGCCAAAAATAACCCATAAAATACCGGGCTCCCTGGTTGCCATCCTGGTAACAACGGCGATGATGCACGGGTTGCGGATGCCGGTAGAAACCATCAGCAGCAAGTTTGGGAATATCCCCTCCTCTTTACCCAGGCCGGTGATCCCGCACCTGGATTATCTGACTATTAAAAATTTAATCCTCCCCGCCTTCACTATTGCCNTGCTCTGCGCCATTGAATCCCTCTTATCAGCGGTGGTTTCGGATGGCATGATCGGCGGCAACCATAAATCGAATATGGAGCTGGTTGCGCAGGGAACGGCCAATATTTTTTCCGCTCTCTTTGGAGGAATTCCCGCCACCGGCGCCATTGCCCGCACAGCCACCAATGTCAAAAACGGTGGCCGTACACCGGTAGCGGGGATCANTCATGCCCTCACTTTATTGCTGATCATGTTATTTGTNGGCCAATGGGCNTCGCTGATCCCCATGGCCACACTGGCCGGGATATTAGTGGTGGTATCCTACCATATGAGCGAATGGAGGAGTTTTATTTCCGTGATGAAGGGTCCCCGGACGGATGTTGCGGTTTTGCTGACAACCTTCCTGCTCACCGTACTGATTGACCTGACCGTGGCCATTGAGGTCGGCATGGTGCTGGCTGCTTTCCTGTTTATGCGGAACATGATCAAATTCAGCAATGTCAATGTGCTGACGAAGGAAATAGATGACAGCGCAGAAGGAACAGACCGGGAAGCGATCGGAAATTATGACATTCCGCCCCAGGTAGAAGTGTATGAAATAACCGGCCCTTTATTTTTTGGAGCCGCCTACAAGTTTAAAGACGCGATGCGGTTTATTGAAAAGCCCCCGAAGGTGTTGATCCTCCGCATGCGTAAAGTACCGATCATCGATGCAACCGGGATCAAAACCCTGGAAGAAGTTTACAAATCCTCAAAACATCGTGGCACCAAACTGATTCTTTCGGAAGTGGATAGCGCCCAGGTAAGACAGGAATTAAAAGATGCGCGGCTGCTCTTTACCATCGGGAAAGCCAACGTAACCGATACGTTTACGGAAGCGGTGGAAAGAAGCAAGGTGATACTACTGGATTTGATTCACAGTGCCAGCGTAAAAACAGAGGTTTTATAAGCATTTCATGCAAACGGACCCTGGCAGAAAATGAAAATAAATACGTTCAATGCATTCAGGAGCCGGAACTACCGGTTATTTTTTGCAGGTCAATCCATTTCACTGATTGGAACCTGGATGCAGAAAACAGCCGTCAGCTGGGTGGTGTACACGCTTACCCATTCCAAGTTCATGCTGGGGGTTACGATGTTCGCCACCATGTTCCCTTCTTTTTTATTCTCATTTTTAGGCGGCATTGCAGCCGACCGTTACAACCGCTATAAACTCCTGCTCCTTACCCAAATCGTCTCCATGTTTCAGGCGGTATTACTGACCATCCTGATATTTTCAAATCCGCATTCCGTCTGGGGCATTATCATCCTGAGCGTTTTACTGGGCATAGTGAATGCGTTTGACGTACCTGCGCGCCAGTCACTCGTTTATGAACTTGTGGACGACAAAAAATACCTGCCGAATGCGCTCGCCCTGAATTCTTCCATGGTAAACCTGTCCAGGCTGATCGGTCCGGGACTTGCAGGTCTCATTATTGAAAAATTCGGTGACGATGTCTGCTTCGGATTAAACGCGCTGAGTTTTATCGCCGTCATCATTTCACTGCTGCTCATGAAACTACCCGCTTTCAATCCGAAAAAGGACAAAATAAACATACTCCGGGAACTGGGAGCGGGTATGACCTACATTAAAAAAACACCTGAAATTGCATTTGTGTTGGGAATGCTTGCATTGATCAGTTTATTCGTTCTGCCCTTCAGCACCCTGATACCGGCGTATGCAAAAGACATTTTTCACGGAACAGCATCCACTTTCGGGGTTATTGACAGCGTGATCGGCCTGGGCGCTTTTACGGGAGCTATTTTCCTGGCCTCCTTAAAACCCGGACGCAATCTGAGGAAAATACTGGCTTACAGCACCCTGATTTTCGGATCCGGGCTGGTTTTATTCTCACATTGCACCGTTTATCCGCTGGCCCTGCTGTTTGCAGCCATCGGCGCTTTCGGGATGATGTCGCAGATCACGATTACCAATACCATTATCCAGACAACGGCCGAGGCATCCATGCGCGGGAGAGTGATCAGCATGTATGCAATGGCTTTTTTTGGTTTGCAGCCGCTGGGCAGTTTGATCGTAGGTTTCGTATCACAGTATATCGGTATGGAGAATACCGTTTTGATACAGGGAATTATGGCACTGATCATCGGAGCCTGGAACTTTAATTTTTTAAGAAAATATGAAAAAAGGAATAAAATAAACAAACCGTTGCATGCCGGACAGGCAGAGTCCGTAATAGCGGTTGAATTACCCGATCATAAGGCGGCAGGTGTACAGGATGGTTATTAACAGGAATCATTCAATCCGTTCGAATCACACCCCGGCAGGTATATCGTTAGCTTCTGATTCAGGAATACGAAAAGATCTTAAATTTGTATCAATGGCTAAAGAAGGATGATCCATACAACGGAAAGCCGGCTATATACGGCAGCTTTGAGAACGTTATGATGATGTCTGTATTGCCAACCCCGCAGCCTAAACCAAAACCTGTTAAGCCCCCAAAGCAAAAACAATGAAAGGCAAATCACTCAAAGCAACCGCCCTATTATTCCCTGTCATAATGCTTTTTATTTCCTGCAGTAAGAGCAGCAACAGCAGCCATAGCACGACCTACCAGGTAAAATTCACTGTTACCGGGGATTCTGTAAATCAGTTTAAAATCAGTCTGTTTTCAAAGGATGTCTTTTTACAAACTCCGTTTTCCGGGACCCGGGACACGACCATAAATGTATATTATGGAGCGGATTTAAGACTGGATGCCCAAGGCATTGACAGCAACCTGGCAGCCTCCATTTATGTAAATGATGTTTTGAAAGCAACAGGGACAGACACTGATGCCAATGGAGATGGTAAAACAGAAGTAAAGATCGGCTATACCATATCCACTCCATGGTAATAATAATTAAAGCACCAGAAATCTGGTGCTTTAATTATTCTATTGTCCGATCGTCCCCGGGAAGTTTAAAACAACTCTCCCCTCCTGCTTACATGTGACCCCGCTCGGTGTAGAGAAATTTGCGAATTGAGCTTATAATTAACTGGCGTTCATTTGATTACTATTCTTCTCTATACAGATACGATAAGAATTCTTTCTCTCCCATATCTATATGATTTTCAAGTGTTTATTAATTTAGTATTTTCTATGAATCGTCCCCTTTACCGTCCCCCAACTAAAAGGAGTCTTTTCCCACATATCTTAGCGCTACCTCAGCAACAGTTTCCTTGTTATAATGTTCAACATTCTTAATTGTTGAACCGGCAAACTTTGCAACCACATTTACAGGGATCTTCAACTTCAGCTTATTTGTAATGAAACTTCTTCTGCACGTGTGACAGGTCACGAGCTTACACCGTGGAATACTTCGCTCAATCTTTATTCCTCCAACGGTCTCAATAAATACCTCTCGTTCAATGATACCTGCTTCCTCAGCGAGCTCCTTAATAATCCGGTTGATGGTATATTCATGGTAGACCTTTGGGAACTCTCCATACTCTGTAAGTATTCTTCTTACATCTGCATTAGCAGGAACAGCAGTACTAACACCGGTCTTCTGGTTGATGCTGGTAATAATGCCATTCTTGTAATTCTTCGCAATGGTGAGCTTCTTATGATCCGAGATTCTCAACCCGGTATTCAGATTGATAATGAAGCTGTCCCTGATCTCTTTCCTCATCCCTTCCAAGGGCAGATTGATCAAAGCCTGGATCTCATCTTCAGTCAGGTAAATCTTGTGAGTCTTCTCTGTGATCTTCTTAAATTTTCGGTCCAGGTGAACTATATTGTTATGCCACTTTTTAGACAATCCCAGGTTCATGAACACCTTCCACATTTTTATGATGGTACCAGAGTAGTTGGGCTTAAATCCCTTCACATTGCACCACGCAATGAACCGGTGATAGTCTTCCATTGTAATGTTCCAGGAGAGTTTGGAATCAAACTCAAACAGTTTGTTATAGGCAAGGTCCCAGTGGATAATAGTTCCCTGGGAGTAGAGATTCCCATTCCGATCACCTCCATTGTAGATTGATAACCTACCAGCTTTCGCATCATCTATAAGGGACCTGATCTGAACAAAAAAAGGATTCTGCTTGACAGTCTCCTTCCTGGGTAAACCCTGCTCATCCCTTAAATGGTTGTACAGGTCCTCACTCAGAACCTTTTTACCAGCTTTTTCAGCCTTGGTGATATATTTGGTAGCAGCAGAAGAAAGGGTCGTAATGGCTTTGTCAAGAGCTTTATAGAGCTTTTTATTATCTGGGCGCTGGTTGACATCATCCCAGTCATTCTTGGTGATCTTTTCGCCAGTGGAGTACTTCAAAACTCCATCTTCACAAGCATATTTTAAATAGACCGGTGAGGGTCTGGTTGATTTGGAATCTTTAAGAATGAACCTAATGTCTTTTACTATCGGCATATTATCGGGGTTTAGTAGTTCTATTTAAACCCCTACGAATTGTACAAGGTGATTTTTGCATTGGATATACGACATCCAACAGATATTAATTTACTGGGCCTTTATGCTCGCAACGATGTATCTTTTTTTGTAAAGTGTTGAAAAAATTGCTGAATATTCTCCTCGTCTTTTGCTGCGATAATATTATTGAAGTCAAAAGAAGGTTTCTTTGATTCCTGGGCGGATTTCGATAATTGCACTGACGTATCTACAAATGCTTGTTTATATTTTTTTGCTCCTGCAATTGCGTCTTTTTCTCTATCGGGCATATTTTTAACGAATTCATTGGTTAGGTATTCATTGAGTTTCTTTTTCCGTGAATTTTCGTCACCGAACCACATAATTTCAGGATTAATCATATACAAAGCAGACTTTTTACTTTGACCATCAATTCTAATTAAAATATTCAGCCTTCTAAGATTTGCAATCGCTCTATCGACTGTGCTAAGTGACCATTTGAACTCCATCACGATTCTGTCTTTGTGGTATTTGGATAACAATATATGAGGGTCACCCCACGTAAGAAAATCTTTAAGTCTCCATAGCAGAAGTGCATCGTGACCCTTTAAATCTTTTAGGAAAGGATTATGGAACACTCTTACGAAGCTCCCAGGCTCATGCTTGGTTACATAAATATTCGGAACAATGTCATAAATGATTTCGCCTCCTTCTTTAAGAGTAGGCTGAATATTTGAACTTCCCCTTTTTGCGTGTGTTTTCATATTTTTCATTTTTTTAATAATGTCAACTGTGACATCAGTACTTTTCGATTATCTTCTTTTCGAATTATGAATATTATCAAGGCTGACATACATTCATGTTACAGATGACATTCATTTATATCACCGGTGACATTCATATTAGCGGAAACCTGTGCCCACATTCATTTTACATATCTATCTATCATATACATCTCTTATTGACTATAAATCAATATTCATCGAGATCGTTTTTTGCCTTGTAGTAGTGTGAAAACGGTTTATCCAATTTATGAATATCTATGCAATCCCTACGGGGTACGGCATAACATCAGTTTGAATAACATAAAGCCAAAAAATGTTACGAATTCGCTGAAATACCAATCTACCCAATCTTTCAACGCAATTCTTGTAATAACTCTTGTTCAAGCTTTAAGCCCTTTTCACACTCACCATTTCTATTATCGGCAAGTGGGTGAGCCGTTGTAAGACTACTATCTTCACCGTAATATTCAACAATGTAAAATAATATAAACCAGACAGCAAAAGGAACTCCTTCTTCGTATTCTCCAGATAAAATGAAAGGATAGACGAAATCACCTTGAGGCCCGTTTAGAGCATGTGAATTATAATAATCCACCGCAGCTTCCCTGGCAATAAACAAGTCCTCATCCATAAAGTCTTCTTCATGTTGAAATGATTTTACTAATTCATGTTTCTCATCTAATGCCAACACGGTTTCGGAGACGCGGTAAAAAAAAGTTGGTTTCGGGATTAGGCCAATACTCGTTTGCATAAATAATGTTTAAATATTTTAATAAATAATTTTGGTTTCCCTTTCGGATAACCCCGATGAGCTTAGGCCCTGGTGATTTGTTTTTGAACTTTGATCCGATGAAGCTGGATCAGGCTAATAAACTGGTCGTGGTTTTCCTTTTGGAAACCCCTACGAAAAAAACAAGGTGATTTGTGGAATTTGATCCTTTTAGTAGTCGATATTCTTGAGGCGACACAAGTTCAACCTCCGTTATCAGCAAATGAGGATCATCATTTACGATACAAATCTAAAAATTGTTATTCATTTTTGCAAGCTTTAAGGCTATGAAAATTTTAAAATTGATTGTTATCCAGCTTTGATGCACCAAAGATTTTACAAATCACGCCTTATAAAAAGCTTTAAGAGTATTTACAGATTATTGTTCAGGCTTTTTGGTATGCCCTAAAACAAATTGATATAATCTGAATGCAATTTATAACTGGGATAAGAAATTATCCGGACTGGGTTGCAATTCGGTCTCGTTGATTCTACCTACACCATTTCAAACTGAATTTTAAATGAACAAAATGTGACCTTTGAAACCGGATCGTAGGATTTCGTTGCCACAGGTAATTGCAATTTTATTTTAATACGATACCCATTTACCATCAACCGTCCCCTGAATCGTCCCCCAGACATTTTTTAAAGCTTAGTTCTGACCCGAGAAGGTTTCGAATTTCGCAACTAATTGATTATCAATAATAACAATTCTCGTATGATTGATTAGTAATTGACATGTTTGGCAGAATTCTCGTATCATTTCAAAAAAATGCAGATGGGGAAATACTTGAGAATCTTTTTGCGATTGTGTAATGCTTTTCAAGGGGGGTGTAACGGCAGTTCATTTTGCATCCAGGGCTGTCCCCCATTGGTAGGTCTAAACTTCCCTACATACAATAGATTAGTTGAGCTGTTAGAAAAGCTAAGATGAAAATTTGAATCCCCGAAATATCACAAAATTCTACTCGGCAATCCTACCGAGAAATCACATTCCGGTGCCATTCCTGGCCATATCTCATACAATTGCACTACAATGGGACATCCGTCAAAGGAAATGGAATAAAGGGCTTATAAAATGCCATAGAAAGATGCTAATAAAGTTGCGGGCTGAAGCCTTCCATTTTGGGTCCTTTGTAGCAGTATAAAACCTGGTATTGATTAATACAAAATCCGGGGAAGTATTGCTGGACAGGGGTCAATCTGTATCGGAATCGGATAAAAGAAGGCCGCAATACTAAAAAAGGGGGATTGGGGTGGAGCCTTTAAGAGCTCAGATATGGTAATATCTGATAATGTAAAACAAATCCCCTCCAGCGTTAAAACGCCCCTATATAGGCATATTTATCCGGGGCAATAATCATTCACATATAAAAAGACTCAGATTCAAATAATTAAAGTAGTTAACTATCTCCATATGGCTAACAGAAAACCCCTCG
>WSSedB1CaDRAFT_10001041_pt1 | contig 11012 bp, 11 predicted proteins | sample WetSurSB1Cattail_FD_9460 | JGI IMG/M metagenome (IMG submission 9460)
CTCATTACTGCCCCCTTGCATGTCGTGGTAATATGGGAGATAGTGTCTCCACAAAAACTGGATCTTTTTCTATAGCACACTACGTCAAAAGAATACAGCAGATGCGGATTAAAACAAATTCCGAGCCTAAAAAAGGTTGGCTACACCTCATGTCTTCACATGCCGCCCGTAAGATGTTATTCAGTATATTTTGAATATATTGTATGGAGTATCAATGAAAACCAGAATACTGATTGTCGATGATGAGTTGAGCATGCGCGAGTTTCTCGCCATCCTGGTGGAGCGCGAAGGGTACGAGGCTGTTGTTGCCGCGCATGCCGAACAGGCCCTACAGTTATTGGAAACCAATCTTTTCGATCTGGTCATATCAGACGTGCAGATGCCGGGGTTGAGCGGGATTGAGCTCCTTGCACGTATCAAGGCCATGGCTCCAGATACGGCAGTGCTGATGATGACCGCCTTCTCCGCCGCTGAACAGGCGGTTGAAGCGATGAAGTTGGGCGCTTACGATTACATTTCGAAACCGTTCAAGATCGAAGAGATCAAGGTTCTCATACGCAATGCTTTGGAAAAAACAGACCTCAAGCGGGAAAATACGCTTCTCAAGCAGACGGTTCAGCAGCGTGACAACTTCTGCGGAATTATCGGCGCCAGCCCAAAGATGAAGGAAATCTTTACATTGATCCGGAAAGTGGCGCTCAGCAACAGTTCCGTGATGATTCAGGGAGAGAGCGGCACAGGAAAGGAACTTGTAGCACGCGCCATTCACAGTTGCAGCCCCCGCGGTAAAAAGGCCTTTGTGGCGGTCAACTGCGGCGCGATTCCCGAGCAGCTGATGGAGAGCGAGTTGTTCGGCCATAAAAGGGGGGCGTTCACCGGCGCCGTGGCTGATCGTGCCGGTTTGTTCGAACAGGCCGATGGCGGGACGCTGTTCCTGGACGAAATCGGTGAACTGCCGCTGTTGATGCAGACCAAGTTGCTGCGAGTTCTCCAGGAACGGGAGTTCAGGCGGGTAGGGGGCACCCAGGTGCAGAAGTCGGATGTGCGCATCCTGACCGCCTCCAACCGCGACCTGCTGAGCCAGGTCAAGGATGGCGGATTTCGCGAGGATCTTTATTACCGGATCAACGTGATGCAGATTGTGGTGCCTCCGCTCCGGGAACGCCTCGAAGATATTCCGGTTTTGGTGGACTATTTTTTCCGCAAATACGGAGATCCGGCCCAATCGGGAGAAATCGTCACGCCGGCTGCGCTCAAGATGCTGATGAACTACCCGTTTCCGGGAAATATACGGGAACTGGAAAATATTGTTGAACGGAGTCTGATACTCGATAACTCACACATACAGGAAGAAAATCTTCCCAAACTGGTTTGTTCAGATGTGTCGCCCTGTCTGAGCGGCGAGGCAATGATTCCTCCCGAGGGCATTGCACTGGAAGCGCTTCTGGATGATTTGGAAAAGAAATACCTGTTGAGGGCCTTGGAGATGACCGGGGGCGCCAAGAAAAAGGCGGGGGAACTTTTGGGAATGTCATTTCGGTCGTTTAGATATCGTCTGGCCAAGTTCGGGTTGGATAGTGGGGATGAGTAATACCGTCTACCAGAAGCTGGTGTCTCTTTATGCACTCGATTGTCAAAATTGAAATTGCAAATCCAATCAATATAGCTAATATGTATATATTGGCTATATTAAGGAGGCTTATATGAGAACCATAACGTCAGTTGAAGCCCAGAACCATTTTGGCTTGTTGCTGGATACAGCTCAGCGTGAACCGGTTACCATAACCAGGCGCGGCAGGCCGGTGGCGTACCTGTTTTCAGCGCAGGAATACGAGACGCTTATCCAAGCCAAAAGGGGGAGTGCCGTTCACCCTCCCATCACAGAGTTGCTGGCTGCATTCCGTGGCAGTGGTCATGGTGGCGGAGCGGCTCGGCTGGTAGCTGAACGCGAGGCTGAAAGGCTACATGAGCATGAGTGATTATCTGCTGGATACCTCCGCACTGTTGGCTTTGCGGGATAACGAGCCTGGAGCCGAGCGGGTTGCTGCCTTGCTGGAAGGAGCAGCGCGAGGTGAGTTAATCTGTCATGCATGTTTCATCACGCAGATGGAGTTGTTGTATCGAGTCTGGAAGGATGAGGGTGAAGAGGCGGGTCGCGCGGCCTATGTGCTATGCCTTAGTCTGCCGATTACGTGGCTGCATGAGTCAACCGGACTATTGGAACGGGCAGCTGCAATCAAGGCTTGTTTCCCCCTCTCCCTGGCCGATGCCTGGATAGCCGCCGCAGCCTATCTCTTGGACGCGGTACTTGTCCATAAAGATCCTGAATTTGAGCGGGTGACGGATCTGAAGCAGGAATGCCTGCCATACAAACAATAGAAAGCGCCCAGTTGAGTTTCTCCGCCAACCCAAGCCACTCCAAATTGCATGAACGTTCTCAGGTATCGTCTGGCCAAGTTCGGGTTGGATTCCGAAAGCGACTGAGAATTGACGAAAAATGTCACTTTGGGTGACAATGGTTTGTGCCCGGAACAAGGATTGAATGTGTGGCTTTAAAATAATAAATAAATAACGATATGTTATGAGTGGTTTGAAAAATGGCCTGCTCTTTGCTTTGTAAATATCAATAGCAATCACATTAGCTCTGAATGCAGAGCGCAAACCCAAAAAGGAGAAGAGACATGTTAAACAAGTTGAGAAGTAAACAAGGTTTCACCCTGATCGAGCTCTTGATCGTCGTCGCGATTATCGGCATCCTGGCCGCCATCGCCATCCCGCAGTTTGCTGCTTACCGTGCCAGAGGCTTTAACTCTTCCGCCAACTCAGACTGTAAAAATGTTGCCACTGCCCAGGCGTCGCTTAGTTCCGATACCCAGGGTTATGGTTCTATACTCGCAGGCGCAACTGCGGCTGCTGCTGATGCAACTGCAGGTCCTACAGCAGCAATAATTGGTCCTACGCAGGGCGCTACTAATGTTACTGGTCCAACAACCAACACATATCTCGCTAATGCTAATGGCACCGCGCCATTTTCACTTGGCAATGGAGTAGGAATATCACAATCCGTGACTGTCTCGACCGCCGCTCCACTTATTGGCACCGCCTATGAAATTGTCACAAAGCATACACAAGGTAATTCTTGTTATGGCATGGATTCTGATTCTACCGCAGTCTTCAAAGCAAGCGGAACTGTGGGTACAGCAATGGCTGCTGGTGCTGTGGCTACCTCTGTTATAAATGACGTCATATTTACCACCACACCCGCTGGCGCAGCGCCATGTACAACTTGGGTAAGTATGTGAGGGTTGTGAGGGTAAGTATTTGAATGTAGTAGTTTTTACAGCAACATGATTAATAGAAATGCCGAGATAACAGCTCGGCATTTCTATTAACAGTTTAGAGTCCTTGGTTTAGCAGTCTGTGTTGTCCTTTGCAGGAGGGGACATGATCCGTATTGAAAATGTTAGTAAAACCTTTCGTCTGGGACGGGGCAGGCGGGTTACCGCCGTGCAGCAGTTGTCGCTGACGGTTGCAAGGGGAGAGGTGTATGGTTGCATTGGCCCCAACGGCGCCGGCAAGTCTACTACCATCAAGCTGCTGCTGGATATGATCCGCCCGGACAGTGGTGAACTTAGTATTAACAAACTATCTACCCGTGATGAAGCCTCGCGAGCCTGTGTTGGTTATCTGCCGGAAAGCCCCTATATTTATGATTACCTGACCGCCCGAGAGTATCTGACCTATGCCGGCAAGTTATCCGGTATGTCATCGGTGGCGATCCAACGCCGTAGTGATGAGTTGTTGGTCAAGCTGAAGCTGGATCAGGCCGCCGGTCGCCGTATCAGCGGTTACTCCAAGGGGATGCAGCAGCGAACTGCCATTGCGGCCGCCCTGATTCATGACCCTGATCTTGTGGTGCTGGATGAGCCCATGAGTGGCCTGGATCCCTTGGGACGCAAACTGATTTTTGATCTGATTGATGAATTGAAGCATCAGGGCAAGACGGTGTTTATATCTTCCCATGTATTGACAGATATTGAACGGCTCTGCAACCGGGTGGGCATTATTGTTCAGGGGCAACTCTGCTACGAGGGAGCGGTCCAACAGTTAACCTCTACGCTGGATGAAATGTTTCTACAGGTAGTGCAACAGGCTGGCATGAATGAGGTGCATTAGCATGATACAAGCGATTGCGTGGGTGACGTTTCTGGAAGGTATCCGCAACAAGGCGGTCTTCGGTATTGCCTTGATGGCTGGGCTGATGATGGCCTTTACAGTGGTATTGAGCGGTATGATTCCGCGCGATATTGGCAAGGTGGCCACTGATTTTGCTCTTTCTGATGCAACATTTGCGGCGCTATTGGTGGTGTTGTTTGTGGGAATCACCATCCTGGCTCGTGATATGGAGCGTAAGACTGTGTATCTGGCGCTGGCCAGGTCAGTGCCCCGTTCACGGTATCTGCTGGGTCGATTCTGCGGTCTGGTGCTGTTGCAGACCGTTATTATGCTGCTGCTGCTGGTTGCCTCTCTGCTAACCCTGCTGCTGGTCAAATATATGTATCCGGACTTCTTTGGCAAAGTCTCTTTCGGATTGGTGGCCTTGGCCCATCTTTTTATTCTGGTGCAGATGTCTCTCTTGACGGCGCTGAGCATACTATTTTCCATGATCGCTTCCAGTTCCTTTGTTACCTTTTTGTTGACTACCGCCACATGGCTGATCGGTTCCAGTACACAGGAAGTAAAACAGTTAATCGAATCGGCTACAGCGGCGCAGGTGGTGCCTTTCACCAAACTACTAGTGGAGATAGCCTATTACCTGTTTCCCAATATGGCGTTATTTGATTTAAAGGCTGTTGCCGCCCACGGTTTGGCATTGCCCGGCGCCACATTTGTTTTTGCCATGGTTTATGGAGTGGGCTACAGTGTCGCGGTGCTTTCATTGGCTATCATCCTGTTTAAGCGCAAGGAACTGACCTGATGCGGAAGTTGACCAACCTTATCCCTTGGATCACCGGCCTGTGCGGGGTGTGCATCTATCTGTTGACTCTGCCCTTGTCCACGATTGACCGTCCTCGCCACGAACAGCTTTTTGCGCTGCCACCAAAGGTGTTACGAATTGTGTCGCTGCAATTCAAGGAGGTCGCCGGCGATATGGCCTATCTGAATGCCTTGACCTATGCAGGCGGTCTTAAGACACAGCCCGGAACCGATCGTTTCCTGCCAGAACAATACGAATGGATTTATAAAAATCTAAAAAACTCGGTGGCCTTGGATTCATACTTTCGGGACCCTTACTACTTGATGAATTCTGCCTTGATCTGGGATCGTTATAAGCTAACCGAGGTGAACGGGCTAATTGCCAAGGGAGCCGACAATTGCGATTGGGACTATTTTCTGCCGTTTTATGTCGGGTTTAATTATTACTATTTCTTGGATGAATATGACAAAAGTTTTTACTACTTGAAGGAAGCCTCTAAAAGAGCCGGTGGCAATCCGTTCTTTGATTCGCTGGCGTCTCGGGTGGCCTACCAAGCCAACAAGACCGAGTTTGCCATCACCTATCTGGAACAGCAAATTTACCAAGCGGAACAAGGTGGACAGAGTAGTTCGGTGGAGTCCCTTGTTCGCCGCCTGCAAGTGCTGCAAGGTATCAGAAAGATTGAAGTGGCGGTGGACGCATACCGGAAACAGTATAGTAAACAGCCAGAAAGTGTCAGTGTGCTATTGTCACTGAAACTACTTGACTCGATTCCGAAGGAGCCCAATGGCGGCAGCTATTATCTGGACCCGGACGGCAGAGTTCACTCAACAAAAGATTTGAAGGATACCAGGGGGAAAGGGCCAGTCTCTACTCGTAAAGGGGCTTCGCCCTGATGTGATGACTTGCAGGAGGATCTATGGGGCGGGGGCAGTGCCGTGATGTAGTTTAGGTAAACCGAGCGCAAGACTTGGAAGATGTCTTGCCATCTTGTAACCAATTGGGGTAGCCTGAGCAAATTTTGTATTCGCCAGGCGAAACCTAAAAGCGCTTATACGAAAGCTCCCCTATCTATTCACTTCTCCTCATACCTCGGAAACAACGCCTCAGCCTTGGTAATCGTCATCCCCGCCTTTAAACCTCCCCATACCAGCCCATCCTTGGAAGCCGCTTCATTCCATCCCAAAGAACACAACGCTTTCTCCGATGTCGCCGGAAGAAACGCCGACAACACACAATGCGCCATGCGCTGCGATTCCAGCAGGGTATACATGACCGTGGCCAGTCTGTCTTTCTGGGCCGGATCCTTGGCCAGAGTCCAGGGAGCGGTGTCATCAATATATTTGTTGCCGGCGGAGATGACTTCCCAGATTGCCTGAAGAGCCTTGCTGAAGGCCAGCTCCTCCATGCATTTGTCGACAGCGGCTATCATGGCGATGGTCTTCTCCTGTAGGGAGCGATCGATCTCGGTGATTTCGGTTGCGGCCGGTAATACACCGTCAAAGTATTTAACTGCCATGGCGGTTGAGCGGGAAAGCAGGTTGCCCAGGTCGTTGGCTAAATCGGAGTTGAGGCGCTGGATCAGCGCGGTGTGGGAGAAGTCGCCGTCCAGGCCGAAGGGGACCTCGCGCATCAGGAAATATCTGACTACGTCAACGCCATACTTGTCGATCAGCATGTTGGGTTCGACCACGTTCTGTAGACTCTTGCTCATCTTCTGCCCTTCAACCGTCCACCAGCCATGGGCAAAGACCTTCTCCGGCAGCGGCAGGCCGGCAGCCATCAGGAAGGTGGGCCAGTAGACGGTGTGGAAGCGGAGGATATCCTTGCCGATCAGGTGTACGCTGGCAGGCCAGAACTTCTTGTATTCAGCGGTGTCTTCGGGATAGCCCAGGGCGGTCATGTAGTTGGACAGAGCATCGAACCAGACATAGACGACATGCTTGTCGTTACCCGGCACCGGGATGCCCCAGGAAAAAGTGGTGCGCGAAACGGACAGGTCGCGCAATCCTTCTTTTACAAAGGATATGATTTCATTACGTTTGCTTTTGGGTTGGATGAAATCGGGATTGGCCTCGATATGGGCAAGAAGCTGCTCCTGGTATTTGCTCATACGGAAGAAATAGGACTCTTCCTTGAGTTTTTCCACGGGCCGGTTGCAGTCCGGGCAGCGGTCTTCGATCAGCTGGGTTTCCGGCCAGAAGGTTTCACAGGGGGTGCAGTACCAGTCCTCGTATTCGCCCAGATAGATATCACCTTTTTCCATAATTTGTGAGAAGAGATGCGCGACACCCTTTTTGTGGCGTTCCTGGGTGGTTCTGATGAAGTCATTGTTGGAAATGCCCAGACGTTCCCAGAGCGCCTGATAACGCTTTACGACCCGATCCGCCAGTTCCAGCGGTGTCTCACCGGCGGTAATAGCCGCTTTTTCTACCTTTTGGCCATGTTCGTCGCTGCCGGTCAGAAAATAGACATCGAAACCCATCAGCCGTTTGTAACGCGCCAGGACATCGGCGGCCACGGTGGTGTAGGCGTGGCCGATGTGTGGCACATCGTTGACATAATATATCGGCGTGGTGACGTAAAATGAAGGTTTCATGGCTTGCTCCTGATGGTTGTGGTAATTGGATATTTCCTGTTAATAACGTCTTCAGCTTACTCCTTGGGAGTGCCGGTTGAGTCACCCTCGGGTGTAACACTGCTGCTTGGTTTGCGCTGGCCCGGTTTACGGGTGCGGTGTTTTTTACGGGCTGGTTTTGGTTGACCATCACGTTGCGGATAAGCTTCTGCTGGCGGTCCCGGTTTTGAAGCGGCAGCTTTCGATTCCACCCGATCCGCGGGAGCTGCCGCTTGTAATCGTTCTCCTTGCCGCTCACGGTTTTTCTGACTTGAACGGCCGGCTGCCGCGGGTGATTCATTCCGTGGCAGTGGTGTCTCGGCCGGTCCTGCCTCGCCCGTAATCTCCACCTTTTTGACCACAATGAGTTTCCCGTCATCGAGTTTAAGGGTGATGTTGCCGGTCAATATATTCAGCTTGTCCACTACGCCGGTTACGGAGTCTGTTTTGACGCGTTTTCCGCATTTGGGGAACGTCTTGCGAAGGCTGCAATAGGTGTCGTATTCGTAATCGAGGCAGCAGAGCAGGCGCCCGCACTGACCTGAAATTTTGTTGGGATTGAGAGCCAGGCTTTGCTCTTTGGCCATCTTGACCGAAACCGGCTGGAAATCACGCAGCCAGGAACAACAGCAGAGTTCCCTGCCGCAGATGCCGATGCCGCCGACCATCTTTGATTCATCACGGACGCCGATCTGACGCATTTCGATGCGTGTATGGAACGTGTGGGCCAGATCCTTGACCAGAACACGGAAATCAACCCGGCCGTCGGCGGTAAAATAAAATATGGCTTTGCTGCAGTCAAAGAGGTACTCGACCTGCACCAGCTTCATCTGCATGGCTCGTTCCATGATGCGTTTGTTGCAGAAATCGTAGGCTTCCTTTTCCCTGAGTGCATTGCGTTTAAGTGTTTCCATGTCTTCGGGGGTGGCGACACGCATTACCGTGACCAGGTCGGGTGGCATATCATCATCGCTATGCTCGACCGGAGCACGAACGACCCATGCCATGGCAACGCCCCGTTCCGTTTCCACCAGAACTCTGTCGCGCGGCGCTAAGTCAAGATTGCCTGCATTGAAATCGTACATCTTGCCGGCCGCACTGAACTGAAGGGTGACTATACGTGGCAACGAATTCCTCCTTGGTTGCTGTTACTCAAATGATGCTTGCGCCAGACGCGCTTTAGCGGGTCTGGGTGTGAGGGCTCCGGCTATTTTAATAAAAAGGTGATCAAGGGCCAGCTTTGCATTGGCGTTACGCTGCACCGATCGCCGCGTCTCCAGAATATCGTCCGCAAGTTGCAGCACTCCTTGCAGATTCAGGCGGGCGGCAAGTCCCTCCAGCATCGGTTGTATGGTTGTGTTGACGATATCGCGGCATCCGGCTGCCAGATGAACCAAGTCGCGGCTAAAGGAGAGCAGCATGTCGATTGTTTCCAGTGTTTCATTCCGGCTGCCGCTCAACTCCTCCGAAGCATCAAAAATGGTTACGACGCGTTCAAGGGAAAGAGCGGAAAGATGTTTAACCAATTGCTCTCTGCGCAGTACCAGGGAATCGTTGTCAAGCTCCAGCGCGCGCTGCATGCTGCCGTCAGCCAGGGGGGCCAGAAGAGCAGCGTTTTCGGCATCCATGCCATTGCGTTCCAGCAGTAGTCTGACATGTTCCGGAGATAGTGGTGCAAAACGAACCAGCTGGCAGCGTGAGCGGATGGTCGGCAGCAGCATGTCGGCATTTTCGGTGATCAGTATGATGATTGCGTTTCCCGGTGGTTCTTCCAGTGTTTTGAGAAACGAATTGGCCGAATTGGTGTTCATCTTGTCAGCCGGTTCAATAATACAGGCGGAGCGTGGAGCCTCGTAAGGTCGCATGGCCAAGTCGCGCTGGACGTCACGCAACTGGGAGATGCTGATGTCCCGCTTGTCCGGCAGCGGTTCGACAATGTGGATGTCGGCATGATTACCGGTAGCCACCTTGCGGCAGGACGTGCAGACGCCGCAAGCATCATCATCCGCGGCATGGCAAAAAAGTGCCTGGATAAGCGCCAGGGCGGTTTTTCTCCTGCCACAGCCCAATGGTCCCTCGAAAATATAGGCATGAGCTGTTTTGCCCGAGCGGAGTGAACGTCGCAAAACCTCCACAACCCGGTCATGACCCACAATGTCAGAGAGCGGCATAGCTGCTGTTGTTCAGCCTATTCTGCAAAACCTGGGCTGAAATGATTTCGGCGATATCTTCGATGCCTGCGTTCCCGTCAACCGTTATGAAACGCTGTGGTTCCCTATGTGCAATCGCCAGATAGCCGTGGCGGACCCGCTGATGGAATTCAAGCGCTTCAAGCTCAAAGCGTTCCTCACGCGGTCCGGCGTTTGCCTCTATCCTGCGGCGCGCCCGTTCCAGTCCGACGCTGGCTTCGCAATCAATCAGAACCGTCAGGTCAGGGCGCACTGTTTGGCAGGCCATGAGGTTGAGCGCATCCACAGTGTCTTGTTCGATACCGCGGCCGGCGCTTTGATAGGCAATTGTTGCATCGGTGAAGCGATCGCACAGAACGATATTTCCCTGCTTCAGGGCCGGCAGAATCACCTCTGATACGTGTTGTGCACGGGCAGCGGCGTACAGGAACAGTTCCGTCAGGGACGACATGCCTCGGTTGTCCGCATCCAGCAGAATGGAACGGATTTTATCGGCAATCGGACAGCCTCCCGGTTCCCGTGTTACGAGCACGGGATACCCGAGAGATTCCAGATGCTCACCGAGCAGTTTGATCTGGGTTGTCTTGCCACATCCCTCAATGCCCTCGAATGTTATGAAATATCCCACAATAATAACTCCATGTTTTTCTGAAATGATGAATTATAGGTAAGCCGGCGTGAATTGGCAACTGATTTCACGCGCGATGTCATTGATGGGGTTCAAACGAATTGCAATCTTATCCTTGTTTTAGTATAGTGCCAAGGCTTTGCTGGCAACCACGCCAGACTCCAGATAAAGAGAGCTGAAAATGAAAGAAATTCTCTCAGGCAATGAGGCCATTGCCCGTGGCGCATACGAGGCTGGCTGTATCGTTGCTTGCGCCTATCCGGGCACTCCATCCACTGAAATCCTTGAAAATACTATTGATTACAAGGAGATCAATTCATCATGGGCGCCAAATGAGAAGGTTGCCCTGGAAGTTGGAATCGGTGCTTCTTTCGGCGGCGGTCGTGCACTGGTGGCCATGAAGCATGTCGGTGTTAATGTGGCTGCCGATCCGCTCTTTACTCTTTCATATACAGGTGTCAACGGAGGTCTGGTTCTGGTTTCCGCCGATGATCCCGAGATGCACTCCTCGCAAAACGAACAGGATAACCGTAATTACGCCAAATTTGCCAAGCTGCCCATGCTGGAGCCGTCCGACTCCCAGGAGTGCAAGGAATTTAC
>WSSedB1CaDRAFT_10001042_pt1 | contig 11011 bp, 10 predicted proteins | sample WetSurSB1Cattail_FD_9460 | JGI IMG/M metagenome (IMG submission 9460)
GGGAGCCAGTTTCATGTATGCCACGGCGCCACGCGAGTTGATGTCGTAATAAATAATCGGCTTGCCATGGCTGGGAGCCTCGGCCAAGCGAACATTGCGCGGTATAATCGTCTCGAACACCTGTCCGGGAAAATTTTGGTGGATTTCCTCGACAACCTCTTTTCCCAGGTTGCCGCGTGCGTCGAACATGGTCAACAGGATCCCCTCTATTTTCAGAAAAGGATTCAACCCTCTCTGCATAAGCCGGATAGTATGTAGAATCTGGGAAAGTCCCTCCATGGCGTAATACTCGCACTGCAGCGGAATCAACACCGCCTCGGCCGCCGTCATGGCGTTGATGGTCAGGAGATTCAGCGAAGGAGGGCAGTCGATGATGATATAACGATACTGTGACGACAACTCGGCCAATACGAATTTAAGCTTCTGCTCGCGCGCATCGAGAGCGGCCAGTTCCAGTTCGGCCCCCGCCAATTCGGAATTCGCCGGCAAAATATGCAGAAAAGGCTGACCGGTATCAATGACCAATCCCCGAGGATCGGCGCCATTGATCAGGGTATCGTAGATAGTCTGCCGCAAGCTATCTTTATCCACTCCCACACCGCTGGTGGCGTTGCCCTGGGGATCAATATCCACAATCAGCGTCGGCCGCTCCGCTGCCGCTAGTGAGGCGGCCAGATTGACAGCGGTGGTTGTCTTGCCGACTCCACCCTTCTGGTTGGCTATGCAGATAATTTTGGGCATATGGGTTTGTTTTCCGCCTGACGAAGTGGATGATTTCCTTGCTCTGCTCAACTTTAAAAAGTTTAAAAAATTACCACAAACTTCCTATGGTGCAAAGAACATTTTGTGACGGGGGGTAGCGGGAAAGCTCTCTGCTTACCGGACAGCCGGAAGAAGTCGCTTGCGAGTAATCCCGATTGAAGCCAGGGGAAAAGCAAGATGAATTTGGTTATTGTCCCCGGATTGTTTGTCATTTCATCTTGTTTCTACGGCCAAATTCAATGCCAAGCCTATCCAGACGCCACCTCAGAGTACTGGGATTAATGCCGAGCAACTCCGCCGCACCACCATGACCATGGATCTTTCCCTTGGCCATCTCCAGAACTTTACGCATATGCAGAGACATTGCATCGTCAAGCTTCAGGGATGCATCGTATGTTTCCTGTGGAACACACGCTTCGTCACATTGCCCGGCGGGAATCATCACATCGAACATCAATGCTCCTCTCCGGTGCAGTATCAACTCCCTCTCCACTAAATTCTCAAGTTCGCGGACATTACCAGGCCAAGTATAGTTCATAAGCCGGACCAAGACGCCCGGCGCAATGCCGGGTATGACGGCAATTCCCAATTCCCTGCTTTTTTGCATAACAAAATGACGGGTAAGGGCGGGAATATCCTCCCTCCGTTGCCGCAACGGCGGTATTATAAGAGGAAAGACATTCAGCCGAAACCAAAGATCCTCACGAAACCGGTTTTCCAAAATCATGCTTTCCAGGTTGCGGTGGGTAGCTGCGATCACCCGAATATCCACGGAAACCGGCCTGCTGCCGCCAACCCGCTCAATCTCGCGATTCTGAAGCACCCGCAAAAGACGCACCTGAGCCTGGAGCGGCAACTCTCCGATCTCGTCCAGAAAAATGGTTCCGCCGTCAGCACGCTCGAAGCGCCCGCGTTTCTCCGAAACCGCACCGGAAAAGGCTCCTTTTTCGTGTCCGAACAACTCGCTGTCAATGAGACCTTCCGGAATAGCGCCGCAGTTGACTTTGATAAAAGGCCCATTCTTGCGGGGCGACGCAAAATGAATGGCATTGGCAATCACTTCCTTGCCCGTCCCCGTTTCTCCTAAAAGCAGCACCGTATTATTCAGCGGTGCCACCTGTTGGACCATCTCCATCACATTCCTCAGCCCCAGATTACCCCCGACAATCTCGTCCCCTGCCTGAGCAAAAAGCTCCTTGTTCAGAAAACGGTTATCGTCGAGAAGGTTGTCCCTGTATTTGAGTAGTTTTTCGTGGGACAGGGCATTGGCCAATGCAATAACAAAAGGATCGGCAACCGTGCCAAGAAGCTCCACATGCGCCGGGTTATACCTGCCCGCGCCCCAGGCATAAAGCGTCAGCCATCCCAACATGCCCTCCTCGGTCCAAAGCGGCAAAATAATCCCGGAATTTTCCTCGAGTTTCAAATGAGGCGCCAGTGCGCGAACAAGCTCGCTCTGGTCTGAATTCACCATTATAGGAGAATGTTTTTCCCATTTCTGAAGCGATGCCCACAGTCCTTCGGGAACGGGAATGATTTCATCCGCGGTATCCGCAGTATCGCCCGTCACATGGGCAACCCTTCTGATGGCTGACAAGCTGTTGTCGCGAATACCAAGGCTGAGCATATCCAGGGGAAAGTACTGCCGCAAATAGCCAAAAGCACTTCCGAGAGCGTTTTTTATGTCAAGGCTGCTGCATATCCTGACCGTCACTTCCCGGAAGAATTCGTCCCTATTGACCATATAACACTCCCCCCCAGCTTTTTTTCGCAAAAAGCACGGCATGAGACAGACCACAACATACCGCAATCAGACCAACAACAGCAACATATTGCAAACAAAAGTGCGGCATATTGCAAATACCACTTTGTCAAATTTGTAATTCACTGCTTTTCCTTCAGTCTTTTCTTGGCACGCTTATGGCTTTCATGAAAAGCTTAGGCAACAGAATACGCTTTTGTCTCCGAGCCTCTCATTCTAACGGGATATCCCCATGGTGGCAGGCCAATGGGTTTTGCCGGAAACAGCACAGCCTCCCTTTCGGAAAGGAGATGGTACCAGCAGCAAGGAAACCAAACGTATGAAAGGGAGAAAACAAATGGACAAGATTTTACGCGTAAACATGACCGACCTGACCACAAAGACCGAGGCGGTACCGGAAGAATGGATAGCCTATGGCGGGCGAGCCCTGACCTCCACCATCGTGGCCGCCGAAGTCCCCCCCACCTGTCACCCGCTGGGTCCAAACAACAAACTGGTATTCGCTCCCGGTCTCCTTACCGGGACCCCCGCGGCCAACTCCGGCCGCCTCTCAGCCGGCGCCAAGAGCCCACTCTCCGGCACCATCAAGGAGAGCAACGCCGGCGGAACCGCTGCCCAACTGATGGCCAAACTGGGCATCAAGGCGATGATCATCGAAGGACTACCCACTGCGGAAGACACTTGGTACAGCCTGCACATCGACAAAGACGGTGTATCCATCAGCGAAGAGACCGAGTTGATCGGCAAGAACAACTTCGCCGTAATCCAGGCCCTGGAGACCCGCCTGGGGAAGAAAACCGGCATCCTCACCATCGGTACCGCCGGTGAGTTCAGGATGGCCTCCGCCAACATCTCCGTGAAGGATCCTGACAGCAAGATCCGCAGCCATGGACGCGGCGGCCTGGGCGCTGTCATGGGCTCCAAGAAGATCAAGTTCATCTCCATTAACGGCGACGGCGCTCCGGGTGTAAAGATCGCCGAACCGGACAAGTTCAAGGCAGCCGCCCGCGTCTTCGTCAAAGCGCTGCTGGATCACCCGGTCAGCGGCCAGGCTCTCTCCACCTACGGCACCAACGTGCTGGTGAACATCCTCAACGAGGCCGGAGGCCTGCCCACCAAGAACTTCCGCTATGGCCAGTTCAAGGACCACGACATGATTTCCGGCGAGACCATGCACGACACTATTGTCTCACGCGGCGGCAGGCCGAAGCATGGCTGCCATGCCGGCTGCATCATCCAATGCTCCCAGGTGTACAACGACAAGGACGGCAACTACCTCACCTCAGGCTTCGAGTACGAAACCATCTGGGGCATGGGCGCTAACTGCTGCACCAACAACCTTGACGACATAGCCACCGCCGACAGCATAATGGACGACATCGGGATCGACTCCATCGAAGGGGTGGTAATATTATCCGTTGCATGTGAGGCGGGCATCATCCCCTTCGGCGACAGCAAGGGCTGTCTGCGCCTGCTCCGGGACGAAATAGGCAAGGGAACTCCCTTGGGCCGCATCCTGGGCAACGGCGCCGGCTCAGTGGGCAGGACCTACGGCCTCACCCGCGTGCCGGTAGTCAAGAACCAGGCCATCCCGGCCTACGACCCGCGCACGGTCAAGGGAATCGGCATCACCTACGCTACCACCACCATGGGGGCGGACCACACCGCCGGTTACACGATCACAACCAACATCCTGAATGTAGGTGGCTACATTGATCCACTCAAGAAAGAAGGCCAGGTCGAGCTTTCACGCAACCTTCAGATCGCCTCCGCCGCTGTGGACTCCACCGGCATGTGCATCTTTATCGCCTTCCCGGCGCTGGATATTCCCGAGTGCCTGCCAGCCCTGATCGACATGATCAATGCACGTTTCGGCATCTCCCTGACCGGCGATGACGTGGTCGAGTTGGGTAAGTACGTTCTGAAGACCGAGCACCAGTTCAACATTGCTGCCGGATTCAACAACGCACACGACCGCCTTCCGGAGTTTTTCAAGCTTGAGCCGGTTCCACCGCACAATTTGGTGTGGGATTTCACCGACGAAGAAATTGATGAATTCTGGAACTTCTAAGAAACCCGAGACTCGTTTCAATGAGATTATTATGCAATAATCTTGTAGGGACGCGGACATAGCGCGCCCCTACAAGATTATTCCGTTAATGTCCTTATCACTCATGAACGCCGCAAACACCCCGTCCAGCGGTGCTTTCACGCAAATCTCCGAACCCTTATCATTTTCAAGCACTAACGACGCGCAATGCAGCATCATCCTGGCAGCAGGTTCTCCGCCATAGGTTGTATCACCGATGATCGGCAAATTCGATGCCTCCAGGTGAACACGGATCTGGTGCGTACGCCCGGTTAAGGGCGTGGCCTCGATCAGTGAATACCCGCCTGATGTCGCCAGAAGTTGAAAACTGGTTTGAGCCGGACGCCCTTCGGCCATGATGCCATAGCGGGCGCTGCCGATCTTGCCGATTGCGCCATCCACTGTCCATGACTCCTGGCCGGGACGTCCGCCGACCAAGGCAATATAGCGTTTCTCTATCAACCCGTCATGAAAGCGGCTCGACAGCCAGGCTGCCGCCCGTTTATGCTTCGGAAAGAGCATTACCCCGGATGTACCGCGGTCCAGACGGTGGATCACCCGGGCCGGTTCATCAATCCCCTGTTGCCGGAAATACTCGGAAACCCAGTATTCCAGTGTCCCCTTAAGCTGATAGGGTGTGCGCTGGGTGTTGACTCCGGCTGGCTTGTTCACCGCAATCAGATCGTTGTCTTCGAACAGGAGCGACTCGGCGGGCAGCACCAGTTCCTGAAAACGCCCCGCCTCCATAACGCCAACCTCAATGATGTCGCCCTCCCTGACGGCACGCGACGCTACCCGCACCATGCGACTGTTTACGGCACACCCGCCCCGGTCGATTATGCGCCGCGCCTCGGTCTTGCTGACCGTTTCGCAAAGGATCGAAACGGCCTCGTCCAGTCGATGACTGGAAAGGTCAGATGTAATTGTTTTTCTGATGATCATGGTCTCGTTTCTACGCTGTTCCGCTGGAGGATGCAAACGAATTTCAAAGTGGCGAAACAGGGGTATATCTGCTATGGTACGAGGTTATGATTACGAACCAACACCAAGATAACCCCCTGCTGCGCGGCCCGACGCAGCTAGCGCGCCTGGTTATGCGCCAGTTTCTCCGTAGCGGAGACCATGCCGTGGACGCCACCTGCGGCAACGGTCACGACACACTGCTGCTGGCGGACCTGGTGGGACCAGCTGGCAAGGTCTGGGCTTTCGATATCCAGGAAGAGGCCATCCGGTCAACCGCTCTAAAACTGGAGAAAGCCGGTATGCCGGAGCGTGTGGAACTGATCATGGCGGGGCACGAATCCATGTCCGACCATGTTTCCGTTCCGGTGAGGGTGGTCATGTTTAACCTTGGTTACCGCCCCGGCGGCGACCGCAACATCATCACCCGGCCAGAGACAACGCTATCGGCCCTCGAACAGTCGCTGCAATTGATCCTGCCGGCAGGAATTCTGGCCATAACGGTCTACCCGGGGCACTGCGGCGGTGATGATGAAGAACGTGCCATCTCCCAATGGTCCACCACCCTTGACCAGCGTTCGTTCCACGCCTGGCACATGGGACAAGTCAACGCAACAGCTGGCGCTCCCTACTTTTTTCTGATTCAAAAGGCTGTCTGATGTTTCGTACCCTGCTCCCCTTTATCGTTACCCTGCCGGCGCTGACATACAGCCTGATTTCACTGGTCTGCGCCCGTCGTTATTTTTCCGCCCCAAAACCGCGTAACAATGCTCAGCCCGCCGTATCCATCCTTAAGCCGGTCAAGGGCATGGATGAAGAAAGCTACCAGAACTTCGCCTCCTTCTGCACCCAGGCATATTCCGGAAAAATGCAACTGCTCTTTGCCGTAGCTTCGCCCGATGACCCGGTGATTACGGTTATCCGGCAGCTTATGGCCGATTTCCCCGTTCACGACATATCGCTGACCATCAACCCTGCCATTCACGGCCCCAACTATAAGGTTTCAAACCTGATCAACGCCTTCCCGAAAGCCGCGCACGACATTATCATTGTCTGCGACAGCGATATCAGGGTATCACCCAACTACCTTGCATCCGTCACCTCGCATTTCAATGATCCCAAGGTCGGCCTGGCAACCTCGCTTTACCGCACTTCCAGGGTGCACGGCATCGCCACTGCCGTTGAAGCGACCGGCTTCACGACCGAGATGATTCCCAATGTCATGGTTGCGCTGCAACTGGAGGGACTCTCCTTTGCATTGGGAGCATCCATGACCGTACGGCGCGAAGCCCTGGCCTCCATGGGAGGTTTCGAAGCCCTGGCCGATTATCTGGCGGACGATTACCAGTTGGGCAACAAGATACACCGCTCGGGATGGCGTATTGCCTTGGACAACTGTTTCGTGGAGAGCATGGTTTCGGCGGAAAACCTGGCGGTTACGTTTTCGAGGCAACTACGCTGGGCCCGCACCATGCGCGTCAGCCGTCCGGGCGGTTATCTGGCCTCGGGCATCACGCTCCCCTTCCCTTCAGTACTTCTGGCCATGTTGATTGCTCCTTCAGCGACTACTGCCCTGTCATCCATACTGTTGTTGTACAGTGTGAGACTCGGTGTCAGCACGATCTTCAGCCGCTGTTTTGTACGGGATGGTCTGCTGCCGCGTTGGCTCTGGCTGATTCCCCTGCGAGACATGCTGGCGTTTTTCAGCTGGGCGCTCTCCTTTCTGGGTAACCAGGTGGAATGGCGCGGCAGTCGCTTTCTTCTTGGGCCGGGCGGAAAGCTGGAAGAACTGGTTTGACAAATCGACAATCATCCGCAATCATTCACATGATAAAAGTCGCGCCACTGTGGCGTGAGGCAGACAGCAAGTTGTTTTCTGCTTTACTTTTTCTCATTACGTGCAGTATAAAATGTGTCTGCAAAAAAATTGAGGTACTGTTTTGTCTGCTCTGATTCAAGCAATAGGCCATTCGACCATTGGCGTTGTGCGTATACTGGGAAGAATGGGCTGGTTTCTGATCCATTCCCTTTCCACGATAGTCAGAAATCCGTGCCGCCCGGTCCATATCCTCAAACAACTCTCCTTTATCGGTGCAAAATCACTCTTTGTCATCTTCCTGACAGCCGCTTTCACCGGAATGGTGCTGGGGTTCCAAGGCTACTATACCTTGGCCAAATTCGGCTCCGAGGGAATGCTGGGAACGGCCGTGGCCCTCTCTCTGATTCGTGAACTGGGACCGGTGCTCACAGCCCTGATGGTAACTGGGCGGGCCGGCAGCGCCATCACTGCCGAGATCGGCATCATGCGCATCACCGAACAGATCGATGCCCTGGAAACCATGGCGCTGGATCCATTCAAATACCTGATTACCCCCAAGATCATCGCCGCCATGCTCGCCCTTCCGCTCCTGTGCGCCATCTTTGACGTGGTTGGAATCTACGGTGGATGGCTGGTGGGGGTCAAACTTCTGGGAGTCAATCCTGGCTCCTATTTCTACGAAATGGAGAAGTCCGTGGTCTGGCTTGATGTGTATTCCGGCTTTGTAAAAGCATTCTCCTTCGGCATCATCATTGCGTGGATCAGCTGTTTCAAGGGCTACTACGCCGACCGAGGCGCCGAAGGCGTTTCCAAGGCCACCACCGAAGCCGTTGTTCTGACATCCGTTCTGATCCTGGTTTGGGATTACTTCCTGACATCGGTGCTGCTGTGATAAGGCTAGCTAATGTATATAAGTCCTTTGGCTCGCAGACGGTTCTTAACGGACTCGATCTCACCATTCCCGCCGGTCAGATTACCGCTATTATTGGCCCCAGCGGCGAGGGCAAGAGCGTCCTGATTAAACATATGATCGGCCTGCTTCAGCCGGACAGCGGCATGATCGAGGTGGATGGAGACAACATCGTCGGCCTGCGCGGTGCAGACCTGAACAAAATCCGCGAAAAGTTCGGCATGCTCTTCCAGGGCGCGGCGCTATTCGACTCCATGGATGTCTTTGAAAACGTGGCTTTTCCTCTTCAGGAAAAGACAAAACTGTCGAAGGACGAGATCCGGACACGGGTATTGGCGGCATTGGAAGACGTGGGGCTGAAAAACGTGGAAAAAAAGTTCACAGACGAACTGTCGGGCGGAATGAAAAAACGGGTCGGACTGGCCAGGGCGCTGCTGCTCAACCCCAAGATCATACTCTTCGACGAACCGACCACGGGACTTGATCCGATCATCAAACGGGCCATTCATCAATTGATCAGAGAGACCCACGCAAAATTCGGTTTCACGTCAGTGATCGTGTCCCATGAAATTCCAGATATTTTCGACATTGCCCAAAACGTGGCCATGCTTTACAAAGGCAAGATCCTGCAGTTCGGCACTGCAGATGAAATCAAAAACTCAAGTCATCCGGTTGTAAGCCAGTTTATCAGCGGCAGCTTGGATGGCCCCATACAGATGATATAACGAAGAAGGTACTTATTTATGAACATGGTTAAACTGGAAATGACGGTCGGCGTTTTCATGCTCATCGGGATTCTCTGCCTGGGATACATCTCCATAAAACTTGGCAAGATGGAGCTGCTCGGTGGCGACTACTACACCATATCAGCGGGATTTGATTCGGTCTCGGGGCTGAAACCCGGCGCCCGCATTGAAATTGCCGGAGTCGAGGTGGGCAAGGTTGAACGGATTTCACTGGATCCCAAGACCTACGACCGCGCTCTGGCCACCATGAAGATTCAGAGCGGCGTTAAAATCTCGGATGATGTTATTGCCTCGGTCCGCACCAGCGGCATCATAGGTGACAAGTTTATCAAGCTGAAACCGGGAGGTTCCGACCAGTATCTGAAAAACAACGGAAAAATCCAGGAAACCGAATCGGCTATCGACATCGAGGAACTGGTCAGCAAATTCATCCACGGCAAGGTTGAATAACTAAAACTACAATCACAAAACAATCGGGAGACCCCATGCTGAAACGTACTCTTTTATTGCTCTTAGCTGTTCTTTTCGTCACAACACGCGCCTTTGCCACCCCCATGAACGACGTCAAGAAAACCGTTGACGAAGTTGTTCATATTGTTGCCGACAAAGAAATGAAGCACAATGAAAAGAAACGTCGCCAAGCCCTGAAGAAATCCATCAGCGTCATCTTTGACTACAGCGAAATGGCCAAACGCTCTCTGGGCAGGCACTGGAATACCCGCACCCCTGCCGAGAAGAAGCAGTTTACGGACCTGTTCGCCACTCTGCTTGAGAACTCCTACGCCAACAAAATCGAGTCATACAACAACGAAAAGATTATATACATCAAAGAGTTAGTCGATGGCGATCGTGCCGAAGTCAAATCAAAGGTTCTCACTGCCAAACGCGACGAATTCACCCTGGACTATCGCCTACTCAACGAAAACGGTAAATGGATGGTCTATGATGTTGTCATCGAGGGCGTCAGTCTCGTATCCAATTATCGTGGCCAGTTTAACCGGATTATCAGTGCAAACGGCTATGGCGAACTGGTAAAGAAACTCCAGAACAAATCGAATGAATTGAAGGCTCTATAACCATATTAAATTTCTTGACACACGGTTTCACCCTGTGATAAACGACGGTTGCAGCAAGTTTCGGAAGTTCCTGCAGAACGTTGAAGAACCAAGTGTTTAATTCGGCTTTGCGGTTTTCCTGCATCAGACTCCGGAAACTTTGGCAGTATCACACATAGTCCGGCGAAGTACCGGAGAAAAAAGGAGGTAGGAAATGGCAAAGGGTAAAGTTAAATGGTTTAACGACACAAAGGGATTCGGTTTTATTGAGCAGGAAGGTGGCGAAGACGTTTTTGTGCACTTTTCCGCTATTCAGGGAGAAGGCTTCAAATCTCTTGCAGAAGGTGACGAAGTTACTTTTGATATCACCCAGGGCCCCAAGGGTCTTCAGTCGGCTAACGTTCAAAAAATTCGCTAATTTCTTTCATTCCTAGACACAAAAAATCCGCTGATTGCTCGGCGGTTTTTTTTTGTAAAACAACCTTTATTCTGGCCGTATCTAGGGGGCGTTCTCAATCATGCCAGCCATATGACAGTTGAGACCAGAGCAAGCATTGCATTGTAGTTTCTGGCAAGGCGCTCATATCGCGTGGCAATTCTCCGATAGTGTTTCAATTTCTGAAAAAAGCGCTCAACAAGATTGCGTTCTTTGTACAATTCGTTGTCGTATAAGCGTATTTCTTTGCGGTTACTGCGTGAAGGGATAACCGCCTGAGCCCCCATATTGTTGATGGACAGAACAAAAGCATCGGAATCATACCCTTTATCGGCAATGATATAGTCGGCTTGAATGCCTGCTATCAGTGCATCTGCCGTCATGTACTCCGAACTCTGTCCCTCGGTTAGCAGCAGGCGAATCGGATTGCCAAGGGCATCAACCGCAGCGTGAATTTTGGTACTCAAACCGC
>WSSedB1CaDRAFT_10001043_pt1 | contig 11002 bp, 14 predicted proteins | sample WetSurSB1Cattail_FD_9460 | JGI IMG/M metagenome (IMG submission 9460)
CTCGCCACGCTCACAGATTTCCACAAGGCCCATGTCACGTGGCTTGCGCACCGAGTTCCGCGCAATACGATCTGCCGTGATGTTGTCGCCGTCCTTGAACTTGGCCTTGGCGATATCCGCCATCTTGAACGAGGTACGCTTTGGCAGGTCCTGGCCCAAGAACTCCATGACCTTGACGTGGTCCCTACGGAGCTTGGACGGCTTGCGTTCCCGCTTCTCGGCCTTGGCAGCCTTCTCAGCCTTGGCCGGCTTCTCTGCCTTCTCAGCCTTGGCTGATTTCGCAGCCTTCTCGGGCTTCTCAGCCTTGGCAACCTTCTTCGTCTTCTCTACCTTTTCTGCCTTCTCTGACTTTGTCTTCTCGGCCATTTGTGGTTCTCCTTTGGGTCTAGATCCAATCGATCTGCGCTAGAATGCACTCACACAAATTATCTGTCAAGGTGTTTCTAGATAATTCGTATGATAGGCATTGGCTAGAGCAATCCCCTTATGCCACCAGATCAGCGAAATTTTCAACGAAGTCGCGCTATAAGGACCCAGTCGTCTTCTGATAAGGAGTACCATGGCACAGTGCAAGATCACCATAGAACGAATCCCTCCCGTAGAAGCATGGACCAACGAGCAGTTCACTGACTGGTTACACCCCATGCATGGGCCTCTTCCTAGTAGCTTGATCAGTGCCTCCAGCGACACAGATCACTATGTTATCGCTGTCTGGCTGAATAAAGACTGCGTCATAACTGTTCTAGAGTGCCCACTAAAACCAGTCGGTCGAGGAGCTATCCTGTGGTCCGCAAGATGGGCATACGATGAACACAACTGCCTGATCAACCAAACCTCTGGTCAGGTAGTAACCAGACCCCTAGACTGGTACCGCAACAAACTTGAGTTCTACCAGACATTCATACCAGAAGTGATCAAAGAAGCTGAAACAGCCCCACTAGGAAACGTCACCAAAGGGCGCCAGAAGGTCATCCGGAACGGGGCTTGGTTAGGAAAGTCGACTTGATGTACCATGTTCCAAACGTACCGTAGGAGGTTCGTATGAACGTACACGCATCCAAGGTCCAAGACATACCCCTAAGCAAGATCACTATCTCTCCTCTGCATTTCGAAAGAAAGCACGATGAGGATGAGCTAGAAAAGCTAGTAGAAGATCTGGGACAGACTGGCCTCATCCACCCTCTATCTGTACGCAAGAGCGGTAAGGTGTTCGAGCTCCTAGCAGGAGAACGCCGTCTACGAGCTCTGAAGATGGCAGGCGCCAAAACCGTCCGTTGCATCGTGCACGCCTGTGACGACGCCATGGCAGAGCTGCTGTCCATCAAAGAAAATGTGTTGGGGACCGAGCCCCTAACACCTGCAGAAATGAAGAGGGCCATTGATCGAGTCGTAGAGTTGAATCTACAAGCAAAAGGCCGCCAGGATACAGTAGATGAGTCTCGCGTAACCAAAGCCAAGTCACGCACGAGAAGCGGCAATGAACCAGGGGAGCAAGAAGCTCGCGAAGAGGCTGCTAGACAGCTGAACATCAGTGAGTCCACAGTCCAGAAGTTCCGCGGCATGAAGAAGCTCACCCCTGCGGCTCTACGAGCATTCAACAGGAGTCAGATCACATTAGCCCAAGCTGAAAAGCTGGCATCTATGACTCCCAGAGAACAAGGCGATGCCTTGCCAAAAATGCTCAGAGAGACTAACCGGGAGACAACAAACCGAGAGTCTCTTGAAAAGCTGGGTGGCAAAGACAGCAACTACAAAGCGTCAATAAAGTGCTTCAACATGATCGTACAGGAGTGCGAGGTCCTGACAAGCAAAGCCACACCTCTCGTCAAGACGATGTCACCAGAAGCAGCTCAAGACGTAGAGAAGGACGCACTGGATGTCGTCAAGGTAGCCATAGACGCGCTACAGCAACTATGCGCTCACATCGAGATGAGTGCTGAATGGGCCGAAGTCGCGTCCGATGATTAACAAGTCTTGTTGTACTACAGGGCGTACACTGATCTGAATGCCTTGTAAACGGCCAGATCGAAACAGCGTTTCTGTTTTGTCGAGACACCGAAGGTAGACCCACACAATACCTTCGGTGTACTCGATACCCAAGACCTCTACCAGTCCACTTAACCACGAGATCATTTTTAGCGCGTCTAAAGAGAAGCCAGCGCGCCAGTACTCAACAGGTCTCATTTTCTGTCCCAAGTCTTGAACTCAGATACTGTTCGAGCGATGTTCTTGGGGTTACCAGAGAATGGGATAGCCCGATCATCTAGGTATGCATCCGCATAGATCTTCCGACTTTGCTTGGGCGGACCAAAAGGGTTTTCGTTGATGTAGTCGAAAGGCACCCCGTGCTTCTTGAGGTGCTTTGCCACACCCTCATTGTCATCACGAACAGTCCAGATCACTATCTTCCAGCCAAGCTCACGCAAGGCTTCCAACTGCTCTTTCATGCCATCGATAGGGTCACCCTTCGCAGGGAACTCATCGTGGAGAATAGTGCCGTCAAGATCTACGGCAAGGACCTTTGGCCTGATACTCATGCAGCCAGGATACAGCAATTGTAGGGCAAAAGAAACCGGCCAGGTTCTGCCTGCATGCTGCTGCAATAGTGATCGGAGACCACAATAGAACCTGGCCGGAAAATCAAACGGGGAACAAGACTACACAAGGATGGAAGCCGTCTTCACGCTTCCCTACATCCTCATCATCATACCCCTCCTTGATCTTTTGCAAGAGCACATCCTCTCCATTGTACGAAGCGTTGTCGTCTACTCCTGCAAGCGGAGAGTACCCATTTCCTTCAGCATCCTTCTGCAAGATCACTTGTCGATTCTGAGGCAGCTTTTGCAGCTCCTTGATCAATTGTCGTACGGTCATCCTTGGCCTCCTATCGGAACACTATGAGTTGCGTCTTCTTTAGGTCTCCTCCTACTGCGTAGAAGCGGATGGGGAGTTCTATAAGCCCCTCTACACAAAACGGCGAGGCGCTAAGATCAAGAGCCCGATGTTCTCCAGGCAAGATGTCTGGGTTTCCAGTACCCTTGTCGTTGGTTATCAGTGCGTACCTGTACTTTCGGCTACGCAGGTTGTTTTTGATGAATCTACACACCAGATCATTAGGCAAGTGTTGCAGAACGTCCTTGCACAACAAAAGATCTGCAGCTGGTAGTGGGTCTGTGATATCACCACCCATAAACTGGACTCCTGGGCGTACGTACTTCTCCTGCAGGTCCCGCACTATATTGGCAGCGTCGATCCCAAGATAACTCACCCCCTGCCAGTCAATAGCCGAAGAAAAACCCCAATCTCCACACCCCGCATCCAGAACTGATCGTACGTTGTGGTACTTGATCATTCCTTCTATGAAAGAGCGGTACTCAACAGTAGCACCTAATGTAGAACCAGGTCCGCTAGTTCCCTTTCCGTTTTGGTCGCGCCCCCACTTGCCAGAGGCATAGATCTCACTAAAGATGTCGTGCAGCATTAACACCTACCGTAGCATGAGCTATCGGCACCTCTCCCCCAAGGCTATTTAGATCCTTGGTTTGACCATGAGAGAGGTGCCTTGCGCGCCCGGAGGGACTCGAACCCCCGACCCCTTGCTTAGAAGGCAAGTGCTCTATCCGGTTGAGCTACGAGCGCATTGTCCCACCATTCGGACGAAAGCCCAGGTTGGTGGTGGACCCTCAGGGTACTTGCCCTGGAAAGCAGTGTCTTCTTCAACGGAATGTTGCTTTCGGGGCTCTCCGTCCCCCTGCGCACCAGATGAAGATTACAGCCGTAACACGCGGCAGCCGAGTAGATAGCTAGGCTCACTCGGGCAAAAACTTACCAAATCCCAGATCTCGTTTTAAGGTGTAAACAGGTAATGGTGTTGTGTATTCTGGGTAGTTCACCTCCTAGTCAAAAGACCAAGTATCGTAGTACTCAGACTTTCTAGGGAGCAAAAGCTCTGCGTGATCAATCTGAGTATGATTCAGTAGATACCTCGTCTTCCTACGGGCCTTCTGGTTAGCCTTGCGCTTGTGCCACGTCTTCGCGGTGTTGTTAGGGAAGTTGTGCCTCCAAGGATGCCAGTAGGGGCCTCTAATCGGAAAGATCGTATTCTCTTCGATGTGGTAGAACAAGTCCCACTCAGCACGAGTGATCTGCTGGTTGTGCCTATATCCGTACCTGTGGCTGTATCGATAGTGAATGTACTCTCTGATGGGAGTCCCAAGAATCTCCGCAACCCTTCTGAAGATTTGGTCGCGAGTCTTCTTTTCTCTTTCCGGACCGACCCCAACAGCAATCTTCTTGCTGCTACGGATCACAGCCGGAACGTGTCTCATGATGTACGTGCGTGACATAGATCCTCCTTCAAAGTCCTGACATCACGCACCTCCTTTCCTATACACGTTGATCATGTCACTCTTCCATTGGCATCTTGAGCTGCCCCGCGAGTAACGCGGTCATCTCAGTAGCTTCTGCAGTCTCTTGCACATATCGATAGACCTGAGGATGCACAAATCCTTTGTTCCATGTACGTCCCGGCATGATGACCATTCCTCTTGGACGGTGTGCAAGCCAACCTCTGATGTATGGAGGCCAATCATCCACCAAAACACGTCCGTACACCAGGTCCTTGTCCTCCGTCAGTGTAACGCTGTGCTCGTACGGGATGTTGAGTCGGCACCATTCGATCTTCTCTTTCCAGGCCAACGGGTTCTGGCTAGGACCGCGAGATAAGATCACGATGTTGAAACCAACAGTCTTGGCCATCCGAAGAAGTTCAAAACCGTCCGACATACGGCCAAGTCCCAACCAGAAACCTGGCACGGACTTGATCATACGACGACGGAACTTGATGTGTCTTGGCTCCTCCTCTTCAGCGTCCGGATTCCAATCCGGCTCACCAGGAGACGCGAGCATGGTCATGTTAGCACGCATGGCACTGTCGAAATCGGCAAGAGTGCCATCTAGATCAAAAAGAGCGATGTTAGACATGAATCCTCCGCCACCCTTATACCAAAGGTGGCGGAGGATTTTCGACTACGCGTTCGTTGCTTCCGACAAGGCGGGCACTTCGGCTGTGGTGACACCAGGGTGCACACCATTGCCACCAGCAGCCTTGTGCGAGAGCAACATGGTCACCGCATCGATGAGCCTGTCTCCCAGAACCGCCGCTGCCTTCTCCTCGTCCGACCTGCCGTCCACCTTGGGAGGTGCCAGCAATGCGATCTGAGCAGCCATGCCCCTTGCTGCGACGAGCAAGTCTTCCTCCCGCAGCTCGACCGTGTGACCGGACTTGGTGTTGCCGATGGCAGCAAGCTTGGCCCGCTCCGCTGCCTCGCGAATGATGGACGGGATCTGCCCATCAAGAATGGCACCCACCTTGTCCAAACGCTCGCCCTTCACCAGCATACCTCTGGTGTAGAGCTGGATGAGGCGCTCTGCCGCATCCGCGTCCGGAGCTCGCAACGGGATGATGGCGTCGAACCGGCCAGGCCTGAGCAGAGCCTGGTTGATTGCCCCCACCCGATTCGTCGTCAGGATGGCCAAGATCTCGGTGTCCTTCGTGTCGACACCATCGAACGTGTTCAGGACCTCGTTCACCTCGTCCGAGCGGTAGTTGCCTTCCGCCGCCTTGTCGATGTCCTCGGCAAAGACGACGCATGGCTGATACTGCCTGGCCAAGCCGAGGGCCTTGCTGATGTCAGCAGCACTCGACACGTAGATGAACGTCCAGCCGTTGTCCACGGCGATCTTGGCGGTGACGTACGCCGTGAGAGTCTTGCCCACGCCGAAAGGCCCTTCCAGCAGGACGCCTCGCTTGAGAGGAATCTTGCTGTCCCGACATTGCTGCGTGAACTGGATGGGCACGAGCACCGAAGTGCGGATCAGGTCCTCGATGTTCTTGGGGAAGATGAGCTCTTCCGGATGCACCTGGGACAGGTCCATCACCTTCGGCATGTACATCGGGCTGGTCATGACCTCGTCATCCTCGTCATCCGGGAAGGTGACCTTGAAGGCCTTCCCTTTCAACAAGGAGTTCTTCTTCTGGTACGCCTCCACGGCTGCAACGATGGCCTTCACCTCGTCCTCGTTCCTGCGAGCCACGTACGCGTTGATGACGAAGCTGAAAGTCTTGTCAGGAAGAATCTCGAAACCAGTGGAGATCTCGCCGTCGATGCCTGGGAAACGCATGGTGCCCCAGACCACCTGGGCAGACACGTCACCGATGTTCACGCCCACGAGAGTCGGAGGAGGCCCGAGGAATGCTTGCTGAAGGTTGACGAACCCGTACCTCTGCTTGAGCACCTCCAGCAAAGAGTACGCCCCCTCCAAGGGGTACATGTTCAGCGTGTGCCGAACATGGACGTGCATCTTGTCCTGCCTTTCCTTTGCGATCATGTGTTGCATGAAGGCGACCGTGTCCTCCATGGACAGGGAGCTTGGGATGACCAGCTGCATGCCATCCCTGCGAAGCAATTCGATGGGCCCTTCACTTTCACTCATTGGATCTCCTTTGCATTGACAGAAATAGCAACGGCTACGCTCTCGAAAGAGCGTAGCCGTCACTATGATCTTATACCCACCAAATAGCTGGGTTTTGCCGCAAGGAGACGTTACTCTGTCAATGCTCCCTTCCAGTAGTACCGCCACTCAGGTGGAGCACTTCTGTCNAGAGGTACTGTGATCGAAGGCAAGTAGTGNGGCTTCTTCGGTTGAGTGAGAAGCTTCATACCNGCCTGTACTGGTGTNCGATCTGCTTTCACCCTGTTGCAAGAAACACAACAGGTGACNACGTTCTCCCATGTCGTCCGCCCACCTTGTGCACGAGGCACTACGTGGTCAAAGGTGAGCTCTTCTGTGTTGAACCTCGTGGCACAGTACTGACACACGAATCCATCGCGAGCGTAGACGTTGATCCTGCTGAACTTAGTCCGCAGGCGGTCACGCTTGAAACTCCGTACGAGCCGAACCACTGATGGCATCGGCCACTCACGGTTGACGCTGCGGATGGTTTTGTCTGCGCTGTAGTGTATGATCTCGACTTTTCCGAGGAAAAAGTCACACATTGCACTTTGCCAACTCTGTACCCTTAAAGGCTGCATCCCCACATCTAACACAAGTACGGCATTCATGTTACTACACTCCACGTTCTTCCAGTTCTAATATGACTGATCGTGCTCTCGCACACATGATATTGCTTTGCTAAAAGTGCAATCGCTACACCATCAGCAAGACTACTACGTATTCTACGTACATCATCTGGACGCAGTTTGTGCTTAGTACCTAATTCTCCACGACGATCATTTATCCTACCACGAAGAACCATGTCATCTGAATTATCTTGATGACTCCCTTCTCTAAGATGATCTGGCCGTACGCAGGATGCATTGTCGCACGAATGTAAAACTAATCCAACAGGCTCTCGATCTCTGGAAAGCTCAAAAGCGATTCTGTGTGCCAGCAGTAATCGACCTCTGCGTTTCACAGTACCATACCCCTGCTTGTTCTTGCTCCCAGACCATAGCCAGCAACCTGTTGTTTTAACTACCCTGCCCCAAAATCTGCTAGCAAAGGAGGCACTCATTTTGTCCGCTCTGACGGCACTTCCCAAAAGACTAGAGCATGCTCGGGAACAGGTAGATGCCTTGCTAGTCTTTGGCGCAAACTTCTTGCAACACACAGAGCAATAGATCATGCAAACACCTCCCTTCTGCCTAACTATTTAGGCTGTTTCAGATCAAGCTCTCTTATCCAAATTTCCGAGTCCTGTGCCTTGAAGGCCACAGCAACTCTCCTGTTTTTCTCCACAAAGTTTGGCAGTAGGTGAAGCGGATTGGAGTCCGTGTTCAGTCCGTACTGCTTCCAAATTCTGAACCACACCTCTTCCCTGGTTAACGTCAGATCTGAGTAATGGAAAATGAGCTTCGGGATTCCCTTGCGTGCAAGGTATCCACCGAACCAGAAGTCGTCCACGAACATGACGTCAGATGGGAAACCACTGATGTCGTAGATGTCGTCTTGGAAGAAGCTCCTACGGTATGCAACTCCGCAGTAGCCTTCCACGATATTGGCTGGTGTTGGATCTTGTGGCCTGCGCCCGAACTGCTCGTACACCAGCTCGTAGGACCCTTCTCGTATCAGCTTCTCTACGTTGATGCCCGAAAAGCCAATAGCAGCATTTGGATACCGAATGGCCCTATCAACTAGCTTCTCTAGAACATGCTCTTCGTACTCGATATCGTCATCGAATGTGGCAATGATCGTGTCGGGCTCCTGATGCGCCTGAAGAGCTCCGAACAACTTGGACGCAGGCCCGTAGTCATTGTCCACGTTCAGAACTCTGACATGCACGAAAGCCTTCTCCATCTTCTTCAGCCACTCTGGGATCACATACTTGGTCTTCTCCCGCTGGCTGTATGGTGGTACCACAACTAAGATCTCATCGGGCATAAACCTTTGAGTCAGCAGTGATGTCAACGCCTTCTGAAGTAGGTGCCATCTAGATGGGATGGTGGTGATAGAAACAACCACCTTACTTGTTCCCAATCTTGCCCGCAAAGCCTCCACATCTAAGTCGTCTGTGAGTTTTCTTGGCGGCTTCTTTCGGTTCTCGTAGTGCACCAGATTATCATGTAGACGTTGATCGTTGGGATTCTCCTTGAGCGCCCGCCGTACGGCATCCTCCCCTTCTTCGTAGTGCCCTGTATACCAAGCAGATACTCCCAAGCGATCTACACAGTGCTTGTACAAAGCAGGCTCAGAAAAGAGCACATTCTCTGGTGGCGACAGTTTGGCTGCCTGAGTGAAGAACAGGTACGCCAGAGCATGCTTCCCATCTTTGTAGTAGTGTTCACCGAGCTCGTAGAGTGGTTCTGCTCTAGTAGGAGTGTGTCCGTGTGCCTGAAGAAATGCATTCTGGACAAGGGCCCAGTCTCGGCCAGCATCCCGCATGTTTCTTCCGATCCGAAGCAAAGAGATGAAAACCTCTTCTTGCCACCCACCCATCTGCACACGTTTTCGATAGAAGTACTCAGCTTTCGTGTGCTCCTTCAGCATCTCGTAAGACTGAGCAAGGTAGAAAACAGTCCTAGTGTTAGTTGGATCTGCCTCCATGGCACGTGTCAGCAGCTCCACATCCTTCTGCCAACGTACCTTTGCCTCCGCAATACTTCGCTCAGAGACATCATGAAAGATATGAACGCCAGGGACAGTTTGAGCAGGTATCTCTCCTGCTGGGCCGGTCATCACCTCATGAGTGACCCCATAATAGTGCCAACCCGCACCTGAACGACTTAGCCTGTTGGATGAGTAAGAAAACTCTCCCATCTTGCACATGACTGCGTAGCCACCTTCTGATCCGCTGTACTCTCGTAAGCAAAACTCACGCAGCTGCTTCACATCCCCTAGAAGTGTCTCATTCCCTGAAAGCATCAAGACGAACTTGGCACCTGTCTGCTCAGCTAATTCAATTGCCGCATTTCGTGTGGTAGCGAAGTCCTTGAACTCAGCGTAACCCACATGCCCAGGAGTAGATCCAAAGGCTTTCCAAGCAATGTCCGGAGTTCCATCTGTGGACCCGGTATCGAGAATGAAGATGTAGTCCACAGCGCCTTGTACAGACGCCAATGTTTTTGCTATAGATCGTGCTTCGTTTTTCACGATCATGGCTAATGCAATCAACGGCTGCATCATTTATCTTTCGGATCTGGTGTCTGCTGAACGTGATAACCAAGTCTTTCAATCCTGGCGACTCTCTTTGCATTGAACATTTTATCCACGTTCTCTTCCTTTTCACGGGTGAAGTCTAGATTGTCATCAGCAAAACAGAATCCCTCAGGATCATCTCTCAGATCATCGACGACTAGCCTATGAACCTCACCGTCATCGTATACCTCTGCCGCAAGAGCAAGCCCCATTGGATGAAGTAGTCTTCGGTTGATCTCTTGTAACAGACCAATTTCTCGAAATTCCCGTAACGACATCTCTTTCATCTTGGCCTCCTAGACGCAGTGTACATCGGTTGTACCGAGGATGGGATTCGAACCCACACTGTGCAGTTTTTGGGACTGCCGTCTCCTTCCTAATTGGACTACCTCGGCTTGATCTAAGCTAATTGCCCAAAACCCAGTTGAATCGTTTGTGGGACTCTCTCCAGCGATCTACATCATCGATAGTACGAACATCTCCCACGGACTCGACCCTAAAGCCTGTCTTCCTTTCGGAGTCAAAGTCCAGATCTACTGTCTTGCCGACCTTGGCGTGACTAGTAGGTAGGAACGCTGTGTATGATTCGACGGAACCGTCTGCAAGCTTCCGCCTCATGAAGCACTGCCTATACTGTTGCTTTTCCATCGCACGCGAGGAGGGACTCGAACCCCCGACCTTCAGTTCATTAGGCTGAATGCTCTGACCACTGGAGCTACTCGCGTATAGTGGAAGGGGTGGATTCGATACCACCATGAGCCTTGATCGTTGTACACCGATCTTCGGCTGGCTTAACTTAACCGACCTCCCAATAGTGGGGAAGGGTGGGCGTGAACCACCATGGCCCGATCAACAGCTTTCGCTGTCTACTCGATGGCGTCCTACTTTAGACGACTTCCCCATAAAAGATCACTTGAGCAGAGGAATGCTAGACACCACCTTTCTGACCGTGGCACGGTCTGTCACAAGTTCGCAGCCTATCGCAGTGAGTTGGCCGTTCCAAGGGGCATCAGGCTCGTGGACCCTCGTAATGCCCACGCCTGAGCGCTCCAGCTCGCTTCCCAGGGCCTCTAAGGCTGCCTGGTCCTCTACACCCAGGACCACGACGTACGTGCCTTCTGGGTGCCTCCCATAGCTTCCGGCTGCGTGTGCGACCTGAGCTGCCAAGAAACCCTTGGGCAGGTCTGCACGGGTAATGATGTACTGAGTTACCGGCCGGGTGCTAATGGGATGAGATACGCATGCCCTCAGTCTACGCACAGCCGATTCTCTGTCAAGCGTAGGGCAAGAGAAGCGGGCGGGATGC
>WSSedB1CaDRAFT_10001045_pt1 | contig 10997 bp, 9 predicted proteins | sample WetSurSB1Cattail_FD_9460 | JGI IMG/M metagenome (IMG submission 9460)
CGTTTTGGAAAATGGCACAAAATGTTTTTTGGGCCATTTTTTACAGTATTTTAACAATTATTATGCTTATGTACTTTGGCAGGGTTGCCGAGGTTGTTTCCCGCCTTTTTGTGGCTATGACCGGAGTATGTTCATTCATTTTTATTTTAGTAGCACGCTATACTTTTAAGAAATATTTTAATGCACACAATTTGTTACAAGTTTCTGTGGTATTTATTGGTGCAGGGAAGACAGCAGAGCTTGTAGTAAATTCATTCAACCGTGATTCGGGATTTGGATATAGGATTGTTGGTTTTATCGATGATCATCCTGTCTCAAAGAAATTAGCTGAGGATTTTTGTGTTTTGGGTGGTTTTGATAAAGCGGTAGAAATTATACATAAGGTTGGTGTGCAGACTGTGATTATTACAGCACCGGGTCTTTCTGCGGAGAAACAGGTGGAACTTGTGAATCAAATACAATTGCATGTAAGAAATGTTGCTTTTGTACCGGATCTTATTGGCACTCCTTGTAATCTTGAAGTTGAAAGCCTTTTTGATGAAAAGATTATGCTGTTAAAGGTTAAGAATAATTTAGCGCTATGGTATAATCGACTCTTGAAGCGTGTGTTTGATTTAGTTGTCGGTTCGTTTGGAATGTTGGTTGTCGTTCCCTTAGGAATTCTTTTAGGTATACTTATTTATATAGATAGTCCGGGTCCAATTATATTTGCGCATCGTCGCATTGGCCGATATGGAAGGGAATTTTCTTGTTATAAATTTCGTTCTATGGTGCCAGATGCTCAGTATATATTGGAAGGATATCTGGAATGTCATGCTGAGGCTCGTGAAGAATGGCAGCGTGATTTTAAGCTGAAAAATGATCCACGTATAACTAAGGTAGGAGCATTTTTACGTAAGACAAGTTTGGATGAGTTGCCACAATTTTTAAATGTTATTAAGGGAGAAATGAGTCTCGTTGGTCCTAGACCGATTACTAGCGAAGAGGTTTCTAAATATGGGGACTACATTAATGATTTTTATCTTGTGCCGCCTGGTATCACTGGTATGTGGCAGGTCAATGGGCGTAGCAATATAAGTTATGAGGAACGTGTTGCAATGGATTCATGGTATGTGAGAAATTGGTCTGTATGGATCGATATGGTGTATTTGTTAAAGACTTTGAAAGTGGTATTTCAAACGAAGGGGGCCTATTAAAAAAAGGAGCGTTATATGGTAAATTGAGTTTGTAGGATGGAAAGGAAACGAATCCTTTTAACAATGGACTTAGTGAATGATGCTTGAATTTATTTCGACAGAGATTTCGATGTTTAATTAGTTTGGTTTGAAGGTTTTTGTGTGTTTTACTATGAGGTTAGTATGCCCCTAACTGTGGATTATTACGTATATATAATTTTCATGATTGAGAATATGAGAAATGCTTTGTATATAATACATTAATTGGTTACTATGTGGAAAGCATATTAGTACAAACCTTGAAAATAAAAGATAGTGGTTTTTTCAATCTGATGAATTTACAATAGAAGTGCAACAACGATGAAATAAAACATGGCACATAGACTTCTGATATAATGGTGTTTGCAAAGAAAATGGACCGAAACAAGTCAATAATTTTCTGTGAGCTTCACCGAAATTCTTCCACCGGATACTATATCCTCGTAAAGGCCCAAGAATACTATATAAATCGCCGTAAAATTTGTAAACCACCTATCGTGCTATTTATGCGGGTGACCTAGACGATAAGCCGCTTTCTCATGGGAAAGTACGGCGTGGTACACAAGTTACGCCATCACGGCAAAAACAGACACGTAAAGATAGCATCTCAAGTATTATATCTTGTGGTTTTTTTGTTGAGTTTGATTTGTGCAGTACTATTAATAAATTACTAGTACTGCTATCGTATATAATGTATGTGTACTGCACAAACCAAAAAGCCGAGCTCATTCCTTGGACTGAAATTGAACGCGAATATGCCAAACTTTTCAAAGGGATTAAAGGCCATGTAGCAATTTCTGCCCCGTATGGCATTAGTGGCTTTGCTCATTCAGACCGAATACGGATACTCGGATCAAGAAACGGTAGAACAGATTCAGGAAAATCCGTATTTGCAGTTCTTCTGTGGATTACCCAGCTACAAGTATGAACGCCCCTTTGATGCTTCGGTCATGGTGCGTTTTCGCAAGCGCCTGAGCGCGGATACACTGAAATAAATCAATGAACACATCATTCGTAAGGCGGAAGCTTCCCAGAAGGAAAAAGATGACAAAAAGAATCAGCCTCCGAAGAATTGTGGTACTATGATCGTAGATGTGACCTGTGCTCCCTCGCAAATCAAATATCCCAGAGATACGGAACTCTTGGATGAAGCTCGCGCAAAACAGGAACAAATGGTTGCTGTTTTGCATGATCCGGCAAAGGGCAGGAAACCTCACATGTACCAGAAGATTGCCCGGAAACAACATCTAGCCATTGCCCGTAGTAAACGAAACAGTGTCAAAAAATTTGGAAGGCGAATCGGTAACAACTGCAATACATTCGGCGTGATCTCGGTATTGACCGAACGCCTCTAGAAAAAGGCGGGAAACGCAGTAAGAGACAGGAATCGCAGCTGCAGGTGATTGAAAAGTTCTACGAACAGCAAAAATACATGTATGAAAACCATCTATAGCGTCAAAGATCGGATTGTCAACCTCTGGCAACTCTATCTGCGCCCCATCGTGAAAGGAAAATCCAAGGCACCGGTAAAATTCGGAGCAAAACTCGATGTCAGTGTTTTGGATGGCATGGTACGACTGAAAAAGCAAAGCTTTGATGCCTACAGCGAAAGCGAACTGCTGGAGGTGGAGATAGAAAACTATCAGCGCTGATACGGTTGCTCTCCTGCGAGGATGCTGGCCGATAAAATCTACCGGAATCGGAAGAATATGAGCTATTGTAAAGAACATGGCAGATATTTTTGCCTTGTCGATTTTAGCATCGAACCTGAGCCGAGCTTTGCGTGTGCCAATTTTGAAAATGGTACATATTTTATGGCAAGTGCTTCTTGGCAGTTTCAAATGGAGCTATCAGATAAAATTGCTTTTTGAGCAGTGGGCATTATATAGCTATAAGTAACACTGTATATATTTTTAAGACAAATTGTCTTGACAGGTTTGTTGCTGGTATGACTGTATAGCAGGTTTTTACGAAATATTTATAGCGAGGTAAAATAATTGCAAATCAAAATATTCGTTGCAACTCAAAAAAAATATTGGATGCCTAATGATAGTGTATATGTACCTTTACAAGTCGGAGCTGAGGCAGGAAATAACTTAGGATATGCCCAAGATAATATCGGTGATAATATTAGTGAGAAAAATGCTCATTATTGTGAGCTTACAGGTCTTTATTGGGCTTGGAAAAATTGTGCACAATTTGATGCTATAGGTTTGGTACATTATCGTAGATATTTTGTATCGAGAAGGTTTTGGGAAATTTTGAAAAAGAAAAAATGCAGCATTTTGCATAGAGATGATTATAAAGAGCTTTTGCGGCAGTATGATATTATTTTACCTAGAAAAAGACATTATTATATTGAAACCGTGCGTAGCCAATATGAGCATGCCCATTACAAAAGAGATTTAGATGTAATAGAATATATTATTAAGGAAAAATATCCTCAGTACAGTAACTCTTTCGATAAAGTTATGGCGAAGCGAGAATTGTATCTTTATAATATGATGGTTATGAAAAAATATATTTTTGATGAGTATTGTACGTGGTTGTTTGATGTCTTATTTATGGCAGAAAAACGGATAGACATCAGTGGATATGATGTATATAATACAAGGGCTTTTGGTTTTTTGGGTGAAAGGCTGTTTAACGTGTGGCTTGAAAAAAATCATCAGTTTACAAGAAAAGAAGTTAGTGTGCTTTGTTTGGAAAAACAAAATTGGGTAAAAAAAAGTACCTTGTTTGTAAAGAGAAAAATAGTGGGGAAGTAAATGGAAAATTATGTTCGATAACTGTATATCAGGAAATGAAGACAAGTGATTTATATATACATAATAATAGTTTGAAGGGTGCATTAGATTTTATCACTTATTTTAATTCATTTAGTATAAAAAATGGCTGCGGTATACGACTCTTCAATCTATTGACGTAAAATTACAAGTAAAAGGGCGATTTTTTATTGTTTGGAAACTCATTAGCATTGAAGGAGAAAAAATATTTTTTCAGAAACAATAGAAAAGGAAGTATATATGCGCCATTTTTGTTTAAACAAGTTAAATGGCGATATTTTAGGCTTGGTGCTATATAAACAAGATAGTGCTAGTAGGTTTCTTGAAGGAACATATTATGAAGATTTTTCGTGCTGGCAGAATCAGAGACTAAGGGCTGCAATTTGTACATATCGTAGAGAAAAATATATGATGCGTACAATGTATGTTTTAGAAAACTTAATTGATAAATATTCTTGGATGGATGTTTTAATTATTGATAATGGTAGTACATTGCATAAGTATACTAAATCTAGAAAAATACGTGTTATACAAGATCGAAATTATGGCGGAAGTGGAGGATTCACTCGCGGAATGCTAGAATATATGCAGCAGGGAAAGATAAATTATATATTATTAATGGATGATATAATATTAGAACCATTAATAGTGGTTGGAAGCTAATAGTATGAAGTATCAGGAAGTCAATGTGGCTTATTTAGAATATCAAAATTGGCCAACAAAATTTTGATAGAGAAAGTTTTTTTAGGAGTGGGAGTTTGGGAACATATTTTACGACATTTTATAAGTATAAATACCTTTTATATGTTTTGGTTGAACGGGATATAAAAAAGAAATATCGTCGCAGTGTTTTAGGTGTGCTTTGGAGTATGCTGAATCCTCTTTTAATGATGATTATTACGGTAATGGTTTTTTCAACACTGTTTCGTTTTGATGTTGAAAATTATGTGTTATACCTTTTAGTCGGTCAGGTGGCATTTACTTTTTTTAGTGAGGCAACATCATTTGCTATGGGGTCAATTCTAGAGAACAGTGCATTGATTAAGAAGGTTTATATGCCTAAATATTTATTCCCTTTTTCGAGGGTTATGTCAAGCTGCATGAATTTGGTGTTTACCTTGCCGGCTATTCTAGTGATTATGATATATACAGGGCAGATTCCTACATGGAAAACTTTAGCGTTTATTTTTCCGTTGTTGCTTATGCTTATTTTTTGTTTGGGGATAGGATTGATATTATCAGCATGCGTGGTCTATTTCCGGGACATGTTTCATTTATATAGAGTATTGATTTCTGCATTGAATTATGCAACACCTATTTTTTATCCAGAATCAATTATTCCGCCAGAATACAGATTTTTATTGGATTATAATCCGTTATACTATTTTATCAAAGGATTTAGAGAAGTTATCTATAGTGGTGGATTGCCGCATATGGATACCGTGGGAATATGTTTTGGGTTAGCATTAGCTTCTGTGTTGGTGGGTATTATAGTTTTTCGTAAAGCGCAAAATAAGTTTATCTTGTATCTTTAAGGAGATTTGTATGGCTGAGAAAATTATTGAAGTAGATCATGTAACTATGAAATTCAATTTAATGGAAGAAAAAGTTGATACATTGAAGGAATACATCGTAAAGTTGATTAAGGGAAAACTTATGTATAATGAGTTCGTTGCCTTGAAAGATGTTTCTTTTTCTATTGAGAAGGGAGAAGCATTTGGCTTAGTGGGGTTTAATGGTGCAGGTAAATCAACGATGCTTAAAGTTTTGGCAGGAGTGTTGAAACCGACAGAGGGACAGGTTATTGTCCGAGGTAATATTGCGCCGCTGATTGAGGTGGGAGCAGGATTTGATCCGGAGCTGACTGCGATGGAGAATGTTTTCTTGAATGGAGCCATACTAGGACATAATAAAGCTTTTTTGCAAGAACACTTTAATGCAATTATTGACTTTGCTGAGTTGCGTGATTTTATAAATGTACCAGTGAAAAACTTTTCGAGCGGAATGTATTCACGGCTTGGCTTTGCAATTGCTACAGAGGTTCGGCCAGATATTTTGATTGTCGATGAAGTTTTATCTGTTGGCGATTATCAATTTCAGCAGAAATGCGAGCAGCGAATCACGCAGATGATGGAAGCTGGTACGACAATTATTTTGGTTTCACATGATATACATACGGTTGAAAAGATTTGCAATACCGTAGCCTGGTTAGAACATGGTAAACTGCGTGATATTGGTGAAGCGGGAAGGATTTGCAATGAATATCAGAAGCATTGAAAACGAAATGGAATTGATTTATCCGATTACTTTGCCTGAAAAAAAAGAAACGCAGAAATTATATATTTTGGGAGATAATATTAGACGAAGCACAGAAGGGATAGTAGTCAGCAGGAATGAGATAATGGACTTTGGGACTTATTTCAATTGTTTTTCTGTAAAAAAATGGCATGATTATACATCGTTGACAACAGTACATATTTCTTTTTCCATGATTGGGCGGGCACGAGCAGAAATTTATGCAATTAATGCAAGTGGGAGGCAGATGCTTCAGGTAATTGAAGCGAATGATGTTTTTGTATATGATTTACCATTTGACCAACTATTGGAAAAAGGCATAGATGTTATTGGAATAGAATTGACAGCGTTATCAGATGAACTTACGTTTGTTAAAGGTGGGGTGTATGGCAATTTTGCGACGAGACAGGATGTAAGAATCGGAATTGTAATTTGCACTTTTAAGCGAGAAAAATATGTAAAACATAATGTAGAAGTTTTGAAAAAGCTTATTGATGCAAATGATAAGTTTAGCGTCATGATTGTTGATAATGGTCGGACGTTAACAGACGTTTTAGGAGAAAATATTCAAGTGATACCGAATCCTAACTATGGTGGGTCCGGTGGCTTTACGCGTGGATTGATGGAACAGGTTAATCAAGGACGTAATAATTATGTTTTAATGATGGATGATGATGTTGTTATTGAAAATAGTGCGCTGGAACGTGTTTATAAGGTTTGTCAGCATGTTAAAGAAGAACGGAACATGCAAATGTTTGGTGGTGCAATGCTAAATATGCAGAAACCTACAGAGCAATTTGAAAATACAGCTTACTGGAAACGTATACAGTTGATTGCATTTGGGCGTAGCTTTGATTTGACGGATAAAAAGAAGCTTTATGAAAATGAGAAGTTTCCCGAGAAAATAAATACTTATGCGGCATGGTGGTTTTGCTGTATACCGATGCAGGTTATTCGACAGAATGGTTATCCGCTACCAGTGTTTATCAAAAGCGACGATATGGAATATGGTATACGCAATAATGAGCCAGTTATGACTATGAATGGTGTTGGTGTATGGCATGAAACATTTGAAAAAAAAGCAAATCCGGCAATTAATTATTTTAATGATCGCAATATGCTTATTTTAAATCATTTTGCAATGGGCTGCAGCCGTTGGACCTTTTTTTTAGCAGCCATGGGGCGATTATTTAGGCGTGTGTATCATCGTGATGGTCTTGGTGTAAGGAATTTTGAGATAGCACTCAGGGATCATGGTGCCGGATTTGAAGAGATTACGCGAATGGGGGCGGATGAAAAATTTGCGGAGGTTAGAGGTTATGGCTATGATAAAAATATCGCATGCTCTTTTTTGAATACTTTGCAGATGGTAATTTGCCAATTTGTGAAATACGAAGCTATTCATAAAAGATACCTTGATTTTCGGAAAGAACGGCTGACAGATCAAACATTTTGGAGACATTATTTACGATTGGAATGATAGGTTGTGACGGATATTTACCAATTGAGCCAGAAGTATACTGCGCCGATTATTTATTATTATGTAAAATGGATTATCCAAAAGGCGGTTTCAAGCAAGATTAAGACGTTATACTTTTTGGCAAGGGATGGATATGTGCTTTGCAAGGTTGCACAGATGATTTGTGAACAGGAAGGAATTGCAATAGAGTGCCGGTACTTGTATTGTTCGAGAAACGCGTTAAGATTTCCAAGCTATTATTTTATTGGAGATGAAGCTTATCATTTGATTTTTTTGCCAGGGCTTCATGTTAACATTCGTGATTTATTTAAACGGATTGGCTTGATTTCTTGTGAAATTCAGGACCAAATTATGAAAGAAATTGGCTTTGATAAAATAAGAGCTTCAGTTGAGTTATCTGCGCCAGAAACAGAGGAATTATCAAAGTCATTAAGACATAATTTTGTGTTTTGCAGCACAATGAGGAAAAATTCCGAAGCAAGATTTGCTGAGACGATTGCCTATTTTCGACAAGAACATATGTTTGAGCAGAAGGATATTGCTATTGTGGACAGCGGTTGGAGTGGTTCCTTACAGCGTTCAATGCGGCAGCTGATGCAACATGCCGGATATGTGGGTGGGTTTAAAGGATTTTATTTTGGATTCTTGAATAAGAGGCACGACAAATCAGATGGTGAATACTATTCGTGGTACCTTACGCCGCATAGCAGCAATAAGGATAAGATATATTTTAATACGCATTTGTTTGAGTTGATGTTATCGGCTCCACATGGCACAACTTTATCTTATAAAAAAGATGCTGCTAAGTATGTGCCGGTTTTGGATATATACCACACAGATGATCTACAGGCAAAACTTATTGATATGCAGATTCAAGGGATTTTGGACTGGGTAAGACAGAAAATAGAAGTTGAGCATGAAGTTTTAAATATGCGGATGTCCAGAGTTGAATGGAATATGACGAGAAGGCTTCTGCATCGTATTATGGCATATCCTACTCGGGAAGAGGCCTATACTTATGGGCAATTCGCTTTTGCAGATGATATGTTTGATCAGAAAAAATATCCATTAACAGCACCGGAACAATGTGAGAGCTTGAAAATATACAATGTTTATGAGATGCTATATAGAAAAATATGGGGGGGATATTCTTTGGAAGGGATAAAGAATATTTACTGGCCATATGGCACAATAGCTTTCCTAACTTCATCTTGGAAGCGGCTATGGTATCGATGGAATATATATATTTGGCATTTGATTTTATTTAAAAGGAATCAACTATGAAAAGATTGTTTCGTAGATCCTTTGTGAAAGTTGCTGTCTTTCTGAATCGATGTCGTTGGCAGTTTATTTCGCCGACATTGTTAGCATGGTATCTTTCAAGATATCAAGTAATTTCATTTGATGTTTTTGATACATTGGTTTTTCGGAAATGCGACATTCCGGCAGATGTATTTACAGAAATTGGTTATGAAATAGGAATTCCAGATTTTCGTGAACGACGTATTTGTGCTGAGATAATAGCAAGAAAACGAACGCAAAAGCCAGAGAGAGAAGTCAACCTGCGAGATATTTATGAAAACTTTCCAATAAAATTGCCAATATCACTGAAAAAAGCGATGGCAATAGAGATTGCAGCGGAAAAAAATTGTATTTATGCTAATTTATATATGCTAGAGGTTTTTCATAGATTGCAACAGAGAGGAAAGATTTTAGTTGCAACTTCAGATATGTATTTGCCGGAGGTGGAAATTCGGGATATTTTACATCAGTTGGGATATAAAGGATTTTGGGAAATTTTTGTATCCAATGAAATAGGTTGCAATAAATGGTTTGGTCATTTGCAGCAATTTGTGCGAGCTACAACTGCAGTACCATCGGATAAGATGATTCATATTGGAGATAATTATCGAATCGATATAGTGGGTACACGCTATGTCGGTATAGATGCTGTGTGGTATACTGGGAAATTCAGATGAAAGGTGGCAAGACCATGAAGCAAAAGAAAATCGCGATACCATATCCTTGGCCAGGGATGAAGCTTGGTGCGGAACTGGAATTAATTAAAAGAATTCAGCATGCTGCTGAGGAAGAAGATATAGAATGTGTGGTAATAGATAATAGTGGACATCTGTTGGATGACGAAATTAATAGTACAGAATGTATGGTTCGGGAAGAAGAACTAGATTTTGTTTTGTCTATGCATTTTCTTACCTTTAAATCTTTAGACGCTTTTTATTATTGTGCGATTTGGAATCCGCCAGAGATTCCTTTAGATAGTAAAGACTATGGAAATTTTGTTGACAATTATACGATGTGCGATGACTATTTAATTTATGATCATGGTGGAATGTCCAATCATTTAAAAAGTATGTTGTGGGGAAAGCAGAGAACCTTAACGGGATGTTCACAGCTAATGGGGACTTTTCCTGAGAGTGCAATTATGCCTGTTGAACTAAATGAGCCAAAGTTATTTTACTGTGGTATAAATTGGGATGTATTGGTTCATCAAAGTGGTCGACATGAATCCGTAATGAAACTTTTGGATGATGCAGAAATTATATGTATTTATGGTCCAGATAAAGCATGGGGAGGAATACGGCCATGGGCAGGTTATCGTTGTTATCAGGGCGAGATTCCTTTTGATGGATTTTCTTTATTGCAATACTTGCATAAGTGTGGGGTATGTCTGGTACTTTCTTCGGATATTCATCGAAAGGCTGGAGCAGTTACAAATCGTGCATTTGAAGCTTGTGTTGCAGGTGCAGTTATGATTTCGGATGATAATCCTTTGATGAAAGAAATGTTTGGGGATGCGGCACTTTTCATAGACTATAATAGAGCAAATCCACGAGATACAGTGAATCAAATTATAGAGAAATATGAGTGGATTTGTACACATAAAGACGAAGCAAAACGACTTGCGGAAAAAGCACAGAAGATTTTTTGTGAACGATATACTTTGAATCATTATTTAAGATCAATATTAAATAATCATGCAGAACGCTTGGCTGTACACAGGTCCGATTTATTTGCAACGGATGAGTGTGAACGGGTCGCTGTTTTCTATGTTTGTGATAGTATCAAGCCGAGCGATTTGGAAGATGAACTATCTGTTGTATGCCAAAATATTAAAAGACAAGTTTATAAAAATATTATTTTAGTGGTTGCAGTAGATGTGCAATTACACTTGGAAGTTAATCAAGCAATAGAAAAAGAACA
>WSSedB1CaDRAFT_10001046_pt1 | contig 10976 bp, 10 predicted proteins | sample WetSurSB1Cattail_FD_9460 | JGI IMG/M metagenome (IMG submission 9460)
AGCTCCTCCAGCCACTCAATACCGGCCAGATCCATGTGGTTCGTCGGCTCGTCCAGCAGCACCACGTCGGGCTCGCTGGCCAGAGCTTCCAGAATCGCCAGCCGCTTGCGCCAGCCACCGGAAAGGGAAGCGGCCTCCGCTGCCAGATCCCCGAAGCCCGCGCGCCCGGCCAGCTCGCGCAGCCTTCCCTCGCGCTCCGTTTCGCTGCCGTGCGCTGCGCTCAGCGCAGCCTTCAGCACCGCGCGCACGGTCACACCCGGCTCGTAGCGCGAGTCCTGCGGCACATACGCGGCGCGCGCGCGCTTGCGCACGGCCACCTCGCCCGTGTCGGGCTCGAGTTGTCCGCCCAGAACGGCCAGCAGTGTGGACTTACCCGCGCCGTTCGGCCCAATCAGCCCGATACGCGCGCCGTCGTCCACGGTGAGCGAAATGCCCTTAAACAGCGCCGTTGCGCCAAAAGTCTTCGATATGGATTGCGCGTTCAGAATCGGCGGCATCTCTTCCAGCTTACTTGGTCCGCGCGCAAGGGCCCCGTACACTGGTTTCATGCTGGAATTCGAAATTTTCCCGGCCGACGCGGCGGCCCTTCTCCGCGAGAAAAAAGTGCGCCTCATCGATGTGCGCGAACCCTGGGAACTGGCTACGGCCAGCGTCGCTGGTGCCATGGCCATGCCCATGGGCGACGTGCCCGCCCGCGCCCATCAGGAACTCGATCCCGACGAGCACCTCGTCGTGCTATGCCACGCAGGCGTTCGCTCCCTGAACGTCACTGTCTGGCTGCGCAATCAGGGCTTCGAGCAAGCGCAGTCCATCCGCGGCGGCATCGATGCATGGTCGCGCGAAGTGGACGCCAGCGTGCCGCGTTACTAAGTCGCACCGCAGCCATACGCCCAACCAAGCCTCCCCGAAGTCCTATACTTGCGTCTGTTGGAGTTTTTGCAAGGGAGTCTCTCTATGGCCTCATCCGCTGTTGCATTTGCTACCGAAAATCACGCCCGCTTTCTCAGCGAGCTGAAAGACCTGCTGCGCATTCCGTCTGTCTCTACGCTGCCCGAGCACGCGCTTGATTGCCAGCGTGCAGCCGAATTCCTGGCCGCCGAGCTCACCCGCGTCGGCATGGAGAATGTCCGCATTCTGCCCACCGAAGGGCACCCTCTGGTCTACGCTGACTGGCTGCACGCCGCTGGTAAACCCACAGCGCTCTGCTACGGCCACTACGACGTGCAGCCCACCGACCCCATCGACGAGTGGCTCACGCCGCCTTTCGAGCCGACTGAGCGCAACGGCAACATCTACGCGCGCGGCGCAGTCGACGACAAGGGCCAGGTGTGGGCGCAGGTCAAGGCGCTCGAATCGCTACTGGCCGCGAACAAGGCCCTGCCCATCAACGTCCGCGTGCTCTTCGAGGGTGAGGAGGAAGTTGGCGGAGAGTCCATCGCCGCGTTCGTGGCGTCCAAGCCGCCCGAGCTCAAGTCTGACTTCGCGCTCGTTTCTGACACGGAACTGTTTGCGCCCGGCCTGCCCACGCTTTGCGTTGGCCTGCGCGGCATGATCTACACCGAAATCGAAGTCAACGGCGCCAAGACAGATCTGCACTCCGGCATGTACGGCGGCGCCGCGCCCAATCCATTCTTCGCGCTGGCGCAGATTATCGCCAAGCTCAAGGACGAGAACGGTCACATCCTCATCCCCGGCTTCTACGACGACATGATTCCGCCAAGCCCCGAAGAGATGGCGGCATGGAAGAGCCTGCCCTTCGACGAAGAGCACTATCGCGTCACCGAAGTCGGTTCGCGGCAACTTGTGGGCGAGGCCGGATACAGCGTACTTGAGCGCACCTGGGCGCGGCCCACGCTCGACGTGCACGGCATCCCTGGCGGGTTCACCGGCGCCGGTGCCAAGACGGTGATTCCTGCCAAGGCACTGGCCAAGGTGTCCATGCGCCTTGTCCCGGGCCAAACTCCGGCCAAGGCCTACGCGCAGTTCAAGGCCTATGTGGAGCAGATCGCGCCCGCTGGTGTTGACGTCACCGTGCGCCTCATCCACTCCGGCGATCCGTGCCTCGTTCGCGTCGACAACCCATACATTCAGGCGGCCACGCGCGCATTGCACGAGGTGTGGCAAAAGGACACTGTCTTCATCCGTTCCGGCGGCTCCATTCCCATTGTCGGTGACTTCGATCGCCACCTCGGCATTCCCAGCGTCATGATGGGCTTCGGCCTGCCCGACGACAACATCCACGCGCCGAATGAGAAATTCAACCTGAAGAACTTTGAACTGGGCATCCGCTCGCTGATCCGCTTCCTCGAAGAGGCTGCGGTCTGATGCAGCCAGACTGCGTCGGCTTTGTGCTCGCGGGAGGGCTCTCCTCTCGCATGGGTACAGACAAGGCGCTGGTTCCGCTGGGGGGTGAGCCACTCATCGCGCATGCGCTGTGCATCCTGCACGAGGCCAACCTCGAGCCGCACATTGCCGGAGCACGTTCGCCCCTCGCGCACTTTGCGCCAGTAGTTGAGGATGCAGGCCAGGGGCCGCTGGGCGGCATCTGTGCCGCGCTCGCTTCCACGCAGGCCCGGTGGGCCGTCTTTCTCCCCGTCGATCAGCCGCTGCTGCCGCCGTCGCTCCTGCGTGAACTGCTGTGGCACGCGCAGGTGACGGGCGCAGTGGCAACCGTTCCCCGCGTCAGCGGTTTTACCGAAACATTCCCAGCCGTCGTAGATAGAGCAGCGCTTTCGTCCCTCGAGGCTGCGCTGGCCGCAGGTGCAGGTGGCTGCTTCCGGGCCTTGCAGACTGCGGCACAGCAACTCGGCCGCCTATTCAGCGCGGTGCCGCTGGAACTGCTTATTCAGGCAGGGCAGCTGGAGCACCAGTCCGCGTTGCCGCCCACATTGTGGTTTGTAAATCTGAATGCCCCCATGCAGATCGCGCGCGCTGAAGCGCTTCTTGCTCGACGTGATCCTGCCGACCGCGATCGCGTAAGCTGAGTGCAGACGTGTCCCACTTGCCCATCAAATCGGATTTCACCAGAGCGCTCGACGACGGCGTTGACGGCACGCTTGCGTCCGCATCTGCCGTCGCTGCAGCGGCGCCCGATGCCGAACCCATCATCGTTTTCGACCGCGTTTTCATCGCGTTCGATGACAACGCCGTGCTGGAAGACGTTAGCTTTCATGTGGACCGCGGGCAGACGCTCTGCATTTTGGGTCGAAGCGGCGTAGGCAAGTCGGTTTCGCTGCGCATTCTCATGGGCTTTCTCAAGCCGGACTCCGGCTCTGTGCGCGTTGACGGCAAGGAAATAACTGGCTACACCGAAGACGAGATGCAGGAGGTGCGCAAGCACATCACCATGGTGTTCCAGAACGGTGCACTGTTCGACTCGCTCAGCGTCCGCGAGAACGTGGCCTTTCCGCTGCGCGAGCGCGGCGGACTGGACGAAGAGCAGGTGCAACAGATCGTCGATCGGCTCATCGGGCTGGTGGGCGCCGACGACGTGGTCGATGACCTGCCCGCGAGCCTCTCCACCGGCCGCCGCCGCGCCGTGGCCATGGCGCGTGCCCTTGCCTCGCAGCCTGAAGTGGTGCTCTACGACGAGCCGACCACCATGGTCGATCCCATCATCGCCCGCCGGCTGGGTGACATTATTCAGCGCCTTAAGCGTCAACTCGGCTTCACCAGCATCGTCGTCACCCACGACATGCGCTTTGCCAAGCGCCTGGCCGATACCGTGCTCTTCCTCCATCAAGGCCACGCTGCTTACTTTGGGCCGTTGGCCGGCTTCCTCGATTCAGAGGACCCGCATATTCGCGAGTTCCTGACGCTCGACGCCTACGTGCTCCCCGGCGTTTAGCAGGGATTGATCTGGAAATTGCGCGTCTGCCATCGCCAGCGAAGTGAACGAATACAAGCTCGGCCATCTGCGCCGTCTCAATGTCACTTCGGGCATCACGGCCTTTGGCAGGCGCAGGCACATCAAGATCCGTCTTTCGACAGCCACGTCTCTCTCGACCTGACGTACAACGAAAACTGGAGCCCCTGCCTCGACTTCCAGATCATGGTTCGCACCGTGGGCATGGTTCTCTCCGGCACCGGCTCCTCGAGTCCCCGCGACCGATTAAACTGGAACAGTGAAGATCGCTCTAGCCCAGATCAATCCCACCGTAGGGGATTTCACAGGCAACCTCGAAAAGATAGTCGCGGCGGCAGGCCGTGCAGCAGCGCAGGGGGCACGGCTTACCGTCTTCTCTGAGCTGGCCCTCTGCGGTTACCCTCCGGCAGACTTCCTTGAGAAGCCCAGCTTCCTCGCCCGCTGCCGCAGTGCCGTGAACGAACTGGCCGCTGCCACGCGCGAGCTGCCCACTGCTGTGTTGGCCGGCGTCGCCCTGCCGGCACCACCCGAATCCGGCAAGCCTGCAGTGAATGCGGCCGTTCTGATCGATCACGGCCGGCTCTTGCTCGAACAGCACAAACGCCTGCTGCCGTTCTACGACGTCTTCGACGAGCAGCGTTACTTCCAGCCCGCAAAAACGCAGAAAGTGGTCGAGCTCGACAGCGTGCGCCTTGCCATCTCCATCTGCGAAGACACCTGGAACGACAAAAACTTCTGGCAGCGCCGCCTTTATTCCGTGGACCCCATGGAAGAGCTGATGCAGCAGAATCCGGCGATCCACATCAATCTCTCGTCGTCGCCCTTCTGGCACGGCAAGCGCGCCGTGCGCCGCGAAATGCTGGCTGCCATCGCCCGTCGTGACGGCATTCCGGTACTGATCACCAATCAGGTCGGCGGCAACGACAGCCTCATCTTCGATGGCTCCTCGTTCGCACTCGATGCGCGCGGCGAGGTGATCGCGCAGGCCGATTCATTTGTTGAGGACCTTGTGGTGGTGGACCCGTTCGCCGCACCGCCCATCACCGTGGCAGCCGACGACGACACCGAGGCCGCCTATCGCGCTCTCGTGCTAGGCACGCGCGACTACATCCGCAAATGCGGCTTCCGCAAGGCCGTCGTGGGCCTCAGCGGCGGCATCGATTCAGCGCTCGTGGCCGCCATCGCCGTGGACGCGCTGGGCGCGGAGAATGTGCTCGGCATCGGCATGCCCAGCCCTTATTCGTCCGCCGGTTCCATTGACGACAGCCGCCACCTTGCAGCCAATCTCGGCATGTGTTTTGAGCTCATCGGTATCAGCGGCCTGTTCAGCGAGTATACGAACGCTCTCGAGCCGCTCTTCGCCGGACTCAAGCCTGACACCACTGAGGAGAACATCCAGTCGCGGATTCGCGGCGGACTGCTCATGGCCCTCTCCAACAAGTTCAACGCCCTGGTGCTCACCACCGGCAACAAGTCAGAGATGGCCGTTGGTTACTGCACGCTTTACGGCGATATGGTCGGTGCTCTGGCCGTGATCGGCGACCTGGTCAAGACGCGCGTCTACGCCGTCTGTCACTGGCTCAACCGCGAGCGCGAAGTCATTCCCGCTGCCATTCTCGAGAAACCACCCTCCGCCGAGTTGCGCCCAGACCAGAAAGACACCGATTCGCTGCCGCCCTATGACGTGCTCGACCCCATCGTCGAAGCCTACGTGGAGCGCTACGAGACGCCCGAACGCATCGTCGCCGAACACGGTTTCCCGCTACCGCTCGTCCAACAGGTGGTGCGCCTCATAGAACGGTCCGAATACAAACGCCAGCAGGCCGCGCCGGTCCTGAAGGTGACTTCCAAGTCGTTCGGCATGGGCCGCAGATTTCCCATTGCCGTAAAGGTTCAGGTATAAGCTTAAAGGCGGGAGAAAACCCGTCTTTAGAGGAGATTCAGCTTGATTCGTCGTTCGACTCGTATTGCCGGCGCTGCCGCGCTGGCTGTTCTCGTTCTGCCCGTCTACAGTGCGCTCGCTCAGGAGCAGGTTCCCGCGGCACCAACCGCTGCAGCGCCCGCGGCCCCGACGTTCCCCAAGCCCGACCCGGCCAACTTCACCGCGTCCGCTCCCACCCAGGACACGATCAATGGCTTCCTTCAGACCAGCTGGGGCTACGATCCGGACCGGATGTGGCAGGTCCAGGCCATTCTGAAGACGCCCGTCGAAGGCATCAGCAAGGTGGTTGTGCTCATCGCCGACAAGTCCGGCAACCAGAAGCCCGCCGCACTGCAATTCTTCGCGCTGCCTGATGGCAAGCACATCATCGCCGGCGACGACGTACTCCCATTCGGCGATCATCCCTACGCTGACGCCCGCGCCAAGCTGCAGCAGCAGGCCGATGGCGCCTACAAGGGGGCCGCCTCCAAGGATCTCGAATTGGTTGAGTTCGCTGACTTCCAGTGCCCGCACTGCAAGGATGCGCAGGCCAACATGGACAAGCTCGCCGTCGACTTTCCCAAGGCGCGCATTGTGTTCCAGAACTATCCGCTGGAGCGAATTCACCCCGCCTCTTCTACAGCAGCCAGCTACGGTGCATGTGTGACCAAGCTGGGAGGCAGCAACGCCTTCTTCCAGTACGCGTCTGCCGTGTTTGACGCACAGGACGGGTTGTCCTCTGCGGATGGTGTCACGCTGACGCTGAACAGCGCGGTTACCAAGGCCGGTCTTGATCCTGCCAAGGTCGCCGCCTGCGCTGCCACGCCCGCAGTGCACGATCAGGTTGAAGCCTCCGTGAAACTGGCGCAGGATCTCAATATCAACCAGACACCCACCCTGATGGTGAACGGCCGACAGGTTCCGCTCGGCGGCGTTCCCTACGAGACCATCAAGAAGATCGTCGAGTATCAGGCCAAGATCGACGGCGTCGCCGCGCAGTAAGCGTACGTCGGCCGCAGTTGTTCCGCCGAAGCCGGCTGCCCAGCATTGGGTTGTCGGCTTCGGCATTTTCATTGTGAAGTATTGCAGCAGGCTTCAGCGGGTAAAGCTGCCGCGATCGATGCGCGTCATGCGTGTCCGGCCCGAGGCCACTGGCCCCTTCAGTACGTGCGGTGTCAACACCACCAGCAGCGAAGCATAATTCCTCGCCATGTCCTTGCCGGTCAAGTTGCTCATCCCTGGAATCTCGCTCAGTCCCGGGATGCCTGTCAGACTGCGGCTCTCTTCCTCACTGATCTCGCTTACCAGCAGGGCGCCCTCTCCAGCTTTCAGTGTTACAACGCCGGAGTAGCTGCGGTTGTTGAGAATCGGCATGCTGTCGATGGTGTTGCCGGAGAGCGCCGTCAGCTTCAGGTCCATGTTCAGTGCCACGTCGCCGTTGCGCATCACCTGGGGCCGTGCTTTCAGCGTCAGGCCCAGGTCCTGGTACTGAACTGCGGGAATGGTGGTGGTCGAAGTTGTGCTGGCCGCGAGCAGGGAAGCGAGCGCGCTCGAGGTGCCTGCCGCAGTCAAGCCGGAGGTGCTCGAGGCCAGGCCCGAGTACGAAGCCACCATGATCGGGTAGCGCGAACCGTTGCGCAGCGTCTCTTCCTGACCGTCGGCAAGCCGCAATCGCACATTGTCCAGCACGCGCGTCTCGCTTGAATTCAGAGCGAGCTGCAGCGTGGTCTCCCTTGGTGCAATGCCGGTGAGCGTGAGCCCTCCGCCAAAGGTGGCAATGCCGCCTCCGAACAGCGAGCTGGATACCGCCCCGGAAGCAATCAGAATTCCTAAAATGGCCAGCGGGTCGTTGGCTGACGCCAGTCCAGAAGAGATGATCTGGTCCACTAGAGCCTGGTTGGCGCTCAGGATCGCCTGTTCTTCGGAATACACGTTGAAGGCCGTTATCTGTTGCGGCAATACCAAACCGGTATTGCGATCGTTGGTCTTGGCCAGCTGCAGAATTTGCACGTCGAGCATCACCTGGTTTTGCCCGTCCAGCAGCCCCTTCATGGTGGCGTTGAAGGCGTCGAGCGTTTGCGGCAGAGCGCGCAGCGTGATCGTGTCCTTGCCTTCAAGGGCGGATACCTGCGGCACTCCAAACACGTTCTTGGCGATGTTGCTGATCTCGGTGAGCTCTTCCTTGCTCACGCCGGATAAATAAATGGTCTCGGTCTCCTGGCGCTGAAACTGATCGCGATTCGTCTTCGTGTCCCGGGCCACCACCACGCGATGCGGATCCAGCGTCACGCCGAAGGTGTTGGTCGTGTCTTCCAGAGCCTGCCGGGCCTGCGCAAACGTCGCGTCATCCAGATCGAAGCGCGCCGTGGTCGCCGGCACGCTCTGGTCCAGCGTGGCGTCAATACCGTAGGCCTTGTAGACCTTTTGGATCAGCTCGCGGCGGTCGATCTTCAGATGAAAACTCTGTATGCGGGAGTTGGGCGCCAATCGTGGAGCCTTCTCCATGTAGTCGCCGGACCCAGCGTAGAGATCCCTGGGCAATGCTCTTGCCGCGTAGTCGGCCAACTCGTTCACGTGCTGGGCCACCTGCTCGTTCTTCGGGTCGAGCGTCCGGGCTTTTTCCAGTGCTGCGCGCGCCGCCGCTGCGTCGCTGCGGTTGCGCTCCTTGGCGGCCGACTGAATCAGCGACGTGACCAGGTGGCTCTTCGCCACCTGCGCTGCCAGCGCATAGTCGGTGTTATCCGGCACCAGCTTCGCAGCCTGCTCGTAGGCATTCATCGCGCGCTCGAACTCGGTGCGTTCGAACAGCTTGCTCGCTTCAATGTAGAGCTTGGCGGCACGGCGGCGGTCGCGGGTGCTGATCGGTCTGGAGGACGCAGGTTTCGATGACGTAGAGTCGCTGTTCGCGGGTGCGGTGGCGTCCGGCGCCGCCTGCGCAGGAGCAGCCTCTTGTGCCATGCTCGCAGCCGGCAACAGAAGGGCCGCCAGCAGGGCAGTGGCCCGGCGCAGGCTTCCGCTCATGGTTCAACCTGTGTGGCCGCCATCAGATCGGCCAGCGACGTTGCGCAGACCTCCGGCCGGTGTGCCAGCAGTTCATCGAAGGTAAAGTTGCCCGTGGCCACCGCGATGACCGGCAACTGGCTGGCGCGTGCTGCCTCAATGTCGCGCGGCGTATCGCCCACAACGCACACGGTGGCGCTCGCGCCGGCAAGCTCGCGCGCCTTGCCCGCTGCGTGGTCAATCATCTCTGCACGCACCGGAAAGTGGTCGCTGAAGCCGCCAAAGCGGAACCACTCGCGCAACCCCGCCACTTCCAGCTTGATCCAGCCGATGGTTTCCAGGTTGCCTGTGGCCACGCCCAGCTGAGCGCCTCGCCGTGCCAGGTGGCTGAGTGCGTCCTTAACGCCGGGCATGAGGTAGAGGTTCAGCTCTTCGCGGCGATCGGCCACGCTCTGTGCCATGGCTTCAAGGATTGCCGCTACCTGCGGCTCCAGTTCCTCGGCCGCAATGCCTGCGCGCTGGCATGCCTCGCGCAGAATGCCCGTGTCAGTATTGCCGTGGACCGACACTCCTGCCAGCGTGATCTCAAAGCCCATCACGCTCCGCACGCATGCGGCAATCGAGTCCATGTGTATGCGGTCGCGGCTGCGCAGCAGCGTGCCGTCTATGTCGAACAGGTAGGCGTTCTGCCCGTCCCAGGCAAAACCCGGCTCGATCGCGATGCGTGGCGTGGAGTTCTGTTGTGTTGTCTGCATTGCCTCGGGGAGGCGTCAGCCTTGGCGGAAGCCCTGGCGAACCGCTCCATACATAAGACGCTCCGACCGCGGCGGACGCTTGAGCCCTGCGCGGACCTCAGCCAGGCTCAGGCCCAGCTCGGCCATGGTGCGGCTCAGCGTGTTGCGATGGATACCGAGTTCATCGGCGGCCTTACACTGGTTTCCCCGGTTTGCCACTAGCACCTCGCGCAGGTACTGCTTTTTGAACTCGCGCACTGCATCCTCATACCGGATGCCGCTGGAATGCATTTGTGTCACCAGGCTGTCCAGTTCTCGTCTCACGGTTTCCCCTTGCTCTAATAGCTTGCCACATCCGGCCATGTTACGGCCCAGCAAAAATTCACTTCTTCTCGTTCCCTGGGTGCATCCACTCAGGTGACTCTCGTTCCAACCGGGTCAGACCTTCGTGTACCTGCTTCTTCAGCTCTGCTGGACTCACGTGGGTACTCAGGTGGCATGCCGCGAAAAAGTGCCGCGGCAGTCTCGACTCGTTCAGCCAGGCGGCTTCGGGATAGAAGGCCACGGTCGCGAGAATGCACAGCGTGACCATCAGCGCCCCCTGGAACAGCCCGAACAACCCACCGACCATTCTGTCCAGGCAACCCAGGCCCATCTGGTGCAGAATCTTCGAAAGCAGGCTCCCTACGGCCGTGGCCAGCGCCGCGACGACAAAGGCAATCAGCAGAAAGCCAACCGTGTTGGCCACTTCCCAGCTGCGTACCAGCGGATGCAGCATAGATGCGAGGCGCCCGTAGTTCCACGCCGCCAGGACCAGTCCCAGAATGAGCCCGCCCAGCGAAAAGACAGAGCGCAGGAAACCCTGTACCAAGCCGGCAATTACCGACGCGGCCAGCACCACCACAATGATCCAGTCGACGACGGTCATACCCGCTCCGCGCTCGCGCTACAGAGTCAACTCGCGGCCAGTGAGCCGACGGAAGGCTTCCAGATACTTGGCGAGCGTGCGCTCTGCCACTTCTGCCGGCAGTGTCGGCGCGGGCGCCTGCTTGTTCCAGCGGATGCTCTCCAGATAGTCACGCACAAACTGCTTGTCGAACGAGGGCTGCGCTCCGCCCGGCTTCCACTGCGCGGCCTCCCAGAAGCGCGAAGAGTCCGGCGTGAGCACCTCATCGGCCAGCACGATGCCGTCCGGCAGTGTGCCGAATTCAAACTTGGTGTCGGCGAGGATCAGTCCCTGCGCTTCTGCGTGTGCCGCCGCCTTGCGGTAGATTGCCAGCGTCAGCCGCCGCAGCTCGGCGGCAACGCCTGCGCCCAGCAGCTTCTCCGTGGCCTCGAACGAAATATTCTCGTCGTGCGCGCCGTCCTGGCTCTTGGTCGCCGGAGTAAACACCGGCTCCGGCAGCCGCGAGCCGTCTTCGAGGCCCTCCGGCAGCGGAATGCCACATACCGTGCG
>WSSedB1CaDRAFT_10001047_pt1 | contig 10975 bp, 10 predicted proteins | sample WetSurSB1Cattail_FD_9460 | JGI IMG/M metagenome (IMG submission 9460)
TGAGTTATTCACTTTATGCTTTATTTTTATGCAAAAAAATATGTTGGAATAAGCAATTTGTTTTTTGCTTACCCCAACATTTATTATAGAACCCTTTGTTATTTATTCTTCAAACATTGAGTAGCTGCTATTTATTTCTTTATACGAATATCCTCTTATGCGTCCAATTTAGCTTTCAAAAGTTGATTAACAACACCTGGATTAGCTTTGCCTTTGCTCTGCTTCATCACTTGACCAACAAGTGCACCAATAGCTTTAACGTTACCGCCTTTATAGTCAGCTACAGGCTTTGGATTCGCTTCAATCACAGCATCAACAATTACTTCAATTGCTTTCGTATCAGTAATTTGGACAAGTCCCTTATCTTTGACAATACTCTCAGGATCAGCACCTGTCTGCCACATTTCTTCAAAAACCGTCTTCGCAATCTTTGAGGAAATCGTCCCTTTGCTGATAAGTGCAATCATTGCCGCCAAACTTTTTGCTGCTACAGGTGAATTTTCAATTGTTTTACCTTCTGCATTAAGATTCTTCGAAAGATCGCCCATAATCCAGTTTGCAGCAAGTTTTGCATCAGCACCTTTGGCAAGAACTTCATCGAAATACTCTGCCATCTGACGTGATGCTGTAATACTTTCCGCATCATAGGAAGAAAGACCATTTTGTGCAATTAAACGATTTTTACGGGCTTCCGGCAATTCTGGTAAACCCTTCTTATATGCTTCAATTTCCTCATCTGTTGTGATAATTGGCACAAGATCCGGTTCTGGCAAATAACGATAATCATGCGCAGCTTCCTTTGTCCGCATGGAAAGTGTAATCCCTTTTGCCGGATCCCATGTACGTGTTTCCTGTACAATATGTCCACCATCTTCAAGGATTTCTTCCTGACGCTCTATTTCATAGGCCAGTGCATCGTCAACTGCCTTAAACGAATTGATGTTTTTCATTTCTGCTTTTGTTCCAAGTTCTTTCGTGCCTATCGGACGAAGCGATACATTGAGGTCCGCACGTAAATTACCCTCTTCCATTTTGCAATTCGAAACATCAATGTATTCAAGTATAGATTTTACCTTTTCCATATAGGCTCTTGCTTCTGCTGGTGTTGACATATCCGGTTCGGATACGATTTCAATAAGTGGTACGCCAGTACGATTATAATCGACATTAGATGTCGCTGAATCCTTGATCGTATTACCTGAATGAACAAGCTTGCCCGCATCTTCTTCCATATGAATACGCGTGACACGGACACGCTTCTGCTTGCCCTCAACCTCAATATCTACATACCCAAATTCCGCAATTGGCAGATCATACTGCGATGTCTGAAAGTTCTTCGGTAAATCCGGATAATAGTAATTTTTACGGTCAAACTTACTGAATTTATTAATTTTACAATTAAGTGCTATTCCAGCTTTAATAGCAAATTCAACCACTCGTTTATTGATGACCGGTAATACTCCAGGAAGTCCAAGGCATACCGGGCATACCTGTGTGTTTTGCTGTGCCCCAAATGATGTTGCACAGCCACAGAATATCTTTGTATTTGTTTTTAATTCACTGTGAATTTCTAAACCGATGACTGCTTCATAATTCATGCTTCTACACCTCCAAGATCGGCCATTTCATTATGAAATTTCTGACTCTGTTCATATGTATAAGCTGCACGAATGATTGTATCTTCTGCCAATGGTTTACCAATAATCTGCAGTCCAATCGGCAAATGCTTATTGCTAAAACCACATGGTATTGAAATACCCGGCAATCCAGCAAGATTAAGCGGTACCGTGCAAACATCCTGTAAATACATCTTAAGTGGGTCATTCGTCATTGAACCAATCTTATATGCCGGTGTTGGTGCCGTTGGTGCAATAATGACATCTACCTGTTCAAATGCTTTATCAAAATCCTGCTTTACAAGTGTACGTACCTTCAGCGCCTTGAGATAATATGCATCATAATAACCCGCACTAAGCGCATAGTTGCCAATCATAATACGACGTTTTACTTCTTCGCCAAATTTTTCACTGCGTGTTTTCGTCATCATATCAACAATATCGATACCATCAACACGTTCACCGTAACTTACACCATCATAACGGGCAAGATTTGATGTTGCTTCTGCCGGAGCAATGAGGTAGTAGGTCGAAATCGCGTATTCTGTATGTGGCAAAGAAATCTCAACGATTTCTGCACCAAGTAATTCAAACTGTTTTACTGCCGCACGAACTGCTTTTTCGACATCTGCATCCATGCCCTTGACGAAATATTCTTTCGGCATACCAATTTTAAGACCCTTTACATTTTGTACAAGTGACGTTGTATAGTCAGGTACATTTGCTTTAATGGATGTAGAGTCTTTTTCGTCATAGCCAGCAATAATATTCATAACATTGGCACAGTCTGTAACATCACGCGTCAACGGTCCAATCTGATCGAGCGAAGATGCAAAAGCAACAAGACCATAGCGGGAAACACGTCCATACGTCGGTTTCATACCAACGATTCCGCAAAATGATGCTGGCTGACGAATTGATCCACCCGTATCGGAGCCAACAGCCCAAATTGCAGTACCAGCCGCTACTGCTGCTGCACTGCCACCCGAACTGCCACCTGGAACACATTCAAGGCTCCACGGATTATGCGTTGGAAAATATGCGGAGTTTTCAGTTGATCCGCCCATTGCAAATTCATCCATATTCGTTTTCCCAAGAACAATCGGGTTTTCGGCATAGAGCTTATTCATAACTGTTGCATCATACGGCGGAATAAAGTTTTCAAGCATCTTCGATGCACATGTTGTCTTTATACCTTTTGTACAGATATTATCTTTAATTGCTCCTGGAATTCCTTCCAAAAACAATATTTCTTTACCTGCAGCAATCTTTTCATCAACTGCTTTTGCCTTCTTAAGTGCATCTTCACGAGTCTGTGTAAGATACGATTTTACATTACCATCCACTTCATCAATACGAGCAATAACATCTTGTGCGAGTGCTACTGCTGTAATTTCTTTATGTACGAGCATATCATGCAAGACATGGGCCGGTTTATCAAATAATCTCACGATTCATCCTCCTTATATTCAATCCTTTTCCAAAGCCTTTATCCTTCCAAAATCTTTGGAACCTTGAAATATCCGTCTTCTTTCAGTGGTGCATTAGACAACGCCAACTCACGGTCTAGCGATGGTAGCACCACATCTTCACGAAAAACATTTTTAAGTGGCAAAACATGAGCAGTTGGTTTAATATCATCCGTTTCCAAGCCACTCAAATTATCTACGTATTCAAGAAATGCATTAAGCTGTCCTGTATACTTTTCCTTTTCTTCTTCGGTAATTGCCAAGCGCGATAAAACAGCTACAGCTTCAACGTCTTTTTTTGTAACTTTCATTATTTCACCATCCATCACAATTTATTCAATATCTGCAGAACTACACAAAAACAATCCGTAGCCATCTACAGCTATTACCTGCTTCATTACAGTCCATCCCAAGAATATTTCTTTAAAATAATACCTTTTTATTATAGCACAATTTTTCTGCATACGTGCTTTTACCCTTTTATTTTCTCCAGAAGCTCTTTTTCAGAAATAATCTTTATATCGAGATTCTGTGCTTTTATAAGCTTGCTTCCTGCGGATTCTCCCGCAACAAGATAGTTTGTCTTCTTTGACACGCTATCCGAAACGTGCCCCCCATGCGACTCAATGAGCGCAACGATTTCTTTACGTCCAAGAACAGGCAGCGTTCCTGTAATTACAAAGCTCATACCAGAAAGCTTTTCACTAATGATACCTGCTGCATCACTGACTTTCATATTAACACCCGCCAGGCGAAATCTGTTTAAAAGCCGTTGGTTGGATTCATTCGCAAAATAAGAAACAATTGCGTTTGCACTAATGCTTCCCATATCACGCACGAGCAGTATGTCTTCAACAGATGCAGTTGCCAGCTTATCCATTGATTTGAAATACAGCATAAGTTCCTTTGCTGCTGTTTTCCCTATACCAGCAATTCCAAGTCCTGTTAAAAGACGCTGGGGCTCATTCTGTTTTGATGCTTCAATAATCTTTAGAAGCTTATCCGTATTTTTTTCCTTGCCTATAATTCCCTGCTCAACCAGAGCCTCCCGATGCTCCGATAAAGCATAAATATCCGCAATATCTTTAATGAAGCCCTTTTCAATAAGTCCTTTCACATAAGCAATACCAAATCCCTTGATATCCATTGCATTACGGCTTACAAAATTCACAATATGACTTTCCAACTGTGCAGGGCAGTTGGGATTTGTGCATTTAATATCTGCTGTATTTTCTTCGCGTATAGCTAGTGAACCACACCTTGGACAGGTATTGCCGATTTTAAAAAGCATGGCATCTTCTGGTCGTTGCTCTTTCATGACACCACGAATCTTGGGAATAATCTCTCCTGATTTATAGACAATCACCGTATCCCCAATACGCACATCAAGATCATCAATGAAATCCTGATTGTGCAGTGTCGCCCGTTCTACCGTTGTACCACAGAGCTTTACCGGATCAAACACAGCCGTTGGTGTAATACGACCCGTACGCCCGACAGAAAGCTCAATGCTCTTTATTTGCGTTAGTTTTTCTTCGGGTGGATATTTATAGGCAATCGCCCATTTGGGTACCTTCGAAGTTGTCCCCAGCTGTTCTCTATCCGCAAGGCTATTAATTTTAATTACCGCACCGTCAATATCATAAGGCAAATCGCCGCGCTTATCGCCAATCTTTTCAATAGCCTGCCACACTTCTGCTGCTGTTTTACAAAGGGTATAGTTATGAATAACCTTAATCCCCTGTCGTTTCATGAACTCATAGCTTTCTGTATGTGTCGTGAATTCATGCCCGCGAGCCGCCTGTAAATTAAAAATAAATAGTGAAAGGTTTCTTTCCTTCGTAATTTTACTGTCAAGCTGTCGCAGCGTCCCCGCTGCACAGTTACGTGGATTTGCAAAACATTTTTCCCCAAGAAGTTCCTGTCGCTCGTTAACTTCGGCAAAAGATGCCTTACTTATATATACTTCTCCCCGGATTTCAAAATACGGTAACGTCTTTAATTTCTTTTTTTACATCCTTAATAGCTTTTGCATTCTCTGTCACGTCTTCTCCCTGCAAAACACCATCACCACGTGTCACAGCCCGTACGAGCTTACCATTTTCATAACGAAGTGCAAGTGAAAGCCCATCAATTTTTTCTTCAACAACAAACTCTGGGTCATCAAGTGTTTCCTGCATTGTCTGAACAAACTCCGCAACCTCCGTTTGTGAGAATACATCTTGCAGGCTCAGCATGGGAACATCATGTTTTACAAGAATCCCTGCCGTACGCTTTGCTATACCACCAACCTTTTGTGTTGGTGAATCCTTTGTGATAAGCTCCGGATATTTTTTTTCTATTGTTTTTAATCGCAATATGAGCTGATCATATTCATAATCAGAAATCTCCGGTGCATCTTCATTATAGTAGCGATTATTGTGATACCGAATCTCTTTTCGCAGATTTTTCAAATCTGTCTTAATATCCATACAACCACCCCCTGCCCTGACAACCCTAGTCTATCTATCATCAATCCTTACTAATTGGCGCATATTTCTGCATAAGACCCTTTATGCCCTGACCCGGAAAAGCAATTTTCAGCTCAACTTCTTCGCCAACCCCCTTGACCGAAACGATTGTACCAACACCCCACTTGCCATGCTTCGCTTTATCACCAACGCTCCACTTGACACTCATATCGGGATGCAATGCTGCACCATCTATCTTTATCGGTGTTGTCCTAAAACTATTACTGCCAGCCGTACCAGCCGGTGTAGGACTCTGCTGCATTGACGGTCGGAACGCCGCACCATATCCGCGTTGCTGCACAACACTGGAATTAGCAAAACCATACGCATTCTGTCGAACAATAAGACGTTCCATATATTCTTCAGGGATTTCTGCTAAAAACCTTGATTGCGGGTAGGAAACGCTGCGACCATAAATCATACGCCCGCGTGCATTCGTCATATAGAGCTTGCGCTGAGCACGCGTTATACCAACATAACAGGTGCGGCGTTCTTCTTCGATTTCTTCCGGATTCATCAACGTCCGCGAATGAGGAAAGAGTCCCTCTTCCATACCAGACATAAATACAATTGGGAATTCCAGACCCTTTGCTGAATGAAGGGTCATGAGCGTTACTCGATCGTCGTCCATATCAGCATTATCAATATCGGCCACAAGTGAAATCTGACTTAAGAAATTTTCAAGATTGGGCTCATCTTCGCTTTTTTCAAATTCTTTTGCAACACTTAGAAATTCTTTTAAGTTTTCAATTCGCGTTTCATTTTCCGGTTTCTTTTCATGTTCAAGATCTGTTATGTAGCCTGATTCAGCTAAAATATGCTCGATAAGATCATGCACCGACATATTTTCCTGACAACCAATAAGATTAAAGATAAATTCCGAAAAAAGTTCTAATGGTTTTTTTACACGTGCTGTAACCCCCTGTATCCCCGCTAATACATCTGGGCTGGAAATCACATCAAAAAGGCTTAGTCCATTTGCTACAGCAAATGCATCAAGCTTTGCCAGCGTTGTGTCACCAATGCCGCGTTTTGGCACATTAATGATACGCATAAGACTTACAGTATCTAATGGATTGAATACAACCCGCAAATAAGCGATCGCATCACGAATTTCTTTACGATCGTAAAACTTCAAGCCGCCAACCATTGTATACGGGATACCTGCACGCATGAAACCTTCTTCCAACACACGTGACTGTGCATTTGTACGATAAAGAATTGCAATGTCGCCATATACTGCATTAAAGATTGTTTTTTGCTTCATGACAGTTGTTGCAATAAACTGTGCTTCATCACGTTCATCACTGGCAAGATAGGATGTAATTTTTTCGCCCACAGCATTTTCCGTCCAAAGTTTTTTCGATTTACGATTTTCATTATGCTCAATAACAGCATTTGCCGCAGCAAGAATATTTTTCGTTGAACGATAGTTCTGTTCCAACTTAATGGTCTGGGTTTCGGGATAATCTTTTTCAAAATCCATAATATTACGGATATCAGCACCACGCCAGCCATAAATTGACTGATCCGCATCACCAACAACACAGAGATTGTGATGACTGCAGCCAGAAGCTTCGTGAGTTGATACTGCGCAGCGTTTGTATCCTGATATTCATCAACAAGGATATATTTAAAACGAGTCTGATATTTTTTACGAATATCTTCGTGTTCTTCAAGAATCATAACCGTTACCATAAGAAGATCATCAAAATCAAGTGCATTGTTTTTCTTTAACTTTTGTGCATAGATTTTATAAACATCTGCTATCTTCTGTTTGAAAAAAGTATCTGCATCACGTTCAAACATACGCGGCCCTATAAGCATGTTTTTTGCATTTGATATTGCTGACTGAACACTGTTTGGTGTATATTGTTTTTCATCAAGATTGAGTTCTTTCAGACACGATTTTATAACGGTCTGTGTATCACCAGAATCATAGATGACAAAGTTCCTTTTATAAATTTCTGTAGCAACGATCTCCCGACGCAAAAACCTTGCACAAAAAGAATGAAATGTACTCAGCCAAACATCCTTTGCCTGATTGCCAATCATGCGATCAACACGTTCACGCATTTCTGTAGCCGCTTTATTCGTAAACGTAATCGCCAAAACATTATATGGCGCAACATCATGTGCCAATAGATTTGCTATTTTACACGTAAGTACTTTTGTTTTTCCTGAACCTGCGCCAGCCATGATCAAAAGTGGTCCCTTTATGTGCTGAACTGCTGCGATCTGTGACGGATTCAATCCTGTAAAAATATCCAATTTTCTCCTCCAAAATTCAAAACTTTACTATTTTATAGACTTTGCAAGAAGAGGGCTGTTGCAATGTTTTCCTCTGCAACAGCCCTTGCTCAATCTGCTATGATACTTAGATCTTAACGCTTTATCATTTTTGCTGCTTCCGAAAGCGGCGGAATAATCTGCTTCTTTCGTGACATAACACCTGGCAGATAAATCGAGTTGCCACTAGCAGGCAGCTTGAATGCTTCACCTATAAGTGTCTTGGGACTTCCGGCGTACAAAAGATGCGTTCCTTCATTAATGATATCCGTAACCATAACAAGACTCATGTCATAACCCTCTTTTTTGCAGATTATATTCATGCTTTCAATAAGGTCATGTTCAAGATTAAGAACTTCTTGTGTATCCATAACTGAAATCTGACTTACAATAATACGATAATCACCAATCTGAAATTCCTTAAGATCATTCTTGGCAATTTCCATTGGTGACATATCGCCAATACCAGATCCAGCCTTGAGCATTGCCATACCATATTCCATAATATTCACACCTGCAATAGCCGCAAGCTTTTCTGCAGTCTTCTTATCGTATGGCGTACAAGTCGGAGACTTGAAAAGAACTGTATCTGATATAATTGCTGACAATAGAAGACCAGCAATTGTTGACGGAATGTCTATACCACGGTGCCAATGCATATTGGCAATAATCGTTGATGTACAACCAACGGGTTCCTGACGCGTAAAGATTGGTTCACTTGTTTGAATGCCGCCAAGACGGTGATGATCAATAATTTCCAGTATTTTTGCTTCTTCAATGCCTTCAACTGCTTGTCCTCTTTCATTATGATCCACAAGAATTACACGTTCACGTTCTGGAACCATGAGCTGATCACGACTAACAAGCCCCATGAGCCTGCCATTCTCAACAACCGGATAATTGCGGAAGTTGCTGCTTTCCATTGTACCTTTAATATCACTGAGTATATCCAAGAGGTTTAAAACACACCAGGTTCTTTTGCATAATACGACTTACAGGCACGCACTGGTTAATCAAACGTGCACATGTGTATGTATCATACGGAGAACTAATAATAAGCATATGTTTGCTTTCAGCTTCTTCAATTACATCCGCGGATACACGGCCGTTACCTGTTACAATAAGGCAAGCAATTCCCTGACGAACACAGTCAAGAATTGTTTCATCACGGCGATCACCAATAAGAACAATATCATCCTTCTGAATAATTTCCTGAATCATACGGACGCTGCCGGCAGCAATACGCACATTGCCTTTGACCTTTGCTCCTTCATCTCCGCTTACGACAACTTCACCATCAATAACACTTATGATATCACGGAAAGCTACACCTGCTTCAGCAAGATTCTGCATGTTAAGTTCCTTGAAGTATCTTTGTGCCAAATCACTCACAGTTACAATACCAATAAGTTTTTCGTTTTCAACAACAGGTACAGATTTTAATCCATTTTCCCGCATGACTTCGCCAAGTTTACGCAGACTATCCGATGCGTTAATAACAATCTTACAGTCAAGCGTGATATCCTTGACACGCGGATACAGATCTGTAATAAGTTTGGGCTGTTCTGTTTTGAAATATTCCAGAACAAATTTTGTTTCAGCATTAATCTTACCAGCTCTTGCCGCAACAACATTTTCTCCCAGAATTGTTTTCAAATGTGCATACCCGATTGCTGAAGCAATCGAATCTGTGTCCGGATTACGATGGCCAATTGTATAAATAGGTTTTTGGTTTTTCATGAAAAACTTTTCCCTCCAAATCTATATTTCTATACATTCCTAACATGTATAATTTTATATGTCTAAGTAACATTATACGACAAAGTGCCCCTCTTCGAAAAGGGGCAATATATTTTTTTCCTAAAATGCGTTATAATATGCACAAGATTTCTTAGTTTGGAGTGTTTATCTTGAAAACAATTTTACCACAAATGCATTTCAGTCGTCTTATGCGTGCCATTGTTGAATTTAATTTAATTAACGATGGCGATCATATCCTTATTGGTCTTTCTGGTGGCAAAGATAGTGTTTTTCTTACCTACGCACTTTCCGTTATGCGCCTTCGTCTCAAAAAAGAATTTACTCTCGGTGCCATTACAATCGATCCGATGTTCACCAAAGATTTTCCCACCAATCTCATTACCGATTTTTGCAAAGAACTTGATATTCCTCATTATGTGCATCGCATCGATATTAATGGCACAATAGAGAAACAACAGGGGAAAAACCCGTGCTTTACCTGTGCGTTTTTTCGTCGCGGCGCAATTAATCGTTTCGCCAAACAACATGGTTATAACAAAATAGCCTATGCACATCACAATGATGATGCCGTTGAAACATTTCTCATGAATCTTCTCTATTCCGGTCAGATCAAAACCTTCATGCCAAAAACATATCTTGATCGCAGCAAGCTCACCGTTATTCGTCCACTTATCTATTTTCGTGAAAACGATCTGCGTCAGGCAGCATCAATCCACGGTTTCACACCTATTACCTCTCCCTGTCCGCTTGACGGCCATACAACCCGTCAAACGGTCAAAAACCTTATAGCCATGCTAAGTAAAAAAAATCCATTACTTTATGAGCATTTGGCTGCTAGTATGCGTCAAAGCGCTCTTGGTGAACTTTGGCCACCAACAAAGACACGCGATGAAATGAAGGATATTTATATGAAATATATGTACAGAAAAAAATAAAAACCGCCACACAACGCAAATTTTCTTAATGCCTTGTGCGGCAAATCTTTCTTGCTTCATTCTCCCATTGGAACATTGCCCATTCTTATTTGAGTGTCATAGTTCAAGCCATTAAATATTCGCGGACGACTCGCATTAAACTGTGAATTTATGATACTCTTCGCTGGGTCAAACTCTGCCGTTTTAACATCTATAAGATCCATAACTGTATAAATCATGTCATCCGTCATATAGGGTCGGTTTACCGCTGCCTGGATTGCTGCCCATTTTTCCGGATATTTTTCTTTGAATTTATTTGAAGCCCACATAATAACCGGAATCTCAATCATATGCCGACTCGGATTTTCTTCGATATGTCCAGCAAAACCGGCTTCGTCATAAACTGCTTCACCATG
>WSSedB1CaDRAFT_10001049_pt1 | contig 10972 bp, 13 predicted proteins | sample WetSurSB1Cattail_FD_9460 | JGI IMG/M metagenome (IMG submission 9460)
CGAGACGCGACGCCCGACGCCGCGGGGCCAAACGGCGCGGCGCTCGGATACGCGAGCGCCGAGGCGGGCGCGCCGCCAACGTCGCGCCGGCCAAAGGCGTTCGACGCCTCCGAAGGCACTTCGCTGGATCCCTTGCGCGATAAATCCTGGGATTTGACCTCGGCCAAAAACGTGCCGGCAACCGCTAATCCGCGATAGCGCGTTTTGCGCCCATCGCCGAACGCGCCGCCGCCGCGGCAGCACAAGGACCGATCATCGGATGACCGTCGCCAGCATGACTGGTTTCTCCCGCGGCCATGGAGCGCTTGGCCCCTGGCGATTTTCTTGGGAATTGAAGACCGTCAACTCCAAGGGACTGGACTTGCGGCTGCGCACGCCCGTGGGCTTCGACGCGGTCGAGGTCAAGGCTCGCGCCGCGATCGGCGCGCGGATCGCGCGCGGCGCCTGTTCGGCCGGACTTTCGGCCAAGCGCGCGGACGCCGCCGGAACGTTTCGCATTGACCGCGCCGCGCTCGACCGGCTGTTGAACGCGCTCGACGACGTGCCATTGCACGCCAATCTTCGCCCAGCTTCGCTGGACGGATTGCTTTCCGTGCGCGGCGTCGTCGAGGTGGTGGAGCCGGAAGACGACGAGACGCAGCGCGCCGCGCTGGAGGCGCAAATCCTCGCCAGCCTCGATGATGCGCTCGAAGCGCTCGTCGTTTCGCGTCGCGCGGAGGGCGCGGCGTTGGCCGCCGTGCTGATCCGGCGCCTCGACCGTATCGCGGCCCTGACGGCGCAAGCCGACGCGCTGCCGGCGCGCCAGCCCGAAGCCGTGCGCGCGCGCCTAAAGCAGCAGATCGCGCTTCTTGTCGAAAACGCCGACGCCTTCGATCCGCAACGGCTGCATCAGGAGGCGGTGCTACTCGCCGTCAAGGCCGACATCCGCGAGGAGCTGGACCGTTTGGGCGCCCATGTGGCGAGCGCGCGCGCCTTGCTTGCGGGTGGCGGCCCGATCGGCCGGCGGCTGGACTTCCTCGCGCAGGAATTTTCCCGTGAAACCAATACGCTGTGCGCGAAATCCAATGATTCCGCCCTGACCGCCATCGGTCTCGACCTCAAGATCGAGGTCGAGCAATGGCGCGAACAAGTGCAAAATATCGAATAGGCGAGTAGCGCGAGGGAAGCGGCGGATGGTAGAGGCTCTTGCCGCGCCCCCGCCGCGATTTTGAGTCTTTGATCCAACCGAAACGCTCCATGTCCTCGCTCCAAACCAACCATCGCGGCATAGTGTTGATCCTCTCCTCGCCCTCGGGCGCGGGAAAGACGACGCTGACACGCATGCTGCTGCAGGATCGGACTCTGGACCTCACCCTGTCCATTTCCGTGACGACGCGGGCGCGGCGGTCCAGCGAGGTCGACGGCATCCATTACCGCTTCATCACGCAGCGCCAGTTCGAGTCTCTTCGCGACAACGGCGAATTGCTCGAATGGGCGCTGGTGCACGGTAATTATTACGGAACGCCGCGCGCGCCCGTGGAGGAAATCCTGGCGCAAGGGCGCGACGCCTTGTTCGACATCGACTACCAGGGCACGCAGCAGGTGCGCGAGAAAATGGCCGCCGACACCGTGACCGTGTTCATTCTGCCGCCCTCGATGAAGGAGCTTCGCGCCAGACTGGAGCGGCGCGCCGAAGATTCCCGCGACGTGATCGAACGCCGGCTTGAGAACGCGCGCAAGGAGATCACGCGCTGGGTGCAATACGACTATGTGCTGATCAACGACGACATACAGACGACATTCGACGACCTGCTGGCGATCTTGCGCGCCGAGCGGCGCAAGCGTCCGCGTCTGGCCAGGAATATCGAGGAATTCGTCGCGAAACTGCTGAGCGAGCCGTGAGCCCGCGCCGCCGCGCCGCTCAGATCAGCGCGATGGCGGAGACCAGCCGGCCGTAGTCCGGCTCGTTGCGATGCACGCTGCGGCGATAGCTGAAGCAGCGGTCCTCGCCGGCGTAAGTGTCGATCCCGATCGCCTCGAAGGAGGCGATGTCGAGCCGCGCGGCTTGCGCATGGATAAAGCCGGGCAAATCAAACATCGCGTGTCCCGTCTTCGCCGAGGGCTGGAAGAAGCGCTTAAATGACGCGTCAGACGCGACAAAACGCTCGACGAACTCCGGACCGACTTCGTAACTCGCCGCGCCGATCGTCGGCCCCAGCGCGATGTGAATTTCGGCGCGCCTCGCGCCCTCGCGCTCCATCGCCACGACTGTCGCCTCGATCACGCCGCCCAGCGCGCCTTTCCAGCCGGCGTGCGCGGCGCCGACGACGCCGGCCTTGGCGTCGGCGAACAGCAACATGCCACAATCGGCGCCAGTGACGCCGAGGCCGAGGCCCCTCGCGCGCGTCGCGAGGCCGTCGCAGCGCGGGCGCGCGTCTTGCGCCCAGGGCGCCTCGACGACCAGCGCGTCGCTCGAGTGGATTTGATAGGGAACCAGCAGCCGCTCGGCGTCCACGCCAAGCCGCCGCGCCATGCGGGCCCGGTTCTCGCCCACGAGCGCGGGCTCGTCGCGCGAGCCGACACCGCCGTTGAGCGATCCGTAAACCCCGGTCGAAACCCCGCCGCTACGGGTGAAAAAGCAATGGGCGAGGCCCGGCAGCGCCAGATTTCTCGCGTGGAGCGGTTGAAGTTCCGTCATCGCGCCTTTCCGATCGGGCTCAAGCCTCAAAGCCGGGCATGTCAGGCATGTCCGGATGCATCACCGCCATCGCCTTGAACAATTCGCCCATATGTTCGCGCGGTTCGCCGAAGCCGATGAGCCGCGCCAGCGCGCTGTCGATGTCCCCCAGCTGCCGCGCCGTCGCCTTGCGGCGCAGCGTCTCGGCGCGCCGCTCTATTCCGAGCTGCCCAAGAAAGCTTCCCTGGCTCACCGGCCCCTGCACCTTGGCGCCCTTGGCGAGGGCGGCGCGCTTGAGCGCGGCGAAGTCGACATGGGTGGTCAGATCGGCCTCGCCCGGCGCCTCGAGCGGGTCGACATAGGCGTGGCGCGCGACGGCTTGCAGGCTTTCGCCGAGCGTCGTTCGCGTATAGCCGTAATCGACGAGAAGCAACGCGCCGCCGTCGGCGACGATGCGCTCGGCGATGGCGCTCATCAGGCGTTGGGCGACGACATTGATTTCGATGATCGACCCCGCCGGCGGCGCCAACGGCAATCCGCTCTCGACATATGACGCGAGACCAAAGGACAGAGTGCCCGCGGCGGTAAGGCCGACCAGACGCTCCCGCCATCCGCCCATCGCGTCGGGAAACAGGCCGTTTTCGGGGCGGGCTATCGAAGCGTCGGAGGGGCGCCACGGCCTGAAGGGCGGACCATGCTCCGTCCTGACGAAATGGCGCGCCGGCAGCGCGTCGAAAAACTCGTTGGCGAGGATGAACAGCGGCGCGCGCGGAATCTCGCCAAAGGTCGCGCGCCATTTCAAGGGCGCGTGGGCCTGTTCCAGCGTCCGCGCTTGCGCTTCGCGCAGAAGCGGGCTGGTTTCGACGAGATCGACGGAGATCGCGTCGAGAAAACCTGGCGCCACGCGCCCGACGCGCAGCACGTCGGACATCAGCACGCCGCGTCCGGGTCCAAGCTCCACGAGCCGCGCGTCCGCCGGCCGGCCCGCGGCAGTCCAAGCCTCGCCGATCCAGACGCCGAGCATCTCGCCGAACATCTGGCTGATCTCCGGCGCCGTGATGAAATCGCCCGACGCGCCGAACGGATCCCTGGTCATGTAATAGCCGAGCCGGGGGTGCTGCAGGCACAGCGTCATGTAACGCTCCAGCGAGATCGGCCCCTCCTGGGCGATGATCGCCGCGATCTCCCTTCCGAGCGCGTTCACGCGAGCGCCTCGCGTCGGTTCAGCGCGACGACGATCAGCAGCGCTCCGGCCAGAATCATCGGCGTCGACAACGCCATCCCCATGGTCAGCCCATTCGCCAGGGCCTCCTGCACAGGATCGGGCTCGCGGAAAAACTCGCAGAATATTCGCGCCAACCCATAGCCGACGCCAAACAGCCCCGCCGCGAGTCCGGGGCGCTTCAGCGCGCCGGCCCGGACGGCGAGCCACAACACGAGCCCGAGCGCGACGCCCTCCAACCCGGCTTCGTAGAGCTGGCTGGGATGGCGCGGCGCGTCGCCCGCCGTCGGGAAGACCATCGCCCAGGGAACATCGCTCTCGCGGCCCCACATTTCCGGCTTGATGAAATTGGCGACGCGGCCCAGAAAAATGCCAATCGGCGCCACCACGGCGCTCAAGTCGGCGATGGTCAACAGGGGCTGCCTTTGGGCCCGCGCGAACAGCGCCATGCCGACGGTTGCGCCGATCAACCCGCCGTGAAAGGCCATTCCGCCCTTCCAGGTCTGAAAAATTTCCATCGGGTGCGCGAAATAAAAGCCCGGGTCGTAAATCAGCACATGGCCGAGCCGACCGCCGATGATGACGCCGAACGCGACATAGACCAGCAGATCGTCGATCGCCAGCAGCGACGGGCGGGTCTGGCCGGTCCGCCAAAAAGACTCGCGCCCGCACAGAACGCGCAGATAAAACCAGCCGAAAACGAAACCGCCGATATAGGCCAGCGCATACCAGCGCAACGGCAGCGGCCCAAGATTGACCGCGACCGGATCGATCATCGGGAATGGAATGGCGAAGAAGGGCATGAACGCGTCCAAGGAGTGCGCCCGAACGACCATGCGGGCCACGCAGGAGTTTTAAACCATAACCCGCGCCAATGTCATGCGTTTGCGGCGAGCGGCGGGCCAATTTGAAATTTCAATCATGGCCCGCGAATCGAACGGGGCCTCGGATTACGCTGACCGCTGAAACTCCTTCAACACCGCCGAAAGATAGGCGCCGTAGCCGCTCTTCGAGAATTTGCCGATGGCGGCGCTCAGTTCCTTCGCGTCAATCCATCCGTTCCGGAAGGCGATTTCCTCGAGGCAAGCGATGCGCTGGCCCTGACGTTGCTCTATGGCGCGGACATATTCGCCCGCTTCCAGCAGCGAAGCCGGCGTGCCCGTGTCCAGCCAGGCGAAACCGCGCCCGAGCCGCCGAACGCCGAGTTCGCCGCTGGCGAGATAGGCTCTGTTGAGGTCGGTGATCTCCAGCTCGCCGCGCGCCGAGTATTTAAGCCCCTGCGCGAAACGCGGCGCCCGCTCGTCGTAAAAATAGAGACCCGTCACCGCCCAGTTCGACTTTGGCGCGGGCGGCTTTTCCTCAAGTGAAATCGCCATGCCGTCCGCGTCGAATTCGACGACGCCGTAACGCTCGGGATCGCTGACATGATAGGCGAAGACCGTCGCGCCTTGTTGGCGACCGCCCGCCTCATGCAAGAGTTCCGTCAAGCCATGGCCATAAAAAATATTGTCGCCGAGCACCAGAACCGAACGATCGCCTTCGACGAACGGCGCGCCGATAATATAGGCTTGCGCGAGGCCGTCCGGACGCGGTTGCTCGGCATAGGAGATAGAAAGCCCCCACTGCGAGCCTCCACCGAGCAGACGCTTAAAGGCGGGCAGATCGTCCGGCGTCGAAATGATCAGAATTTCGCGCACGCCCGCGAGCATCAGGACGCTCAGCGGATAGTAGATCATGGGCTTGTCGTAAACGGGCAGAAGCTGCTTCGATATCACCGAAGTCATGGGATGAAGGCGCGTGCCGCTGCCCCCCGCAAGTATGATCCCGCGCATGTCGCGTTGTTCCTGTGTTGACTCATGTCCCGGAAAGGAGCCGACCGACGCAGTCGGACAGCGAGCGGCGCCACTCGGGAAGAACGACGCCATGGATTCGTGACAGCTTGTCGTTGTTGAGGCGGGAGTTCGCCGGACGCTTCGCCGGGGTTGGATAATCTTTGGTTCCGATGCGTCTCACCCGCACCGGCTTGCGTCCGTGACGCTCGGCTGCGGCGAAGGTCGCCTCGGCCACGTCGGCCCAGGTCGCCTCGCCTTGTCCCGTCATATGAAACACGCCGCGCAACTCGGGCGAAGCGTCCTCGGCGAGGCGAGCGGCGATCGCCAGCAGGGCGTCGGCTATGTCGAGCGCATAGGTTGGATTTCCGTGCTGGTCGGCCACGACGCCAACTTCTTTCCGCGTTTCGCCGAGCCGCAGCATGGTGCGCACGAAATTGGCGCCGAACGGGCTGTACACCCATGCGGTCCGCAGAATCGCGCAGTTCGGTTGCGCCGCGAGAACACGCGACTCGCCCGCGAGTTTCGACCGGCCGTAGGCGCTCGTGGGGCCGGTCGGATCGGTCTCGCGATAGGGCTGCTCGCCCGCGCCGTCGAAAACATAATCGGTGGAAAGATGCAGCAGGGGAACGCCGGCGCGCGCCGCCGCCTCGGCGACATGCGCCGCGCCGGCGGCGTTTATCCGCATGGCCTCATCCGGCTCCTGCTCCGCCTTGTCGACGGCCGTATAGGCGGCGGCGTTGACGATGACGTCGCAAGGCGTCGCCTCAATGGCGCTCAGAACGCTTTCGCGATTCGCAAGATCGAGCCGGGGACGCGCTAGCGCTATGATGTCGGCCCGCCCTCTTCCCCGCTCGATCAGCGAAGTCGCGATCTGTCCGTTAAGGCCGGTTACGACGATGCGCATCAAAATTCACGCGAATGTCTGGGCGAGATCGCGCAGGCGCGGCCACCGGCGATCCTTGTCGGACAGCAAGGCGTCGGCGGGCGACACGGGCCAGTCGATATCGAGATCCGGATCATCGAAAGCCAGCCCAAAATCATTCGCCTTCGAATAGAAATTCGTGACCTTGTAAAGGACTTCGGTATTCGGCTCCAGAACGCAAAACCCGTGGGCGAAGCCGACCGGCACGAGCAGCTGTCGCCAATCCTCGGCGGAAAGCTCCACGGCGACATGACGCCCGAATGTCGGCGACAATCGACGCAAGTCCACCGCAACGTCGAGAACGCGGCCGCGCACGACGCGCACCAGCTTGTCTTGAGCGGCCGGCTCCGACTGGAAATGGAGGCCGCGAATCACGCCGACGTTGGTCGACAGCGAATGATTGTCCTGAACGAACCGGTAATGCAGTCCGGCCTTTTCCCATGTCGAAAGATTGTAAACCTCGGAGAAGAATCCCCGTTCGTCGCCGTGCTTTTTCGGCGTAATGATCTTGACGCCCTCTATCGCCGTATCTTCGACAAGCATGAACGGAATTCCGATTTAGCGTTGAAGAACAAAATATCCTAGTCTAGCCGCCCGAGGCGCTCGCCGCGATATTTTCCTGATCGGATCGCCTGCCACCAAGCGGGATTTTCAAGATACCAGCGCACCGTCTTGCGCAGACCGGTTTCGAAGGTCTCGATTGGGCGCCATCCCAGTTCTCGCTCGATCTTCGAGCAATCGATGGCGTAGCGCTGATCGTGTCCGGGACGATCCTCCACGAATATGACGAGTTCGCGATACGACCCGGCGGCGCGAGGCGAGATTTCGTCGAGTATGTCGCAAATCATGTTGACGACATCGATGTTGCGCTTCTCGTTGCGGCCGCCGACGTTGTAGCATTCGCCGATTTTCCCGGCGCGGGCGACCAGCATGAGCGCCTTGGCGTGGTCGTCGACGAAAAGCCAGTCGCGAATATTCCGCCCCCGCCCGTAAACCGGCAACGGCTTCCCGTCGATCGCGTTGAGAATGATGAGAGGAATGAGCTTCTCGGGGAATTGATACGGGCCATAATTGTTGGAGCAATTGGTGACGATGGTCGGCAAGCCATAGGTTTCGCGCCAAGCGCGCGCCAAATGGTCGGACCCGGCCTTCGAGGCGGAATATGGCGAGTTGGGCGCGTAGGGCGTATCCTCCCGGAAAAAGCCCTCTCCGCCAAGCGTTCCGAAAACTTCGTCGGTTGAAATATGCATGAAGCGGAAGGCGCTGGCGCCCGCCGCATCAAGGCCGCGCCAATATTCGAGCGCCGCGTCCAACATCGTAAAAGTGCCGACGACATTGGTTTCGATGAAAGCCGAAGGGCCGTCGATCGAGCGGTCGACATGGCTCTCGGCGGCCAAATGCATGACGATATCGGGTCGAAAGCTCAACAGGGTCTGGAGAACGGCCTGGCGATCGCAAATATCGGCTCGCGAGAAGGAATAACGGGAACTGCCGGCGATCGGCTCGAGAGAGTCGAGATTGCCCGCATAGGTCAATTTGTCGAGAACGTGGATTTGATCGTCGCAATTCTCGATAATATGTCGCGACACGGCGGACCCGATAAAGCCGGCGCCGCCGGTAATCAACACCCGCATATTCAAGGCTCCTGACATTCCGCCCGAGTGGTTCGGCGGTCGACTGATCCTGGGCTGGCGAATGAATTGGCGCGAGCGAAACCCGTCCGCGCCGCGGCGGCTCCGGCGGCTTCCATATCCCGGCCTCGCCCGTCAGAGGGTTAAAAAAGCAGCTTACTTTTGCATTTCGGTCGTGTTCCCGCGAGACAGCCCGCGCCGCTTCGGCCAAGGCCGCGCTCCACGGATACCCCTTAACATTTCCCGCGACAAAGAAAACCGCCGCCGTGAATTAAACATTCGACGCAAGATGATCAGCGGGGCCGGTTGAAAGAGACGCCGGTCGCCATCTTCCTGAACCTTGTTGCGACTTTGCCGAGCGGTCAGTCGCCCGAAGCGCTTTTGGCGAAGGATGATCGCGGGGCGCGCCGCGAATAGCGGGAAAACCCCGCGTCACGCCGCGAGCAGGTCCGCGAGATCGAGCGGCGCCGCGGTCATGACGAGCGCGCCATCCGCGTCTCTCGGCCACTGTTCCTCGGGGCGATCCCAATAAAGCTCGACGCCGTTGCGGTCGGGATCGCGCAGATAAACCGCTTCTCCCACGCCATGATCGCTCGCGCCTTCGAGTTCGACTCCGGCGCTGGCGACGTGGCGCAGCGCATCCGCCAGCGCATGACGCGTGGGATACAGGATGGCCACATGATAGAGCCCCGTCGAACCAGTGGGCGGCGGATTCCCGTCCCGGCTCTCCCATGTGTTGAGGCCGATGTGGTGGTGATACCCGCCGGCGGAGATGAACGCGGCCCGCGAGCCGTAACGCTGCGTTATCGCGAAGCCAAGAACCCCGACATAGAAAGCGAGCGAGCGTTCGAGATTGGCCACCTTGAGGTGAACATGACCGATGCGGACGCCGGGATCGATCGACCTCGCGGCGGTGGTCGCGTTCGCGTTAGTCCCGGCGTTCGTCGGCTCATTCTCCCGATCAGGCGGCGACAGCCGCGCCCCAACGTTGGGCCGCTTGCGCGACGCGGCGCCCCAGATGCTCGGCGGTTCGCAGGTCCGCTGATGTCGGCCCGTGTTCCGGCCCCTGATCGGCGTTGGACTGAGCCATCGCGCCCAGAAAGCCGCCGAGCCGGTTCAAGTCGTCGACGCTTCCCGCGCTGGAATTGTTTCCCGGCATGAGGCCGAGACCGATCCAGATCATACCGTGCTGAGCGGCGAAAACCGCCAATTGTTGCAGCGTGGCGAGCTTGTCGCCGCTCTGACTGGCGGAATTGGTGAACCCAGCGGCGAGTTTGTCCTTCCAGCCTTGGGCCGCCCACGCCTTCGAACTGGCGTCCATGAAGGTTTTGAACGGCGCCGACGCGCTGCCCATGTAGGTCGGCGATCCAAAAATGATGGCGTCGGCTCTTTCGAGATCGGCCCAATGGCGGTCGATGTCCTCGACCTTGATCAGCGCCGCTGTCGCGCCGGCGACGGAGAGCGCGCCGCGCGCGACGGCCTCCGCCTGCTTGGCGGTGTGGCCGTAGCCGCTGTGGTAGACGATAGCGATGAGGGACATTGGATTCTGCTCCAGTCTGAAATGGTTTACGCCGACAGGGTTTCGCGCTTGTCCACGGCGAAGCCGGGGAGCTTGAGGGCGTAGGCGCCGGGACCGAGCAGGGCCTGGACGATCAGTAGAACGATCCACAGCGCGGGGAACTCCCAGCCGCCATGAGGACTGGAGAAAAGCCAGCCGTTCGGCAGATGCACGAGCAAGGCGCCGAAAAGAACCGGCGTCAGCGCGACGGCCGCCGCGCGGGTGAACAGGCCCGAGAGCAACAATATTCCGCCGCCGATTTCAAGGGCGACGACAACATAGGCGAGCGCGCCCGGATAGCCGAGACTCTCGAAGAATTTGGCGGTTCCGGGAAGGGTGAACACGAATGCCTTGAGGAGCCCGTGCGCCAGAAACAGGACGCCCAGGCCGAGGCGAAGCAGCAATGCCGCGTATGGAGCGGTACGGTCAATCGTCATGAGAACATCCTTCAATTGTGACGGCGGCGACGGCGCCCCCAATTAGGACCGAACTGTATTCCAACGCGTGTAAAAGATAATCAGGTCATTTACAGATTGATTATATTTGATTATCAGACAATATGGACCAGTTGAACTCGATGAAGGCCTTTGTCGCGGTGGCCGATGGCGGTCACTTCGCGATGGCGTCCGAACGGCTCGGCCTGTCGCGAGCAATGGCCAGCAAGCTTGTCATGGACCTTGAGGCCCATCTTGGGCTGCGATTGCTCAACCGCACCACGCGCAAGGTTAGCTTGACGGAGCCGGGGGCCGCTTATCTCGAACGGTGCCGCGACATTCTGGCGGCGATCGAAGAGGCCGAGCGAGAGATCGCCGCCCAGGCCTCCGAGCCCCTGGGGCGATTGCGGGTGACGGCGCCGATGTCCTTTGGCGCCTTGCATGTGGCGCCGCGGATCGCGGCCTACACCGCGCGCTATTCGCGCGTGAACGTCGATCTCGTTTTGAACGACCGGCTCGTCGATCTCGTCGAGGAAGGCTACGATCTGGCCATTCGCATCGGCCGCCTCGCCGACAGCTCCCTCATCGCGAGACGCATCGGCGCGACGCGCTTCGTCGTGTGCGCGTCGCCGGACTATTTCGCGGCGCGCGGCCGCCCCATGAAGCCGGCCGATCTCGCCGATCACGAGTGCATCCTCTACTCCTACGCCAGCGCCG
>WSSedB1CaDRAFT_10001050_pt1 | contig 10970 bp, 11 predicted proteins | sample WetSurSB1Cattail_FD_9460 | JGI IMG/M metagenome (IMG submission 9460)
TCACGACCAGCTACCAAGGGTATTGGTTCCACGGCACCTCCCTTTATGCGAGAAGTTTGCCGTAAAATTATATCCCAGGTGGCGCTAACCGACTACCCCCCTTAATGATAATTCAAAACAGAAGTCAGTTAATTTCTTCGTTAACGGCCAATGTTGGGTCGTGCAACAATTTCAGGCCATCAAGAACGGCCAGACGCTCACTGGTTACGCCGCGAAGATATTTTCCTCCAGCCCAATCGAGCGCGGGAAAATCCTCCCGCAGCGAGGATGAAGCGATGCGCATGTTCCCTTCGATATCGGAGGTAATGACCCCGAACTCCATCCCGTCATGAGAGAGGACAAACACCGTGCAATTCTCGTTCACCCTGTCGCCGGGGAGTTCAAGGAGCCGTTGCAGGTCGATCAGCGCAAGAATTCGTCCACGCAGGCTCATGATGCCGGCTATGAAGGGGGGAACACAGGGAAGTGGCGTGTATCCCCCGCATGCGACAACCTCGCGGATCAGGTGTGACTCAAAGGCATAGCGCTCGTTTCCCAAATGAAACACGGTAATGTCAATCTGCTCGCCCCTGCATTCCTCATCCGCATATTCCCTGGCGAGCGCCACGGCCCGCTCATGGAGGATCTGTCTGCTATCGTCATGATCCATTGTCCGGAATACCCCTTTATGCTTTTCGTCTGGCGTCGATGAATTCCTTGAGATGCCCCACGGTCAGGCCCTCTGCTTCGGGAAGCAGGTGGTCATCGTCGTAGTTGGCAAGCATCCGTGCTGTTTTATCAAAATACATGAGCGCCTCGCGCGGGTTTCCCCGTTTGTGCGCGATATTGCCGAGCATGTAGATGGCCATGACGAAATCCGGGTTCAGGTAGAGTACCCTGCGAAGCGCGTCGTGCGCATCATCCCACTGTTCCAGTTCCTGCAGAATAACCGCGTGGAGATATTGTCCGTGAAAGGAAAGGGAGTTGGCGGCAAGCCCTTCCTCGCAGCGCAGCCGGGCCTCATCCAGTTTTCCCTCGTCAGCCAGGCATTGTGCCTGCCGAAACGATTCTTCATGGTCAGGAGGCTCGGGCGCTGGAGAGAGGGTTTCCCTATCCGGCTTCAAGCCATGAGTTGCGGGTATGTCGCGGTTTGCGGACGGAAATGTCGCAAACAAAGGAAGCGGCGCCCCATGGAAACGCGCCGGTAATGCGGCTTCCGGTTCCCCTGTCCCGATTAACCGCGAAGCAGGGGTATCCGGTGTATTTTTTTTCCGGTAGAGGAAGATATTGCCCGCCTGTACCGTGTCAAAACAGGTCGTAAAATAGTCGCCACACTCCGTCTGGCTGACAATCAGCCATCCGTTGCAGACGAGCGAACGAGCCAGTCGAGCGGTTATGGCCCTGATCGTTTCCGGTGCGAAATACATCAGCACGTTACGGCAGAGAATCAGATCGCAATCCTCCGTTCCGTTCAGAGGCGATGGGAAATGACCGTTGACGAGATTGATATTCTCGAACCTGACCATCCGCCGAATGGTTTCTTCCACCTCAAAGCATTCATCGGAACGTCGAGTAAAGTAGCGCGACATATAATGGGAGGGGATCGCGCGGAACGACCAGGAGCCATAGCTCGCTTTCACGGCCCTGGCAAGAAAGGCACTGTTCAGGTCGGTGGCAAGAATGGAAATGCTCCAATCGCTCAGGCCCGGAAGCCGGGAATGAAGCAACATGGCCACGGTGTAGGCCTCTTCACCGGTTGCGCAACCGGCAACCCAGATTCTCAGACGCCGTTCACCCCGCTTTACAATCGCGGGGATGATGGTTGTGGCGATTGCCTCGATCGCCTCGGGCTCGCGAAAAAAATAGGTTTCCCCCACCGTGATGTTTTCGATGAGCTGATTGAGGCGGTCATCCGCCATGTGGCCGGTTAGAAGGGTATCAATGCAATCGGCTGTCTCGTCATATCCCATTCGGGCAGAGATTGATTCCAGCTTGTGCGACAATTCAGCAAGGCGCGTCCGTGGATAATGAATTCCGAAATGGGTGGAAATATAATCTCGCACCTTGCTGATCGATTGATATGTATCAGCCTGTTTCTCCATATCAGTCACCCTCTTCCAGGGCGCGATCGATTTTCAGGAACTCCTCGGCCTTGATACACTCTTCCAGATCATGGATCATAATCACATCATTTTCGATGCGGGCAATACCGGTCATGTGGTGTCCGCCGGGGGTGATTTCCCCAATCGGAACAATCCGGCCGGCTGGAATCGCGATCACATGTTCGACGCTGTCGGCAACCAACGCAAGCATCCGCTGTCTGGTTCGGACAAGAACAAACGTATCATCAGGCACGATTGCACGTCCCGGCAAACCCATCATGCGACGGGTATCAACCACCGGCACAATGGCGCCATGGATGTTTATGACACCGCTTATATTCCCGGTCGCGGCGGGGAGAGGAGTCACCTCCACCGCGCGTATAACACGTTCAACCATGTCCAGGGAAATGGCATGGCGTATCGATTCCAGATTAAATATGAACAGTTTTTTTGACTCGGGCATGTCGGCACGTATACATCATTAACGTATGGATCACCGGCAAAAGCAGGTGGCGCTCATTTGAATATCATAAAACAGGTCTGAATTTAAAACTTTAAATACCTCAAAAACGCACTAAGCATTGTATCTCTGGACGAAGGATGATATTTTTATACCATTAATTGTAATCAGGGGGCCTTATTCCCCGGCAACCGGTCGCACAACATTATCCGTAGAAAAAAACGGCTGTGCCATCAACTCGTTCTTATAAAACATGAGCCATCTCCGCAACCTGAAAGGAACACTCTCAAATGACCGTATCGAGCATCGAAGAAGCAATTGAAGACATTCGCCAGGGAAAAATGGTTATTCTGGTGGATGACGAAGACCGTGAAAACGAAGGCGACCTGACCATGGCCGCCGAAGCAGCAACACCGGAAAACATCAATTTCATGGCCAAATACGGACGCGGTCTGATCTGTCTGACTCTGACCCACGAAAAGTGCGACGCGCTTGGTCTGCGGCCGATGGTGCGCGATAACACATCCCCCTTTGAAACCGCTTTCACCATTTCCATTGAAGCAAAACATGGCGTTACCACCGGCATTTCCGCCGCTGACCGCGCTCACACCATCCTTACCGCCGTTGCCGATGGAGCAACCTCCAAGGACCTGGTCAGCCCCGGACACATTTTTCCATTGCGCGCCCGCAAAGGCGGCGTGCTTGTCCGTTCCGGACAGACCGAGGGATCGGTGGACCTGGCACGGCTGGCAGGAATGCGCCCGGCCGGCGTCATCTGCGAAATCATGAACGATGACGGCACTATGGCCCGCATGCCGGAGCTGCAAAAATTTGCCAAACATCACGAAATCAAGATCTGCACCGTTGCCGACCTGGTTGCTTACCGGCTCAAAAATGAACGCCTGGTGCGCACGGTGGCGGAGGCTCAGATACCTTCACGTTACGGCGGCGATTGGCGAGCAATTGCCTTTGAAAATGATGTAGACAGAATGGAACACATCGCCCTGGTCAAGGGCGATTTCAAAAAAGGAGAACCGGTGCTCGTGCGGGTACACTCGGAGTGTCTGACCGGTGACGTACTGGGCAGCCAGCGCTGCGACTGCGGCGATCAACTGCATAGCGCCATGCTTAAAATTGCAGCGGAAGGAAAAGGGGTTATCCTCTACATGCGGCAAGAGGGACGTGGCATCGGCCTGGTCAACAAGCTCAAGGCTTATGAGTTACAAGATAAGGGGCTCGATACGGTCGAAGCCAATCTGGAACTCGGCTTCAAGGCCGATCTCAGGGATTACGGTATCGGTGCCCAGATTCTGCTGGCGCTTGGCATAACAAAAATCCGGCTGCTCACCAACAACCCCAAAAAGCTGATCGGCCTGCAAGGCTACGGAATCGACATTATTGAAAGGGTCCCCATTGAAATGGTGGCAACGGAAAACAACATCGATTATCTCACCACCAAGCGCGACAAACTGGGACACTTGCTGGAGAATCTCTGAGAGATGAAAATCCTGCTGCACATATGTTGCGGTCCTTGCGGTCTCTATCCTTTACAGGTTTTACGCGGAGCCGGTCACGATGTGACCGGCTTTTTCTACAACCACAACATCCATCCCTACCAGGAATACACCAGAAGACTGTCCGCTGCCGGTGAAATGGCGCAACAGGAAGCGATGCCGCTGCTTGTGCGAGATGACTATGATCTGGAAGGCTTTCTGTCCAACGTAGCCAATGCCCCGGATAAGCGTTGCAGCTACTGTTATGCATCACGTCTGCGGGCTGCCGCCGCCACGGCCGTTGAAAACGGTTTTGAAGCCTTCAGCGCTTCATTGCTTTACAGCCGTTACCAGCGGCATGACGAAATAAGGATGTCGGGCGAACGGGCCGGGAAAGAATATGGCGTCAGGTTTTATTATGAGGATTTTCGTCCCGGGTGGCAGGAGGGAATCAGGAAATCAAAAGAGATGGGACTCTATCGGCAACAATACTGCGGCTGCATCTACAGTGAAAAGGAACGCTATCTGCCGCGGGAGAAACGGTCATGAACGGAATCGGACGTCCTTTGATCATCATGGGGCTGATCCTGGTGGCAGCAGGACTCATCATATCCTTTTCTCCGCGCATACCCTGGCTGGGCAGGCTGCCGGGCGACATCCACATCAAAAAAGGCCATTTCAGTCTTTTCTTTCCCCTGACCACCTGTATCCTGCTTTCCGCGATAGTGTCTTTTATCCTTTGGCTTTTGCGACGATAACCCGAACGTGACACCATGGAGACAACAATGAAAAAAATACTGATTATTCTGCAAACAACACTTCTCTTGTTCTGCCTCGTCGTGGGACACACAGCTTGGGCCAACAGCGCCGCCGATCCATATAATACCCAGTTCAGCATGGAGGAACTGGAGGATCTGGTTGCACCCATTGCGCTCTATCCCGATCCCCTGATTGCCCAAATCCTGCCGGCTGCAACCTTTATCGACCAGATAAATGAAGCCGCGCGTTATGTCAAACAGTACGGGAGGTATGCCCAGGTTGACCGCCAGTACTGGGATGTCAGTGTCAAGGCCGTGGCGCACTATCCTGATGTGCTCTTTATGATGGACCAGAAATATGACTGGACCGTCTCCCTGGGACAGGCTTTTATCAACCAAAACGATGATGTCATGTATGCGATCCAGCTGCTGCGCCAGGATGCGCGCGCAGCCGGCAACCTGGGTTCCACCCCGCAACAGCAGGTTATCGTCGATAATGGCTATATCAGAATCATCCCGGCGGAACCCCAGGTGATTTATGTCCCTGTATACGATCCCCAGGTTGTGTATGTCGAACGCCCTTCGCCCGGTTTCGGATTCGTCACCTTCGGCGCCGGTCTTACCCTCGGCGTCTGGCTGAACCGCGACTGCGACTGGCGCGAACGGAGGGTATACTACCACGGATGGCGGGGACGTGACTGGATCAACCGAGCACGGCCGCATGTACAGATTCAAAACAATATCTACATCAACAAAACCAACACCGTGATCAACATCAACAAAAAAGTAATGCAGCACGACACGGCACGTTACCACGAAAAGATTCGCCAGGATGTACGGATCCGCCGCGAGCGGCAGGAACTGCCGGGTAATGTGCGCCATGACCGGCAGCCCCGCGAAAAGAACCAAAAACCGGGTGGAAAGCCGGCTTCAGGCGCAAATGTACAACCCCGGCCGGACACGCACCGCAATCAACGTCTGCCTGAAAAACCCCAGACTCCGGGAGGAAAGCCAACTCCGGTCATTACCAACCAACAGCCACGCACGCCCTCCCCTGCCCATGATCAGCAGCCCCGCGAGAAGAACGATAACCGTGGAGAAAGACAGGGGCAAACACCCGGCCAGGTACCCAGGCCAGGCGCCCCAGCCGACAAGCAGCAACCCCGCACCAAAATCGATACCAAGGGTGAAAAACAGGGCCCACCGACAACACTATCCCGTCCCGTAACGCAACCGGCAACCAGAGATATTTACCGGAGTCGCGACACCCAGAACACGCAGCCTGCTTCCCGTTCGGGGTATGGCGGCTACGGCACGAACAGAGACGCCACAATCTACCGCGAGCGTGGTAAAGCCAGCCAGGAAAGTATACGGCAGCCCGTCCGTCCCGCTCCGGCGCAACCAAAACCATCTGTTCCGCAACAGACGCCACCGAAAAGATCCGTTCCCGCACCGCACAAGGTCTCACCGCCTGCGCCGCGCCAGCAGGCCCCGACGCCGGCTCCACATAAGGCGCCCGCGCCCAACCGCGATGAAAAGGAAATCAGTAAATAAAGTTTTTGAAGGACCTCAATGGAAAACGTCGCGGATGACAAGCGTGTAACACTGCTCTATGTTGAGGACGAAACCGAAATTCAAGAACTGGTTGCCTCATTTTTGCATCGCACATTTCCACAGATTACTCTGCTCTTGGCAGAGAACGGTCAGGAGGGATTCAACCTGTTCCGTATGCATCGCCCTGATATTGTGCTGACCGATATTCGGATGCCGGTCATGGATGGTATCCAGATGGCCCGGGAGATCAGGCATACCGACAAAAATGCCCGGATCATCGTTCTTACAGCCGTCTGCGAAACGGATTCCATTCTGGAAGCGATTGACATCGGCATCAACCATTACGTGATGAAACCGGTCACCCTGGAAAAGCTGGTTGCCTCCGTTGAACGCTGTATCGAAGAGACAGAAATGAGGAGACAGATCCGGCTTCAGGAAGAATCTCTCCTCCGCATGGCTTATTACGATTCATTGACCGGTCTTTTCAATAGACAGATGTTCAATAAACTCTTCCAGCAGGCTCTCGCACATGCACAGCGCCACAGCCGGCTGGTGGCATTGCTTTACCTCGACCTTGACCGGTTCAAAACCATCAATGACACCTACGGCCATACTGTCGGCGACCAGCTCCTCCACGCAGTGGCACAGCGCCTTAAACAGTGTTGCCAGCGTGATCAGGACACCATTGCCCGCTATGGAGGCGACGAATTCATTATTCTTCTGTCCGATCCCGACACACCACAAGAGGCGGTCAGGGTTGCCCGGAATATCATTGAGGCCTTTACGCACCCCCTTGTGTTGCCCGCTCACGAACTGCTAATCAGTCCCAGCATTGGCATCAGCATCTATCCGGCTGATGGTATCAGTGAGGACGTACTCGTAAAAAATGCCGATATTGCCATGTATTGCGCAAAAAAAGAGGGACGGAACAGGTTTCACCTATTTAATCCCTCAGTAACGGCGTAATTCCATCATTCGGTCAGCCAAGCATCGAATCCAATCTATTAAGCGGCAAGTGAAAACCGAGCCTCCATATCAGCATAACCGTATATTTCATAACACGTTAACACGGAATAGCCTTACCCCTTTTCCATTTCTGTCATCTGCGTTACATTGACTCGAAGTGTCCCTACTTGTGAGATGTCCACCTGAACTTCGTCACCGTGTTTGAGTTGGCCAACACCGGCCGGAGTACCTGTAAGAATTACATCCCCTGCTTCCAGAGTAAAAATCCGGGACATGTAACTAACAAGCTTCGCTATCGGATGAAGCATCAAAGATGTACAGCCATCTTGGCGCAGTTCGCCATTGACCGTCAGGCGAATGGTCAGTTTTTGTGGATCCCTTACCTTTGCCGTGGAGACAAAAGAAGAGAGAGGACAAGAGGTGTCAAAACCCTTGGCTTTTTCCCAGGGCAAGCCTTTCTTTTTCAGTTCGGACTGTACATCCCTGAGTGTCAAGTCAAGGGCCACGCCAAAGCCGGCCACATGCCCCATAACCTTTTCAGCAGGTATGTTGTTGCCGGTCTTTCCAATCAGCAGGGCCAACTCGGCTTCATGGTGGCAGTCGCGTGAATAGAAAGGAATAACAACTGTTCCGCCATCGTCGATGACTGAGCTGGCCGGTTTCATGAATAAGACGGGAGCATCGGGAGTTTCATTACCCAGTTCTTTGATATGGTCTGCATAGTTTCTGCCTATGCAGAGAATTTTGCCAATCGGGAACTCGAATGTCGTCCCGTCCAATTGCACGTGTTTCATTGCAGTCTCCTTCACCAGTTATTGTGTAGCCAATCAAAAACCAGCACTATAATTATCCGTGGCCAATATGAACCAAGGAACCAGTTTTACATGGTCCGCTTATCGATTACCAAGAATATAAGGCTTGCGTCAACATTTTCCGACTCATTTCTTCATCTGTTTGGCAAACCGGTTTTTCACCGTGGCAAGCGATGCGGCGTCAGGATACTTTTTCAGCTGCTCCTCCAGTTTTGCTATCCGCTCATTCAGCGGAGGATGAGTTGAGAACCAGGATCCTTTCTTGATGCTGGAGCTCTCGATCTTCTGCAACTTCTTCAACACACTGATCAGCCCGCGCGGATCGTAACCAGTACGATACGCCGTTTCCATGGCAGCGCTGTCCGCCTCGAATTCCATCCCCTTGTCGAGTCCCTTGTCAAAAAGTGTCGTTTGCAAATCGCCGATCATGGACTCGAACTGCTTTCCCTTGTCCCCCTTCATGGTTGCCGCAGTGATCGTTCCGACCCCTTGCAGAAACTGGGCCCGGCGGATGCTGCTGATGGCATGCTTGGCGGCAACGTGTCCTATTTCGTGGGCCAGGACAGCGGCCAGTTCCGACTCATTTTCAATGATCCCGAGAAGAGCTCTGCTGATAAAAACGATCCCGCCCGGAGCGGCAAAAGCATTCTGAACCGGGCTATCGAGCACGGCAAAGCGATAAGGTATGGTCGGCCGCTTGCTGTTGGCGGCAACCGCGTCCCCGACCAAGTTCAGGTAGCGCTGCAGGGCCTCCTTGTTGACCGGTTTGCCGAAACGCTGCAGACTCTCCAGGGAAAGGGACTCGCCGATAGTGCGCTCGGTGGCGTAATCCATCTCTTTTGAACTGGAAAGCACCTGGGTTGCCCCGGAGAGGATCTTCCTCTCCTTGGAATCCGGATTGGTTAACTTGTCAAGTTCTTTGAACAAATCGGCACGAGCAGCTCCGGCGCCGAGAAGTAACATCATGGCTGATGCAAATAATACCCGTATCATTTTCGCCCCCTTACTGTGCATATTCGCCGATTTTGCCTTCACGCAGGAATGTTTTCAGCTCCTTGGCGCTCACCTTCCTCGCCAGGATCTTATCCAGCTCTTTTTTGAAGGATTCCGGTGTGCCGCGCCGTTTGGCGTACTGGCTGGTTTCAGGCGAAAGGCCGCGGATACTCCGGGCGCTGTCAGCCTTGGCGGTCTCGATCTGGCTGCCCTGCACAGCTCCCCCGAACAGTCCGCCTTCCTTGGTGACCTCGGCTGAAGGGGCTGTATCCGCGACGCGACCGGCATAAACCCACCCTTCCTTGCCATTCGCGGTCTTGACCTTGATCCAGCGGCCGCCCGCCTCGATCACCGACAACTCCGTACCAACCGGCAGAGAGGCCACATCCGCCGAGGAAATCGACGCCTCTGTCTTCAAGGTTGTTCCGTCACTTGAGACCCAGCGTTTTTCCTCCGCCATTGCCATGGTACCGGCAAGAGCCAGCAACAGGACCAACGCCGTCACTATTGTTTTTCGCATATTCAACCTCCCGGATTGCAATTACGTTATGCAACATCTTAAAGATTTTCAACTATAGCGCCACTCATTCTGCATTGCAAACACCATGCTGATTCCGTGACGTTTTCCGGACTACTCTCGCCCGGAATGCCTCAGTTTGGGCACTTGAGTCATAATTCACAGCCTCGACGAAGCTCAACCGATATGGCGGACATGGAATTCATAGGCGGCGATCAACTCCAGCATTCCGCTCGATCCGTCCTTCAAACGTCACGGAATCAGTATCCTGCTCACTGATAATCGCCGGTCAGGACAAACGCCCCCCAGTAGCCGGGATGCGGATAGCGGCTCTTGACATGCAGCATCGCCTTGCGCAAGCTCCCGGCCTTGTCGCCCTTGGTGTACTCCCGGTAAAACTGTTTCATCAGAATGGCAGTGGAGACATCGCTGACCCGCCAGAGGCTCGACATCAGCGAATGGGTGCCGGCAAACATGAAAGCCCGGTTCATCCCCACCACGTCATCTCCGCCACGGATATCGCCCAACCCGGTCTGGCAGGCGCTCAGCACCACCAGATCGGCCGTGATGTTCAATCCGAATATCTCATCAGCCTGCAGCTTGCCGTTGGATTTCTTGTCCGGCGCCAGGCGGATGGCTGAAAAGAGCGGATTGACCGGATCGAACTCCCCGTGGGAAGCGAGATGGATGATGCCAAATTCGCTGATATGTTCCCGCACCCAGCTCTCCGTGGCACGTTCCCTGAGCAGCGTGGTCACGTGCGGGTAGTTCCAGTGCAGGGTAGTGGCTTCCCTTTCGGCAAACGGCAGATCAAGAGCATGGTTCCCCAGATCCGGGTTGCCGATGGCCAGTACCTTCAGGTTTTTCACGGACCGGCGGCGGGACAGCGTGTAGCGCAGAACCGAGACCGCCGGCAGGTAGAAGAGCTGTTGCCGGTCCACGACATAGTCGCGGCCGTCGCTCAGGGTGGCGAAAGACAGATAGTGCAGTGAGCCGTGGGGAATGATGCCGAGAGCTTTCACCTGGCTCAACCCGGCCAGTGGCTGGGCCAGAAGTTTATCGTACAACTCGCGTGAATCTTTCTCCAGCGGCTCCAGGTTCTGCAGCATGCGGCGATAACCGGCAATGGCTTCACCCAGTTCACGTGCCGGAACCGGCAGGATGAACAGCTTGGACCGGTCGCGCTCCAGCCGCCAGCAGAGCAACCGGTCAGCCAGCTGGTAGTAGGAAAGGAGCACAACTCCCGGTTCCAACTGCTGCCGGATTTCCGCCAGGGACACCGGGTTGACCTTTACCAAAGCCAGGAGTTCGGGACGACGGCGTTCGATATCCAGCA
>WSSedB1CaDRAFT_10001051_pt1 | contig 10957 bp, 10 predicted proteins | sample WetSurSB1Cattail_FD_9460 | JGI IMG/M metagenome (IMG submission 9460)
AAGGTGTTGACAACAGCGCCGGGTTTTGGTAGAAAACTTATCTCTCGAGCGGGAATAACTCAGTGGTAGAGTGCAACCTTGCCAAGGTTGAAGTCGCGGGTCCGAATCCCGTTTCCCGCTCCAAATTATCATGCCGGCCAGGTTAACTACCTGGCCTTTTTTTATGTGTATTTTTGGCGTGCTGCAAATCCGTTTATCCGCTTTCGATCCATTCTTTGTCATTATTCCTCATCAAGCACTTTTATATCCTGCCTGTATCTCAACCACGTCTCTTGTTTTCCGGATTGTTTTCTTCCTTCCGGCACCAGCGCTATTTTTAATTATCAAATCACAACATTAATTTTAATATTAATTTTATTGCTATTAACAGCGCAACGTCATCTTTGACGTCACCCCACCGGCCTTGACCATCAATCCGGTTACCAGCCCGACCACACAGCCGGACCAGATCATAAGCGGCACTCGTGAGGCCGGTACCACTGTCAGCGCTACCTGCGCCGGTGCGGTTGTAGGCACAATCCAATATCCCTCTTCCGCCACCTGGAGCGTGCAACTGAGCAACCTTGTGACCGGTGACAACACTATCATCGCCACATCAATTGACAACGCCGGCAATCCGGCCACGGCATCGGCAAAAATCACCTATTCGCCGATTGTACCCGATTACACATTCAAGTTTGCCGTATTCGGAAACAAGAATGTCACCGTGTCGGGCGGCTGTTACACTGACAGCTATATCGGCAACCCGGCCAGTCGCTACTACGGGAAATACAAACACGGTGATGTGGGAACCAACTCGTTGCAACCCTGCGGCATACAATTGAATGGCGGAGTGGCCATATTCGGCAAGGCACTGGTAGGCGCCGGCGGTAACCCGGCAAAAGGGGTGTGCATAAACGGCGGCTCATCCGTGTACAACAATGCCGTTGGGATACTCTCCAGTACAAAGGATATGAAGCCCAGGATCGACCCCGGTGGAGGAACAGCCATGGGATCGCTGATACTGTCCAGCGATACAAAAATGACATTGCCTGCCGGGAACTACCGCTTTACCAAAATGGATCTGAGCGGCAACAGCAAGCTGACACTCAACGGCAACGTAACACTGCACATCGACGGTGATCTGACGATTACGGGAAGCGCGGACATCAAAATCACATCCGGCAGCGTGATCATCTATGCCAACGGCAAAAAGGTAGATATCAGCGGAGGTTCATTCGTCAACACATCACAAGACCCCAGGAATTTTATTCTGTATGGAACTGTAGGACTACAGACCATTAATCTTACAGGTGGAACCAGTCTGTACGGTCTGGTATATGCGCCTACCGCGACCATCACGGTTTCTGGAGGGCAAAACACTTACGGCTCACTGATAGGAAAGACGGTCGATCTTTCGGGGGGCGTGTCGGTACACTATGATGAAAGCCTGGTGAATGGGATTCTCTTGAATTAAAGAGGCAGTAGCTTGAGGTCAGACTGATTACAATTTGTAACGAAAATTTTCCCAGATAAGCTTGGCCGTGATTGCCAGGACCATGGTGATAAAGATCGGCCTGATGAAACGTGTTCCCTTTCTTATGACCATGCGGGACCCGATGCGGGCGCCGACGAACTGGCCTGCCCCCATGACCAGGCCTTCCCGCCAGAGCACGGAACCGCCGATGATAAACATGATCAGTGAAGCCACATTGCTGGTGAAATTCATCACCTTTGTGTAGCCGGTTGCCTTGGTCATATTGAATCCCAGGCCGAGCATGAGTGCCATCACCCAGAACGATCCGGTGCCCGGTCCCAGAAATCCGTCATAAAAGCCCAGGACAAGGCCAGCCACAAAAAAGAACAAGCCCTGTTTCAACCGGGGGTGGATGTCTTCGTTTCCCAGTCGGGGTGTCAGCAGGGTGTAGAGTGCAATGGCAACCAGCAGCCAGGGAATAACCTGACGCAGGAGGCCGGGGTCGAGCCTCTGCACCGTGATTGTGCCGAGAGCAGCTCCAACGGCGGTATAGGCGATCCCAACCCGGCAATCGTCCAATCGCACTGTTCCGGAACGGACAAATGTCAGCATGGCACTGCCCGAACCGAAGCTTGACTGGAGTTTGTTGGTACCCAGTGCGGTTTGGGGCGGAATGCCGGTACCCAGCAGGACCGGAATCGTAATCAGCCCCCCGCCACCGGCAATGGAGTCAACCAAGCCGGCAACAAGGCCTGTCAGGAACAAAAGGGGGAGCAAAAACAAAGCAGGCATAACAATTCCCATGTGTTAATTGAGAGGTAAAAAAGCATTACGTAGCGGACAAATAAATCTGTTCCGCTTTTTGTCCTGATCAGATTCTGCTCATCTTTGCGTCCAGCACGAGTGCGCCGGACTGGTAGAGGGCTATCGGATTCAGATCGATCGTCAGGATACGACCGCTTGCAATAACTTCCGATACGTTCACGATGACGTCGGCGAGGGCATTTGTGTCCAGAGGAGGTTTGCCCCGAAGCCCCTTCAGAATCTTCTCGCCCTTTGTCTCGTTCATAAGCCACATGGCCTGCTCGCGGTCAACCGGCGCCAGGGCAAAGGATACATCACGGAAAAGCTCCACAAAAAGCCCGCCCGAACCGAACATGACGATGGGACCGAAGGTGTTGTCGATAATTCCGCCCACAATTACCTCGAAACCGGGCCGGGCCATCTCCTCCACCAGGACCCCCTCGGCATGTTCCATCCGCGAAAGTTCCGACACTGCTCTCCGAAGTTCATCCTCATTTCCTATGCCAAGCCTTACCCCGCCGATGTCGCTTTTGGAGGTAATTCGTGATGACACTACCTTGGCGACCAGTGGAAAAGAGAGTCCGGCAGCGGATTTGATCCGCTTTCCGCATGGAACAAACATGCCCTTGGGTACAGTCATGCCGAATCCGCGGAGAAGGTCTTTCACTTCGTGCTCGAGAAAGACATTCTGGTCCGCCCGTGACCGCAGGAATTCCTCAATTTTGTCTCTGATCGTCATGTGGTTTTCCCTCAGTCACACAAGAGCATGCCGAGTGCCCGCACAGCCCTTTCCGGGGAGGAGTATACGGGTATCTTCGATTTCTCCAGGAGCTTCGTCAATTTCCGGGAGATTCCGCCCTGGGCAATATGGGCAACCACCGGCTTGCCCGTTGCCATGCTGAAATCATGCACCATCTCGCCAACCGCCAGGGTAACCCCGGTCACTGCGGTCAGGGCTATGACAATGAACCCATCATAGGCCTCACGCGCCGCATCGAGTGCGACCCGGTAATCGTCCGCTCTCACCTGTCCGGTGAGATCGAGAGGGTTGCTGATTGCATAAAATGAAGGGAAAGACGATTTGAGATGTTCCGCAACCGGTTCGGGCAAGGGCGCGACTTCAAGCCCGGCCCGCGCGCACTCGTCCGTGGCGAGCACCCCAGAACCGCCGCCGTTGGTAATGATGCAGACCCTTTTTCCGGGAGCCGGTCGCTGGAATGACAGGGCCTTCGCCGCATCCAGAAGGGACTCGTAATCAATGGCCTCCCTTATCCGGAACTGCCTCAGGATCGAGCGAAATACCTCGTAACTGCCGGCAAGCCGCCCGGTATGGGAAAATGCGGCCTTCTGGCCGCTCGCCCCCTTGCCCGCCTTAAGGACGAGAAGGGGCTTGGCATTGTCCAGTTTGCGCGCCGCTTCAACAAACCTGCGACCGTTGCCGACAGATTCAAGGTATGAGATAACCACGCGGGTTTCTTTGTCCCCGGCGAGGTATTCGTACACATCGGCTGCGTCCAGATCAACGGCGTTTCCATAATTGATGACCTTTGAAACGCCCATGTTTGCCTGCCGGACCGCCTCTAGCAGGCAGACCACGAGCGCGCCGCTCTGGGAAACGATCGCCACGTTCCCTTTTCCCGGTTTTTTTAACAGCGAATGCGGGAGAAACATTGTATCCAGCCCGTGGCGGGGGTTGTAAACGCCGAGACAATTCGGCCCTATAAGCCTTATCCCGGTTTCCCTGCCGATGCGCTTAATTTTTTTCTGCAATTCCGAAGCGCCGACTTCAGCGAACCCGGCGCTTACTATCAACGCAAACCGGGCCTTACCCGCGTGTTGACGGAGGATGTCAGGCACCTCGGCCGCAGGACGCATGATAATGGAGAGGTCCACGGTTTGGGGCAGATCCCTTATCGAGGGATACGCCTTGCGGCCCATGAGTTCCGGATAGTTGGGATTGACCGGATACACCATTCCTTTTAAACCGAGCAGGTTTTTCAGGACAATGCCCCCCAGTTTCTCCTCGCTCGCCGTTGCCCCGATGAGGGCGACACTTTTTGGGGAAAAGAGTGAATCAAGCTCCACCATGAACATCTCCTTCCGCTACGGTGACAGATCAGTGTTTAGATGCGTTTGCCGCACATTCTGTCATATGGTTCTACTCGGGCCTGAATTCATCTTTATCCTGATAAATCCGATTTTTCTGCGCCTTGAAATTGCCTATTAGGATTTTACATCATAAAGAGGTGATTTCTACTCGTAAGCGCACCACACGAGATTATTGCAGGGAGAAAAACCGCAGACTTCCCGTATTTCGTATTGACAGCCTCAATAAACTGGGAAGTGTCCCTGGTTTTTTGTCCAAGGCGTGCTCTCTATTAACGTCTTGACAGAATTAGCTGACGGAGGTAACGATGTGATAAAAATATCCTCTGCGTAAAGAGCAAACTCGGGGGAACCTGAGGACGCAAAGCCACGGATCCACTACAGGGATAGCCGGGCTACCGAAAAGAGGGCGAATATGACTTTTATTTGCGCCCTTCACGATTTCAATAAAGAAGGGCGTTTTTTTGTTTCAGAACTTTGAATTCGCTTATACCGATAACGGCATATATAAGTGCTTCCGGTTGGATCTGTTTCACTTTAATCGGATTACCCGCCATGGTGAATGTGGCACCATGGCGCGGAGAATGGGGGGTCTTTTGAAAAAAAATGGTCGCGTATTGTTCTTGAATTTGTTTCTGGCACTCTTTCTTGCTTCGTCAGCTTTTGGTGGTGCGGACTACTACATCCGCATTTCAGGCGGCATTGATTGGCTCAATGACGCCAATTTCAGGGATGGCGGCGGCAATGGCGCGGCGTTGTTTGGCGCGGCCAATGGTAGCGATGGCAGGCCAATCGGCGCTTATGGCGATTTTGATCCTTACGGCTTCGTGGAGGGGGCCGCAGGTATGCGGCTCCTTCCATGGCTGCGCTCAGAGGTGGCCCTTGCCTATCGTCCCAGTATGCATTACTCGGGTCAGGCAAACTTCATCGGTGTTACCGGTTCTCAGCCCGTTTCAGGAAATGCCGACTCCCTGAGCAGCCTGCTGAACTTCTATTTTGACGCCAACGCCTTGCCCGGCGTCAGTTTCGGCCGTTTTCAACCATACGTGGGAGGCGGCATCGGCGTTGCCGCTAACTGGATCGGAAAGATGACATACCGTTTCCCGCAACTTGCCAAACACAACTACAGTATAATTCCGGGAGGAGAAAAGACTGATCTGGCTTTTATGGCTACCGCCGGAACGGGTTTCGAATTGACGAAACACCTGATGCTCGATGTCTCCTACCGGTATACCGATCTGGGAAGGGTGCAGACCGATCCTGGAATAATGGAGATGGATACGACTACGCAGAGGATAGGCGGAACCACCGCACCCCTGCGCGCTCATGGAATGTTGATGGGGCTGCGATACCATTTTTAGCTTGATTGGATCTTCTCCCTATTCATCCCCTTTGTCGGAGTGAGCTGTTTGAGCGTCGTGTATTCTGAGGGAACGGTTTGAATTCTGCTAAAACTGGAAAAAGGCTTTTAACCGATCAATCAGTGAGCGGTTCTCTTTAATGTCCAGAGAGGACGAAACTTTTGGCTTCGTCTCTGTATCCCAGAAGAGAAGATCATTACTGCGAAAACCGGTTAACCTTACAAGTATCGGATACAGCGTGCGAAATATATACTCTTTGGAAAGGCATTCCGGGTTGTTCATAAATATTTCACGTTCCATAAACAAGTAGTCAGTACTGTGTTGATAGGGAATACCCATTTCGCTCTCTACTTCCGGTAACATTTTTTTAAGCTGCTTCCAGTCAATTTTTGACGTTAACAGGGTTGCCGCGCTCCTGCTCATCTCATCAGGAGTGTCGATGATGTAGAAAACAGAAAAATAGTTCAACTTACCTACTTTCTTGGGCTTAGATATCTTGCAGAACCCCTCCAGAGGTGGAAAGCCCTCTACAACAGCATTAAATATCGTATAGGCAAGCATCTCTTCCGTTTTTAAAACATCCAGCGTTAGCTGCTTAATGTCTATAGTCTTTCCAGATTTCACACTCTCCTCCTTGTATCAAATATATGTTTGTGTCCCACTCAATGTGGCAACGACAGATGTTATGCTTTTTATTGCTTTCATTAATCTTCTTCCGTACCGGGCAGGAGGGGAGCCTCTCGGCTCCCGCCCCCCTGACGGTGAATCTCCGAGCCTAATCTCAAAATATTTGATGCTGTTGTCAAAAACCAGATTTTTTCGCGAAGTTTTACCATTGGAGTGCCGAAAAACGCATGATGATCATTTTGAGGTGTCCTGTCAATAGTGGACACTCGCATCTCAATCGGCAGCCTTCTGGATGCCGAAACTTTGTGCGAACACAGCTGGCGCAATATAGCCGAGACGCGAATGGCGGCGTTGGCAGTTGTAGAAATCTCGATGTATTCACGAATGGAGGCCTCAGCATCTGTCAGGGTTGCGTAACGGCAATGATGTAACAGTTCATTTTTGAAGCTTCCCCTGCGTGACATCGAAGCCTTCATTCCGAACTGTTCAAGAAGCTTATGGTAGGCAAATACCGGAAGATTATCACTGCCCTGCCATAAGAGAGAATGTCCAAATTACGCCTCGAACAGACGGCGGGAAACATCGAAATGTAAAGAGCCGCCTCCGTCAAAACTTCATAACGGAGGCGGCTCTTTACATCCGGTTCAGCTGTTTAGAAGAGAGGTTAAACGACTATTTACCAGTTCCTGTAAGTTTCACCAACAGAGGGTTTCTCTTCAAATTCGGATCGTTGGACGAAATGCCCAACGATCCGGGCTTTGCGCCTATTGATGTCGGTGAAAATGTGAGGGATACAGTGCAAGTGCTGCCCTTGACAAGCGAAGCTCCGCACGTGGTGCTGGTCAGTGCAAACGAGGCATCACCGCTCCTGGAGAACGAAATCGGTTTCAGATCCGACAGTCCCGTGTTTTTGATGGTAACTGTCTTTGCCACCGGCGTGCTTCCGGTCTGAACCTTTCCGAAATTCAGGGATGAAGGAGAAACGGATATGACCGAAGGGGCCACGGTGGCGGTGAGTTTTACCGAAACAACCGGAGTCTTCGGATCGTCGGAAGAAATGTGGAGTGTGGCGGATTTCTTTCCAAAGGTTGAAGGAGTGATATTAACCGATTCCGCACATGACTTCCCACGCGCAAGGAGCCCCATGCAGTTCTGCGTGACGCTGAAACCAGCGGCGTCGGTATCGTCGATGGTGATGGAATTGATCTGCAAACTACGCCCACTTGTGGCCGCTCTGTTGCTGATGGTAACAGTCTTGGATGATGAAACAACCTCATTCCTCACGGAACCTAAGTTAACTGAGGCAGGAGAGACGCTTGTCTTCGGCGGCAGTTTTTCATAAGCCTCACTTACATTGATCCGTTTTTTGGTAACGGAAGAACACTTCGTATCTTTAATGCTCACACCGGTCGACGTAAATGCTTTCAGGATTGCGCTGACCGAATCCTCCGGGCTTCTCTGTTTCATAAGTGCCCATGCGCCGGCAACATGAGGCGTAGCCATTGAGGTCCCGTTCCAACTCTCGTAGCCACTTCCGGGGATGGATGAAGTGATCGATGAACCGGGGGCAAAAACTTTCACCAATGAAGCGCTGTTGGAGTAATAGGCGACAGCATCCGAATCATCGGTCGCACCGACGCTTACGGCCGAGGAGATGCACGCCGGTGCGGAGATGTAACCGCAATAACCGTCGTTGCCGCTGGCGATGACCGTGGCGATCCCGGCGGCCCTGAGAGAGTCGATTGCATGTTTAACAGAGGAATTAGCTTTGTCGCATTTAGAAGATGAAGAGTACCGTCCTCCGCCGATACTCATGTTGACGGAGGATATCTTGTAGGTGTCGCGCAACTCGTATACTCTTTCAAGGCCCTTTATCTGATCGGAAGACCAAGTGAGTGCACACGGAGAAGCCGAACCGCAGATGTCCGTGTTGTCGAAACGGGAAAATATCTGTATCGCTATTATGGACGCCTCGGGAGCCACACCAGGTCCGGGACTGCCGCTGACGCCGCTGCGGCCTGCCACTATCCCGGAAACATGAGTGCCGTGGTCGCACTCGCCAGATGGACAGCTGCCGGCGTATGGCAGGGCCGAGCCGGGATCCGTGGATTCTGTCACCCCGCCGGGGCAGACGGAAGAACTGTTGTAGTAAGAGTCTATTGACGAGTAACACGCCTCGGAAATCACGCTCCCCTGAAGAAACGGGTGATTCTTGTCCACCCCGGTGTCAAGAACGGCAACGGCAATCCCCTTTCCCGTGACGCCTTTCGAATGGAGGGTTGTTGCGCCGATACGGGGAACACTCAAATCCAGTACCGCCGGCACGGGGATATCCTCCTCGATTGTTTCCACATCGGGAGACGCAAGGAGAGTGTCGAGCGCCTCCTTGTCAATGGTCATGGCAATATGAGGGATATATTTGAAGCTATAGAAGGATGAGGGCTTGTGTCCAGTAGCCGCAAGTCCGGAGATAATTTGATTCTGCGTCCGAGCAACGGAAGCCCGCTGAGTATCGGCGTCAGCTTTCGAGATAAGAGATTCCGGGGTAAATGATGTCCTCAATTTGACGATCACCCTAACCGATCCGCTTTTCTGAACTTTGGTGAGAATTCCATGGTAGCCGTCAGGGCTTGTAACCTTCTCACTCATATCCTCCGCCATGGCCTGAACCGATGAGACACAGAATGCAAATACGGCCAACGTTGCGCTTCCGGCCAGGAACCTATTGAATGTTCGACCCCCCCCTCGTGACATAAACCCCTCCATTATATTAGAATAATTGAAAAATGAGAATATCTGTGCTGATAATGTTTTGCAAGTCAATTCCTTATCCGGCCGGCCAAGTCAATCGGGAAGTATCTTTGTTTTTCTTGTTCATTGTCGCGGGAAGAAATTAATTTCAGGGAAAGGGAGGTTCGCCGCGTGTCACAAGTTAAAGTTTTTGCCCTTCGTTCGTCGCTCGACAAACACAGAGTTTTGCTCTCATCCGCGCGCTCTTTTCAAACATCGAGAAAACCTGCGGTATCAGGCCCCAGGATGTTGAAATTACAATCTTCGAACCGCCCAAGGAAAATTGGGGCATTCGCGGACTGCCGGGCGATGAACTCGTGTTGAACTACAAAATCAATGTGTAGCGATATTTTTTTAAACTGCACCGGTCCGGTTTTATGATTGAAAATATTCCATTTGCGTCTTCATCCGATACGCGTCAGCGTGTCGATATTATTGCTCTGGCCGCATGCAGAGCCGGTTTTGACATCAGTGACGCTATCTATGTTGGCGATGGTTTGTGGGACCTCAAGGCCAGCCGGGAGCTCGGCATTCGATTTGTGGGTGTTGGAAGAAAGCATGAGCTTCTACGCAAGCATGGCGCTTCTCGGGTCCTTGTTTCATTTGCGGAAAGGTTGCGGTTTTTTAGAGCGTTAAATGAGGACGGGAATCAATGGTGAATATTATTTAATTAAAGCTTTCTCCATGGTTTTTTTTCGCCGCTGGCATCACTTTTGCCTGGCTTGTCTTTAATAGCGGAGGCAATGGGAATTGCGCGTTCGTTTACCTGCCGCTCGTTGCAGCGGTTCTCATATCCGTGAGCTATCCTGTCATGCCCAGGCTTTCACCAATTGTTGTTTCTGCATTGACGGTAGCGTGGTTCATTCTTGCGGACAATGCTCTCAAGATATTCGATGCGACCCAATGGTTCTATTTTGGCGCGACATTCCTCATGCTTCTCATATTCGCTACAAGCATTGTTCTGCGTCCGTGGAACAACCCACGGCATATTGATGTCCTGCTCTGTTAGTATTCATCGAAATGCCCATTGCTTATGAGGCTCAGAATCAGATAGCGTCGAACAATCCACTCCACATAAATCAGGAGGGTTTACATGATCTTCATGGGAAAACCCGCGGCAAACTTAACAAACCAGATGGATCTTTGCTGGTCATTTGAAAGGGTAGGAGACGATAAGAAGGCAGTCTATGAAATCCTCCCCAGAGGCAATATGATTTTGATGTTGCGGTATTCCTCATTCGATTGTCGTTCTTTCCTGTTTGGACCAGTCACGACAAAGACCCTTCTGGAAATTGACGAAACGTGCAGTTATTTCTTCATTCGATTCCTGCCCGGACAAGCGCCGCAACTGGCGGATGTTCATCCCTCGGAGTTGGTAAACAATTGCGTGGAACTTCCAAAGATTTTTGGTGTCAGTTCAGGTTCCCTCGGTGAACGCCTGATTTTTTCACCATCACATACCTCCCGGCAACGGATCATGGAAGGATTGTTTCGTAAGACGCGGCCATTCGTGCAAGAAGACCGGTGCCGTTGGGGAGCAACTCTTATAGAAGCTTCTGGTGGGAGGCTCTCGGTCAACGAGCTTGCTTGCCATCTTGGCGTTCATGTCCGAAGTGTGGAACGAAACTTCCTCGATCATTTCGGAATGTCTCCAAAGCACCTGATTCGTATTATTCGTCTCCAGCATTTCATCGCCCAAAAGCGCTTCGGTTGCTACCGGAATTTTGCCGATCTGGCTTCTGTCTGCGGTTATTCGGACCAATCCCATATGATCAAGGACTTGAAAGAACTGACTGGCCGCCTTCCGGGAGAA
>WSSedB1CaDRAFT_10001052_pt1 | contig 10945 bp, 8 predicted proteins | sample WetSurSB1Cattail_FD_9460 | JGI IMG/M metagenome (IMG submission 9460)
CCCCCCGCCGATCGCCTCCGGCAACGAGGTGGTGGCGGCGGCGACGATCCCACCGGTCGGCTCGTAGGTGAGCGCCTTGAGGGTGATCAGCGACCGCACCACGGCGTCGCGGTACTCGCCCTCGTAGGTGCACTGGGCCGCCCACTGTTCCCACCACTGCTCGGTGTCGGCGATTGCGTACTGGGCGTCCACGGGTCGGGGCGGTGTCGCGGTGGCCGGATACCACGACAGGGAGAAGGGCACGGTCTGCCCTTCGGCGACCGTGAACTCCGCCACCGTCGACAGATCGGATCCGTGGGTCGGCGCCGTCGTCCACAGCGACAGCGCGTCGGGTCCGGCCACCGCGCTGAGGGTGCCGTCGGTGCGCCGCACCCAGGGCACGACCTGCCCGTAGCCGAACCGGATCGTCAGCTGCATCTCCATGGTGACCGTGCCGCGCACACCTTCGACGAGGCGGATCACCTCGGGGTGCCGTTCGCGGATGGGCATGCAGTCGATGATCCGCACCGTCCCCTCCCCGGTGACGAACTCCGACTCCAGCACGAGCGTGTCCCCGCGGTAGTGCCGGTGGGTGGCCCGGTCCGCGCCACGCGGGGCGATGCGCCACGACCCGTGGTCGTCGGTGCCGAGCAGTCGGGCGAAGCACGCGCCCGAGTCGAACCTCGGCAGGCAGAGCCAGTCGATCGAGCCGTCCCGGCCCACCAGTGCCACCGTGTGCAGGTCGCCGATGATCCCGTAGTCCTCGATGGGGAGCGCCATCTCCCCTGTCTAGCCCGACCGGCCGTCCGGTCGTCGGCGCAGACCGCCCGCACCGTCCCTCTGGATCACCCCGCAGTGCAGGCACCGGTACCGACCGGCGCCCGCACCTGCTCGGCCGCGGCCACCCGGGGCAGCACGTCGGCCGAGGTCAGGGCGTAGCCGATCGAGTTGTCCACCGTGGACCGCGAGAACACCACGCCCACCACCTCGCCCGTAGACAGGACGAGCGGGCCACCCGAGTTGCCCGGCCGGACGACGGAGTTGATCTCGTAGACGTTGCGCACGGACAGGCCGCGCCCGTAGATGTCCCGGCCCTCGGCCTGGAACAGCGCCATCACCCCGGCCCCGTCGGCGGTGAACGGGCCGCCACCGGGGTACCCGAGGACCACCCCCTGGGTCCCCTGCGGCACGGTGGACGGGTCGAGGTGGAGCACCGGGGCCGCCAGGCCCGGCACCCGGAGCACGGCCAGATCGAACGACGGGTCGAAGGCGAGGACCTCGGCGGCCTGGAGCGACGTCCCGACCTGCACGAGGGGCTTGCGGATGCCGGCCACGACGTGGGCGTTCGTCACCACCAGTCCCGGAGCGGCCACGAACCCCGACCCCTCCTGCAGGACGCCGCAGCCGAATCCCTCCACCTTGAGCGTCGAGGCGCCGGCCACCCGGACGGCCTGACGGAGGGTGGCGTCGGTCGGCAGCGGCACCGGGCGGGCCGACGCCGGGGCGAGCGCGCCCAGCACCGGGGGGAAGCCCTCCGCGGACAGGAACCCCTGCGCCTGGCTGAACACCGACGGCGGTGGCGGCAGCACCCGGTCGAGGGCCGTGATGATCCTCGACTGCAGGATGGCGTTGTCGAGGGCGACCGACGAGCTGTTGACCATGGTGCTGGCCAGCAGCCACACCGTCACCAGGGCGGCGGCGACGGCCACGACGACACCGGCCGCCGAGTCGACCGAACGAGCCGGTCCCCGCTGCACGTGGGCCGTGAGCATGCCGCCGACGATGCGTCCGACCATGCCGAAGCTGAAGGCCACCAGGAGCATCGTCGACAGCGCCACGACGGTCCGGGCGGTCGGCGAGTGGGCCCACACCACGGTCCGCGACGCCAGCAGCGCGCCCACGAACAGCCCCGAGAGGAAGCCGGCGATGGCGCACACCTGCACCAGTCCGCCCACCCGTGCGCCCTGGAGGGCGGCGAGCACGGCCACCACGGCCACGACCACGTCGACCCCGTTCACGCCGCATCCCACCGGTCGGGGCGACGCGTGGCGCCGTCGGGTACGGGTGGGGCCGGCACGGATGTCACGGTAGACGGCGGCGACGCCCCGTCGTCATCACCGGCCACCCCGGTCGCCCGTGGCACAATCTCGGGCATTCGGATCCGTCGCGGCCCGCGGTGGGCGCGACGATCGGGCCGGCAGGAGAGGGATGAGCGGTGCCAGCTAGAGGAGCTTCGACCCGCCCCCGCACCCGCCTCGGACCCCCGTCCCGGGGGCGGCGCGGCGCGCTGGTCGTCTGCGTCGCCGCCCTGGGCACCGCGGCCGCCTGCAGCTCCACACCCACCGGCACCCACGCGTCGGGTCCGTCCTCGTCCACCTCGTCGACGCTGGCCGGACCCTGGCACGGCACCCTGGTCACCTCCAGTCTGCCCGGGCCCGTCCAATCGCTGCAGGCGGTCTCGTGCGCCACGGCCGTCCGCTGCTGGGCGGTGGGGTCCACCGTGGCGACCGCCGCCGCGCCCTCGGGACCGGTGGTCGTGGCCAGCGCGGACGGCGGCGCGAACTGGAGGCCGCAGCGCCTGCCATCCGGCATCGGCTTCCTGACCGACATCGCCTGTGGAACGGTGCGGACGTGCACGGCGGTCGGGCAGGCCGGCGGTGCCGGCGTCGGTCCGGGCGTGGTCGTCACCACCACCGACGGGGGAACCTCGTGGACGTCGCAGGCGGTGCCGACGGGCACCACCGACGTGACCGCGGTGTCCTGCCGTGCCAACGGACGGTGCAGCGCGCTCGGCACCGTCGCCGGCCGGGTGACGACGCTCACACCGGGCGCCACCGCGGGTGCCTGGGTCGCCGGCGGCGCGCTGCCGACCGCGGCATCGGTCGCCACATCCCTCGTCTGCACCGACGGACGGCACTGCTGGGCTACGGCGTCGGACACGACGGACCCGTCCCACGCGGTGGGATCGATCGACGCCTCCACGGACGGCGGCACCACCTGGGTGCCGCAGACCGTGCCCCCCGGGACAGGGGCCCTCAATGGGGTCGACTGCGTGACGGCGACCACCGGCGCGAACGGCAACTCGGTCACCTGCGCCGCCGTCGGCACCTCGTCCACGGTACTCAACGGGACCCGCACGGGACGGGGGGTCGTCCTGACGTCGAGCGGCGCGACGTGGACGTCCGAGCCCGTGCCCACCACCGTGGCCGACCTACTCGACGTCTCCTGCGGCGCCGGGCCGTGCGTGGCGGTCGGCGCGACGGTCGGCACCGCGGCCCAAGCGGGCGTCGTGGTCCTCACCCCGGCGACCGGTGGGTCGGCCGCCGTCTGGCGACGTGCCGCCAGCGTGGCCGTGGCCCTGCCCCTGACCGGGGTCTCGTGCGTCTCGCTGGCCGCCTGCACGGTCGTCGGCGAGTCGGTCAGCGCCCGGCTGGCCGCCTGATGGCACGCGCCCCGGGGACCCGGACGTGACGCCGGACGGGATCCCGCCGGGCGACCGACCACCGGGCGACACGACCTGGGACGGCGACGCCTACCAACGGCGAATCGACGCGTTGGCCGCCTCCGGTGTCGACGTCCACGGCGAGGTCGACTTCCTCATGACGTTCGCCCCGCACTCGGTCCTCGACGCCGGCTGCGGTACCGGGCGGGTGGCCGCCGAGCTGGCCCGGCGCGGCGTCGAGGTGGTGGGGATCGACCGCGACCCGTCGATGGTCGCCGCCGCCCGCCGGCTGGCGCCGGAGGTCCGCTTCGAGGTGCTGGACGTGACCGGGGCCGACCTCGGCGAGCGGTTCGACGTCGTCGTCATGGCCGGGAACGTGCCCCTGTTCACGCCCGAGGGCACCCAGGACGCCCTGGTCGCCGGCTGCGCCCGGCACCTGCGGCCCGGCGGGCTCCTCGTGGCCGGGTTCCAGCTGGGGCGCGGTTACACACTCCGCGAGTACGACGCGGCCTGCACGGCGTGCGGCCTGGAGCTGGACGCCCGCTGGTCGACGTGGGACCGGGCGCCCGTCACCGACGGCGACGACTACGCCGTGTCGGTCCACCGCGCCCACTGACCGCGCCGCAGGAGCGGAGGTCCGGGCCGGTGCGACGTCCCCGTTCTGCGATCATGGACCGGCGAGACGACGAGAACGGACCCTCATGCGCAATCCCATGTTCGTCCACGACGAGCAGCTCACCGACCTGATCTTCGACTACTGCCGATGGCGGCTGTCGCTCGACCCCGTACCGCTCGACTACGGCGGTGCCCTCACCGAGTCCCTGGCCGCCCGCATCGACGGCCTCATCAACGCGGGCGGCACCGACCCGGCGGCGGTCATGGCGGTGTTCGACGAGACCCTCGCCACCGCCGCCGTGTCGGTGGACAGCCCGAGGTTCCTGGCGTTCATCCCCGCCGCCCCCACCAAGGCCGCACTCCTGTTCGACATGGTCGTCTCCTGCTCCTCCCTCCAGGGGACGTCGTGGATCGAGGCGGCAGGACCGGTGGCGGCCGAGAACCAGGCCCTCGGCGTCCTGGCCGATCTGGCCGGGCTGCCCGAGGGTGCCGGCGGCTGCTTCGTGGCCGGCGGGTCGGCCGGCAACCTGTCGGGCCTCATGGTCGGACGCGACACCGCCCGGTACCGGATGGGGGACGACGCGCCGGTGCATCCCGTGGTGGCCATCAGCGAGGAGGCCCACTCGTCGGTCGGCAAGGCGCTCCATGTGCTGGGCATCGAGCCGCTGCTGGTCCCCTGCGAGGACCACCGGCTGACCGGTCGGGCACTGCGCGACGCCCTCGCCACCCATCCGCGTGGGGGCGACGTCATCGCCGTGGTGGCGACGGCGGGCACCACCAATGCGGGGATCATCGACGATCTCGACGGGGTGGCCGACGTGGCCGAGGAGCGCAGGCTCTGGTTCCACGTCGACGGCGCCTACGGCTGTGCGGCGCTGTTCGCCCCGTCGATCCGTGCGCGCTTCCACGGCATCGAGCGGGTCGACTCGTTCGTGGTCGACCCCCACAAGTGGCTGTTCGCCCCGTTCGACTGTGCCGCCCTGCTCTACCGCGAGCCGCGCCTGGCCAAGGCCGTCCACTCCCAGGACGCCTCCTACCTCGAGGTGCTGCACAAGGACACCCCCGAGGAGTGGAATCCGAGCGACTACGCCTACCACCTGACCCGGCGGGCACGGGGCATGCCGCTGTGGTTCTCGTTGGCGGTCAACGGCACCGACGCCTACCGCGACGCCGTGGAGACGGTGCTGGCCACCACCCAGGCGGCGGCCGACCTCGTCGAGTCGCTCCCCCATCTCGAGCTGGTGCGCCGGCCGGAGCTCTCGGTGGTCCTGTTCCGCCGTGCCGGCTGGGGCAAGCCCGAGTACGAGGCCTGGTCGGACCGACTGCTCGAGGAGCAGACGGGCTTCGTCATGCACACCACCTGGGAGGGCGAGGCCGTCGGACGGCTGGCCCTGCTGCACCCCGATACGGGCATCGACCTGATCGCCGAGCTCCTCGCCTCGACCGCCTGACGGCCGGCCCGGCCGTGACAGCCGGCCTACGGGCCTCTCGGCGTGCGGGTGCCGGCTACCAGGCCGTGGCCACGTGCTTGATCCGGGTGTAGTCCTCCAGGCCGTAGAGCGAGAGGTCCTTGCCGTAGCCCGAGGTGCGGAAGCCCCCGTGGGGCATCTCCGCCGTCGTCGGCGCATGGGTGTTGACCGAGACCGCCCCGAACTCGAGGCCGGCCAGCAACCGGGTCGCCCGGCCGGCGTCCGCCGTCCACACGCTCGCCGTGAGTCCCTGGGTGACCCCGTTGGCCAGCGCCAGCGCCTCCTCCTCGGTGTCGAAGGCCTGGACGGTCACCACCGGCCCGAAGACCTCCTCCTGGACGATCTCGTCGTCCTGTTCCACCCCCACCACCACGGTCGCCTCGTGGAAGAACCCGGGCCGGTCCACCACCTTGCCGCCGGCGACCACCGCCGCCCGCGACGGCAGACGCTCCAGCAGCCCCACCACCTTGGCCAGGTGGTCGGCGCTGACCAGCGGGCCGAACACGGTGTCCGCGTCGTAGGGATCGCCGGTGACGGACGCCGTCGCCTCCTCGGCCAGTGCGGCGACCAGGGCGTCGTGGGCGGACCGCTCGACGAGCACCCGGGTGGCCGCCGTGCAGTCCTGGCCGGCGTTGAAGTACGCCGCCCCGGCCACGGCCCCGGCCGTGGCCACCGGATCGGCGTCGGCGAAGACCACGACGGGGGCGTTGCCGCCGAGCTCGAGGTGGACCCTCGCCAGCCGGTCGGCCGCCAGGCGCGCCACCTCCCGCCCCGCCCGGGTGCTGCCCGTGAGCGACACCATGGCCACCGCCGGATGGCGGACCAGTGCGCCCCCGGTGGCCGCGTCGCCCAGCACCACGTTCAGGACGCCGGACGGAAAGACGTCCGCCAGCAGCTCGGCCATGCGGACCGTCGAGGCCGGGGTCTGCTCGGAGGGCTTCAGCACCGTCGTGTTGCCCGCCGCCAGGGCCGGTGCCCACTTCCACACCGCCATCATGAGCGGATAGTTCCAGGGCGTGATCTGCGCGCACACTCCGACGGGCTCGCGACGGATGCCGGAGGTCACCCCCTCGAGATACTCACCCGCAGCCATGCCGCCGAGCAGGCGTGCGGCGCCCGCGAAGAACCGGACCTGGTCGACGATGGGTGGGAGCTCGTCCTCGAGGGTGGCACCGTAGGGCTTGCCGGTGTCGGCCACCTCGATCCGCGTGAGCTCCTCGGCGTTCGCCTCCAAGACGTCAGCGGCGGTCAGTAGCGCCCGACCGCGCTCGGCCGGCGTGGTCGCCCGCCACCCGGGCAGGGCGTCGGCAGCGGTGCGGCAGGCCTCGTCGACGTCGTCCACGGTCGAATCCCGGGCGACCGCGTACCGCTCACCGGTGGTCGGGTCGACGACGGCGCGGACCCCGCCGGAGCCCGGCACCGCCCGACCGCCGATCACGTTGGTGAACTCCGTCATCGTCGGGCTCGTCATCGGGGTCCCCCTGGGGTGTCGTGACGGCACACCGTGCCGCCACCGTTGCGGTCGGGTGCAGCGTTCCATACACTGAATGGTCAGTCAATCGACCGGCCGGTCGACGAACCATCGGAGACGACATGTCCACGGACACCGCACCCGCCCAGACCCAGTCGGCGCGCCTCGACGCGCTCATCGAGGACCAGGAACGCCGGTTCGTCGAGCGGCAGCCCCGATCGGCCGCGCTCCGGGCCCGGGCCATGGCGTCGCTGGCCGGCGGCGTCACCTCGTCCTGGCAGATCACCAACCCCCAGGCCGTCTGGCTGCGCCGGGGCGAGGGCTCCAAGATCTACGACGTGGACGGCGGCGAGTACGTCGACCTCCACGGCGGCTACGGCGCCGGACTGGCCGGGCACGCCCACCCGGCCGTGGTGGCGGCGGTCACCCGCCAGGTGGCCAACGGCACACACTTCGCCCAGCCCACCGAGGACGCCATCGTCGTCGCCGAGGAGCTGACCCGGCGCTTCGGGCTCCCCCAGTGGCGGTTCAACAACTCGGGCACCGAGGCCACCATGGACGCCATCCACCTCATGCGCTCGTTCACGGACCGCGACCTGATCCTCAAGGTGGAGGGCTGCTACCACGGCCACCACGACTCCGTGCAGGTCTCCGTGGCTCCCGAGCTCGACGAGGCCGGCCCGGCGGACGCGCCGTACAGCGTTCCGTCGTCGAGCGGGATCCCGAAGGCGATCACCGACCTGACGCTGGTGGTCGGCTACAACGACCTCGCCGCCGTCGAGCGGGTCCTGGAGGCCCACCCGGGGCAGGTGGCCGGCATGATCCTCGAGCCGATCATGATGAACGCCGGCATCATCACCCCCGAACCCGGCTACCTGGCGGGGCTGCGCGACCTGCTCCACGCGCACGGCGCCCTCCTCACCTTCGACGAGGTCAAGACGGGCCTCACGGCCGGTCCGTCGGGCGCGGTCGGCGTGGTGGGCGTGACCCCGGACCTCGTGTGCCTGGCCAAGGCCATCGGCGGCGGCATCGCCTCGGCGGCCGTCGGCGGCACGACCGAGGTCATGGCGCACGTGGCCGAGGGCCACTACGAGATGGTGGGCACGTTCAACGGCAACCCGATGGCCATGGCGGCCACCCGGGCCATGCTCACCGAGGTGGCGACGACCGAGGCCTACGAGCGGATGGGCCGGCTGGCAGCGCGCATGGTGGCGGGCGTCGAACGGTCGATCGCCGACCACCACCTGGCGGCCCATGTCGTGTCCGTCGGTGCGAAGGGCTGCGTCGTCTTCCAGGACGCACCGGTGCGTGACTACCGGGGGTTCGACTCGCTCGACGACCGGTACAACCACGCCCACTGGCTCATCCAGCACAACGGAGGGGTGTTCCTCCCCCCGTGGGGGAAGATGGAGCAGTGGCTCATCTCCACCCAGCATGACGACGCCGACGTCGACCGGTTCCTCGCCAACTTCGAGGAGCTGGCCGCCGCGCTCGAGGTCTGACGGCGCACCTCCGGAGCGGAAGCCTTGCGGGACCCCCCGTCCGGTGCTTAGATGAACGACCATTCAAGAAACCGCCGGACCAGACCGGTCCGGACCGTTCGCACCCCGGAGGTCATGCCATGACGTTCCATCCGCGAGAAGGCCGGTCGGGGAACGGGCCGGGCGGCGGAGCGGGGGTCTCCCGCCGGGCGTTCCTGGCCGGCGCCACCACGGCCGGCATGGCGGCGGTCCTGGCCGCGTGCGGTTCCAGCAGCGGCTCTTCGAGCCCGACCACCACGACGCCGCTGAAGTCGCTCGCCCTACCCCGGCCGGACTCGCCGGTGACCTGGCCGGTGTACGCCGACAACGCGGCCATCGCCGACGGGCTCCCGCCCGAGAAGAACGCCACCCTGAAGCTCTACAACTGGGAGGCGTACATCAACCAGAAGGTGCTCGACGATTTCCAGAAGAAGTACGACTGCAAGGTCGAACTGACCACCTTCAACACCATGACCGAGGCCATCGCCAAGCTCCGCTCGGGACAGTTCGACTTCGACGTCTTCGTGCCCACGGTGAACGTGCTGGGCCAGCTCGTCGGGGCCAAGCTGATCCGACCCCTCAACCACACCTACATCCCCAACATCGGTCAGAACTGGACCGAGTTCACCAACCCCTTCTACGACCAGGGCTGGCTGTACACGGTGCCGTACACGATCTACACGACCGGCATCGCGTGGCGGAAGGACCACGTGGCCGGATCGCCGGCCGATCTCGCCAACGGCTGGTCCTTCCCCTGGCAGGCGAAGTACAAGGGGAAGGTCGCCATCCTCGACGACTACCGCGAGGGCCTCACCCTCGGGATGATGAAGAACGGCGACTTCGACCCCAACACCTCGGACCGGTCGGTGCTCGATGCGGCCACACAGTCGCTCCTCGACCTCGACTCGCTCGTGGGTCTCCACATCGACAACAACGACTACACCTCGATCCCCACGGGGCAGACCTGGATCCACCAGGCGTGGTCGGGCGACATGGCGGCCGCGTCCAACTACATGCCCAAGGGCACCCCGGTCGACGTGGTGGGCTACTGGTTCCCGGCGAACGGCGTCGGCCCGGTCGCCAACGACACGATGACCGTGCTGTCGTCCGGCAAGAACCCGGTCCTCGCCCACCTGTTCATCGACTACATGAACGACCTGCCGAACGTCATGGAGAACATCTCGTTCAACGGCTACATGCAGCCCAACAACGGGGTGACCGAGCAGGCGCTCGTGCAGCAGGGGATCCTGCCGCCGACGCTGACCTCCACCGTCGTGACCGAGTCGATGTTCAAGGCCGGCACGTTCCAACTCGAGCTCGCGCCGGCCCTGGACGCCGAGTACCAGGCCGACTGGCTGCGCGTGAGCGGCGGCGTGTGATGGACGCCTGACCTTGCCCGGGAGCCGCACGGGCGACGCCGGCCGCACGGCACGCGGGCGGTGGCTGTGGGCCGGGTTCGCCATGCCCGGGATCATCTGGCTCGTCATCCTGTTCCTGGTGCCCTTCTACACGGTGCTGTCCATCGCCGGGGGCACGCTCAACGCCGTCTTCGACACACCGGTCCCGATCTGGAACCCGCTCAAGTGGACCGGCTCGGCCTACGCCAACGTGTACCACCTCTTCTTCGGCCAGGGTGCGTTCGTGTGGCCGATCTTCCTGCGCACGCTCTGGTACGTGGCGATCGCCTCGTTGATCTCGCTGGTCGTCGCCTACCCGGCCGCCTACTTCGTGGCCCGGTTCGCCGGGCGGCGCAAGGGCCTCTTCCTCGCCCTGCTGATCGCGCCGTTCTGGATCAGCTACATGATGCGCATGCTGGCCTGGATCGACCTGCTGCAGACCGACGGCTACCTCAACCGGGCGCTGGTCGACCTGCACCTCATCGCCCAGCCCGTGAACTGGCTCGGCGGCAGGTCGACGACGGTCATCCTCGGCCTCGTGTACGGCTACATCCCGTACCTGATCCTGGTCCTCTACGCCGGCCTCGACCGCATCGACCAGCGCCTCCTCGAGGCGGGGCGGGACCTTGGCCTCAACCGGATCCGCACCTTCTGGCGGGTGACGCTCCCCCTCAGCCGCCAGGCGATCCTGACCGGGATGCTGATCACCATCCTGCCGATGATGGGCGACTACTTCACCAACCAGCTGCTGTCGGGGGCACAGTCGACGTCGATGATCGGGAACGTCATCGACAGCCAGCTCAACAACTCGACCCAGGAGGCGCAGGGGGCCGCGCTGTCGATCCTGCTGCTCGCCTTCCTGCTGGCGCCGATGCTGTACTACGTGCGCAAGACCCGCCAGGCCTCGGCGGAGGCCTACTGATGACCCTGACCGCGGACGCACCGACGGACCTGCCCGCGGACCGGACGCCCGACGACGGGGGGACGGCCCCGCCGACGCCGCCGGCGCCGAGGGCCGCGCGCCGGCGCCCACCGTGGCGGAACCCGTGGCG
>WSSedB1CaDRAFT_10001053_pt1 | contig 10931 bp, 8 predicted proteins | sample WetSurSB1Cattail_FD_9460 | JGI IMG/M metagenome (IMG submission 9460)
GGAAAAAGCGTTGCTGAAGAATATTCATAAAATACATTTTGTTGGTATCGGTGGGGCAGGCATGAGTGCGCTTGCTAAAATTTTAGTAGAAAAAGGGTATGAGGTCTCGGGATCTGATCTGCAAGTGTCGGAACTTGTAGAACAGCTGAAAAAATCAGGTGCACATATTTTTAAGGGACAGGCAGCGGAAAACGTCAGGGGTGTAGACGCGATTGTTGTATCGACGGCCATTTCAGAAGATAATCCGGAAGTTCTTGCAGCAAAGAAGCTCGGCATCAAAAAATATCATCGCTCAGATATTAATGCAGCACTTTTAAATGCAGCAAAAGGGATTGCTGTAGCCGGTGCTCATGGTAAAACGACAACGACATCGATGCTGGGTGTTACACTGGATCATGCCGGTATTTCACCAACCATTATTATTGGCGGTGAGGTTGACTATATTGGCAGTAATGCCAAGCTTGGTATGGGCGAATATCTCGTGTCGGAAGCGGATGAAAGCGACGGATCTTTCGTGAAGCTTATGCCGCATATTGCTGTAGTGACGAATATCGAGAATGACCATATGGATCATTATAGTACGATGGATAATATTCGTAAGGCTTTCAGGCAGTTCATCCGGAATGTGGATGAAAAAGAGGGTATAGCTGTGCTTTGTTTTGAAAGCGAAAATGTTCGCAAATTAGCACCGACGCTTGAACGGAAGTATATTTCCTATGGCATTGAGGCTAAAGCCGATTATCAGGCTGCCAATATCCATGCAGACGGTGTAGAGACCTCTTTTGATGTAATGCATAAAGGTGAAAATATGGGTACTATTGTGCTCCATATACCAGGCCGTCATAATGTGCTTAATGCTATGGCAACAGCAGTCGTTGGGCTTCATATCGGCCTCACAATTTCGGCAATTGCAGCCGGACTCAATGAGTTTCATGGAGCGAAGCGCCGTTTTCAGACAAAGGGCAGAGAAAATGGTGTCTGGGTTGTTGATGACTATGCGCATCATCCGACGGAAATCAGTACGACACTTGTAGCGGCAAAGCAGGCAAAGCCACAGCGGCTCATTTGTGTATTTCAACCGCATCGTTATACGCGCACACAGCTTTTGCATAAAGACTTTGGCAAGGCATTTAAGGCAGCGGATGTACTTGTGCTTACCGATGTCTATGCTGCTGGTGAAACTCCGATCAAAGGTGTGAGCGGTAAAACAATTCTTGCTGAAGTTGAAAAACAGACAGGACAGGATGTTGTTTATATTCCGGAACGTAAATACATTGCACCTTATCTCCAATCCATCGTAAGAAATGGTGATCTTCTTATTACGATGGGAGCGGGGGATATTTATCTTACGGGTGAAGAACTTGTTGTTTTGCTAAAAAAATGAGAATGAAGGAAAAAGATGATATATTCTTTGTTTATTGACAGGGAATAAAGCTGGGAGGCTTTTTTGTGAAAGATAAGAAAATAGCGGTAGTCATGGGTGGGCCTTCTTCGGAAGCAGAGGTTTCACGAAAGACTGGTACAGCAATACTAAATGCGCTCAAATCAAAAGGCTATAATGCGGAGGGGCTGGAGTTTGAGCCGGAAAATTTTGCTGAACAGATAAAAAAGAGTGGTTGTAATGTTGTATTTAATGCAATGCATGGCAGGTTTGGCGAAGATGGTGTCATGCAGGGAGCACTGGATCTTTTAGGGATTCCTTATACGGGCTCCGGTGTACTTGCTGCCGCGATAACAATGGACAAGGCTGCTTCGAAACGTATATTTCGGGCGGAAGGCATATCGACACCTTATTCCAAGACTTATGTCAGGAAGGACATGGAACGTGCACTTGTCGGAGAAATTGTTGCAGAATTTTCTCTGCCGCTTGTCATTAAAGCCGCATCGCAAGGATCAAGCATTGGGGTCTTTATCGTTGAAAAAAATGAGGACATAGAAACAGCGCTCAAAACTGCATTTGTTTACAGTCAGGAAGTGCTTGTCGAAGAATTTATTAACGGCAGAGAACTTACGGTTGCCGTATGGGGAAATGAGAAAAAAGAAGCGTTCCCGATTATTGAAATTACGACATCATCGGGTCGCTATGATTATGAAAGTAAATATACCAAAGGGGCATCTACTCATATAATCCCGGCAGTGATACCAGCGGAACTTACAGCAAAAATCAAACAGATGGCGATTAAAACCTTTACGGTTTGCGGCTGTAAGGGTGTTGCCCGTGTAGATGTTATGCTCAGTAAAGAGAATGTTCCTTATGTGCTTGAAGTAAATTCCGTGCCGGGGATGACAGAGCTTTCCCTTGTACCGGATGCGGGACGTGCAATGGGGATTGAGTTTCCGGAACTTTGCGAACGGATTTTGCAAATGGTAGACTACGAAAAGTAGGAAATGGGTATAGTACCAGGAAAAAGCCGGGCAGAAAAATCTGTCTGGTTTTTTTATGAGACAAAAGTCGGTTTTCATATTTTTTATAGTTGGTATATAATGAATTTAGCTATATATATATAATGGAGGAGCTATCATGGGATTGCACGACACGAAGTCACATATGATTTCAAAAAGAACGGTAACAATCATAATGGTTTCGGTTTTTTTTTGTATAGTGCTGGCAGCATTGCTTTTTTCTCCTTTATTTAAGGTAAGGAATATTAAGACCATAGGAAATATGTATATTTCGACAGAGGATGTTTGCCGGATTGCTGGAGCTTCTGAAGGGGTCAATATATTTCAACTGCAGACCAATCGGATGACAGAACAGCTGAATAGAGATCTTCGTATAGAAAAAGCATCTGTTCGGCGGGTGTTTCCGTCAACCATCGAAATTCAGATACAGGAGCGTGTTCCGGTAGCAACGATTGCCTGTGAATATGGCTATCTGGATATAGATCGGGCGGGAAAAGTACTGGATGCGTATCGCAGTCCTAAGAATATGCAAGTTCCACTGATTACAGGAATTATAGTTCGGGATCTTTATGTTGGCGATGAAATACAGGAACCGTCTATTCAAAAGGTTCTGGAATATCTGGCATGTCTTGATTCCGAAGCGGTTGCTCAATTGGTAGAAATTCATATTGTTTTACCGAACCGTGCGTTGGCGTACACGGCAGGATCAGTACAGATTCGTATTGGTGCTTTGGAACGTCTCGAAGAAAAAGCAAAGCTGACAGAGGGATTTTTGGCTGAGTTAAAGACAGCGAAACATGCAATTGCGTATATCGATTTTGATTTTGCATCGCCATTTATAAAATTTAAAGAATAAGAGGAAGAGAGCTTGATGTTAACAATAAAACAAGGACGCATCTCAATTGCCTGCGTTTGCATGGTATTGGGTTTTATGCTGGCAGTGCAGTTTCGTACGACGCAGGATCTAAAGTCTTCGGTTTCGCATCAGCGAGTGGAAGAGCTGTCTGAACGTCTCCTGCAGACAGAAAAGGAACGGGATGGTTTACAGGATGAAATCAATGAGTTGAAGCAAACTTCTGGTTATGAAACGGAAGTGAAAGCCATAAAGGATTTGCGCATGTTTTCCGGGGCGCTGGCTGTAGAAGGCCCAGGGGTTGTTATCACACTGGATGACAGTAAAAGCATCTCGAAGGCAGGAGAAAACCAAAATCTATATCTTATTCATGACGATGATCTTCTAAAGGTTATTAATGAGCTTAAGGCGGCAGGAGCGGAGGCTTTATCAATCAATGGACAGCGTCTTGTTGCGACATCGGAGATTCGTTGTGCCGGGCCAACGCTTTCCGTAAATAATGTACGTTCGGCGCCACCGTATGAAATATGTGCAATTGGTGATGTGCAAAATCTCATGAATGCGCTCAATATGCGCGGCGGTGTTGCTGAGACGCTGAAGGTATGGGGCATTCAGCTGGATATAAAGCAGAATGAGAATGTGCAGGTTCCGGCTTACAAAGGGTCCTTTCAGTTTAAGCTGGCAAAGGCTGTAAGTCAGGAGGGGAAAAATAAGTGATTTTACCTGTTGTTGGACTTCTTATTGGNATCGTCGCAGGAGTTTTTTGTCCATTGTTTATTCCTGTAGCTTACGCAAAACTTTTTTCTGTAGCACTTCTTGCTTCGCTTGATTCTGTGTTTGGTGGATTGCGGGCGGCGGCAGAGGAAAAATTTGATAATATGATATTTATTTCCGGCTTTTTTACAAATGCGCTTTTAGCTGCTGTGCTTGTCTATGTTGGTGATCGTCTGGGGATTGATTTATATTATGTAGCACTTCTTGCATTTGGACTTAGGATATTTCAGAATCTCGCAATTATCCGTTGTTACTTTTTGAAGAAATAAGCAGTTGTGCATTTTTATTAAAAAAATGTTATAAGAAAAAAGGATAAGAGGCATTTTTATTGAATAGTATAAAAATGAAATGTAAAAAATATAGAGGCGTTTGATAAATAGGGAATATACCTGTCTGGCTGCAAGATAAATTGTCGCTGCAAGGTGCTCAAATACGAATATCACGGAGGTTATTTATAGTGATCGAATTAGATATGGATCTGGAACAATTCGCGAAAATAAAGGTAATTGGTGTCGGCGGCGGTGGTAACAATGCTGTAAACCGTATGATTTCTGCAGGTCTTAAGGGTGTAGAGTTCATTTCGGTAAATACGGATGCGCAGGCACTTTTGCATGCAATGGCACCAAAGCGCATGCAGATCGGCGAAAAGCTCACGCGAGGTCTTGGTGCAGGAGCAAAACCGGAAATTGGTGAAAAGGCCGCACAGGAAAGCCGCGAAGAAATCATTGCAGCGCTGCAGGGGGCAGATATGGTATTTGTTACAGCTGGTATGGGCGGTGGGACAGGTACGGGCGCAGCTCCGGTTGTTGCAGAATGTGCCCGTGAAATCGGTGCACTTACGGTTGGCGTTGTAACAAAGCCGTTTACTTTTGAAGGCCGTAAACGCTTTAATCAGGCAGATAGTGGCATAGCAAATCTCAAGGCAAATGTGGATACGCTCATTACGATTCCGAATGATCGTTTGCTGCAGGTCGTTGATAAAAAAACATCAATGATGGAAGCTTTTCGCATCGCAGATGATGTCCTGCGGCAAGGTGTACAGGGAATATCTGACCTTATCGCAGTTCCGGGACTCATCAATCTTGATTTTGCTGATGTGAAGTCGATTATGACAAATGCAGGCTCTGCACTTATGGGGATTGGTGAAGGCAGTGGTGATAATGCTGCTGTAACGGCGGCAAAGGCAGCGATTAACTCACCGCTTTTGGAAACATCCATTCAGGGGGCTAAGGGCGTTTTACTGAATATTACGGGCAGTTCGGAACTCAGCCTTTTTGAAGTTAATGAAGCATCGGAAATTATCTCGGAAGCTACCCATGAAAATGCGAATATCATTTTTGGCGCAGCAATTGATGACACGATGGAAGACACAGTAAGGGTAACTGTTATTGCAACGGGATTTGATAGTGATGGGCCGGTTATTCCGAAACTTACAGAAAAAAGCTTTAATGCAGATACGGGAGCCTCACAAAAAATTGATGTATTTAAAGTGAATAATATCGATATCCCGATTTGGATGAGAAAAAGTAAATAAAGTTGGCGGAAATAGGGCAGATGGCTGTTTATTTTTGACAGACATCTGTTTTTTTGTGAATAAAGGTTGTGTAAAACACAGATATTGTTTATAATAATAACAAGTATGTTTGACAAAGGGACGTTTTTGTTGGGGGATATTTGCAATGAAACGATATACATTGTTGCTGTTTATAGCATTTATGCTGGTGCTTGTTATCATAGGAGGAACCACATATCTGGCTGGCTATGCAGATCGACCAGAGGAAGATAAGGCAGTACAGAATCTGACGGTTTATACAACGCTGCCAACGGAGAATCTTGCGGTTTTAGCTGCGGACTATGAGAAGGCGAATAAAGTAAAGGTGCATTTTGTTCCGTTAACGGAAAAAGAACTGCTTATCAGGCTGAAGGATACTCAGTTATCAAAAGATAAGGGTGATCTCGTTCTTACTGACAGAGAGATTTTGCAGCAAGCTGCTGTAGATGGGAAGCTTGTGAAATATGTTTCTGAGCAGAGTGATCTGGTGCCGGAAAAGTTTAAAGATGAAAATGCATTCTGGATTGGAACATGGTATGATCCAATCGTGTTTTGTGCGAATAAAGATTATTTGAAAACTTTACCGCGAATTCCTGTAACATGGAATGATTTAGCGGATTCTCATAATGTACGTATTGGCATAACCGATTTTCTTGCAGCAGATGCATCATCGAATCTGCTTTTTACACTGGTTGCACAGTATGACGAAAATCAGGTGTTCATGATGCTGCGCAAGCTGCATCCTAAGGTAGTGCAGTATTCAAAGTATTTATCTACACCGGTTCGTATGGCTGGGATGGGTGAAGTAGATATTTCGATCGCTGTACAGAGTGAAACGCTTCGTTATATCAATGAAGGATTTCCACTTATCGTGATTTATCCTACGGATGGAACGGCTTATAAACTTACTGGTGCAGGGATACTGGCGGGTACTTCCAATATGGAGCCAGCAAAAAAGTTTATGGATTGGCTGCTCGGGGATGAAGTGCAGCTCATTTTGCAGAAAAATGGTTTTTTCTTTGTACCAACCAATCATGCAACGATGGCTTACAAGTCGTTTAGTGGTAAGAATCTTGTGCTTTTTGACAATGTGACGAATCTTTCGGAGCAGCAGAAGCATGCTGTCCTTGATCGCTGGGTTAAAAACATACGTTTGAAGTAAGAAGAATAGTTCAGACAGGGATATACTTGTCTGAACTTTACTCATTTTGAGTAGTAGGAGGGAAAAGTTAGTGAAAGCAGGTTTTATTAGTCTTGGTTGTGCCAAGAATCTTGTTGATACAGAAGTGATGCTGGGGATACTTCGGGATAACAAAATCGAGTTTACACCGGACCCGGCTGAAGCAGAGATTCTTATTGTAAACACCTGCAGCTTTATCAAGTCTGCTAAGGAAGAGTCAATAACAACTGTGCTGAATATGGCTGAGTATAAGACAAATGGGAAATGCCGTTCTTTGATTATTGCTGGCTGTCTTGGACAACGCTATAAGCAAGAGCTGCTGGACGAAATTCCGGAAGCTGATGCGATTGTTGGTACAGGTGCATGGCAGCGCATCATGGAAGCTGTTGATGAAACGCTCAAAGGAAATCGTGTTGTTTTGGCGGGTGAGTCCGAGATCATTTATGATGAAAAGACACCGCGTATTACGACGACACCGGAATACTCGGCTTATGTGAAGATTGCTGAGGGCTGCAATAATCATTGTGCATTTTGTGCAATACCAATGGTGAGAGGGAAGTATCGCAGCCGTACAGTTGAGGACATCAGGCGGGAGATTGAGCACCTTACAGAACGCGGTGTAAAGGAAATTAATCTGATTGCGCAGGATACGACGAATTATGGGCATGATCTTTATGGCAAGCCGAGTCTGGCAAAGCTTCTCAAGGAAGTTGTCAAAGTAGAGAAGCTCAAATGGGTGCGCATTCTCTATTGTTATCCCAAGTTTTTTACGGATGATCTTATTGATGTTATTGCAAAGGAAGAAAAGATCTGCAAATATGTTGATTTGCCACTGCAGCATGCACATAATGCTGTATTGAAGCACATGAATCGTCCGGATACGAGAGAAGATGTTGAAATATTGCTTGGGAAAATTCGTGAACGCATTCCGAATGTAACGATTCGCTCAACGTTTATCGTTGGATTTCCGGGAGAAACTGATGCACAGTATCAGACTCTGCGCAACTTTGTGGAACAGCAGCATTTTGATAAAGTTGGTGTGTTCACGTATTCACGGGAAGAGGATACACTGGCCTATGATATGCCAAATCAGATTTCAGAGGATATTATGCAGGAACGGTACCATGACCTCATGAGCCTGCAGTGCAAGATTTCAGAAGAAACGAATCAGGCACTTGAAGGGCAGATTATCGATGTGCTTATTGAGGGCAGAGATGAAGAACAGAAATCCGTCGCTTATGGTCGCTCTTACCGCGAAGCACCGGAGGTGGACGGGCAGATTTATGTAGAATGTGATACTGATAGTAAACCAGGCGATATGATAAAAGTACGTATCGTACAAGGGTTTACATATGATGTTGTTGGTGAAAAAATCAGTAAAACAGAAGTATAAAATAATCGGGGATGCTTTATCTAAAAGGGGCGCATGACAATGGTTGTTGAATTAGTAACAACAGGAAGCGAACTGCTTCTTGGACAGATTGTAAATACGAATTCGGCCTATATGGCAGCAGGACTTAATAAGATTGGTTTTGATGTTGTGTATCAGACAACGGTAGGCGATAATCAAAAGCGCATGACGGAAGCGATTGAGCATGCATTGTCCCGTGCGGATATTGTTATTACCTCAGGCGGACTTGGGCCAACACAGGGAGATATTACCAAACAAGTCTGTGCCGGTGTTTTTGGCCGGGTACTCAGTCTCAATGAAGAATGTGCGGATCGCATCCGGGCACATTTTAATCGTCTGAACCGTGTTGCGATGACAGAAAATACGATGCGCCAGGCAATGATTCCTGAAGGTGCTGTGATCTTTAAGAACTATGCCGGTACTGCACCGGGAATTGTACTCGAAGAGGGCGGTAAGATTATTATCAATTTACCGGGACCGCCATCGGAAATGAAGGACATGTTTGAACGCAGTGTAAAGCCTTTCTTAAAAGAAAAATATGGCTTTCGCTCGGTTATTATTTCACGTGTGCTTAATACATTTGGCATAGGTGAGTCTTTCCTGGAAGAGAGTATAAAGGATCTTATTCTTGCACAGAAAAATCCGACCCTGGCACTTCTTGTACGGCCAGGTGGAGTTATCCTTCGTATTACAGCAAAAGCAGATAAAGAAGCGGATGCGAACTTGCTGATTAGCAGGATGGAGAAAGAAATCCGTTCACGTATTGGCGAATATATTTATGCGGTTGATGATGCGGATATGGAAGATGTAGTTGGGAAACTTCTCAGGGAAAAAGGGCTGACGATTGCGTGTGCAGAGTCCTGCACGGGTGGTTTGATGACAAGCCGTCTTACCGATGTAGCAGGAAGTTCAGATTATGTCATGGGCTCAATCATATCGTATACAAATGAAGTAAAGATAAAGGAACTTGGTGTACCAAGTACTCTTCTCGCGCAGCAGGGTGCTGTATGCGAGGATGTGGCAAAAGCCATGGCGAAGGGCGCCCAAATAAGACTATCGACGGATATAGGCGTTGGTATTACTGGCATTGCAGGTCCGGATGGCGGCAGTGAAGAAAAGCCGGTCGGTCTTGTGTACATTGCTGTAGCGGGTCCTACGGGAACGGTCGCAGCAAAGAAAATTTTTACAGGAAAACGCAAAGCAATAAAATACAGAACAACACAAACAGCTCTTGATATGGTAAGACACTATATCGGAGACATGTAAAATTAGGAGGAATTTATAATTTTGAAAAAAGACACAACTACATTTGGGGAAATCGAACTAAGCCGTAAACTTTTAAACGCTGTCAGTGATATGGGGTTTGAAGAACCATCACCAATTCAGGCACAGACAATTCCACTCGTGCTTGAAGGCCAGGACGTTATCGGACAGGCACAGACAGGTACAGGGAAAACCGCTGCGTTTGGTATTCCAACAATTGAAAAAATCGTCGATGGTAGTCGCCATATTCAAGCACTTGTACTTACACCGACACGTGAACTCGCTATCCAGATTGCAGAAGAATTTAATAAAATTGGTAAGTATAAGCGCGTAAAGACACTGCCAATCTATGGTGGACAGGCAATTGATCGTCAGATTCGTGCACTTCGCAATGGTGTACAGATTATCGTTGGAACACCGGGCCGCCTTCTTGACCATATCCGTCGTGGTACGATCAAGCTTGCAGAAGTACAGACACTTATCCTTGATGAAGCAGATGAAATGCTTGATATGGGTTTTGTTGAAGATATCGAAACAATCATGTCGAATCTGAAATCAGAAGATCGTCAGACACTTCTTTTCTCAGCAACAATGCCAATGGCGATTGCAAAGCTCTCACAAAAGTATATGAAGAACCCAAAGCGTATTTTGATCAGCCGTGAGAATCTTACGGTACCGCTTATTGATCAGGTATATTATGAAACACGGGAAAAGTTTGAAGGACTTTGTCGTGTACTCGATATTGAAGAAACAGGCAAGCTCATCATTTTCTGTCGTACAAAAAAAGGTGTAGATGATCTTGTTGCTTCATTACAGGCTCGCGGCTATATGGCTGGCGGTCTTCATGGCGATCTTAGTCAGTCACAGCGTGACCGTGTCATGAAAAAATTCCGTGAAGGTAAGTTGGAAATACTTGTTGCTACAGATGTAGCTGCACGTGGTATCGATATTGATGACATCACGCATGTTATCAACTATGATATCCCACAGGATCATGAAGCCTATGTTCATCGTATTGGTCGTACAGGCCGTGCCGGTAAGAAGGGTGTGGCAATCACTTTTGTTGGACCACGTGAATATCGTCAGCTCAAACTTATTGAGCGTTTGGCAAAGACGAAGATTGTTCGTCGTGAAATTCCTTCGTCGGCAGATATCCTTGAACGTCAGCGAGACATTGTCAAGGAACGCCTTGTAAAAACTTTGAAGAAGAACAAGTTTACTGAATATCATACGATTGTATCGGATGTAGCAGCAGAAGGCGAATATGATATTATTGATGTAGCAGCCGCTGCTTTGAAGCTTTCCGTTGAGGGCTTTAAGGAAAAAGAGGAAGTCGAAGAAATCGCATCAGGCCGTTTTGAAAATACGGGCGGAGCACCAGGCATGGTCCGTTTGTTCCTGAATATCGGACGCAGTCAGAAGATTCGTCCGGAAGATATTGTTCGTGCATTTGCCAGTGAAGCAGATATCCCGGGAGATATTATAGGTGTTATCA
>WSSedB1CaDRAFT_10001054_pt1 | contig 10929 bp, 7 predicted proteins | sample WetSurSB1Cattail_FD_9460 | JGI IMG/M metagenome (IMG submission 9460)
CAGTACCACCGACTCCAGCGAGTATCCTGAACCGCCGTATACGGAACCGTACGTACGGTGGTGTGGGAGGACGGCGGGGGAGACCCCGCCTCCTACCCGATTGGCTTTGGAGCCGGAAACCTACGTGGGTGAGTACGTGGATACTCACGGCAAGCGCGGTGTGATGGAGTTGCTTGCCGTGGATGTACTGCATGACCTGGCAGTGGTTCGCATTAACCGTGCAGGCACCGGTTTCTTCAAGATTCCGGAACGTCTTCCCGAGCTCAAGCAGGGACAGTATCTCTACTCGCTCGGCAACCCGCTTGATCTGGGATTCGCCATCTCGGAAGGTGCTTACAACGGCATCAACCATCGTGGTTTTTATGAGCAGCTGATGTTTACGGGTCCCATCAATGCGGGCATGAGTGGCGGACCGGGTATTGCGGCCGATGGGCGTGTGGCCGGGGTGAATGTATCCAAGCGGCTTGATGGCGAATTGGTAAGTTTCCTGGTTCCCATTCGTTATGCGCGGGAATTGTTGAAAAAAGCGGCTTCGTTGCAAAGACCGCCGAAGAACTTCAACGAAACGGTCGGGCAGCAGTTGCTGGCGCATCAGGCTGTCATGGTGGATCACCTTCTGGCTGCTCCCTTGACCATCAAAACCCTGGGCAAATATCGCGTACCTGTGCGGGAATCGGACCAGATGCGTTGCTGGGGGCAGACCTCCGATAAGCCGGATAATCCCTACACGGCGGAGCAAATCAAATGCTCCATGGAATCGTCCATTTTTGTTTCGGACGGAATGCAAACCGGCCACATGTCGATCCAACATACGTTTACGCGGAGCACAAAGCTTGACGCCCTGCGCTTTTCCAGCCTCGCTTCCAAATCGTTCAAGCGTGAACGTTTCGGCAACCACAAGGATCGACGCCTGACCGGCCCATCGTGTACTGAGCAGTTTGTGACAAACGGCAAACTGCCCATGAGGGCCGCCCTGTGCGTGCGCGCCTACCGAAAATTTGCGGGATTGTATGATTTCGCCGTAGTAGCCGGCAGCACCGATGAAAACCTCATGAATCTGCAAAGCCGCCTGGATATCAAGGGTGTTTCCTATGAAAACGGGTTGCGGATCTCCAGGATTTTTCTTGAATCAATCGGCCGGGAGAAAAAACCATGACCGCGCCATTTTTTGTGGAAATACTTTCAGGCAACAAGGAAGTGCGACACCGGTATCGGGTGGCTGCGTTGCCGATACGCATCGGACGCGCTTACGACAACGATATTATCCTGGATGATCCACACACCTCGGCGCACCACGCGATTGTAGAACAAACGGCTGACAACGGATTGATGATACGGGATACGGGCAGTCGTAACGGGATACTCTACAAAAGAAGGCGCCAAACAGAGCTTTTGATCGATGGCAATACGGTTTTCAAGCTTGGCCATATCAGTCTGAGAATTCGCTCTTCCGAGTTTAATGTTGCGGATGAGGTAGCGGATACCACCTTTCATAACTGGGAGGGATGGCCTCCGGCCCTGGCCGGTTTGACCCTGCTTGTGGGGTTGTCCGGGCTGGACACATGGTTCGAAACCACCGAAAAGTTTGAAGTGATTTCCTTCTTCTTGACGATAGTCATCACGGTATGTCTTGGAATGGTTTGGTGCGGGATATGGTCGTTTGCCAACCGCCTCTTTGGAGGAAATGCGCGGTTGGGACGCCACCTGTTCATTCTGGGGTGCGGATTTACCGCAATAGAGATATGGAGCCTGGTAAGTTCCGCCATTGCCTATGCCTTTTCATCGGAAATATTCACTCGCTATGGAAGTCATGGCGTAATTGCTATTTTCGCGGTCATGGTGTTTTTTCATCTCCGGAACATCAAACCGGGCCGCCGCCGTTATTTTGCCGTGATCAGCATTATGGTGGCCGTGCTGTGCTCGGGGGTAAAACTGATGATTAATTATCATTTTAACGGCATATTGGCTGATGAACTGGTTTTGCATGAACGTTTACCACCAGCGGCACGCGTAAGCCCGGACAAGCCGGTCTCCCGGCTCATCAGCGACGCCGAAAGGCTTAAAGCAAAGGTGGACCGGGAGCGCCCCAAGCCGGTGGCTGGCGATGAGGCGGAGAGCGACGATCAGGATTGATAGATTGCTATTCAATGACGTTAATTTTTGATGTACCCAGGAGGTTTCCATGTCTGAACAGCTGACCATCGTTTGCCCCCACTGTACATTTTCCAAGGTCGTTCCGAAAAATGCCATTCCGGATGGCGTCAAGCAGGCTACCTGTCCCAAATGTAAGCAAGCGTTCCCCCTGAACGATGAAACCAGGCGGGTGCATGCGGCGTCTGAAATGTTCTCCGCCGGCATGGCCCCAACCTCTCCACCATCAACAGCAACGGGGGAGGGAAGTGCACTGCCTCCCCTTCCAGCCATTCCCTCCCAGCCACCGTCTCGGCCCGCACCCCGCACGCTTGGCTTTTCGTTTCATGGCAGTGCCAGTGACTATTTCGGCATTTGGATCGTAAACACGTTGCTCAAAATGGTTACCTTCGGCATCTATTCCGCATGGGCTAAGGTGCGAAAGCGCCGCTTCTTTTTCGGCAGTACGACTCTGCATGGCCAGCCTTTCGAATACCTGGCCGACCCGATGGCGCTCTTCAAGGGGTGGCTGATCGCTGCCGTGGCCTTTATCCTGTACAGCATCGGCACGCAGATCAGTCCGGTCTTGAGCATGGTTATCGGCTTGATTGTGTTTCTCGCGTTTCCATGGCTTGTGGTTCGTTCCCGGATATTCAATGCCGTCAACTCTTCCCACCGCAACATCCGCTTTGGTTTCCGCCCCGACTACAAGCAGGCATACCTGGTATTCGCCGGGTTGCCGATCCTCACCGTGCTGAGCCTCGGACTCCTGGCGCCGTATGGATTATACCGCCAGAAAAAGTTTATGGTCGAGAACAGCAGCTATGGCTCGGCTCCTTTCAGCTTCAGTGCTACTGCCAAGGATTTCTATATCCTTTGCCTCAAAATCGCGCTTGGCGTCATTCTTGTTTTCGCTCTGATTGGTTTTGTCTTTAGTCTGCCGGGAGGCAACCCTGTTTCCGCAGCCTCGGCGGGCGGTGGAATCAAGGCGCTGCGCGGACTGGCGCTGATTCCGGTCATGTTGCTGCCGCTGATCTATTTTATCCTGATAGTCTACGTCCAAACCGCCGTGGCCAACCTGAGCTGGAACGGAACCCGTATCGGTGGCGGCAATTTTCGCAGCACCCTCCGCACAAGGGACATGGCTCTGCTGTTCGTGACCAACGGTCTGGCAATTATGTTCAGCCTCGGCCTGATGGTCCCGTGGGCCACGGTTCGCCTGACCCGCTATCGTTTTCAGCACCTGAAACTGGAAACCGCGGAAGGCCTGGACAATGTTGTCGCGGCAGCGGGTAGCGGGACATGTGTCGGTGCGGCTGGGGAAGAGATCGGAGATATCTTCAATATGCCCATTGACATAGCCATGTGACAGGACGTGGGAAAACTATTACGGAGAGAATGAATCGATGAAATCAGCCCCGGTCGCATATTTTGACGGCAAGGTTTCGACCCGGCAGGAGGGGGTTCTTACCCTTGACGGAGAACGGGTGACCTTACGCGGTACAGGCGTGGAACTATCCTGTCCGGCGTCGTCACTCAGGATACCGCCGGGGGTGGGTTCGGTCCGTCGCACGGTCCGGCTACCGGATGGCGGCGTCTGCGAGCTGGAGGATGCTTCACTGCTGGCGGCGTTGGAAAAAGCCTGTGGCGGGGCAAACACCGGACGTTTGCTGCACCGCTGGGAGAGGAGCCTGCCGCTGGCCTTGGGGGCCGTGGTACTGACCGCCCTGGTGGTGCTCCTGTTCCTGCACTATGGTGTGCCATTCCTGGCCCGTCGTGCAGCTTTTGCTCTGCCGGCCACCACCGAAAAAAACCTTGGCCGCGAGTCGCTCGCTACCCTGGACCGTATCCTGATGAAGCCGTCTACCCTCAAAAAAGAGCGTCGCGATGAACTGACCGCCCTGTTCCGGCGCGTGGCCGGTCCGGCTGCCGATGCCGCGGGCTATCGTCTGGAATTCCGCTCCTGTCCGGCAATCGGGGCCAATGCATTTGCACTCCCTTCCGGGATCGTAATCATCACCGACGATCTGGTCAAGCTGGCCAACCAGGATAACGAGATTGCCGCCATCATGGCCCACGAACTGGGACACGTTCGCGGCCGTCACAGCCTGCGCCACGTGCTGCAAAGTTCAGCAGCCGGACTGATCGTGGCCACCCTGACCGGCGACTTGGTGTCGATCACCTCGCTTGCCGCCACCCTGCCCACGGTTTTGGTGGATGCCTCGTTTTCGCGCGACTTCGAGCGGGAGGCGGATGATGCGGCCATTGCCTGGATGCAGTCGGCGGGCGTGTCGCCGCGATGCTATGCCGAGATCCTGGGGCGCCTGCAGGCCCAGCTTGACGTTCGGCACGGCGAAACGGTTGGTAATAAGCATCCGGAGCGTAATTATCTCTCTACCCACCCGGATACCGGGGAGCGGGTTCGGCGTATTATGAGGGGGGGAGGGAAGTGAGGACTGGCGTGAATCGAGATATTTTTTATATCGTTGGGCTAGTTGTGCACGGTAACAGTTGAATATCTAACACATAATTTTAAGGAGGATTCACTGATGATTAACAAGATTGCCGCCGCAGTGGTTTTTTTGATTTTTCTCCCCGTTCTTGCCTGGGCTTCGGATGCAGCTAACACCGTCGAAGTCAAAGGCCAATCCTACAGTGTCGCAAAGCCTGATATTGCCTATTTTTTCCTGAAGATCGACGGAAAGGGAGAGAATTTTGAGGTGTCGACACAACAGGCAAAAAACAAAATCGAGGAATTGAAAAAGAGTCTTGCAGAAATAATGGGAAGTTCGATTGAAATCAATATTCTCAAAAAGGAAATCAAGCCAAAGGCCTCATTATCTGAAGATAGCATCATGGAGATGCAGCAAGAGGCCATGAAGAGTCTGGCAAAAGCAATGAAGGGAGAAGAAAACGCTCCACCGGCTAAGGAAAAAAAGAAGGAAATGATTACAACCATGATGGTTTACTTCACGAGCGCCAACTTTTCCGATGAAAGTATCCTGCGCTTGAAAAGCAAGCTTGCAGATAAAGAAATCGCATTTGACAAGAATGGACTTTTTGATTTCCCAAGTTCTATTGACATGAACAACAGCACTGTTGTTTTTGGATTGAAAGAGCCAAACCGGTTGTTGGCCGCGCTGGCGTCCGAGGCTTATGTCAATGCCCGGAGAAATGCCGAAATTATTGCCAAGGCATCAAACAAAGCCCTGGGCGGTACTGTCAGTATCGGAGGCTGTGGTTGTGACTTGGAAGGGACGGTAACTATATCGGACAAGGGCAATCTGCTGGGCAAAGATCTCGGCCCGCTTTCGGTAGATCCGAGCAGGCTTGTGGTGAAGTACGAGAAGAAGTACGAATTTGCGCTTAAGTAGAAGGTCTCATAATGTGAAAAATGTTATGGATTCAGGAGGAAATTCTCATGCAATGCCCGAAGTGTTTGAAAGAACAGTCATCCGCAACTCAATGTGATTTCTGCGGAATTGTCTTTGAAAAATACCAAAACAGGGTGGGGGAGGGTAGAATACATACCCCGCCCCCAGGAGAAAAGTCCTCGAAGGGATATAACGTCTTGATAGGGGGCGTTATTGCAGGAGTCATCTTTATTGCCGTTCTAATCTGGTTTTTTGCATCATCAAAAACCAGGGCCACGCATTTGATGCCCTGGAAGAACAGTAATGCGCCTAATTCCGAAAACAAAGCCACTACGGATTCAGGCAGCATCAGGAATAAGCTGCTTGTCAGTTTTCCGCCGAAAAATGTCATAGAGGAGGCGAGAAACGCAACGGTTTACATAGAGACCGACTGGGGAACATCCGGATCCGGTTTTTTTATCGACGGAAATTGCCATCTCGTCACAAACGCCCATGTCGTCAAGGTTGATCAGGACAATCTCGATAGGGCCACACAAGTACGTGACGAAATGAAGTCGAGAATTGCGGAGGAAAACAAGTATCTGAAACAGCAGAAGGAATCACCTGAATATTACAGAAATACCGTTTACCGGCAGAGTGTTGAAGAAAATGAAAAGCTGCATCAAGCTCACATAGACAAATATGAAAGAGTTAACGAATTGCTCAATAATGTCGGTTCGGGCTCACCTGGTCAAATAAAAGTCACTCTTGTCGACGGCACCGAACTGCCGGTCTTGTCTATACAGCTTAGTACAAAGACCGACCTGGCGCTGTTAACGGTAGGCGGTAGTGGCTCGCCGTATATCAAAACGTATGACACCAAAAAGCTTGTGCTGAGTCAGAAACTGTACACAGTGGGGAATCCCCAGGGATTGAGGTTTACCGTAACCAGCGGCATTTTTTCGGGTTGGCAGGATTTTAACGGCATAAAGGTTCTGCAGACCGATGCGGCCATCAATCCTGGCAACAGCGGCGGCCCGCTTCTCAGTGAAGACGGGAAGGTGATCGGTATAAATTCAGCTATTCTCAGCTCCTCGCAAGGCATCGGTTTCGCTCTGCCGATTGATTATGTCTTAGAGGAGTTTGCCGGATATATAAACAAATGAAATGAAGCTGTTTGATTGTAAGAACGAAACTCTAACTGGAGGAACACATGTACGATGCTTTTGCCCTGTTGTCCTGGATTGGTCACCACACCTACTATCTCTTAGGTTTTGCCGTCCTTGTCATCCTTATCTGGAACTCGGTGGTGGTTGTGGGAGGGAATGAGATCGCCCTGATCGAACGCAGATGGTTCGGCAGCAAAATGCCCCAAGGGCGGGTTGTAGCCCTGGGCAATGAGGTCGGTATTCAGGCCCGCACCCTTGGACCTGGTCTGCACTTCCTGATTCCCTTTATCTACAAGGCCACCAAAAGTGTTTTTACCGAGATTCTTGAAAATGAGATCGGCCTTATCGAGTCGGTGGATGGGTCGTCAATCCCGGCCGGGAGGATCTTTGCCGAGGTTGTGGCCGGCCATAATTCTTTTCAGGACGGCGAGGTGTTTATCAAAAACGGGGGCCAGAAAGGACCACAGATCGAGTTGCTGCCTCCCGGCAAATACCGCATCAATCCCTACCTGTTCAAGCTGACCAAGGGAAGTGTCACCCAAATAAAAGATTTCGAGATCGGCATCGTGGAGTCGGTTGACGGCGCTGCCATTCAGGAAGGCAAGATATTTGCCCAGGCGGTGGAAGGACACTCGTCCTTTCAGAACGGTGATGCTTTTATCAAGAATGGTGGTCAGAAGGGGCCGCAGATTGAAATCATTCCTCCCGGCAACTACCGCATCAATCCCTATCTGTTCAAGGTTACCAAGAGCTCGGCCACCAAGATCAGCGAAGGTGAGATTGGCCTGGTGGAGTCAGCCGATGGTTCGGCCATTCCGGCCGGTCGCATCTTTGCCACCGTGGTTCCAGGCCACAACGCCTTCCAGTCCGGCCAGGATTTTGTTAAGAGCGGCGGCCAGAAAGGGCCACAGACCGAGATCTTGCCGCCGGGGGTCTACCGTATTCATCCGAACCTTTTTAAAATCACCAAGGCTGAGGCCGTGGTGATCGCCAAGGGCCAGGTCGGCATGGTAACCGCGCAGGACGGCGCTCCCATCCCCATGGGACGGCTTCTGGCGCAGAGCGTGCCGGAACACTCGAATTACGAGAACGGTGAGGCATTCCTGAAAAACGGTGGCCAGAAAGGACCGCAGATTGATGTCCTGCTACCCGGTACCTACCGCATCAACCTGAATCTGTTCCAGGTTCAGATCGCGCCCGCTATTGTGGTCGATGCCAACAAGGTCGGCCTGGTAACCGCTCTGGACGGTATTCCGCTGCCGGAACGGGAATACGTTGCCTGTCCCATTACCGGCCACAACGATTACCAGGATGGCTCCTCCTTTCTTACCAAACAGGGAGAGCGCGGCCCGCAGCTTGACGTCCTGCGGCCGGGAACCTATTACATCAACCCGTTCATGTTCAGCGTGGAAATAGATGATGTGGCTGTCATCGAGCGCGGCCAGGTCGGAGTGGTGGTGTCGAACGTAGGCGACGACCCGACGGAAGAGATGAAAAAGCGTCTCGGCTCAACCCAAGCCGGGGCTTCCGAGGAAGAGGGCAAAGAGAAATACGTCGTGCCCAAAGGGTTCCGGGGTATTCAGGAGGAGGTTGCCGGCCCGGGTCGCTACTACCTCAACCGCCGGGCATTCATGGTTTATGTGATCGACACGACCAATATTACCATTGACTGGGACGACCAGGAAGATACCCGGTTTGACCAGTTGACGGTCATCTCCAAGGATGGTTTTCCGATCCAGGTTGCCGTCAAGGTCGTTATCCGCGTTCGCCCGGACCAGGCGCCCTACATGGTTGCCAAGGTCGGTTCGATCGACAACCTGATTCAGCATGTTATCCACCCCATGATCGATTCTTCATTCAGGAACCAGGCCTCCACTGCCTCTGCCATGAACTTCCTCCAGAGCCGCTCGGAAGAGCAGACAAAGGCCGAGACCCGCGCCCGTGTTGATCTTGAAAAATATCATGTGGAATGTGTGTCGGTTCTGATCTGCCAGATCAAGCTTCCNGAGGATCTGATGCAGACCCAGACCAAGCGCATCATTGCCGAACAGCAGCAGGAGATGTACAAGATGGAGCAGCGTTCCCAGGCCGAGCGTACCGAAATGGAGAAGATGCGCGCCACCGCCGACCAGCAGCCTACGTTGGTTGCCTCCGAAATCGCCGTGAAAGTGGCGACCCAGAAAAAGACCGAGATGATTACTCTGGCCGAGGGTAATGCAGAGGCCAAAGCGCTTGAGGGTGTCGGCGAGGGCAAGCGCCTGATAGCCATCGGCGATGGCGAGGCATCCAAAATTGCCGCCATCGGTGAAGCGACCGCCCAGGCCTACAACAAGCAACAGCAGGCCATTGGTGAAGAGGCCATCAAGCAGATCAAGATTGTGGAGTTGATTTCAGCGGCAATTGAAAACGGCAACATCAAGATTGTCCCGGATGTTCTTGTCACGGGCGGTGGCAATGCTGCCGACGGCTTGATGGGCATGCTGACGAAGTTGTTGCCCGGGGTGGATATTCCCAGTCTAATGAAAAAAACGGTTCCATCGGTGACGGAAACGATTACAAAATCGTGATGCTTTTCTCGATTACTTAACTTGAAAAACCCCGTCCTTTGGGCGGGGTTGGCGTTCGCTGGCTTTGCCCATAGGTTGCCCACCGCTATACCCGGGCATTGTATTGGTTCCGAAGTTTAGGATAAAGATACTGCCGAAAGTATCAATCTCAGAGTTCATGGGGGCAGTTAAAGGGCAAACAGCGATCCGCGTGTTCAAGAGGTTCCCAACGTCTGCTACATAGCAGGATCAGCAGATACGCGGCAGCTGCTCCCCGGACAGCATTTCCACCGCCCGCATGCCGCCGGTCAGAGTCTCCATCCGCACCCGGCCCCCGCCGGCTGCCGTTACCTCGCCGATAATAGCCGCCTCACTTCCCAGGGGGTTCCGCCTCATGCGTTTCAGTACCCGTTCCGCTGCGTCCGGTGCGACGAAGACCAGAAGCTTCTCTTCATTTGCTACATAGAGAGGATCCAGCCCAAGGACCGCGCAGACCCCTTTCACCGGCGCCTTGAGGGGCAGCGCTTCCTCGATGAGCGTCAGGGTGACTTCGGATTGCAGCGCAATCTCTTTCAACGTAGTCGCCACTCCTCCGCGGGTGGGATCGCGAAGCACGTGTATCGATTCTCCCGCCTCTTCCAGCAGTTCCGAAACCATGGTGTTCAACGGCGCGCTGTCGCTTGCGATATCCGTATCAAGATCCAGCCCTTCCCGCTTGGCCATAACCGCTATACCATGATCGCCTATGGTGCCGTTGATGAGAATCTTGTCCCCGACTTTCGCATTGACGCCGCTTATATTCAGCGAATGACGGAATTTGCCGATGCCGGACGTGTTGATAAAAATCCTGTCAGCTTTGCCCCGGGGGACCACCTTGGTATCGCCGGTCACGATGGAGACTCCCGCCTTGTCCGCGGCTTCCCGCATGGAAAGCAGGATCTGTTCGAGTTCCTTCCTGCTGAAACCTTCTTCAAGGATAAGGCCGACGCTAATGGCGAGAGGCTGCGCACCAACCATAGCCAGGTCATTGACGGTGCCGTTTATTGCCAGATCGCCAATGTTGCCGCCGGGAAAAAATACCGGATCGACCACGTAGGAATCCGTAGTGAACGCCAGTCGCTCTCCATTATGAACCAGCACGGCGGCGTCGTTCTGACCTGCCGTGGAGATGCCGGAAAGGGTGGGGATTATAAGGTCATCGAGCAGCTGATGGGAGAGCTTTCCGCCGCTGCCGTGACCGAGAAGTATCAGGTCTTTGTCCAAGGTACGCTCCTTTATTACCTGAGTCCGTGACACCTGTACGGCGTAACGAGCGAAATGCCGGAGGCAATCGCCGCCCGTGGCGCTCCATACCGCTTATGCCGCGTGATCTGCGGCACGCTGCGAATCATGCCTTGAAACGCCAAGCCTGAGGCATTCTAAGCGAGAGAAGCCGGGAAGGTGTCACGGACTCAGGTTTCAATCAATCTGCCCGTATTTGTAAGCCGCCGCGCAGCTCCCCTCCGACGAGACCATGCAGGCGCCGACCGGTGATTCGGGGGTACAGACCTTTCCGAGGCTATGATGCTCCCCGCGATGGCCGGGGCGGTGGTCTCGAAACCGACGCCGAGGAAAATCACCTTTTTCCCGGTATTTTTCGCCGCAAGGTTCAGGGCGTCGAGGGGCGAGTAAACTATCCTGACATCGGCGCCCCGTGCGCGCTCCTGCATCAGGCTGGACGTGGAACCGGGC
>WSSedB1CaDRAFT_10001055_pt1 | contig 10921 bp, 7 predicted proteins | sample WetSurSB1Cattail_FD_9460 | JGI IMG/M metagenome (IMG submission 9460)
AGCGCGGCAGAATTTCTCCAATACGTGCCAAAACCATTGAAGTCTGATGTATCGGCACTCATCGGAGCCATGATTGCAGCTGCCCACAATAATTCACTGGTCATTCTGGACAACGAGGCCACAGAAATCATCGCCCGCTATGCCGAACTGCTTTGTCCGGATATCAAGCCCTATATCCTGCATACACAGCCTGCGCTGCTGCGTCTTAATATGACCACAGGCGGTGGCTGTATCGCCTGCCTTGGCCTCCGCGTAGTTGATGCGGCACTCCATGTTCTCAACGATATGAAGACTTTCGCCGAATCCCGGGTATCCGCTGCCAAGGATGGTCCAGGTGCGGGGCGGCAGCAGGAATAGAGCTGCTTTTTATCAGTTGACTATTGGGTACGGATAAGCTACAATATGAACCATGCAGAAATAAAGAAGTACTGTACAGTGCTTCTTTATTTTTTCTGACTGCCGTTACGGACTGCCTGTTGTCCATATACGGAAAAAGGAGGGATACCATTTCTTACGGAAAAGATATTTACATCTTAGCGCTTGCTCTTGCTGCGGCAAGAGGACGAGGAAGAGGTTGTCGAATTTTCAGCGGATGCCTCTCGGTCAGGCCTGATCGAAAAAAACTGTCAAAACCATTGGGCAATCAATGGGACAAAGCAGCATACAATGGCCAGAAAACAGGAACACGAAAATTTATGAAATAAAATTTTGGAGGTTCTTGAATTATGTGTGGTATTGTTGGATATGTAGGAACAAACCAGGCTACGCCATTCCTTATTGAGGGATTGACCAAGCTTGAATACAGAGGCTATGATTCAGCCGGTATCGCTGTTTTTGACGGTGAAAAAATCATCGTGGAAAAAAGCGTCGGCAGACTTGCTTCGTTAAAAGAAAAAATCGCAGGGCATGTGCCGCAAGGCTTAATCGGTATCGGCCATACGCGATGGGCAACACATGGTCGTCCATCGGATCTCAACGCACATCCGCATACGGATTGCTCTGGTGATTTCGTTGTTGTCCATAACGGTATCATCGAAAACTATCTTTCCTTAAAAGAAAAGCTCATCAAAAAAGGACATGTATTCAAATCAGAAACAGATACAGAGGTAATCGCTCATCTTTTGGAAGAACTTTATAAGGGAGATTTTGAAGCGGCTGTACGTGAAGTGTTAAAGCGCATTGATGGCTCCTATTCTCTCGTATTCATGTCCAGGAACGATCCGGATAAACTTATCTGTACCAAGCAGGATAATCCACTTGTCATTGGGCTGGGCGACGGTGAGAATTTCATAGCCTCGGATATTCCGGCTATTATCACGCGTACACGCCGTACTTATATCCTCAATGACGGTGAAGTGGCTGTAGTAAAAAAGGATTCAGTATGGATTACGGATCGTGAGGGAATTCCTGTAACAAAAAAAATATTTGAAGTAAACTGGAACGCCGAAGCTGCTGAAAAGGGCGGCTATGAGCATTTCATGCTCAAGGAAATCCATGAGCAGCCTAAGGCTGTCCGCAATACTATGTCGCCTCGTATTGCCAAGGATGGGGCTTCCATCGTCATGAGCGAACTTAAGTGGACACGTGAGTACCTGGATTCATTTGAGAAAATTTTCATTGTGGCCTGTGGTACGGCTTATCACGCCGGGCTCGTCGGCAAATATTATATTGAAAAACTGACGCGTATCCCTGTCGAGGTTGATATTGCTTCTGAGTTCAGATACCGCAGTCCCATTATCAATGACCGTACGCTCATGATGGTTGTGAGCCAATCCGGCGAAACAAGTGATACGCTTGCCGCACTCAAAGAATCCAAACGGCTTGGTGCCAGAACGTTGGCCATTACCAATGTCGTAGGCTCTTCCATCGCTCGCGAGGCAGACCAGGTCATCTATACCTGGGCCGGTCCGGAAATTGCTGTCGCGTCCACCAAGGCCTATACAACACAGCTTATTACGATGTTCATGCTCGCCGTCTATATGGCGGGGATCAAGGAAACCCTCGCTCCTGAACGCACAAGGGAGCTGATTGCCTGCCTGCGTGAGATTCCTGCACAAATCAGTGAAGCACTGGAGGATGTCGAGCCTATCAAGACCTTCGCCAAAGAATATGGTTTCAATGAAGATGTATTCTTTATTGGACGTTCTCTGGATTATGATGTTGCTATGGAAGGTGCGCTGAAGCTTAAAGAAATTTCCTATATCCATGCGGAATCCTATGCGGCTGGAGAGCTTAAGCATGGTACCCTCGCTCTGATTGTAGAAGGTATTCCGGTCATCGCACTGGCCACACAAAAAAGTGTTTATGAAAAAACCTTGAGCAACATCAAGGAAGTCAAAGCACGGGATGCCATAGTCATTGGTATCGCTGCGCAGGACGATAACGAACTCGAAAAATATGTAGATCACGTCATAAAAGTACCGCAGACCGATGAGTTGCTCATCCCGATCCTAGCGGTCATTCCCCTGCAGCTCTTAGCTTATTATGCTGCTATTACCAGAGGCTGTGACGTCGACAAACCGCGTAATCTGGCGAAGTCCGTAACCGTCGAATAGATTTCGGCTGCATTGAAGAGGACTGCCTTGCGGTTATGAAAGCCCAATGTGCTTTCATAATCACGAGACAGTCCTTTTTGTAATAAATAGCATTCTACTTATTGCCTGGCCTTCATGCAACTTTAATATTTTTCTGATACACTGGATTATAGAGTATAGGCATCCGGCAATCAAAGAATACCTTACCATGGATTCGCGGTAATTTTCAGAGTCCGGACTTTTGGAACACGGACGGGAAGGAGAACATCATGGAACATATGCTTCGGAAGATCATTTATATCAGCTCTGCCATAGCGGTTATAGCACTGGCACTTAGTTTTACTATCCTCCATCCGGCTTTATCCCATCAAAGCAGCCATATGCATAGCAAACTGGCAAAATCCATTGATGTTTATTATGACCCTGGAATACAGCCACAGTCCATTACCAGATACACGGCTAAGCACCCGGCAGCCAGCAATACGTTTCTTATCTGGCACAATGTATCGGGAGCCGTCTATTATGAATTAGAACTGCTATCTGCTCCACCAGAGCAGGAAAATAACATTACATTGTCTTCAAAGCACCATTTATTCAGTACCAAGGAAATCTACACGAATGGCTGGCAGACAGATCTCACGCCCTATCTCAATGAACCGGCACTTTATTGGCGCGTGCGGGCAATTGATTTTTTTGACCGCCCAGTCGGCGCATTTTCCACTGCAGAACGTATCTATATGGATCCCGATATACATGTCCCGGATAAGCCTCTGCTCAACCCCTTTGACCGGAGCCCTGATTTCCAGCAACCGCTCTATCCCGTTTACGATTGGATTCCGCTGCATGACCCAACACTCCACTATGAGGTTGAGCTGCTTTCCGCCCCGCCAGAACAGGAGAACAATACCCTCCCCTCCAGCTATCGCATCTGGCACAGCGACATCACAGATTCTGCCAGCTATTATGATAATCTGCCTCGTACAACTGCCGGCGACTACTGGTGGCGTGTACGTGCCGTTGATAGCGACGGCAATACCATCGGTGTTTACTCCGACGCACAAAAAATGACTATACATCCTTTAGAGAACACGATCCTGGCCGCAGCCTTTGGCGACAGCATCACACATGGCGGGGGTGCACTCTCCTATTCACCGGCAAATGCAGAATACAGCTACGAATCTTATCTTGATTTTCCGGCATTGAACCTTGGGCGCAGCGGCGATACTGCCCGTATGTCAGAAGAACGATTTGACTCGGATGTGCTTCCTTTTCATCCGCAGAACCTGCTGATTCTTTGCGGTTCCAACGACTTACGTGATGGTTCCACCTCGGCGGAAGACATCATCCTGGAACTGCAAAAAATCAAATTGAAATGTGAGCAGAATGGCATCCGCCCGATCTTCCTTACACTCATGCCAATCAATCCAGAAAACATCTATCATGCTTTTCAAACGGAAACCGACGAAGGCTGGCATGAAAAGCTGGCTACCGTAAACCGCTTCATTCGTACCCAGCCATACTATATCGACCTCGAACCACACTTCTACAACCGTTCAGGGGAACTGGCCAGAAAATATGCTACAGACGGCCTGCATGGTGATATAAAGGGCAAGCAGCTCATGGCGCAGATTATCAATGACCATCGCTATCTTTTGCAAAATACATGAACACACAACACAAAAGCCAATTCAAAAGGATTGGCTTTTGTGCTGTACGTTTCCCGGACTACAAATATTTCTGCTTGCTTCTTTGCACTCCTCATACACTTACTGGAAATTTTAAATATTTTTAAAATATAAGAGGAGTTTCCCTTCATTTATCGAAATAAGCCTCTATAACTAAGAAGGAGGGACTATAATATGGCTTTGATTGATTGGAGTCCAAACTTTTCCGTAGGCATCGCACAGCTTGACGATGAGCACAAGCAGCTGATCAAAATGATTAATACCTTGCATGATGCTATGAAACAGGGTAAGGGACGTCAGGCCTTATTGCCTTTGCTGGACGAACTTACAGACTATGCGCTGAACCATTTTGCACATGAAGAAAGCCTCATGGTACAACACAAGTATCCCGAATATGAACAGCATAAAAAAATCCACGCTGATTTTGCCAAAAAAATTTCCGAATACAAAAAATTGCACGACCAGCAACTATTATCCGCGAATCAGTTATTGAATATCCTGCGTGATTGGCTCATCAGCCATATCTGCAATACAGATAAAATGTATGGCCCCTTTTTACAGGATATACCTACAACATAAGAATCCAATTTCCTTTGTAAAAAAGGCTTAGGCTAGTTACTGATTTTATATATAAAGAAGGTGATGTGTCTTAGAAAAACTGATTTTTCAATCATTACAGCAAAATCCACCGGCTGCACCGGTGGATTTTTTTATTTACCCATAAACTCCTGCTAATAACAATTTTGTTTAAAGAAAATGACCTGCACAACCGTTTAACCATCAAACCCTAAACTTATGTACTTCCTTTTGCAGATCCTCCGCCATCTTGGCCAGATGCTCACTAGCAGAAGCAATCTCCTCTACGGAAGCCGACTGCTCTTCGGTAGCAGCTGATATCGTCTGTGTTCTTTCTGACGTATGTTTGCTCTCTTTTTCAATATCATCGACTGCATTGACTACGTTTTGTGCACCACTGCTGATTTCCTGGATAGAGGCTGAAATTGCATGGATTTCCTGCGTCATTTTGCGTACCATAGCCAAAATAGCATGAAAGCTTTTACCAGCTGCGGATACGACCTGCGTACCGGTCTCAACCTCTGCCTTACCGTCATTCATAAAGGTAACTGCATCATCTGTTTTGGCCTGTACATCGTGAATAAGCTCCGTAATCTGCTTGGCAGCTTCCTGTGACTGTTCCGCCAGTTTTCTGACCTCTTCCGCCACCACGGCAAAACCCCGTCCGGCTTCTCCTGCCCGCGCGGCTTCAATAGCCGCATTGAGTGCCAACAAGTTGGTCTGCCCCGAGATATTGGAAATCACATCGACAATCTGCCCGATTTGCTTGGATTTTTCTTCTAGTTCTGTAATTACATCGCCCGTGGCTTTGGTCTTATCTTCTATCGTAGCCATCTGACTCACAGCTTCCTGAATCGATGTTTCACCATTATTTGCTGCCTGTGCAGTTTGCTCCGCCGAACGCGATACCGTATCCGTATTTGCCGATACCTGCTGAATCGCAGCTGTAATCTGTTGTGCTGCCTCATCCGTATGATCTGCCAGTTTCAGTTGCTTTTCCGCTCCGGTTGCTACCTGAGCAACCGAATCCGCTACCTGTGTGGATGCCTGTGCGGACTGCTCCGCATTAGCCGTAAGTTCTTCCGATGAAGCCGCCAGCTGCTGTGCTGTATTTGTCAAATGGTTCATCAACGCCCGGATATGGTTCTTCATTTTTTCCACTGCCCGGGAAACTTCACCAAATTCGCTGCGATCCTCCAAGCTGCTTTGGCTGACATTTTTTGAAAAGTCTCCGCTGGAAAGAATCGTAAAATATTCTACAAAGTCATGCAAACGCGTAGTAATCTGCCTGACAATCAACCAGCCCAATAACGACAGCAACAGAAAAATCAATACCACGATAGCGATAAAAAGCTTCATCGAAAACGCAAACTCAGTCTCACTCTGTTGGTTCATCTGTTCTGCTTCCTGGCTGACTATCTTGGAGAATGCACCCAGATCGTCGGTTGCTTTATCTGCCAAGGCTTTACCATCCTTTAGAAATAGACTGAACGCCTCTTTATCCTGATTATGTGCCGCCATCTCAACTACTTTGTTGCGTACCGTCCGATAAGCAGCCATTTCTTTTTTGATATTTTGAAAACGTGCCCTGTCTTCCTCTGTCAAAGGCAGCTTCTCAAAGTCATTCATATCTTCATCGAACAAACTGGCTCTTTTTTCAATATCATCGAGCACTGTTTTCGACAAGGCCGGATCCTCTGTAACCATCAGCGCGTACATATCGGCCTCCACCTTGCGTATCTGTGCCCTGCCATCATTGATATATTGTACCGACATCAATTTTTCCTTATACATTTTTTCCAACGTATTGTTAGAACCATTGAGGAAATAATAGCTTACACCACTAAGCAGCAGCAATGCCCCCAAAGCAGCCATAATCAGTAAAATAATCTTTTTCCCTACATTTAAATTGTTTATCCAACCCACAAAAATCTCTCCTTGTCTATATTTGATACTTGTCTTATAAATCAGCCTGATGCTTTGTCAGCAATCCCTTACTTACATAAAGCAAGCCGCTAACGGTGGCTCAGACAGGATTTTCTGCCATGAACCTGTGTCGCAGAGAACAACCATATACAATATATCCTGTTCCCATTGAAAATCCATAAACAATATTTCTTTCAACGGATACTGCTGGTTCAAAAAAGAGAATCTTACGGCCTCTTCAGCCAACCGCTTTGTGGCCTTGGCAAAAAAGCCTTGTGCCTCCTGTGAATCTCTTTGATATCTCTTCCAAAAGGTCGAAGTAACTCCACGGATCACGATAACCGCAAAGGTTTCATTCATGGTAATGACAATGACGGCCTCCGGTCCCCGCACATTCTGTTGCCGGTAATATTTCGATATGTCGGCGGCAATCGCTTCATCATAATTTCCCTGTGCTCTTCCTAAATGCTTAAATATATTTTCTCCATAAAGCGTAAGTGACATCGTATAACTCAGTTTTTTCTCAACACGCGGCTCAAACAGGTGGTAGTGTCGTACCTTAGCCGCATAATCTTTTTCCTTCTTCGGTAAAACATAGGTATGGATTGCATCAGAAAAAAATGGATAATATTTTTTTAATTTGATATATTCTTTTCCTGCTTCAACCAAAGCCACTTCCCACTTTGAAAATTTTTCTATGTAAAGGACTAATTCTATTTGTCTGCATACAGTTAAATGCTGCAAATCGAAAAGACGGGAAAACTGATACTTCTGACAAAACTCATGACGCAGCTTTAAATGATAATCCATAACATTCCCCACGGATTGCAAGTATAAATTTTTTTTTTAGCAAATTCTTTCCCCCTTTAATCTCTATTTGATTTTCATTTCCAGCTGTGTAAAACCGCTGAAGCTATTTATCGTTCCCTGATTATATAATATCGTACCCCCTGACATCCTTATACAGCCATTCTGTTGAGCAAAAATTTCCAGGCCATAACAAAAAAAGACACCTGTATCTCCCAGATACAGGTGTCCAAACAGCCCAGGTATACACCTACTTATTTGACTCCACTGAACCATTCTGTTATAAAAATCATATTTATTCCATACCTCTAGCGAACAAAAGCTGACAGCCTCCTGCTCCCAACAAACCAGCCAGGCTTGCAGCAACACGATTACTATCCTGTAGATAAAAGAGCCTAAACTTTAAATATTATCCTTGATGCTTTCTTATTCTATCATAGAAAATTTCACATTTCAAGATTACGTCTATGTTTACCAGAATACCATCGCGCCTCTGACAGCTCGTTACGCCAAACCAAACCGAACAACAAGCTATATGCCCAATTCAATATTTTGAATAAGGCGGGTCAAATTATCCAGCTTTCTTTCCGTAGCAACATTGATTGACTTGATGTCTTCAATGGATTTCGTTGAATGCGTGATATGCTCAATGCTGTCTGTCAGGCTAACATGCAGAGCGCCTACCTCCTGCGAAAAATGCTCTTCAAAATCTTTGATTTTCTCCTCAAAAGTCTTATTCTCCATAAGTATCTTGTCAATTTCTTCCACATCGGAAAGTAATGTACGAATTGCCTCATCTGAACTATGCAAACTTTCCTGGGTACTCTCTGAAAGCTTCCGCACTTCCTGAGCGACGACAGAAAAGCCACGACCTGCCTCCCCGGCACGTGCCGCCTCAATCGCAGCATTCAATGCCAAAAGATTGATTTGAGAAGAGATAGCCGTGATCATCTTCATGACCTCATTGATTTTCTGTGTGCTCTGATTGAGCAAGTCAAGCTTAGGCGTAATCGTACTGCTGTGTTGCATAAGCTGATCAAATATTTTTGCCTGCCGTCCGATACCATCGGATAATGCATGGATAGAAGATTGGATAACCTCGACATCCTTGGAGGTTTTTAAGACGAGCTGAAGCATTTCCGGCAGTTTTTTTTGAAATTCTTTAAAAATATCAATAATTTCATTTTTGAGGAACTCAATCTGTTGCTGCCGCGCAATCGTACGATTAAAGAAAAATTCCTGACAAGCCGCATAATGGATGGCAAAGGTATCTATATAAGCATCAACAAAATGATTTCCCCCACTCACATTATAAAAAAACACCGCTGTAAGTGTCTCATTGACATGCAGTCCGCTGATTTCACCAAAGCTTGAAAATCCGGCCACCGGCACACGATCAAACAGATGTACCTGCCCAATTTCTTCCGGGTAACAAAGCCTGCGCAAAATGCAGTCATTCAAGATACCGCCAATAGGCTCCGGTTTATTTTGCGCATAGCGTCCAAGCTCTGTATGCAGCGTTTCCAAAAAAGCTGTTCGCTTTAGAAGATAGAGCTTCTCTCCGGCCAGTACGTCACAAAAGAAGCTGATATGATCGGCCTTTTCGTCAATGGCCGCAACTGAACGGATATAATTCTCACCACGCACATCAATTGCCAGCGTATATTTTTGCAGAACATGCGATAGTTCCGGAACCGTCTGGCAGTTCAATCGCTTTTTCAGGCTGGCAATGAAGGACATCGACTTTCCGTTTTCGTCCGCCACAGTTTCCACATAACGCAGGGCCGTATTAGCTGAAATGACCGTAAATGCATCCCCCATACGTTCCCCTGCCTGTGTTTTGAATATTCCATAGCGATAATATTCATGCAGACGGATAAATATAATCACAGCATGATTCTCTCGAACCTCCTGATTATCATAAATATAAGTGTGCTTGAAATCGAGCTTCCCTGCCGCGCTGCCCCCCATAAAAGGACACGGCAGATTCCCTTGATTATAAAGAGCCTGGAGTACAAATGTCTCGCAATTTGATAATCCATCGACGTAAACAAGTGCCAGACAATGATTGACATTCAGACGGAAAGGAACCTTATAGCGGGCAAGCTCTTTTTCCAAAAATGCCACGCGTTCTCCTGCTGTCATGGATACCTTGCCAGCTTTGAGGTCAGCATCCGGCAGCGCCAGACTCATAATATAGGTAGCCTCTATCATGCGTTTGGAATAGACCTGCAGCAAGATCCTACGGCGCCCCTCAGCTGCCGGCTGATAAAGTGAACCCACTTCCGCTCCACAGCAGAGCTCCCCTGCCGTCGAAACCAGTATCAACCTGGCTTCAGCTGGCAGTAAAGGCTTAATCACCGCTGCAATTTCCGGCATAGCGTTGTCCGGTGACACGAAGCCCAGAACAAAAGCCGGGCCCTCAGCCACGACAAAAAACGGCCGCAGCTTCTCTGGTGTAAGCTCATCTGTACGGAAATATCCTGTTTTGATATCTTGCGTTTCTTCTTGCGGTAAAACGGACTCAGACACCGTTGCTTTTTGCGGAGCTTCTGACGAAGACGCCGTGAAATATTTTTTAAACACAGCAAACACCTTCCTTGTCTCAATAGCATTACCCGACAAAATATAAGAAGAACGATACATGATACTTAATACTTCGCTGACAGTCACAAATCTCCTGCTGCTTTCCGAGTATCTTTACAAAGCCGTATCCAGCATACCCGGCAGCATTCCAGAAAATGCAGCAGCGCCCCCTGCATTCCATAGGGAGGCGCTGCTGCATTTTCCATAGCTCATAGTTTATTTTTAGTGCCATAAATATCCGCTGAAGGCTCCACTGTAACGATTCCCGGATACTTCAGAGCAACCGCCTCCAGCGAATCCGGTACATGCTTCAGTGTCATATCAAAGAAAGCAAGCAAGCTGTCTCGGGTAAGCTGGATATATTTCCGTGCTGTAGTTTTGGCAGTGTCCTGCCCTGAATAAGATGCCTGCAGCAGCATGAAATCCGAAAAACCCATATGTACAGCCTCCCCGACTTTCACGATAAAATCATCCGCTCCATGCGTTTTGCAAAAATCCTGCATCGTAGGATCTTTTTCGCAGCTAACGGCATTCGCCAGTAAAAGCATAGGCTTAGACCGCGGCTGCCGATAGGCACTGCCATAAAAACTGCCGTCTATATCCGCTCCTGCACAAATCATTTCATCATCATCAGCAGCTTCGACGGCAGCGGCCCCTCCATAGGAATGTCCAAAGCAGGCAATCTTCTGTACATCGAGCCTTCCGGTCAGTGGCAGCCGCACATCATCATTCAGGGCACGGAGTTGTCGGGCCGTGAAGCGCAAATCAGCCACTGTATCCTGAAAATGTACATTCAAATATGTCTCC
>WSSedB1CaDRAFT_10001056_pt1 | contig 10917 bp, 8 predicted proteins | sample WetSurSB1Cattail_FD_9460 | JGI IMG/M metagenome (IMG submission 9460)
TCTTAAAACAGCCCTGTCCGATTCCATTTTTCGCAAATTATATGCCGATAGCAACATAAAGAAGGCTATGGATAAAAAACTTGTGCGTCTGGAACGAAAATGGAGCAGGGCAGATAGCACAACCAGGGCTAACGTTGATACCCTGAATGTGATGAAAGTAAAAATTGCAGACAACGCAGTTAACCTCTCCAATATGCTGAATATGATGGATTCCAGACTGGATAAGGCAGATAAGCAACTCTTTGGTCCAGAAGTCAGTTTTCTCTGGCAAAAAGCTCAAAAAGTTATGCCTGTCACAGGCTCACCCAAAGCGACGGTAACAAAGATAATCAGCGAAAAAAATGCTATCTCTTATTATTTCAATCAAACGTCACAGCATAGAGTTTTTGTCCTTGTAATCGGAATATTGCTTTTTATAATATTATATACCAGACGAAAGCTGTTAAGGACTTTAAAGGATCCCGACGGTTCCTGCAGCTTCTTAAATCTTCAGTATCTGAGTAATTATCCTGTTTTATCAGTACTTATATTGCTGATAAGCCTGATGCCTTTTTTTGACGCCTATGCACCTACCTCTTATATTTCAATTGAATACATATTATTGCTTACGTTTTCATCAATCATTTTTTTCAAAAGAGAAAACCTTCAATTCAGTTCCAGATGGCTGATATTAGTTATATTGTTCATTGCGGATACTCTTAGCTATTTGTTTTTAGAACCTTCATTTGCGACCAGACTGTGGCTTCTCATAGTTCATGCAGGCATTATTGTATTCTCCTTCATCTTTTACCGAAACCTAAACAAAGAGGTACCTTATTATAAATGGATAAAAAGTGCAGCTATAACTAGTATGATATTAGCGGGACTGGGCATCCTCAGCAATCTGTTTGGAAGATTCTCACTTTCAGGTATATTTGGTATCTCAGCAATTTTTGCTGTTACACAGGCAGTTGTACTTCCTGTTTTTATTGGAACAATAATAGAAATTATTCTTCTGCAACTGCAAAGCAGCAGGTTAAAAAAAGGGTTTGATACTCCTTTTGACAAATCGGTAATAACCAGAAAAATAAAAATTCCATTACTTATTGTTGCACTATTTTTGTGGTCTATAATGCTTGCTTCTAACCTTAATATATACCACAGATTAACAAACAGCCTTATTAATTTATTCACTTCTCCGGTTTCTATTGGTAACATCTCCTTTAAACTTATAAGTCTGTTTTATTTTTTCGTAATCATCTGGTTCGCACATATCCTGCAACAACTTATAAGCTTCCTGTTTGGAGAAACAGGTGTTGAAAACGAAGACATATCTCCTGTAACAAAAAAACAACATTCGCGTTTACTTATAACACGGCTTCTGGTACTTATAAGTGGATACCTGCTTGCAATTGGAGCGTCAGGATTACCTATAGATAAAATTACAATACTTCTTGGCGCATTGGGAATAGGTATTGGTATGGGCCTGCAAAATATAGTCAACAACTTTGTATCAGGAATAATACTGATATTTGATGGTTCACTTAAGGTTGGAGATGAAATAGAGATAAGCGGACTTACCGGCAAAGTGAAAGAGATAGGTTTACGGGCCAGTACAATAGGAACAGCTGATGGCGCGGACGTAATTATTCCCAATGGGAATATCCTATCACAAAATATCATAAACTGGACTTTCACTAACGATCTCAAACGGGTTATGATAGGGTTTACATTATCGGGAAAAGAATTGGATGCCAATGTAATTAATGAAGTTATTAACGATACTATCAAAAATATAGAAGGTGTTCTCTCTCAAAAAAAGCCAGTGATCTTATTTACGAAAGTTACATCTGAAAGTTGTTCGCTTAATGTTAAGTACTGGAGTACTATAAATAAAGCAGATATTACGAAAAGTGAGGCTCTGCTACAGCTGAGTAACGCATTTACAGACAAAAAAATAAAATTTGAATAGTAAGTGTTTTACACTATTCATTGAAGGATCTGGCGTAGATCGATTATCTGTTATAAGCAACGAAATCCCACTCAGAGTAAAACTGCTTTAAAAAGCTTTCCAGGATTTCATGTCTTTCTTCTGCAATTTTACGACCTGTTGAAGTATTTATCGTATCCTTTAATTTCAAAAGTTTACTATAGAAATGGCCGATTGTTGATTTGTCATTACTTTCTGATTCTATACCAGGAATATAAATAGGATTATTTCTGAATCCCCCATAATTAAATGCCCTGGCAATTCCAATCGCTCCTATTGCATCAAGCCTGTCAGCATCCTGAATAATCCAGAGTAAAGGATCATCAGAATTACTGGCAACATAATTACTGCTGTAAGAAACCTTCTTAATGACATCCAGAACCTGGTTTTTTATCTCTCCCATTCCATTCTTTTCCATAAAGTCGCTGATCATAATATAACCCTGCTCATTGCTTTTTCCGGCAAATTTTGAATCCGCAGCATCGTGAAGCAGAGCAGTAACATCCACAACAAAGGGATCTGTTAGTGCTTCCGCTGAATTTATAAATAAAGCAAGCTTCCTTACACGTACAATATGCCACCAGTCATGACCACTGTCATAATTTTTCATTCTTTGTCTTGCAAATTTTTCAGTTATTTCTATTCTCTGATCAGTCATCATTTATTCTATTTTAATTGTATACTGAAAATATATAAAATACTTTTGCATAGCCATATAAATCCTGATTTTATAACAATATATCTGGTTACTTGTTAGTCATAATTGAAACGGAAGAACAATAAATACTCTCAAAATGAAAACCCCGCTCTATTTCTTTTTCATTCTATATCTGTGCTTTCCAGTTTCGGGTAATGCCCAGATTGACTCTACAGCTTTAAAATTGCAGGATTTTCAGATTTTGCTTAAAAAATTAGAGCAAAATCGTTATGCCGATTCTCTTATGAAGTCTGAACTTCAGTACAAATATAACCTTCTTAAATCAAACGATTACCTTGAAAAAAATCGGATACAGGCACAATTTAATGCAATCGCATTGAAAGATTCTCTCCGTAAAGCAGATATGATCGCAAGAGCTAATTATTTAAGAATGAGTGCAGTTGGATATCCTGTTACTCTGTTTTCCGATACTCTGTTTTATATTTACACAAAGATAGGTGCTTCTACTCCAAAAGACAGGGCCATTAATGTAACTAAAAGAATAAGGAATATTTATAACAATGATTTTTTCAGGGCTGATTCATTGATCTCCTCTGCTTCTGAGAATACCGTAGATATAGTATACGGCGACCTGATAATTATAAGCATATCTGAACTTGACGGTCTTATCAATAACAGTACAAAGGAGTTACTGGCCAAAAACTATTTGACAATAATCAGGAATGCGGTAATAGGAGAGAAGGAAAAAAACAGCATACTCAAACTATCATTAAGAATAGGATTAATGATTTTAGTTGTTGCAGGCATTAGTCTTCTGATATGGCTCATTAAGAAAGGCCACCAAAGGACAGAGATTTATATTACTAAAAAAAGGGAGAAATGGCTGAAAAATTTATCATATAAAGATTATACATTCCTTACAACTGATCAGGAACTAAAACTTGTTTACTTTATCCTGAAGCTAATGAAGTGGTTTTTTGTTTTGATTCTGCTTTATCTGGTGCTTCCTCTGGTTTTTAGCATTTTCCCTTTCACCAGGGGATGGGCTACTTTGCTTTTTGGCTTGGTATGGTCCCCCTTAAAAAGCGTCTTTATATCTATTTGGAATTTTCTGCCAAATCTCTTTAGCATATTGGTAATCTATTTCGTAATGAAATATGTTATCCGCTTTGTTAAGTATGTCTTTTCTGAAATTGAATCAGAGAACCTTAAATTATCCGGGTTTCATCCAGACTGGGCAAAACCTACTTTTGGCATAGTAAGATTTTTGCTTTATGCATTCATGTTTATTTTAATTTTTCCTTATCTGCCTGGTTCAAATTCCCAGATATTTAAAGGGGTATCCGTATTTTTAGGAATTCTTTTTTCATTAGGATCCAGCTCTGCGATTGCCAATATGGTTGCAGGATTGGTTATAACATATATGCGCCCGTTCAAAATAGGCGACAGAATTAAAATTGGTGAGATAACAGGTGATGTCTTAGAAAAAAATATGCTTGTTACAAGGGTTAAGACTATAAAGAATGAAGAAATTACAATACCAAATTCATCGGTACTCTCTGGTAATACAATTAATTATTCTTCAATATCGAAGAATGAAGGACTCATTATACACACTACTGTAACAATTGGTTATGATATTCCATGGAAAAATATGCATCAGGCTCTTATTGATGCTGCATTGAGAACTGAAATGATATTGAAGGATCCGGAACCATTTGTCTTACAAACAAGCCTCGATGATTTTTATGTCTCGTATCAGATAAATGCCTATACTAAAGAGGCTTCCAGACAAGCAATTATATATTCTGAATTACATAAGAACATTCAGGATGTTTGTAATGAAAGAGGACTGGAAATTCTCTCCCCACATTACAGAGCAGAACGGGATGGAAATATGCCTGCTATACCTGCAGACTATCTGCCAAAAGACTATGAAGCACCAGGTTTTAATATAACAATTCATTCAAAGGACAAGATTTAATAATGAAGGCAGCTATAATTACAATAGGAGATGAGCTTCTGATAGGACAGACCATCGACACAAATTCTGCATGGATCGGCGCAGAGATGAGCAAAGCAGGGTTTGATGTCTACCGGATTACATCCGTACATGACAGACGGGAAGATATCATTTATGCTCTAGGTGAAGCAGCCGGTAAAACTGATGTGGTTCTTATTACAGGGGGTCTTGGCCCTACAAGTGATGATATTACTAAACAGACTCTCTGTGAATTCTTCAATACTCGTCTGGTATTAAATCGTGAGGTACTTAAGATGGTTGAGGAAATGATGAGCCGGCGTAATTTCCCTATGAATGATAAAAACCGCCGTCAGGCTGAAGTTCCTGAATCATGTACCGTATTAAAAAACGCTGCAGGAACCGCTCCGGGCATGTGGTTTGAGAAGGATGGCACAATCTATATTTCGATGCCGGGAGTCCCATATGAAATGAAATATCTTATGAGAGAAATTGTGCTTCCTGAATTAAATAAACGCTTTATATCACAGGTTATAATTCATAGAAATATAATGACTTATGGCACTGGAGAATCTATTCTTGCAGATATTCTGACAGATTTTGAATCTGGTCTGCCTGAGAATATAAAACTTGCATATCTGCCGGCTTCAGGTGTCATAAAACTAAGACTTACAGGAACCGGATCAGACAGTAGTTTAATATCAAAGCTAATTAATGAACAGGTAAGTATACTTTATAAAATCATTCCTGAGTATATATACGGTGAAAATGAAGAGTCGCTCGAAACTGTTATCGGAAAACTTTTAAGATCAAAAAACAAAACTGTTTCTACAGCTGAGAGTTGTACTGGAGGCGAAATAGCTCATTTGCTGACCAGCATACCAGGCAGTTCAGCCTATTACAAAGGTTCTGTTGTTGCTTATTCGGATTCAATAAAATCAGAACTGCTTGGTGTACAGGAAGAAACACTAATAAAATATGGTGCTGTAAGCGAACAGACAATAAAAGAAATGGCATCAGCAGTCAGAAAACTCCTCAAAACGGATTATGCAGTTGCAACGTCGGGGATTGCGGGACCTGATGGGGGGTCCGAATCAAAACCTGTTGGAACTGTTTGGATTGCAGTAGCTTCCGGGAGTGATATAGTTTGTGAAAAACGTGTGTTCGGGAATGACAGGACAAACAATATTACAAGATTCTCACTAGCAGCCCTGAACCTGCTTAGAAAGCAGATTATCAGGTTACAGACTCCATTTATATAAGCAATATGAAAAAAGTAGATTAAATATTTGTTTAATAAGATAAAAATCACGTATTTTGCGCTTCGTTTAAAAAGGACAAACGTTAGTTAAGAAGTAAAACAAACATCAATGTCAAGAATTTGTCAGGTTACAGGGAAAAAGGCGATGGTCGGAAACAACGTTTCGCACTCTAAGAGAAGGACTAAGAGAAAATTCTATCCTAATCTTTTTGTTAAAAAATATTACCTTCCGGAAGAAGAAAGGTGGATTTCACTTAAAATTTCAGCCTCAGGTATACGTCTTATAAGTAAGAAAGGACTCACATCAGTGCTGAAAGAAGCTAAAGAAAAAGGTTACATTTTGAATTATTAATACAGGATAGAAAATGGCAAAGAAGGCTAAAGGTAACAGACAACAGGTCATACTGGAATGTACCGAACATAAAGAGAGTGGATTACCCGGGACATCAAGATATATTACAACAAAGAACAGGAAAAACACTCCTGACCGTCTTGAAAGAAGGAAATACAATCCTATCATGAAAAAACATACACTTCACAGAGAAATCAAGTAAATAAGGAAAAATCATGGCAAAGAAAGTTGTTGCAACACTTAAGACAGGAGCCGGTAAGGCATTTACAAAGTGTATAAAAATGACCAAGTCCGACAAATCCGGCGCTTATCAGTTTAAAGAAGAGATCATTCATAATGATCACATTAAAGATTTCTTCACAAAGAAGTAACCGCATCTATTATTCAAATGATATTCATGGCTTTCTTCTTTTTGGAAGGAAGCTTTTTTTATACATATTTTTCAAATTAATAACTATCTGATGGCTTTGCTGGGATTTCTTGGAAAGGATAAAAAAGAGAGCCTGAATAAAGGGCTGGAGAAAACTAAGGAAAGCGTTTTTCATAAGTTGTCGCGGGCTGTCGCAGGAAAATCCACAGTTGATGATGAGGTTCTTGATAATCTTGAAGAAGTTCTTGTATCTTCTGATGTCGGTGTCGCAACAACTCTGAGTATTATTAATCGTATACAGACCAGAGTGGCAAAAGATAAATATCTGAATACCGCTGAACTAAATACAATCCTTAAAGAGGAGATTGTTCTTTTACTCGAAAAAAACGAAGATGATTCAGTATCTGACTTTTCATCTTCGCTGAAAAGTGTTCCTTATGTTATTCTGGTTGTAGGTGTCAATGGAGCCGGTAAAACAACAACTATAGCCAAACTTGCTTATCAGTTCAAAGCAGCCGGCAAAAAGGTACTGATCGGAGCAGCTGACACATTCAGAGCCGCAGCAATTGATCAGCTCCAGATCTGGGCCGAAAGGGTAGGAGTTCCTCTTATTAAACAGCAAATGGGATCTGACCCGGCATCCGTTGCCTATGACACACTCAGATCTGCTGTGTCATCCGATATTGATGTTGTTATTATCGATACCGCAGGACGCCTGCATAACAAGATTAACCTTATGACAGAGTTATCGAAGATCAAAAGGGTTATGGAAAAAGTAATACCCGAAGCCCCTCATGAAGTTCTTCTTGTGCTGGATGGCTCAACAGGACAAAATGCATTTGAACAGGCACGACAGTTTACTGCATCGACTAATGTAAGCGCCCTGGCCATAACTAAACTCGATGGAACAGCAAAGGGAGGAGTTGTAATTGGAATATCTGACCAGTTTAAAATACCCGTAAAATATATAGGCGTAGGTGAGAAACTTGAAGACCTTCTCGTCTTTAACAGGTACGACTTTGTGGATTCTTTGTTCAGTGATAAATAACCAGTGTAGTGACGTTGCATGCAACGTCCCTACACCACAATATCCGCATGAAATCCAAAAAAATAAATATTGTAACACTTGGTTGTTCCAAAAATGTGGTCGACTCGGAAAAGCTTCTGAAACAGCTAAATGCAGGAGGGTATGAAGTAATTCATGATGCTGATGATAGTTCTTCAGAAACGGTTATTATCAATACATGCGGTTTTATAAACGATGCAAAAGAGGAGAGCATCGACACAATTCTCAGATACGTTAAGGCTCAAAAGTCCGGGAAAATTGACAATTTATATGTAATGGGATGCCTTTCCGAGAGGTACGCCGATGCGCTCAGACATGAAATACCTGAAGTAAAAAAGTACTTTGGGGTAAATAACATGAGCGACATTCTGTCTGAACTTGGAGTGAATTTACGTGATGATCTCCTCACTAACAGAACGCTTACCGGTCCTGGTCATTATGCATATCTTAAAATATCCGAAGGATGCAACAGAACATGTGCTTTCTGCGCAATTCCGTTAATCCGTGGAAAATACATCTCACGATCCATCGAAGATCTGGTAAAAGAAGCATCCCTGTTAGCGCGAGATGGTATTAAAGAGTTGATTCTTATTGCGCAGGATCTGAGTTATTATGGGCTTGATCTTTACCATGCACAAGCACTCCCTGAGCTTGTGACTGAATTGCTTAAAATTGAATCATTAGAATGGATCAGGCTCCATTATCTTTATCCTGCCAACTTCCCGTGGGAGCTGATTCCAATAATAAATAATAATCCAAGGATATGCCGTTATATTGATATACCTATCCAGCATATATCCGACAATATGCTGGGTTTAATGAAGAGATCGCATAACCGGAAAGATACATTGTCTGTTCTTAACACACTGCGGAAAGAGATACCCGATGCAGTAATAAGAACGACTCTCATTGCCGGACATCCCGGCGAAACTGAAGAGGATTTTCTTGAGCTGAAAGAATTTATCAGCGATTTCAGATTTGACAGATTAGGTGTATTTGCCTATTCTCACGAAGAGGATACCTATTCTTTTCAGGAGTATAAGGATGAAATAAGCACAGAAATTAAAGAATCAAGGGTTGCGGAGCTCATGGAAATTCAGCAGAGTATATCAGCTGGACTTAATGAGAATTATATAAATAAGATATTCAAAGTCATTATAGACAGGAAAGAGAGTGAATTTTTCGTTGGCAGAACTGAATTCGATAGTCCGGAAGTTGATCAGGAAGTTTTAATTGCGGAAGAATTCAACCTTAAACCAGGCAATTTTTATAATATCCTGATTACACGGTCAACTGAATTTGATTTATATGGTGAGCCAGTAATAAAAGAAGGCTGTCAAAATTGACAGCCTTCTTTTTTAAGTTGGAGTATCCGTTATCTCAGGAAGCTCTATCTTTTTCTTCTGAATTTTTATCTTAATTTCCGATTTGGCGCTGTTAAATCCAACATTTATACAATCGCCCTCTTTTAGATTCGCCTTAATCAGAACTTCGGCCATTGGATCCTCGAGATACTTCTGTATTGCACGTTTTAGTGGTCTGGCACCATAATTGGCATCAAACCCTTTTTCAGCAATAAAATCGCGTGCTGCCGGAGCAATTTTGAGCTGGTAGCCAAGTGATTTGACTCTGTCATAGAGACCTCGCAGTTCAAGATCAATAATTTTATTAATCTGTTCTTTTCCCAATGAATTGAACATTATAACATCATCAATTCTGTTCAGGAACTCAGGAGCAAATGTCTTTTGCAGAGCTTTCTGAAGGATACTCTTGGTCTGTTCATCACGGGAAGCCATTCTGGTAGATGTATCGAATCCCACACCATGTCCGAATTCATTTATTTGCCTTGTTCCGATATTTGATGTCAGAATTACTATAGTATTCCTGAAGTCAACACGTCGTCCAAGACTATCGGTTAATTGTCCTTCATCCAGAACCTGAAGCATTATATGGAAAACATCAGGATGGGCTTTCTCGATCTCATCCATAAGCACCACAGAATATGGTTTCCTCCTCACTTTTTCGGTAAGCTGACCACCTTCCTCATAACCTACATATCCCGGAGGAGCTCCAACCAGACGTGAAACAGAAAACTTCTCCATATACTCGCTCATATCGATCCTTACCAGGTTATCTGTTGTATCGAAAAGGAATTTTGCGAGAACTTTTGCCAGTTGAGTCTTACCAACACCGGTAGGACCAAGGAATATAAATGTTCCGATAGGTTTGTTTGGATCTTTCAGTCCGGCTCTGTTTCGCTGGATTGATTTTACAACCTTTTGTATGGCTTCATCCTGGCCTATAACACTCCCTTTCAGTTCCTCGGCCATATTTAGCAATCGNGTTCCTTCGGTCTGGGCAATCCTTTGTACAGGAACGCCTGTCATCATAGCTACAACCTCAGCAACCTTATCAGCATCGACTGTTTCGCGGTTCACAGCCAATTCTTTTTCCCACTTTTTCTTTTCCTGTTCGATAAGATCAAGCAGATCTTTTTCACGATCGCGGAAACTGGCAGCTTTCTCGAAGTTTTGATTCTTCACTGCCATCATTTTTTCTTTCTTTGTATCATCCAGTTGTTTCTCAAGGGAAAGAATCTTTTCAGGAACAACAATATTGGAAATATGAACCCTTGAACCCGATTCATCGAGTGCATCAATTGCCTTATCAGGAAGATGCCGGTCGGAAATATACCGGTTTGTTAATTTCACGCACGCATCAATAGCTTCATCGGTATAAATAACGTTATGATGCTCTTCATAACGTTCTTTAATATTATGGAGAATATGAATTGTTTCTTCAATTGAAGTCGGTTCAACAATTACCTTCTGGAATCGTCTTTCAAGAGCTCCGTCTTTCTCGATATGCTGACGGTATTCGTCGAGTGTTGTTGCGCCAATACATTGAATTTCACCTCTTGCAAGGGCGGGTTTAAGCATATTGGCCGCATCGAGAGAACCTGTAGCACCTCCGGCACCTACAATAGTGTGAATCTCATCAATAAAAAGGATGATATTATCATTTTTTGAAAGCTCGTTAAGTATTGCTTTCATTCTTTCCTCGAATTGTCCCCGATATTTTGTTCCTGCAACTATTGATGCAAGATCGAGAGCAACCACTCTCTTATTAAATAACACACGCGATACATTCTTCTTGGTTATCCGTAAAGCAAGACCTTCTGCAATAGCAGATTTCCCAACGCCTGGTTCGCCTATAAGTACCGGATTGTTCTTTTTCCTTCTCGATAAGATCTGGGCCAG
>WSSedB1CaDRAFT_10001057_pt1 | contig 10890 bp, 10 predicted proteins | sample WetSurSB1Cattail_FD_9460 | JGI IMG/M metagenome (IMG submission 9460)
CAAAGNAAAAAACGTTTTTAGTGGGAGAAGCAAAATCAAAAGCAGAGACTACCATCTTAAACCCAAAGGATTATTGTCTTGACCAAAGGGTCCACTAAAGATATCTGCACAGTTTGTTCTATTACTTCGGATATATTGGTTGGAAAAATCACCTTATTATCTCTAAAAATGAAGCCGTTGCTAATACAGTCTTTTAGATGGTCTATTTCAGTGACTTGTTTCAAGAGCCTTATTCGATTACTCATGAAAACTCCTTCAATGTATTGTTTACCAACGTGACTACGGTTGAGTTACGAAGTCAGCTCTGACCGCGTGTTGGATCTCGCATTACGTTTTCAACAAATTTGTAACTAACGGATGAATTAATAATCATGTCTTGGAGAACAGCAATGATGACAGAGAAACCACGATCAAGTTGGAGAGATAGCTCTTCTTGTAGTTGCTGGGGCAATCCTTCAGCATAATAACCAATAATTGGACGCACTACAGGAAAAGCACCGTGCACTATTTTGCTTCTTGTTTCGTATAGCTTTGTTAGCCATTTTTTATCGGTTGGTGGTTCCCCAAGTACTAGCTTAATCCTGTTTTTCAGCCTCCTTGAGATACCATCATGCTCTTCTACGAATAGTGTTTCGAGCGTCTGCGAAACCATAATTATGTCTTTTGGCTCAACAACATTTAGTGCGGCAATTTCAATTAGTGCAAATCCAGCCACTTGGGCAGGAGATTTTGCTACGACTGCATCAAGAAGACTAACGCGCTCAAGCCATTGCCATACTTTTTCAAAATTAAGTGTTTGTAAAAGGGGCCATCCCCAACGAGCAGCCGCACGCCAAGCGGACTCGATCGGGTGGCCGTTCAACGACGGAGCCCAAGCTTCAAGTTTTGGATTAGCTGGAAGCGTGCACCGGTAAAGGTGACAACCTCCGGCCATGCACAGATTCAGTGCTAGAAACAGGTTTTGGAGAAAATAACATATGTCTTCAACTGGTGGTCTACTGCCAGGGAAATCTTTCTTCCTGTAGATAATGTTAAGGTAACACCAGAATCCGTTGGTTTCTTTTTTTTCGTACCTTTTCCGGAATGCAGCATTATCTGTCATGCATGTTGCGCCGACATTCAAGACAGACACCAAATCACAAATTTCAATACAAAATGGTGATGTCCCGTTCTTGTACTCTATGGCTAGATAGTCACAAGCTTCATGCCACAACGAAGTGACTGTTTTTATATCGGTTTCCCCATCCCCAGGGAACGGGCTGCCTATTCCTATCCTGAATTTCATCATTATCTCTTTTGATCCAACGGGGCCGCGCTTGACCTGGCGGGCGGTTTCATCGCCCGGTCATGGTCTTAGCGCTTGTTATAACTCAGGTGTAAATACTGTCCTCGCCCTTCATAGTCCCACATTTTGGCAAGAACTCGCTCACCACATTCTCCGCAAATAGACCGATACACCGGACCTCTGCGAAAAATCAGTCTATAAAGTTTGTCTGGAAGCCAAGGTTTTTCTATTCGTTCTGATTTTGGCTCGCCGAAAAAGCAACATTTAGGACACAAAGACATTCGGAAAAAATTATTCGGCAATTTAACTTCGATAAGCTTCAAAAACTGCGCTGCAACATTCCTTATGTAGTCAGGTACATTTTCTTCCGTGAGACCAGAATTAAAAATTGCTCCTTCATTGTGTTTTACTCTCCATACATCGTCGCTTAGCTCGTCCCAGATACTGTAAATGGGCGCGTAATCACTAGGGAAGAACAACGACTCAAGAAGGGATAGACCATTTTCTGGTTCAACTCCTCCAGCAAGAATTTGCTCACACAGATACTTTGCATAGTACTTGATGCACTCTTCATTAGATGGAATATGGAGACCAAGCTCCTTCAGGCACCTTTGGAAGTATTTCTCAACCTCCTCTGAGTCGGGATATTGATTCAAACCTAAGCCAACAAGGATTGCAGCATTTTGTGAATCAACACCATCACACAATAATGACTCCGCCCAATCTGCGTAGTCCTTCACATGGGCAATTCCTAGCGCTCGTTTTCCTGTTAGATCTTCAAATTTCATATTTGTGATAACTCGTTATTCACCAGATTCGGCCAACATGCTGCCAAGTCCGTATATAATGCAATATGCCTAAATCAAAGTTCGCGTAACATGTTAATATACATGCAAAATAAATGTTGACTAGTATTCCGGGTGGAATGTTGGCGAGTTCTTGCCAACATCCCATGCTTTGCTTGCAGCCGGATTTCAAAGGTGCGCCATATGATGAAAACACTTCGGGGGCTAATAAGGGGCTGGCTGTTTTTTGACTCCCTGGCGTCTCAGCAAATTGTTTTGCCCGATCCCATTTATCCTCTCTGTCGCTAAAACCAACCCGCCCAGCGGGCAAGCAAACATCCCAATTTACCTGTTGAACGCAATCCGCTCAATATTCCGATAACAAATTTGGACTTAAAAAGCGCCCAAAATATACAGCCGATTAATGATTAATGTCAAAGAGGATCGCCATATTTCTTATCACGTATGATCTTCAAATGAGTGAATCGCTTTGCCTCCCCTTGCTGGCAACTGTGACTGAGCCGTTCGCCATCGCCCTTACCATCGCCCTTGCCCACGAGGAGGTGGTAAAGTACCGGGACATCCTTATCGACAGCGAGTTGTTCGGTCACGAAAAAGGGGCCTTCACCAGAGCGACTACGGCAAAGCGTGGGCGCTTCGAGCGGGCCACAGGAGGTACCATCTTTCTCGACGAGATTGGCGAACTGCCGCCCCAGGCCCAAGTGCGGCTCCTGCGGGTGCTTCAGAACCGGGAGATCGAGCGGCCGATCCCCGTGGATATACGGGTAATCGCGGCCACCAACCGCAACCTGGAGAGCATGATTTCGGAAAACAGGTTCCGGGAAGACCTTTGGTTCCGTCTGAACGTTTTCCCGATCATCGTCCCCCCTCTTCGCCAGCGGAAAGAAGATCTCCCTGTCCTCACGCGCCATTTTGTGGAGATGAAAAGCCGGGACCTGGAGAACCTGGTGGAGCGAGAACTGATCCGTCATCGGGGAGGACAGCTGAGATTCTATTCTCTGCTGCCTGGTGAGAGGGGCGGTGAAATCGAACCTGCCGTGGAGGAGGAAATTGGCGGCCCGTTAAACCTCGACGAGGCGATGTCTCTGCATATCGACAGGGCTCTCGAGATGACCAAAGGAAAAATTCATGGTCCTGGTGGCGCGGCGGAGTTGCTTGGCATAAATCCGAACACCCTGCGGGGACGAATGAGCAAGCTTGGCATAATGTACAGGCGAAAGAAGGGGAAATAGAAAGGTGACGACGATTTACTCGATTCCTGCCGGAGTAAACGTAATGTCGTCGAGCATGATAGGATAGGGTCTGTAAGTGCCGCAGAGCTTGGCGACCGGATTAAGCTGGTGAAGGAACAACCTTGACAGCTCTCATGGTGTGGTGCTACAGGCATGTTTCAACAACAAAATACACGTGTACGCGCCGGGAGGAGTCAGGCAGTCATGAAACCAATGAAACTTGTACTACGAATCGTATTGGGGCTCGTTCTGGCGGCGGCCGGTATCGCCAAACTCATGAACCTGGAGGGGTTTGTGGCGGTACTCCACTCCTACCATATTATGCCCCGGGGGCATGTGCCGGCAGCCATAGCCATCAGTGCTTCCGAGCTGTCCGTGGGGCTTTGGCTTTTGTGGGGCCGCCACCTTCGTTTCGCAGCTCTATCGTCCCTGGCCCTTCACTCTGCCTATGCCTGTTTCACCAGCTACATTCTCCTGCGCGGCATTCCCATCATCAACTGCGGCTGTTTTGGCGCCTATTTCGCGCGTCCTCTGTCATGGATGACTGTTGCACAGAATCTTCTTCTGGCAGGCCTTTCATTTGCTCTGGCCCGACTGGCTGTTCCCAGATGAAAGCAAAGCCTGGCATGGCGTTCTGTAAATCTTTTCCTTACCCACCACTTATCATCAACCATTAGATTCCTGCTGCGTCTGCAGGATTCTTGGTAAATTGTATTCTATCCAATCGGCCAGCGCCTCAACTTTCTGGCCGACCTCCACGCCCATCGGCGTCAAAGTGTATTCCACATGCGGCGGCACAACCGGCAATGACACACGGTTGATGAAGCCATCTTTTTCCAGGCATTGCAGTGTCTGGGCAAGCATCTTCTCGCTGACACCGCCGACCTTGCGACGTAAATCGCTGAAACGGTGCGTCCCTTGCGTCAGCGCCACCAGTACGAGCACCCCCCAGCGGCTGGTGACGTGCTTGAGTATCTCTCGTGACGGACATTCAACTGAAAACACGGCCCCGCGCCTCATGTGCTCGGATAATGTTGTTACTTTGGTGTTAGTCATGGCACTTACCTTTTTGTGCGTACTTACTTTTGGTAATTGTAATTGATATGGTTGATTTACTCAACATCTCAATCCGGCTTGAAAGGAGTTTTACCATGATCGTCGTTACAGGAGCTACAGGGCAATTGGGCCGTTTGGTCATAGCATCGCTGATGAAAAAAGTACCAGCCAAGGAAATCGTCGCAGCCGTGCGCAACGTGGATAAGGCGAGGGACCTTGCTGAATCAGGCGTACAGGTTCGTTACGCGGATTACAACAAACCTGCTTCGTGGGATGAGGCGCTTCAAGGCGCCGACAAGGTGCTTCTGATTTCTTCCAGCGAGATCGGTCAGCGTGCTAATCAGCATCGTACTGTTATCGACGCGGCTAAACGTTCCGGCGTGAAGCTGCTGGCCTACACCAGCGTACTGCATGCGGATACATCGCTGCTGGGTCTTGCCGCAGAGCATAGAGAAACCGAAGCGTTGCTGCATTCCTCCGGAGTTCCTTTTGTGCTGTTGCGCAATGGCTGGTATACCGAGAACTACACCACAGGGGTACTTGCGGCAGTGGCACACGGTAGCGTGTATGGCTGCGCCGGCGTTGGCCGCATCTCATCTGCTGCGCGTGCCGACTACGCAGAGGCTGCAGCTACGGTTTTGACGTCGGACAACCAGGCCGGCTGCGTTTATGAACTGGCAGGCGATTCTGCATATACCCTGAAAGAGCTGGCCGCGGAAATATCACGCCAGTCCGGCAAAGACATTGGCTATGTAAACCTGCTGCAAACCGAGTACAAAGATCTCTTGCTAAAGGTCGGCCTGCCGGAAGTATTCGCCGAATTACTTGCCGATTCAGATGCCGGAGCTTCCAAGGGCACCCTCTTTGATGACAGTTACCAGCTCAGCACACTCATAGGCAGGGCCACAACGCCATTTACAATAACCGTTGCTGCTGCGATGTAAACCCTTGAAAAAAGGGGATAAAAAAGGCAGGCTACTCTTCGGAAAGGTAGCCTGCCACTTTTTTTCACTTATTAGTTGCAATGCATTACGTATGACGTCCCCCGAATTCTCCCAGAATCCCACCTGACGCTTTATCTGGGTAGTCCGGGAATCAAGTTTAATTTTTCCCGGAACTCCGATATGATGCCGTTATAAAAAATTTATAACAGTGCCGGACGCGCACTTGCAGGGAAAATCACGATGCAAATTGAATGGTTTGATGTTTTGGATGAAAATGGAAATGTTGTTGGCAAGGCGACTCGAGCCCAATGTCACAACGGCTCAAAATTTTTGCACCCGGTGGTTCATGTGCACGTCTTCAACTCCGAAGGCAAACTCCTGCTGCAAAAAAGAAAGCTTACCAAGGACATCCAGCCCGGCAAATGGGATACCTCCGTCGGCGGTCATATTCAATCCGGCGAAGCGTTGGAGGATGCCATAAAACGGGAGGTACTGGAAGAAATCGGGATAAGCATTGATCTGGAGCGTTTGCGGCCGCTTGGCCGGTACGTGTTCGAATCCGAGATTGAACGAGAGCTCGTTTATTCGTACGCCTATACGTATGATGGCCCGTTCCGTATTCAGGAAGAGGAAATTGACGAGGTTCGCTTTCTGAGCATGGCAGAGATTGACGTCATGATTAGCGCCGGCGAAACAACGCCGAACTTCAATCAGGAGTCGGTTCTGTTACGTAAAGCAATCAAATCAGTACAATTTGCTATTGAACGATGGGTGGTATAGCAACCCCACAGCTTCCTGTGCCACGAAAGTCCACTTCCGCTAATGCCTTGCCCCAGGCTGCACCAGAATACAGACTTGCCGTCTTTCGTCCTGTTTTTTCATTCATCCGTTATCTCCAAATCCCAGGCGCTGTCATCCCAGAACCCTCCCGACACGATACATTCAATCTCATACTGCTCACTGTCGATCCCCGAGCGTCCTTTACAGATATCTGCTCCGAGATGTTGAGCCAAACGCAGGTCGTATTCCCTGAAAAGTTGTTTAACTTCCTTGTTGGCGCTGGTTGGATATACCCCGAAGCAGACGAGACGATCGTCTTCGGCGATTGCAAGAAGCTGGCGCGCGACAACACGTCCTGTGGCGCTTCGCGCGTACACGACCTGCTTATTGATGTCGAGAGTTATTGCGGCGGCGGAGTAACTTAGTTGCCCTCCGACCCCCAGGCATGTGCCGAAATAGGAGCCCAGCCTCAAGACCTCAAGCGGGTCTTGCTCGATGGAGAGATTCAACACCCCATATTCCGTTGTTCCGGATCGAAATGTCACACCATGTGTCCATTTGATTGGATCGATCTTCGGATGCTTTTTCAGCCACTCGAGATTTAACGGATGTTGCGAAGCATAAGCTTTATGCCCGCCAAGAAAGGCTTTCAATAACCTCCGCAGTGATCTCCTGTTTTCTTCGGCAGCCTTTTGGATCATGAGCGCATGCCGCACCTTGCCCGTACGCTGTACTGAGGGGAGTCCTGAATTCAATCCGTCATATGCCATCTGATTGAGCACATCAAGCTGCAAAGCTAGCCAGTTATCCCGGATCCTGGCAAGATCGCGCTCGATCTGACTCGGCTTAAGCCCCTTCCTGCCGTTTACATACTCCCGCAATCTTTTGGGGACCGGGTCCGCAACCCCGTCCTTCAGGTGATCGCCAACCAGAGTGACCAGTGCTTCTGCGGTAATGTCGGTGATGTTACAAGTGACAAGTGGATGCGAGGCGAATGCTTTAACAACTTCCCGCCTGGCTGGAACACCCAGTACGCCGAGTGTATGGGCAGACTTCAGAAGTTGTTTAGGGCGCAGAACGAAGGCGGTCGCAGTGAGATGCGGTTGAAGGTCACACAACGTCCACAGAGCGCGTCCGATCAGATGTGCGTCATTTTTGCGGGCGCTTTCCGACTCAAGCGTGATAAACGAAGCATCTTCGCACAGTTCGATAAACGACCAATCCTCGGCAGGCAATGATGTGAAAGCGGTGAGGGGGTAATTGGCGTATGTGTTTTGCCTGAATGGTGGTGCACACAAACGTTCGAGCAGTTTGCAAAACGGCTTCACCGCGGAGTCAAGCTCTTCCGGCTTCTCCAGCACCCAGAGCAAATTGCCGAGTCCATCGAGAGCCTTATCCCGATATTTCAAATCAATCATTAGAAGAGCTTCAAGCATATGGCCTGCCCATTTTCGGATGCACAGCCATTTTTTCTTCAGTTCATTCTCCCCCAGCTCCTCATAAACCACATCTCCAAGGATGTTCACAAATTCTAAAGCGCTCTTCGGATCAAGCTCCCTCCAGTGTAATTGTTGCAAGAGCTCCTTGTATCCGTCCAGTTCCGAGCATCGTTTCCATATGGCCAATGGGGTTCCGCGCCACCAATCTTCGGTATCGATCACGAATTCGGCAAACGGTTTGATTGTTTCGAAAGTACCAACGACTGAAGCAACCTCTTCAAACGAATAATCAGCGTAATACCGGTTTGCCAGAAGGAATCCGTCATTAGCGTAATCCAGCCCGCACATTGCCCGGACACATTTCAGCGCATAAAACATGCGGTGCCGATATACTTCGTCACCGGAAAGGCTATCGGTGCGCACCAGCCCCATTGCGATGTTTTCGTCAGGCTCCGTTTCGAATGCTCCGGACTCAATCAGAATCTCCGTAAACGGGACCCTTCTTTCCGGTGGCATCCGCGAAATCAGTTGACACCAGGCGATTGCTCTGTTTTCTGTCGTAACGCCGAGGAGGAAACTCACGCAGCTCCTCAGGGGTGCCTTCTGTTCGAGTTCCAGTGCCCAATAAACACGGATAAAACCAAGCGAAACAGACTGAAAGTCATTCGCCGTAAGGGTTGTCGCATTTTGTTATGTATCATGCCGATTTATCTGTATTTATCCGTGTTCATCCGTGGTTAAACCGTTTTTAGGTTCAAATGCCATAATGCAGATAACGTTCGTGTATTTCGTGCTTTTCGTGGACAACCGCTTTATTCCTGAATCATTATTGCTGTTTTCCGAACATTCACACGATCAGGCAATAATTCAGCAGGAACGGTCTACCTCCCTTTGTTTTTCCTGGCGTACTGTATAATCATCAACAAGATGTCATGATCAGTTGAAAGGAGAAAACGATGCAAAAACGCACATTGGGAAAAAGCGGTCTGGAAGTTTCAGCTCTCGGCCTTGGATGCATGGGAATGAGTTTTTCGTACGGTCCGCCCAAAGACAAGCAGGAGATGATTTCGCTGCTCCGGACAGCCGTGGAACGCGGCGTCACCTTTTTCGATACTGCAGAGGTCTATGGCCCGTTCACGAACGAGGAACTCGTCGGTGAGGCGCTCTCCCCCCTGCGTCACCGGGTGGTGATCGCCACCAAGTTCGGTTTCGATACCAGTGTCGATCCCCGGGCGATGAAGGGAAACGGGCCAGTGCTGAACAGCCGGCCGGAGCACATCAAACAGGTGGCAGAGGCCTCGCTCAAACGCCTCAAGACCGATGTCATTGATCTGTTTTATCAGCACCGTGTCGATCCGGACGTACCTATCGAAGATGTCGCCGGCGCAGTAAAGGAACTGATCCAGGAGGGGAAGGTCAAACACTTCGGGCTTTCCGAGGCCGGAGTTCAGACGATCCGCCGTGCCCACGCAGTCCAGCCGGTGACCGCGCTCCAGAGCGAATACTCGTTGTGGTGGCGCCGCCCCGAAGAGGGAGTGCTTGCGACGCTAGAGGAACTCGGGATTGGCCTGGTCCCCTACAGCCCGCTGGGCAAGGGTTTTCTCACAGGAAAGATGGACGAGAAAACAACCTTCGACAGCACCGACTTCCGCAGCACCCTGCCTCGCTTCACGCCGGAGGCCCTCAAGGCAAACCAGGCTCTGGTCGATCTCATCGGCGTTATCGCGGAACGGAAGAAGGCCACACCTGCCCAGATCGCGCTGGCCTGGCTGATGGCCCAGAAACCGTGGATCGTTCCGATCCCGGGCACCACGAAACTGCATCGCCTGGACGAGAACATTGGTGCAGTCTCGGTCGAACTCACGTCCGACGATCTCCGCGAGATCGACAGCGCAGCCTCAAAGATCACGGTACAAGGGGCTCGCTATCCGGAAAAACTGGAGCAGATGACCGGTCGCTGAGTCAGCGTTATACCAAATAGAAGTCAAGATCTTGGACAACAACATCGAATGAAAAAGTTGTTGTGATCACGGGCGCGAGCAGCGGACTGAACAAGGCGACCGCCCGCCTTCTCTCCAGCCAGGGAGCGAGCATTGTGCCGGGTGCATGGTGCGTCGATCGCCTCACATTATTGGCTGCTGAGTTATTCGCGCGGGCGGTAGCCTTTGCCATGAGCCAGCCGGATGATATGGACGTGAACGAAATTCCTTGATTTCCTTTCCAGAAGAAATAATCCCCGCTTTCCAAATTGGAAACCAATAGTTTCTCATCCGAAGTTTCCGGAAGAAAATCAGATTAAATATATTTCTTTTGTCACTTTATTTTATATTTGATAAAATTGCTCAATAAAGCCTTAGAGCAGTGTGATTTTAAAGGGCAAAACTTCATGGAGTCCGACCACCGAGTTTTACTGAAAACGAAGGAGCCTCCCTTTTTGAAAGGGTGTCATATCTGGCCAGGCAGGGAAAAAATATGACAGGAGGAATGAAGCATGGACAAAATTTATCGCGTAAACATGACTGACAAGACCGTCAAGCTGGAAGATGTGCCGACAGCGTGGGCTTCCCATGGGGGGCGCGGCCTCACTTCAACCATTGTCGCGGAAGAAGTTCCACCGACCTGTCACCCCCTTGGTCCGAACAACAAGCTGGTTTTTGCCCCCGGCCTCCTTACCGGCACTCCGGCCGCCCAGTCCGGTCGCCTCTCGGCAGGCGCCAAGAGTCCGCTGACAGGTGGCATTAAAGAGTCCAACGCCGGTGGCACCGCAGCTCAGCAGTTTGCCCGCATGGGGATCAAGGCCCTCATCATCGAAGGCCAGCCGAAAGAGGACACGTGGTACAACCTCCACATCAACATGGAGGGAATTACCATCAACGAAGAGACCGAACTCCTCATGAAGGACAACTTTGAAGTGGTCGAAGCTCTTGAGGCGAAGCATGGTAAAAAAGTCGGCGTTCTTTCCATCGGTCCGGCAGGTGAGTTTCTGATGGCTTCCGCCAATATCTCGGTCAAAGACCCGGACTCCAGGATCCGCAGTCACGGCCGCGGTGGTCTGGGCGCGGTCATGGGCTCCAAGAAGATCAAGTACATCAGCGTCGACGCGACCGGCGCCACTCCCGTGAAGCTCGCCGATCTGGAGAAATTCAAGGTTGCCGCCAAGGTTTTTGCAAGGGCGATGCTTGATCACCCGGTCTCCGGCCAGGCTCTTCCGACCTATGGCACCAACGTCCTGGTGAACATCCTCAATGAGGCCGGCGGCCTGCCGACCCGTAACTTCACCTCCGGCCAGTGCGCCCACCACGACAAGATCTCCGGTGAGACGATGCACGACACGATCGCTGCCCGTGG
>WSSedB1CaDRAFT_10001058_pt1 | contig 10881 bp, 8 predicted proteins | sample WetSurSB1Cattail_FD_9460 | JGI IMG/M metagenome (IMG submission 9460)
CTTCGGTTCTTTCAAGCCGTTAAAAAAGAAGTGTAATAGCTGGAGTTTGTAGAACCCCCCTGTGTTTCGACTGGATCCTTTATATAACCCACGGACCCTATCATTTCTACTGAAGGGTGTAGAAGATTGCATACAAAATAAAATTAAGTTATATTTTGTTTAATCAAAATAATGTTGATTTTTTATATCTCTAATAGTATATAAAGATAACTATAAAAATTAGTAAAATTTATATTTTTTTTGCTTTTATTTTTTTAATTTAACCTTCCAGTTGAAATAAAGGGGTCCCTCTCATAATCCAAAAAAGCTTTTTGCATTCTATTTCTTTTATTATTTCGACCATTAATTTTTCCTTCGATTAATATTTAGACGGAAAATTTTATTAAAAAATGTAGGATCTTGATATTTTCTATTTACGCTTCTTAATGATTATTTAAAGTTTAGTAGTGATCATTCATCTCTATTTCATCTCTATTTAGATTTTATAAGGCTTTTAGCTAATTATTTAGTTTAAATTAACATTTTCTTAGTTTCGTTCCATAAGTCTTTTAAATAAAACTGGATTAACCTTATCTATATGAATAATAAAGGGCTTTCTGAGAAAGAGATATTCTCATACTTAGAAAATGCAAAATCAGAAGATACAGACTACTATCGAGTTCTTAGTTCAATGTGCACTCATCCTCATGAAATTGCAATTAAGGCTCACAGACTCTTTATTGAAGCTAACCTGGGTGACTTTGGATTATTTTCGGGCGCTCATAGTCTTGAGATTGAAGCAATAAGAATGTTGGGAGATCTTCTTCATGCGGTTTCTGTCGAGTTTCCTTCCGAAGAATCCTGTGAAAACTCTGTCTCCGGTTACCTTACAACAGGAGGTACAGAATCCAATATTCAAGCCGTAAGATGCATGAAAAATCTTGCATTTTGTGAAAAGAAAAATTATTGGGAAACTCCAAATATAATTATTCCCGAATCTGCTCACTTTTCGTTTGATAAAGTTGCTGACATGATGGGAATTGAAGTTCGAAGAGCCTATTTGGACTCACAATTTAAAGTAGATATTTCTTGTGTAGAAAACCTCATAGACAAGAACACTATAGGACTTGTAGCTATAGCTGGGAATACCGAATTTGGCCAGATAGATCCTGTTGAAGATCTTTCACAATTAGCTCTCGAACATGAAATTTTCCTTCATGTTGACGCAGCGTTCGGAGGTTTCGTTATTCCTTTCCTGGAAAAATCATATCCTTTTGATTTTGAGATCCCTGGAGTTACTTCCATTGCAATTGATCCACATAAAATGGGTCTTTCAACAATTCCTTCAGGTGCTCTTCTGTTTAGATCTCCCTCTTTTCTGGATTCTCTTAAAGTAAGTACTCCATATCTCACAACAAAAGCCCAATTTACTCTTACCGGCACTCGAAGTGGAGCAGCAGCTGCAGCTACATGTGCTATCATGAAATATCTAGGTCGTGAAGGTTATAAAAAGAATGTACAGTATTGTATGGGACTTACATCCAGATTGGTGGAAGAAGCTCGAAAACTGGGTTTTGAAACCCTTCTCGAACCTGTAATGAACGTTGTTGCTCTTAAAACTCCGAATCCCGATTTTGTTCGAGAACAACTCTTAAGAAAATTTGGCTGGAATGTCTCTATTACCCGTAACCCAAGATCTCTCCGATTAGTTCTTATGCCTCACAACACAGCTCAAGATATTGAAGAATTCCTTCAGGATTTAAAAAAGGTTACAGACGAACTCTAAAGTGGAACTCTATAATATTACTAAAAATAACTCTATAATATTACTAAAAAGAAGTGTCTTTAACTTTAAGATGAACTTTTAATGTGTTACTTTAACTATAGTAATTTACAAATTGTATATTTCAGGAGAGATTTAATCCTAAAAAGAGCTATATTATCACAGATCTCTTATATTCTCTATCTGTTAACTAAATAATTCTTGCACTTTCTCGATTATTAATTTATTGTTTATGATCTATGAAATATTCACTTAACTCTTTATTTCCAAATTTTATGTTGAATATCCAAAGAATCATCATGTTTTTAATAATTATTCAATTAAATATGGATAAGAAGGAAGAGAAATAAATGGAATGAGAAATAAATAACATTTGAATGATGTGGTAATTATAAATAAGGAATCAAAAGTTGCCTTAAATCTTAATTATTTATATAAATACTAAAATATCTTACTATTAAGCTTCAGGTTAAGGTTAATAACCTGGCAATTCATAACTTAATAGAAATATAATAAATTGCAATACTTTTAAGCTAAATATAACAGTTACCATATTTCCTTATAGGAAAAAAGAATGGGGGCATTCAATGAAATCATCATTGGGAATAGGAAGAGTAATGGGCATACCTATCAAATTGCATATAACTTTTCTTTTAGTTCTACCTATGTTTGCTTATGTGTTTGCAATAAATCCACAGCCATTTGGTTTTGCTGGAGTTGAACCTCCTTTAACCAGGTATGCATTTTCAGCTTTAGCTGCTATATTACTTTTTGTGTCAATTCTATTACATGAACTTGCACACTCATATCTTGCAAAGAGTTACGGGGTCAAGATTGAGGGTATTACTCTCTTTCTTTTTGGAGGAGTGTCGGCCATGGAAGAAATGCCCAGGAAACCTGGACAGGAAGCAAAGATGGCTTTTGCCGGACCCTTAACGAGCCTCATAATAGGCACTGTTTGTCTTCTAATTTACAAATATCTTATCTCCTTTAATCCTACATTTCTTCAAAATCCAGCGTATCTTATCCTCTGGATTCTAGGATCCATGAATTTAGTGCTTGGAATTTTTAACTTACTTCCTGCTTTTCCAATGGATGGCGGCAGAGTTCTTCGTTCTTTTTATGCCATGAGAATGTCTTATGTAAAAGCTACTCAGAGTGCAGCTTCCGTAGGTAAGTTTTTTGCAATTCTCCTGGCGATTTTTGGAATCATTGTTGGAAATCTCTGGTTCCCTTTAATTGCTCTCTTCATTTACGTAGGTGCATCGGAAGAGGAAAAATCGACTCAGGCTGAGGTTGCTCTCGAGAACATTTTGGTTAAAGACATTATGACAAAAGACGTGGTCCCCGTAAGTCCTTCTATGAGCGTAGATGATCTGGTACAATTTATTTTTCATAAAAAGCACATGGGCTATCCTGTAATGGATGGAGATCACCTTAAAGGAGTTGTAACCCTAACCGATATAGAGCGCGTTCCTTATCAAGATCGTTATGCAGCTCGGGTTTCGGATATTATGACAAAAGATATCATATCCGTACCTTCTACTGCACGAGCCAGTGATGCTCTTAAACTTATTTCATCTAAAAACATTGGTAGAGTTATGGTTGTAGATAATGGATCGCTTGTTGGAATCCTTTCCAGAACAGATCTTGTAAGGATTTTGAGACTCAGGTCTGAATAAATTCAGATGAGATAATAAGGATATGATGTCAGATGTTGTCAAATCGGTATCAACACATAAAGATTGATCTAGTACCTGAAAGATTGTTTGCAAAGTGAATATGCAGTTAAAATAAAATTAGTATGTTAAAAGTAAAACGAAACAAGACAGAAGTCAGGACGAGAGCTTTAAGGGCAGTAAAATATAAATTCTGGTAGATAATTATTAGCAGATAATTATTACAAGTCGATATTGCTTGCAGTTAAACTCTTCTATGTTTTGGTTATTTTATATGAAGCACTTATTCATTTATGTAAAGGACGTAATTATTTATTTAAAGAAATTAATCATAGAGGCACAGGCACAATATTTAAAATATAATTTATTATCTACAGTTCTAATATTCGTCGCAACAGAGAGATTGATAATGGACAAACCTGAAATTACTAATTCTCAAAACAAAAATCCTAACTATAATTTTTATAGCTCATCTCAGGAGTCGTTATATTCTATGGATAAACTCATGACCGAGTCTGCAGAAAATTCTATTTCTGTAGAAAAGTCAAAACTTTCTAATTCTTCTGATAATATGTTAAGGGGGAATGAAATCTCTACTCCTTCATCAGTAGAAAAACCCGGGGAAAATGAAACAAAACTAGGTACAAGCTCTGATCTTGTTGCGGTATCACTTCCCGATTCAGCTTCAGAGATCTCAATTCCTTTTTTTGCTCAATCTTCAGATGGAGGCGAGTCGGAGTCTCATCCTTCAAAAATTGTGCTCATAGGAACAGCTCATGTTTCGGAAAAGAGTGTCTCAGAGGTTAAAGCTGCTATCGGGAGTTTGAAACCTGACATAGTTGCTGTTGAGCTATGTAGGGCACGTTATGATTCTATAACTGGAAAGGTTCAGGAAAGCCAGATTCCAATAAAAGACATTCTTTCAGATGGGAGGATGTATTATTTTCTTATTCAATGGCTTCTTGCCTATATGCAAAGGAAGATTGGGGAAGACATGGGCGTAAAACCGGGCGCTGAAATGCTTTCTGCAATCAAGGAGGCTGAGGCTATAGGGGCGAACGTAGCCTTAATTGACAGGGATATCCAGGTAACTCTTCAGCGTTTCTGGGGAAAAATGAAATTCACAGAAAAAGTAAGGATGATTGGCTCTCTTATAGGCAGTGTTATAGGAATTGGGAAAGGAGCTGACATCGACATCGATAAAATCACAGAACAGGATGTTGTAACTGCCCTCGTAAGTGAGCTAAGAGATTTTGCTCCAACGGCAGCTGAAGTTCTGATCGATGAGCGAGATGCATATCTTGCAGGAAGCATACTTAGGGTCGCTACAGGTGGAAATAAAACTATAGTTGTAGTTATAGGAGCCGGACACAAACCTGGAATAATAAAATATTTGAAAAATCCAGGGAGTATTCCTCCTCTGGATACACTCATGGAAATTCCAAAGAAGCGATTTAGCTTTGGAAAAATATTTGGCTTTATTTTTGTCGCTTTTATAATTGCATTTTTTTTGTTAATGCTTCTTTCCGGAGTTCCGCTGAAAACCCTTTTTATAGCTTTTGCTTGCTGGTTTATCATAACCGGAGTTCTCAGTGCAGCCGGTACTTTGCTAGCAGGCGGTCATCCTTATTCCGCTCTGACTGCCTTTTTAGTTGCCTGGTTAACCACTCTACACCCATTGATCGCTGCTGGTTGGTTTGCTGGTTTGGTGGAGGCAAAACAGCAAAATCCTACTATGGATGATGTAAAAGCCCTATTAGGAGTTGAAACCTTAAAAGAGATGTTCAAAAATAAATTTATGCGCGTACTTCTTGTTGCCAGCTTCGCGAATCTCGGAAGCATGGCAGGGGTTCTACTTGCTGTTTATGTCGTGAGTCGGATTATAAACATTGATCCGAGAGTTATTTTTATGGCTGGCTTCAAAACTCTTGGGATTGGAATTTAAAAGTCAATTAAGCTTAGGAAAGTCAGTTAAGCTTAGCAGAGAATAATAAAAATAAAAAAATCTTAAAAAATGTAAATTGTAAAAATAAGAAAGCTAGAAAAATTTCTAGCTCAGAAGAGATCATGCAGTTTGATTTGATATTTTCCAAGCTTTCCGCCATAATTCCCTGCTGAAATTTTTTTGATTCCAGGAACTGTTACAGCGGCTTCAATTCCTGCTTTCATCGCAGCCTTAATTCTTTCTTCATCAAGCCCATTAATGACAATTTCATATAGGGCGTTGACATCGGCTGGAATTTCAGTGTTTTCAACCTTATCTTTTATTGAGGGGCAAAATCGTTCGTTAGCAGTGGCCTTCAGAAATTTGTATTTGTTTGCTCCTGACTTGGATCCACTTGATACAACTCCTCCAGGGAAAGGAGTAATTGTGCCTTCAAGTTCTGAAATTGCATCAACAGCAACTTCGGCTGCTGTCAGGGCACTCATCTGGGAGTCACCATAAATAAAGAAGTTGCCACCTGCAATTCCAGATACAGCTCCGATGTTTTCTTCATTCAGGTAATCTCCTCCCATAATAGGAATTTTATGTATTTTGCGACCTGCAATTTCGGTTGCGGATTCCATCCCATCTCCGAAAAATTTTAATTTAGCACCAGTGTTAAATTGTTTTTCAGCCTCAGGAAGCCCGTTGAAAACGGCAGTTGTGGGAGCTGTAAGTACACATTGTCCAATCCGTTCAAGTAACTGTTTTTCCAGATCTTCGTATTTAAAGTTACAAATTTGAACATAAACCCCCGGTCTGCCGTCGGGAGTTTCACTAGGACTTGCAAGTTTTTCAATTCCTGCTTCTGCAGGACACATAATAACCGATGTCGCAAAGCCTGTAGCTTCGGTAGCTGCAACCAAAGCCCAACGTTTGGTAGCTGCAGTTATTAGTACACGTGCAATCTTGATAGAAAACGCTTCTGCATATGCATCTTCAATTTCTACTCCATTTATTTCTATAAAAATCCCTCTTTGTTATTATCAGTTACAAATAATTATAGGAAGCAATAGTGGTTACTTTCCGTCTTTTCGACGTTAAAATCCTATTAGTTTCCAAATTATCTAATACTGTAAAAATTTTCTTGACTTCACTTACTTGCAAAAAACATGCTACTAAAGAACATGTTACTAATCAAGTGATATTTAATTTAGACATGCATTTAAAGAGTTATTACATTTATTTCTTCCTAATTATTAATGAGATTATTTAATGTCAATGAGAACATTTACATTAAATATATAATTTTCCGAGCAAAGGTAACGATAAAAAGGTTAAATAATGAATAAAAAGGTTAAATAATGAATAAAAAATGTTTAAATTTACAACATTTTTATAAAATTAGCCAATTCATAATTTTGACATCGTTCTTAATTATTGCGGCTTATCAAACTGTAAAATCTAATAGTTAGTCGAAAACAAATTCCCTAGCTTAAAACAAATTCCCTAGCTTTATAGATCAAAGTTATTGATTTAGCAACAATTAATTTGGTATTATTAATTTGGCTCAGCAATCTTTTTTATTACATCCAGCATCCCATTAACTTCAAAAGGCTTCACTATAAAACCCATTGCTCCGATTTTCATGGATTCCGTTATCAAAGCTTGCTGACCAAGAGAAGAACATAAAACCACTTTTGCCTCAGGGTCTATAGCAAGAAGTTGTTGTAAAGCTTCTTTTCCATCCATGTTTGGCATAATTAAATCCATTAGCACAAGATCAGGTTTTACTTCTAAATATATTTGAATGGCCTCTTCACCATCATTAACTTCAGCAACCACTTCATGTCCGTGCATTAAAAGAATGTCCTTTATTACCATTCGCATTAATTCAGCATCGTCTACGATCATAACTCTAGCCATATATTTCACTTCTCTCGTCCAAAAAGAGCATAATTCTTGATTGGGTTTTATCTTTGAATGGTTTAAAAGACAATTTTATCTTTGTTTAAAAAATCTATACGAGGCCCTCTATATTAAACTTTTCAAATTGTCTTTAATAAATAGGAAATCTTAAAATTATGATTTTTGAGCGTTCTAAGTTTATAAAAAGTATAGTTAGAAAATTTACAAAAGCTTTTAGACTATACTTACTTCTTAATATTTTTTACCAATTTCGATCTATTTTAGGATTTTTCTTTTTGTAGGTCTTTATATTTATCCTAGTAATTTTTAATAGCTCATTAGTTAACTACCAAATCGATAACCCCTTAATTTCCACTGCAAACCCATTCATAAGAGTTATTGCTTGGTTAACCCTATGAGTTTAGCCATGACAATCCCGCACAAAAAATTCTCATCAAACAAACAGCTAATAATTCTTTTAAATCCTTTTTATTTGCTAATCCACTTTTTACTAAAAATAGAGACTATTTTCGAAGAAAGTTACTGAAATTTTATCACAGCAACTCTCAAAGCAAATTATCAGATTATAATATGAAGCTAAATTTTTCATTCGTCATCTTGTTGTAACTTCGCAGCCATCATGAGTTATTATTATCGTATGTTCTGCCTGGGCTACTAGCCCTCCTGAACTTTCAACCAGCACGGGATAAGAGTGGAGAATTCCTGCTTTTTCCAATTGTATTAACGAAAAATCAAGTTTGTCGGACACAAGCCAGCGTTTAGCAAAGGGTAATTCCCTGTATTCTTCTACCTGCTTCAGCACATTTCGGACAGCAGGCAGGCGGACTGGCTTTTTTCTTATAAGACTATATATCTCTGCCCAGCTTCCGTCATGAATGAGCCCGACTCCATCAGTAGCGAAAGGTTCGATTGCGAACACATCCCCTTCTTTAAGAACTATTCCTCCTTCTACACGCTTATTGGGGATTGGAGGTTCATCATGAGCCTCATACTGAGAAAGCCCATGGCCTGTGAGATTAATCACAGGATTTAACCCATAGCCGCGAATACTGTCCTCTATTGCAGCTCCGATCTTCCCTGTAGTAATTCCTGGTCTTGCAAGATCAATAGCTGCAGCGAGAGCTTCTTCAGCTGCTTTTAAAATATCGGAATTTCCTGAGAGATCAACAGTCACAGCTGCATCTGCAATGTATCCGTCCACATGGACACCAAGATCAAGCTTCACCATATCTTTCCCGAAAACTTCAATGTCTCCTGATTTTGGTGTTGCATGAGCAGCTTCCTCGTTTCTAGAGATATTGCAGGGAAAGGCTGGCCTGCCTCCAAGCTCGAGAGTTCTTTTTTCTACAAATTCCGCAACCTTTAAGAGGCTGTTTCCAACTGTTATCATCTCTACAGTCTCATCCCTAACCATTTTCAGTATCCTGCCTGCTTCCCTGTATTTTTCAAGGATTATCTGCTTGCCGTTCAAATTATCAGTCATGTTAATCCCTTCTTGCATTGGTTAATAATAAAGGCAATAATAATTGCCTAATCCTCATAACTCGAATTTCTTCTCTAAAGATGTTAAATTCTCACAGCCATTCTCAGTAACCAGAACTAAATCTTCCAGTCTGATTCCACCAATTTCCGGGTAGTACAGACCAGGTTCGATAGTAATCACGTTACCTGTCTCAAGAAAAACTTCAGTTTCTCCTATTCCTGGAAGTTCATGTACGTCCAGTCCGACTCCGTGCCCTGTTGAATGAATAAATCCAACCTTCGATCCGCTCTTATAGGTGTCATAGCCCAGCTTCTCGAATGTTTTACAGACCTCATTGTGCATACTGGCTGCAGACACTCCTGGTTTGATCATTTCAAAAGCTATTTTCTGGGTTGTACGCACAGCTTCGTACATTTCTTTAAGCTCTTTTGTAGCTTCTCCATAGATAACGGTACGAGTCATATCTGCAAAATAACGCTTTTTCTTGCTCCTAGGAAATATATCCAGGATAATTGGTTCATTTGCTCTGAGAGGACCATCAGTAGTCCCATGGGGATTTGCTGTATCCTTACCACATGATACAATAATCTCTTCTGTTTCACATCCAAAATCAAGCAGTCTATGATCAATGATTGAATTTACTCCAATCCCTGTTAGCGGCTGCCCATTGTGATACAGGATTCCTCCCTTTTCTTCTGCTCCTGCTATCAGGGCAATCGCAGCTTCCATAGCCTTTTCTCCTGCCATCTGGGCATATTTTATAGCCTCAATTTCCTCAGGACTTTTTCGGCTCCTTATTTTTCTAAATGGACTTTTCACAGGCACTATTGTAAAACCTGTTTCTTTGAGGCAATTCGAATAAAAAGTTGGAAAATCGTAAGGTACTGCAACTCTCTTAATACTTTTTTCCATGAGCAAATCCGAGATGCATCCGGCGTAGGCAATTGAGGCATCTTTCTTTTCTTTGAACTTCTCTCTGAAGCCAAAATCTTGAATCGTTTTAATAATAGGAACCCTTGACTCTATTTGAGCTCTCCCCTTTTCCATATCCGAAATTAAAAGTATTTCATCACCGGCTGCAGTCTGCAGGTAAGCAAATTCGTCCGAAGCCAGGAAGTTAGTGACATAGTAAATGTCGGAATTATGAATGTTTCCCGTCATAAGATAAGTGTCAGTTCCAGCTTCTTCAAGGGCCTGCTTTATATTGAATTTTGGATCTATCATGCAAGGTAACTCGGCGTGTTTGGTTAAAATCCTTATTGTCAATGCTTTTCTCGTCTTTCTTTAATATCTTGTCTATTTTTTATATTTCGTCTGCTTTTGGTTTTATCCTTTTTGATATTTGTCTGTTTTTGAAGCTCCTTGTCTCTTTGATTCTTGTAATCTTTGACCTTCTTCCTTTATTTCGTGATTTAATATAAAAAAATCCTCAAGTCTCTCAAAGTATCGGTTCAAAGAAGCTGTCATTTCATCGGAAAATCTGAGAAAACAAACATATTTTCTTTTTCCTCTCTCTTTTACCCATCCTTTCTCTTCAGGCTTCCCACCATTCACGTTCTCTAAGATTTCTGTGGAGCAGCCAAGTATAAATCGAATGCTTACGGTTAGCTCCTTTAACATCTTATCTTTTTTAAATTCCATATAGTCCCTGGAAATTCCTGCCAGCGGCTGCATTTTTCTTTGGATCCAATAATCGTCCCGATTCAAATGGGAGTCTACAATATGCGGTACTCGGAAGGGCAATTCTTTTAAGCCTGACTTTAGTTGACTGAGCTTTTCATTATCAAGTGCTGAATTTTTAGAAGAGGAATCATTCTCCAGAGAAAGTATGGCCTGTTCTATTTCTCTTCGAGTCCACACTAATGTAAATTGCTTAACTACTTCAATAAAAGCTTGAGTTTCGATATCCATCTTTTCTCTGGTGTCTTCCAGTCTTGCAAGTAAGCGATTATGTTTCTCCTTGGAATCATCAGAAATGTGATCTTCAATTTCCATTTTTCATTTTCTCATTTTTTCATTTTCTCATTTTTTCATTTTCTCATTTTTTCATTTTCTCATTTTTTCATTTTTCCATTTTCTCATTTTTCCATTTTCTCTTTTTAAT
>WSSedB1CaDRAFT_10001059_pt1 | contig 10879 bp, 9 predicted proteins | sample WetSurSB1Cattail_FD_9460 | JGI IMG/M metagenome (IMG submission 9460)
CAAATCGATCAACTTCAGGACGAACTCTTTGGCGACTCATGGAACGAGGACTTGCGGCGCTTCCGCTCGCGCTTCGCCTTCCGGGGGCTTTCAGATTCAGCGTACCGTCTCGAAACGACCCTGATGCGCCTTGGCGGACAGTATGCGGAGCTGGAAAGGCACATGTTGCGGAACTTCAAAAAATACGCACACCGCAATGTTGTTGAACACGATTCTCTCTGGCACTGGCTTTCCGTTGCCCAGCATTACGGCCTGCCGACCAGGGTGCTCGACTGGACCTATTCTCCCTTCATCGCCATGCATTTTGCCACTGCCAATATCGAAAAATTCGACCGGGACGGCGTCATCTGGGCGGTGAACTATGTCAAGGCGCATGAGTTGCTGCCGCCGAAACTGAGGGCGTGGGTGGAAAGGGAGGGCGCGAATGTCCTGACGGTCGAGCTGCTCTCCGAAGTGGTTAATTCACTAGTGGAACTCGATGCCCTCGACAGCGAAAAGGTGGTTATCTTCTTCGAACCGCCTTCCATTGATGACAGGATAGTAAACCAGTACGCCTTCTGTTCCGTTATGTCCGATCCCTGCCTGGTGCTCGACGATTGGTTTCTGGACCATCCTGAAGTCTCCAAGCGAATCATCATACCGGCATCTTTGAAGTGGGAGATTCGCGACAAGCTCGACCAGTCGAATGTGAATGAACGCGTTCTTTTTCCCGGCATGGACGGACTGAGCCGCTGGCTCAAGCGCCATTACAGCCCACGGATCAACTGAAGTTGTTTCATTTGGAGGGTTGAGACGTGTGCATCCTGGTCAAGCCGGAAGAGGAGGTGTACTGCTGTACTGCCGGGATGCGGCGGCGCGTTTCAAGGCAACGCTTTCCGTGCCGCTCATAAAGGGTGAGGGGCTTGTCTGTCCCGTGAAAAAAGGTGAGCTGTGAGTGAATTATTACATGCCGATGCCGGCGATGGCTTTGCCGCAGTCCGGACAGGCGCCGTCAACGAGCCTGTTGGCAACAATGACATAACCGTACCGCTCTACCAGCAGAGAAGAACAGGCCGGACAGATGGTGTTCTCTCCGCCCTTGCCCGGCACATTCCCCTCGTAGACGTAGTGCAGCCCGGCGGTCGTGCCGATATCCACTGCGCGGCGCAACGTCTCCGGCGGTGTACGGGGACGGTCGGTCATTTGGTAGGTGGGATAGAACTGGCTGACGTGCCAGGGGGTGTCGGCTCCCAGGTTGTCGACGATGAAGGAGGCGATTCCCTGCAGCTCCCTTTCGCTGTCGTTAAGCCCCGGAATAATCAGCGTGGTCAGTTCGATCCAGATTCCCCGGTTGCGGTATTCGATGATCGAATCGAGTACTTCCGGCAGTCGGGCATGGACTATATCGCGGTAGAATCCTTCGCTGAAGCCTTTCAGGTCGATGTTGGCCGCGTCAAGGTAGGGTGCGATAGTTGCCAGCGCCTCGCTGCTTATGTAGCCGTTGGTGACGAATATATTGGCCAAACCGGCTTCACGGGCCAATCGGGCGGTATCGTAGGCGAACTCGAAGAAGATGGTCGGTTCGGTGTAGGTGTAGGAGATCGAGCGGCAATTGTTGGCCAGGGCGTTTTTTACGACCATGTCCGGCGTCTGATCTTCTCCCGTTATGCGGCCATTGCGGGGAACCTGGGAAATGGAGTAGTTCTGGCAATGGCGGCAACGGAAGTTGCACCCGACAGTTGCAATGGAGAAGGATCTGCTTCCCGGCATGACGTGGAAGAGCGGTTTTTTCTCGATCGGGTCAATGTTCTCGGCACACACTTTTCCGTAGACAAGGCTGTACAGAGTGCCGTTGCGGTTTTCGCGCACCGCGCAGATCCCCCGGCTACCATCAGCGATCAGGCAGCGAAACCTGCACAGGCCGCAGTGGACACGATTATCGCTTTCCCGTGTATAAAACATCGCTTCCTTCATGATTCCTCCCTGTTACGTATAGAAGACAGTATATCAGTTGTATGGTGGCGGTCAAATCAGACGGGGAGCAGATCGCCTGGAGGCTTGACAGGCCTGTCTCAGCGCCACATACTGAAATATATAATGGTAGAAAACGAAGGAGGATTGGTCAAGGGAGGAATGGGAACATGAAAACGGGAATGGTTGCATTGCTTTTGATGGTGGCCGTATTGTGTGCCGGTTGTGCACATAACGGGTTCCAGACCATCAAACCGGTGGAGTATCCCGCAGTTCACCAGATGTTTGATGTGACGTTCGGATGGAAAAAAACCGTCACGGACAGTGCCATGACGATTGATGGTTATGTTCGCAATAACCGCTATTTCATTATCTCCGAAATGGATATGACCGTCTCGCTGGTCGACAGCAACGGCAAGGAAAAAGCCAAGGATAATTTTATCTTTATCCCCCAGAGACTACCCATGGATAATTTGTCTGGTTTCAGCGTTACCCTCAAGGCGCGTCCCCAACCGGGTGATATGATCAGGTTCCTGTATCGCTACGATGCTCTGGACGGCAAGGACGGGGCTTTTAACTGGTGGAACAGCTTCGATGTTCCCGCGGTTGAATAATGTGTGAGCGCGCCACGGTTACACTGAAAACACGGCCCGCCGGGTATCAGGCGGGCCGTGTTGTATTACGGTTGAGATTGGCCCGATTGCAGGGCTTTTTCTTCCTCTAGCTTTCGCCGCTCGATATTATCCCGTATTTTTTGGCTTTTGGTTCTGGGGGGCGGCTCTTCGTTTTTGGAATCTGTTGGTGTGCTTGCCACCGGCGGGGATGGCGGCGCCACACTTGGGGCAGGTGCAATCCGCGGTCTGGCTGCTTCCTCCTGAAGGGCGCGCTGTTCCTGCTGCTTGATTTCTTCCTTGACCTTGGGGTCTCGGATAGTGATGTCAGGCTTGGTAATCATTTTCTTTCGATATTTAGGGGGCACCGACTCCAGGGTGTCGGTAAAATGAATCACTCCTTTGCTGTCTGTCCAGCGATATGTCTGGGCATCACAGGTCAGGGAACTCGCAAGAATCATAACGGCGCTCACAAAAAAAAGCTTCATGGTACTCCTCCTTCGGAATCACTACCGTTTATTTATTTTATCACGTCCGGCTTACATCGATACTGCATTGAAAGCCGAAATCGCACAAAAAAATCACCTGATTTCAACGACCCGCTTTTTAGCGGCAAAAAGCGATGCGGCGACAGCCAGTGCCAGACTGGCGAAGATGACTGCCAACGAGAGTTGGATCGGGATGTTCAAGCCATAGGCGGTTGCAATCATCTTTCCCCCGATAAAGGCCAGGATAAAGGAAATGGCCGGCTTGAGGTAGGTGAACATGTCAATCATGCCGGCCAGCAGAAAATAGAGCGCCCTGAGACCCATGATGGCGAAAATATTGGAAGTAAAGACGATAAACGGATCCAGAGTGACGGCGAAAATGGCCGGAATCGAATCCAAGGCAAAGATCACGTCGCTGCTCTCCACCATCACCAGGGATAAAAACAGGGGACTGGCCAGCAGTATCCCCTGCCGGCGGGTGAAAAACCAGTCGCCGCGCACCCGTTTTGTAAAGGGAAAGATCCGGCGCGCCAGCTTAACCAAGAGGTTGTTCTCCGGATCCACCTCATCATCTCCGCCAAAAGCCATTTTCCAGGCGGCGAATAAGAGCAGGATGCCGAACAGGTAGAACATCCAGTGAAAGGTTGTGAGCAATTGGATGCCGGTGAAGATAAACAGCGCCCGTAGCGCCAGCGCGCCAATGATACCCCATTTGAGGATGCGGGCCTGGTGTTTGCCATGAATACTGAAGTAGCTGAAGATCATGATAAAGACGAACAGGTTGTCGACAGAGAGAGATTTCTCGATGATATAACCGGTAAAGAACTCCAGAGCCTTGGTATAGCCGAGCAGGGAATAAATCCCCACGTTGAATGCCAGTGCCAGGGCGATCCAGATTGAACTCCAGATACATGCCTGCCGAAATGAGACCTTGTGCGCCTTGCGATTCATTCCCAGATCTATTGCCAGCATAATGCCTATCAATAGGCTGAAAACGGCCCACAGCAACGATTGTTCCGACATTGATTTCCTTTCCGTATTTGTACTACGCGTCTTTTAGCAATGGTATTGAACCGGTTGTCCGCATAAACCCGGTGATCAAGAAAGAGGAAATTACATCATCCTCAACTTCCAGAGCGTGACAACGCCGAAGACCAGGAACATGAATCCGGCCGCGCGATGTATCCAACAGAGCGGGACGATACGGAGTAGCTGTTTGCCGACAAATATGCCCAACAGGGATACCAACAGCAACGCTAGGGTGGATGCCATGAAGACCATGCTCATCCCCGAAAAACTTGCGGAGTACTGGGCCGCCTGACTGGCGGTCACCAGTTGAGTCTTGTCACCCAGTTCCGCCATGAAGATCATGATAAAGGCTGTGCGAGTGGCGCTTGATGCAGTGGGCGGTGGTCCTTCTTCATCAATAATATTGCAGGAGTGTCGGATTGTGCTGAAGCCGAAATAAAGAAAAAGCAGCGCCGATACAGCCGTCACCCAGAAAATGGGCAGTAGCAGAAAAAGTACTTTTCCCACGATAACTGCCGCCAGATTCAGCACTATGAATGCCGCTGCTATTCCGGCAAAAATCTTCTTCCAGGGGTAGCGTAGCGCGAGCGCCAGGGCGGTCAGCTGCGTCTTGTCACCCAGCTCAGCCAGAAAGATCAAGCCAAATGTGCTGAGAAAAATTGTTGTTTGCATGCCTGTTCCTGTTGTTGAGGTTATATTCATATCTGTTCATGATCGATCGGTTTTTCGCGGTAGTCTTCGAAGAAAACCAGGAACAGCGCCACAATAACCGGGCCAGCCACCACCCCTGTCAGTCCAAATGCGAGCAGTCCGCCCAGTACGCCGAAAACCACGACCAGAATGGGAAGCTTGGCCTTGCCGCTGATGAACAGCGGCCGAATGACATTGTCGATGCTGCTGACAATCGCGAGGCCCCATACAATCAGCAGCACGCCGTGGAGAGTTTTACCTTGTGCCAGAAGGTAGAGAGCGCCGGGGAGCCAGATCAGGGCGGTGCCCACCAGCGGGATCGGTGCGCAGATGGTCATCAGTACGCCAAACAGAAGAGGGGAGGGAAGCCCGATAACCCAGAAGCCAAGCCCTCCGAGTATCCCCTGCACCAGGCAGGTTAGCAGAATACCGTACATCACCGCACCTAGAACCCGCGTCGTCGTTGCAGCGATGGTTGCCCGGAGCTTTTCCTTGATCCCCACCACCAGCCAGAAACGTTGCATGAAATGTCTGCCGTCCCTGTAAATGAAAAAGAGGGTGATCAGCATCAGCACCAGCTTGATCAGAAAACCGAAAAAATTCGTAACGATCCCGGTCGAGTAGTTCAACAGCGAACCAATCCCTTTTTTGATTGCCGGCAGTAGTATGCCGCTGGAATCCAGATTGAGCGACCCTGTCAGCGGTCTGATTTTTTCCAACCAGGGGGCGATCAACGGGTGTCGCAGGATGCTCTCCATGGCAATGCCGAATGAACCGCTGGTTGCGCTCTCCAGATACTGGTAAGCTTGGGTGGTTTCCCGTGCCAGGGTGAAGATCAGGCCAACCAAGGGGATAACCAGTGCCAGGACAACGAGGGTGGTCATCAGGAGTGCGGTGAGGGTATCACGATTGCGACAGCGGACGAGCAGCTTCTCATAAAGCGGGCAACTGATGATCCCAATGGCGCTTGCCCAAACCATGGTCGTCAGGAACGGGGCAAGGATGGTAAAGAGCAGATAACACATCAGCAGAGTAAAGGTGTAGGCCAGCAGTGTGGTAAACAACGTGCGGTCCATGGTGACTCCTCACGGTAAGCGTGCGCTACCCTCTGGTGTTTGTGTTGCAAGCCGCCATCACCAGATACCGGCGGCAGCAAAAAAGCCTTCTGCCACCGCCGGTTGCTCATGGCGCTACCGGTTATTTCTGGTTGATTGCCGACAGGCGCCAGGGATTGTTGCCCACCGGCCGGGTGAATGTCCAGTACTCCTCGAACTTTACCGGGTCCGTTTTGCTTCCGGATACCACTGCTCCGCTGGTGTCGTCGGTGGTGTAGTCCAGCAGATTGGCATAGATTAATGCGGTGATGTAATCCTGGCCCGATTCCTGCCATGCCTCCTCAATATCAACGTTCCTGACGGCGATATTTTCCAGGCGGTTGATCTGTTTGTTCCGCAACAGCTTGTCCAGATCCTCCTGGAAGATACGTTTCATCTCATCGGTCAATAATCCCGAAACCGGGGTCAAGTCGCGATTCATCCAGGCCCCCTGGATCTTGAAGAAGATGTCCATGGCCGTATCGTTGAAACGGTTTTCATCAAAAGAACCGTCCATCTGGCGGATGTGAGACAAGCCCGCATCTACTCCTTCCGCTTGCGGTTGATTGTCCTGATAGCTGGTGTTGTACATTGGAGCTGCGCTTGTGTCCTGATATCCGCCTTGGGCATATGTGTTGAGGCTGCTGTCAGCGCGTTTTTTTTTTATGAAGCGGTAGATCAGGTAGCCGATTCCGGCTAGAAGCAGAATCTCGAAAAGGCCGATACCTCCGCCTCCCATGCCGCCGGAGCCTGCATGGCCGGTACTCCTGAACAGCATGCTCCCCAACATGCCTCCCAGCATGCCTCCGGCCATGTTTCTCAAAAAACCGCCGGACTGTTGTGGCTGATAGGGTGAAGGTGTCGGCGCATACTGCTGGCGCTGCTGACTGGGTTGGTAGGAGGGACTTGCCGGCCGGGAATAGCTGCGGGAGCCACGACTGCCGAACGAGCTTCCTCCACCGGCCCTGGCGTGGGCGGATTGTTCCATTACGGTGATGCCGAGGAACATAACTGCTGCCATTACGGTAAAAAAATTTGCAAAATGTCTTTTCATGCATGATCTCCTTGATAATGTCTCCCGCGGTTGGGCCGCGGACAATGTGCGCGTTGTTTTTATCTGGTTGTTTTCGTTGTTTTTGTTTCTTCAAGATGAGGTTGATGGAGTATGACCGGAATACCACGGTGCATGCGCAGATTGAGCATTTCGACGACAACCGAAAATGCCATGGCGAAATAGATGTACCCTTTCGGAATATGCATGTCGAAGCCGTCGCCGATCAGCGCTACACCAATCAGTAGCAGAAAGCTGAGCGCCAGCACCTTGATGGTTGGGTGTTGCTCCACAAAGTCGCTGATTTTTCCCGAAAAGAGCATCATGAATCCAACTGCCAGGACCACCGCTGCAATCATGACGGCCAGGTGGTTGGCCATTCCCAGGGCGGTAATGATGGAATCCAGTGAAAATACGATGTCCAGCAGCAGGATCTGTACAATGATCGCGCTGAATGTGGTGCCGACAGTTTCTGTCAAAACCACCTCATCCCCCTCAAGCTTTTCGTGGATCTCCATGGTGCTTTTCCAGAGCAAAAACAGACCGCCCGAGATCAGGATCAGGTCGCGGCCTGAAATATCGTTACCCAATATCGAAAACAGCGGCTTGGTGAGCCCCATCAGGCAGGTAAGCGAAAACAGCAGCGCTATCCGGATGAACATTGCCAGGCCGAGACCGACCAGCCTGGCCTTTTCCTGGCGCTCGCGGGGTAGTTTTCCAGCCTGAATGGAGATGAAGATGATGTTGTCGATGCCCAGAACAATTTCCAGTGCGGTAAGTGTTATAAGAGCCAACCAAACCTGCGGGTCCGTCAGCCATTCCATTATGTTCTGCCTCCTTGAATAAAAATAAATCAAAGTGGGGTGGGGGGAGCCCCCCACTCCACTCCTTCATTCTCCCCTTTGACGGGGAATATGTACCGTACTTGTTAATCCAGGCACAGTTTGCGTCGTTTGGCGCTCCAGAGGTTTACCGCTTCCCTCATGATATCGGAAATGCTTTTGGATGTGGCTTTGGACAGATTTTCCAGCATCATTTTCTGTTTGTCGCTGATGCGAAGCGAGATAATGTTCTGTAAATGATCTTTTTTGTTCTTTTTACTGCGGGTTGCCTTGGTTTCTTTTGAATCCTGCTTTTTAGTGCGTGCCATAACGTTTCTCCTTGAATTTTTGTTTGATTAGGGCATTGCCCTTGTGGCATGTGGCGCATGAAATGCCAGACCACGTGCGGTGAAAAATGTAGCCACGATTAATGTAACGCTTTGCATGTATAGTAATACAGTATACCCCACCTTTTGTGGCTGTCGTGAGGGTATCTGTTTGTCAGGCTTGGAGGATAGTATGGTCTTGGGTTTGACCCCTGTGTGGGGATTGGGTGAGATGAAGTGCTGTATGACATGAATGTCAGCCTCCGACGCCTGTGTTTTGCGCCGGGGTAATAAAAAAGACCTTTACCCACGGCGTTTTTCGCTCTGGATAAAGGTCTTGCTTGCGATTTATATCGTCCCCAGCCCGGGCGTTGTGCCGTCTTGACGGGCTTGGGGCCGACCGTGTCTCTGGCCGGTAGCTACTCCCCTTTAATAATGATGGAACAATAGGCCGAAGATGTGCCGATGTCAATGTATATTTTTGAGAGAAAATTTAAATCAGCAGTCTGCCGCTGATGACAGTGCGCCAGCAATGGCAGGGTGTTTGCGCGGGAGGTCTGGCCCTGTGCGATCTCTCCTTGGCCGCCCACTTGAAAAAGCTCTTCAATCGTGCAACCAAAGACCCTGGCCAGGGGCGCCACGGGTGGGCGCCAGCTTTCCGGTTTCAATGGCGCTGACGCTGACGCGAGAAAACCGGCCCGCTCGGCCAGTTCCTGCCGGGCCCAGCCCCGTTCTTCACAGAACTGTTTGACGTGATTGCGCAGGGGGGGGGCTCTTGACATGATAATGGAGATAGTGACATTATTCTGTCAAAAAATAGTAGTTACTGGCAGCATCGTGATGTAATTATTGTTTACATGACAGTATTCTGTTTGATTTAAGCAAAAATGTTGTTAAGTGGTGTTTCTTTTCTTGACATGATAATGGAATGTATGACAGTATTATGTCGGAAGGTAGTAGTTGCTGACAGTATTGTGACGAGATTATTATTTTTATGACAGTATCCTGTCTAATGCAAGCAAAAATGAGATATCAGGCAGTACAAAAGTTGCCCGTCTTAGCAACAATGACAATTTCCTCAGGCCCGGTCTCAAAATCTGATGCCATGTCTGCGCCTTGTTCAAGGCTTACAGCCGTTGTTTTAGGTATTGGTTGATTCATCTGTGGGTTGTGCGAATACCGAAGTTAGTCAAGGCCAACGTGTGTCAGACTCCGTTGGTTTTTTTTGTGCCCCGTGATAAGTAGACAAATTACATGAATTTATATTGTTTAAATTGATTAAATATATGATGTGTTCTGATTCTGAATTGAGTAACCGGCATTCGGGATTCAGGCGATGTAGTAATTTAAATTAAGGAGGAATGAGACAACATGCAAAAATCACGAGTTTTTCCGTTACTGGTGTGTTGCGGGTTGCTGGGCACATCCGCGGCAATGGCGGATGAAAGCGCCGCTCCAAAGAGTTTTGAGGCATATTCCTTGGGAGACGTATATGTGAAAGGCGAAAAAACGTCGCTGACCGAAGAGACGAGCGTAACCAATATCATCATCGCCGATGATATAAAGGCCACCAGCAGTCACACGATTGCGGAAGCGCTCGCCAATGTTCCCGGTATTCGCGTTTCAACGAGCAGCAAGAACATTCCCAGTGTTTCGATGCGCGGCCTCGACCAGAAAAAAACCCTTTTCCTGATTGACGGCGTTCCCTACTACAACACCTATGACGGCACTCTTGATCTCAGCCAGTTCAATACCAGTAATGTTGCCAGGATCGAGATTACCAAAGGCGCTCCATCCGTACTCTACGGTGCGAATGCCCTGGCGGGCGTTATCAACGTCATCACGAAACAGCCCACCGGAAAACCGTATTTCGAGGTGACCCAGGAGTTTGGCGAGGTCGATACCTACCGCACATCCGTATCCCATGGGATGAAAAAAGGCATGTTCAGTTACTGGTTGAACTATGACCACGAACAGTCCGGAGGTGTCCCCATGTCGGATGATTATGAGCTCCACGCGGGCAAGCTGGTTATGGGGAAAAAGACCACGTATCCCCTTCTACAGGATGGCGGCAAACGGGTAAACACCGATTTCAGCAAGGATGGCGGTTCGGCGAAATTTGGTTTTCAGCCTTCTGACAAACAGGAGTACTTCGTCAATTTTTATTACATCGAGCGGGATAAGGGCAATGCCCTGTCCACCGACAGCGTCACCGTGAATCAGACGCGGCCTGCGTTTACCCCCCTCTGGCGTTATCCCGTGTACCGGGATTGGGGGGTTGATGTCAGCGGCATGCAGAAGCCGCTCGATAAGCTGACTGTCAGGGAGAAATTCTTCTATCACGACCATAAGGATGTACTGAATTTTTACAATGATCTTGGCTATCAGGATCTGGGCGGGGTGAGCACCTGGCAGGAATACTTCCTCGGAGGTTCGCTGATCGTCGAATATCAGCCGGTTACGTGGAATACTACCCGGGCCGCCTTCAACTTCCGCGGGGATGACCATCAGGAAAAAGCCGACAGCTATCTGCCATTCGCCGATTCATTTGCTTTTACCGGTTCGGCAGGGCTGGAAAATGAAACACACATCGGAGACCGCTTTTCCGTGGTGATCGGAGGAAGTTACGACTGGTTCCATGTGACGGATGGGTATCAGAATACCACGAACAAAAAAACGGGCGACTTTACCGGGCAGGTCAACAATCTGGCGTCGGCCAAGGATTCGTTCAATCCGATGATCGGCATGTCATACCTGTTTCCGGACTCCACGAAACTGTTTGTTTCATCGGCCAAAAAAACACGTTTTCCCACCCTTTC
>WSSedB1CaDRAFT_10001060_pt1 | contig 10875 bp, 9 predicted proteins | sample WetSurSB1Cattail_FD_9460 | JGI IMG/M metagenome (IMG submission 9460)
CTCCCATATTGCGCAGAAGACGAGCCACGGTGCTTTTGCCGCTGCCGAGACCGCCGGTGAGGCCAACGCGGAGCATGGGGCTAGAGCCCTCTGCGCATTTTGGCGGCGCGCACGGTGTTGGCCATGAGCATGGCGATAGTGAGTGGGCCGACGCCGCCCGGCACCGGTGTGTAGGCGCCTGCGATCTCGAAGGCCTTGGGGTGCACGTCGCCAACGAGAGTGGAGCCGCGGCGCAGGAACGTGGCTTCGCGCCTGGCGTCGCCGGCAAAGAAGCGGTCAACTTCTTCGCGCGTGGTGAGGCGGTTGATGCCCACGTCAATGATGGTGGTACCGGGTTTGACCATGTCAGCTGTGATGAAGCCGGGCCGGCCGATTGCGGCTACGAGGATGTCGGCCTGACGCGTCATTGCGCCAAGGTCGCGGGTCTTGGAGTGGCAGATGGTGACGGTGGCGTTTTCGTTCAGCAGCAGCATGGCGGCTGGCTTGCCGACAATGTCACTGCGGCCAACGATGACGGCATGCTGGCCGCTGATGGGAATATGGCTGCGTTTGAGGATTTCGATTACGCCTGCCGGGGTGCAGGGCGCGAGCGCGGGGCGGCCGGCTTGCAGGCGTCCGGCGTTGACGGGATGAAAGCCGTCCACGTCTTTCTCCGGCAGCACGGCATCGAGGAGCACCTTGGTTTCCACCTGCTTGGGCAGCGGGAGCTGGATGAGGATGCCGTCGATGTCGTCGCGCGCGTTGAGTGCGGCCACGACGTCAAGCATCTCCTCGGTAGTAACGGTGCCGGGTGGAGTAATCAGATCGCTGTACAGGCCCAGATCGGCGCAGGTCTGCACCTTGCTGCGCACGTATATCTCAGACGCGGGCACGTTGCCCACCAGTACGGCCGCCAGACCGGGCCGCACGCCGTGCGCTGCCAGCGCGCGCACCTCTTCTGCCACTTCCTGTTTGATGGCCGCGGCAATCGCCGTGCCGTCGAGAACTGTCGGCATTCTCGCCTCCTCAACCATCGTATCGCCTGCGCGCCGGTGGCCGAAGCGCTCTGCCAAGGTAAGCTGGATGCCCCGTCCATGTTTGATCTATCGCAACAGGCGCGGCAGGGGTATGCTTGCCGCATGCTTCCCCGCCGTACGTGCTTTCCCTGGCTCGTTTCGATCGCCATCTGGCTTGGTTGCACTGCGTTCCCGACGGCGCACGGCGCACCTGCAGCGCCGCTTGTCGTGCACGGACCGGGCGAGGGCCTAGTCGCGCTCGACGGGCCGTGGCAGTTTCGTGCGGGTGACGATCCGGCGTGGGCAGCGCCGGGCTTTGACGATGCGGGATGGAAGCAGCTGACGGCTGACCAGCCATGGGGCGCACAGGGCTATCCGAGCATGGAGGGCATGGCGTGGTACCGAAAGCACATTACGCTGGAGCCGGGACCAGGCGCACCCGTGGACCTGGCGTTGCTGATCCCGGTGATCGACGATGCCTATGAGCTTTACTGGAATGGGGTGTTCGTAGGGCGGAACGGCACACTGCCGCCGCATCCGCTGGCCATGATGATTCCGCAGCCGGCGCAGACCTTCGGGCTGGGTCCCGCGAACAGTGGGGTGCTGGCGGTGCGCGTGTGGAAGGCGCCGCTGACGTCGAACGATGCGGCGGAGATCGGCGGTTTTGAGGCTGTCCCGGTACTGGGCAGCGGAAGATCGATTGCAGGGCGCAAGGCGGAGATGGACCTGAACTGGCTACGCCGCCACCAGTTCGAATTCGGGCTCGATTCGCTGTACGTGCTGGTAGCGCTGTTGAGTGCAGTGAGCTGGATGCGCGACAGGCGCCAATGGCTGCTGTTCTGGATGGCCCTCTATGCATCCGTTCCGCTGGTGCGACTGCTTTTGGGCGGGTTGCGTCTGCCTCTTGCCTCAAACCTAGCTCAAGGGCTATTGCAGCCCGCGATCATGCTTCAGGATGTCTCGCTGTGGTTCCTTCTGCTTTGGCTGTTGCACCTCGAGGAAAGCCGCCGGCTGATGAGCTCTATCCGCACCCTAGCCATGGTGTTTGCCGTGGCGTTCACGCTGGACGGGCTGGTGGTGCTGATATGGGCGCTGGGGTCATGGACTGTGCCCCAGCAGGCTGCCGACGCAGTGCTGACCATCATCTTCACGCCGCTGGAGGTGATGCCACTGCTGATTGTGGCTGTGGCGGTGCTGCGCCGCAAGCGGCTGGAGTTGTCACGGTGGCTGGTAGCGATCTGCGCCTTTCTGGCGGAAATGACGTATGTTCTGCGTAATCTCTCCGGGCAGTTCAAGCGGTTTACGCACTGGACGCTGGATGACCGTATCGGGATGCCATTGTTCACAGTGAATGGCAATCCCATCACTACACAAATACTTGCGAACGCGCTACTGCTGTTGGCGATTGTCTATGCTGTGGTGCGCTACTCGATGGACGAGCACCGGCGGCAGGCGCTGCTGGTGCAGGAATTCGAGAATGCGCGCGAGGTGCAGCAGGTGCTGGTGCCGGAGACGTTGCCTGCGGTACCCGGCTTTACTGTGACCAGCGCCTACCGGCCGGCGCAACAGGTGGGCGGGGACTTCTTCCAGATCATTCCGTTGGAAGGGGGCACGACGCTGGTGGTGCTGGGGGACGTGAGCGGCAAGGGCCTGAAGGCCGCCATGGCCGTGTCGCTGATCGTAGGCGCAGTGCGCGCGCTGGCAGACGACTACCCCGCTCCGGCACAACTGCTGGCCCAATTGAACCGGCGGCTTTGCGGGCGGCTGCAGGGCGGCTTTGCGACATGCATCATTGCGCGCATCCATCGCGGATCGGAGTGTACGTTGGCCAGCGCCGGCCACCCGGCACCTTATCTGAACGGGCACGAGGTGGAACTGCCCGGGGCGCTGCCGCTGGGGGTTTCGCTGGCGGCGGTGTATGAGGAGTGCGCACTGCGGCTGGAAGCGGGCGACCATTTCTCGCTCTACACCGACGGACTGCTGGAAGCTCGCAACCACGCAGGCGAAATCTATAGCTTTGAACGGTTGGAGAGCCTGTTTGCCACCTATCCGGATGCATCTCGGGCGACCGAGGCGGCGGTCGACTTTGGCCAGGATGACGACATTACGGTCCTGACCCTGACTCGTCTGGACCCCGGCGAAGAGGCCAGCGTGCGAATGGCTCCGAATTCGCTGGAGCCGGCTGACGCCTGATCAGCCCAGGCGGGGCGGAAATCCGATTTTTTTAATTTCGGCCCCAGCGGCAAACAGGTATGCTTGGCACATGCTTCCCAGCAAGACCGGCTTCCCCAGCCTCCTCATCTTCGTATTTCTAGCCTTCGGCTCAATTCTGGCTGAGGGGCAGGAGATGACTGCCCAGCCCGCGTGGTATGTACCTACCCTCAAGGTGGAAGCGCTGGGCAAGGGCGCGGTGCCGCTGGATGGGCCGTGGGAGTTCCGCCAGGGCGATAATTCCGCGTGGGCTTCGCCAGGAATCGACGACTCGTTGTGGGACCGGCTGAGTGGAGACAAGACCTGGGGGCGCCAAGGCTACGACAGCTACGGAGGTTTCGCGTGGTACAGGAAGCACCTGGTGCTGACGCCGGCGCCGGACGCGTCACTGGACTTCGCCCTGCTGATTCCGGCCATCGACGATATCTATGAGGTGTACTGGAACGGCCAGCGCATTGGCGGGCTGGGGCAGATGCCGCCGCATTGGGTCTGGTACTCCGGCGTTCCACCTCAAATCTACAACTTGGGCGCAGCGCGCGAGGGCGTGCTGGCGATACGAGTATGGAAGACTCCGCTGTTTTCAACAGACGACGGCAAGGGCGGCGGGTTTGAGAGCCTGCCGCTGGTGGGCAGCCCGGAGGCGATTGCAGATGCTCGCGGCGCGCGAGACTTCGAGTGGCTGCGGAAGAAGCAGTTCCAGTTTGGACTCACTTCGCTCTACTCGCTAGTGATGCTTTTCAGTCTGGTGGCGTGGCTACGCGATCGCAAGGAGTGGCTGCTGTTCTGGATGGCGCTGTTTTCAGCCAATCTGGTGGCGGAGTTATTCCTGGGCGGCCTGCGTCTACCGGTTTCTGCGGCACTGTTGACCTGTCTGACGCAAATCGAGATCGCTCTGCGCGAGATGTCGCTCTGGTTCCTGCTGTTGTGGCTGTTGCGGCTGCAGTCCAACCGCAAACTGCTGGTGCTGACGCGCAAGGCCGCTCTGATCAGCATTCTGGCCAGCATTGCAGACGGCGTTCTGATCTTCTTTTACCCATCCGTGCTGACGGCAGGGCAGACACAGATCGTGGATGCGGTGCTGACGCCGGCAATCCTGTTTTTCGAACTGCTGCCCGTGATTCTGGTTGGCTACGCCTTCCTTAGCCACAGAGCGCTGGACTCGGCGCGCTGGGTGGTAGCGGCAGTAGCCTTCGCCAATGGCATGGCGTACTTTGTGCAGAACGTGGCCTCGCAGGGGGTTCGCTTTACGCACTCCACGCTTTCAGACCGCATGGTAGCGCCGCTATTCACGCTCGGCGACAATCCCATCAATGTACTTATCCTGCTTCGGGCCGCACTGTTTACTTCGATCGTGTACGCAGTGATTCGCTCGTTCCTGGACCATCGCCGTCGTTCCGCCGTGATTGAGCAGGAATACCAAAGCGCCCGTGAGCTGCAGCGGGTGCTGGTACCCGCTTCGCTGCCGGTGGTGCCAGGTTTTACGCTCACCAGTGCCTACCGTCCGGCCAAGGAAGTGGGCGGTGACTTTTTCCAGATCATCCCCCTCGAGGATGGATCGACGATCGTAGTGCTGGGCGATATGAGTGGCAAGGGACTGATGGCGGCGATGGCGGTGTCACTGATCGTGGGCGCCTTGCGCGCACTGGCTGAGGAACATCCCAGTCCGGCGGAACTGCTGACCTTGTTGAATCGGCGGCTGTGCGGGCGCCTGCAGGGCGGCTTTGCCACTTGCATTATCCTGCGGTTGCACGCAAACTCCCAGTGTACGCTGGCTAGCGCCGGGCATCCGGCACCGTACCTAAACGACAGCGAGATCGAACTTCCGGGTGCGCTGCCGCTGGGCATTTCGCCGGTGGGCGAGTATGAAGAGTCCACGATCACCCTGAAGGTGGGAGATCACTTTTCGCTATACACCGACGGACTGCTGGAGGCGCGCAACCAGGCAGGCGAACTGTACAGTTTCAAGCGCCTGGAGACGCTGTTTGCCTCGCACCCGAGCGCGGCGCAGGCTACTCAGGCTGCGGTGAACTTCGGTCAGGACGACGACATCACGGTGCTCACCCTGACGCGGCTGGCGGTGGGCGAGGAAGCCTTCTCCCTGCAGCCGATGGGTATGTCGGCCTAGTTCGCCGCACGGTCCACTTCTGCAATCCTGGTGTTGCGACATCAGACACAAATCTCTCTTTGAATCGCATGCCGATGAACGGCAGGTGGGTCGCTGCTCGTCGGCCCGTGCCGTGTTCGCCCGAAAGCAAGACTAGGGAATGCGAAGGGAACTGCTGTGTCTACACTGTGCAACAGAACCGAAGCGGGCAAAAACCATGGGCTCAACCACGCCTGTTGCCATTTTCCCCTGTGACGCTGCGTGTGCTGCAACTGACCTCCAACGGCAATCTGCAGCTGCATGACCTGAATGAGTTGATCACATCGGACCCGGTGCTGGCCTCGGAGATCAGCAATATGTGGTTGGGTACTGCTGGCTGGACTGCGTCCATGCACAACGAAGGCCGGCTCCGGCGAGCCGGGCTTCGTTGTGTCATGAGCACACCCACTGGAACTCGCAATGCACTCGGACAGCCTCGTCTCTGCGCTAAGGCATACCCCGAACAATCTTCAGCGAGTCGCTTGCATGCCGTCGCCGACTTGTCTTTTTCATATCTTAGGCCTGTATTGGCTTGAATACGCAGACTGCTGAACCTAGACACTGCCCAACCGTCTTTATTTTGGGACTTCCGCATTGGGTGTCTCTGGCTGTTTTTCGACGCGCACAACCATGCACTTTGCTTCTTTTCCCGAAGGGTTCTTTAGCTTGACCTTGTCATTGTCGAGTTCGTATTTGACGTCGCTTCCCACAACGAAGTCAGTCGCTTTCAACTTGTCGTTGGTTCGGCAGACATATTCATTTCCCGTAGCATCGAAGGTGATGTCAAACTTCTGGGTCTTGTTCTTCTTGTCAGTGGTTCCTGCCGGCTGAAAATCTTTCAACGTGGCAGTCCCCTTTTGCTTACCGGCCCAAGCCTGAGAAGCACACGCGAGTACAACGAGCAGAACCACGGTCCATCTGTGCATCGTCAGTCCTCCGCCCACATTGTATGCCAAGGCGGGCGTAGCGCATGTAACGAAGCTCCACTTGAAATTAATGGACGCAGGTTTTCCATGCGCCTCATTCATTGGCACTGGGAAGAAATCTGATTTCTAGATGGTCGTCAAGTGGTCGGAGCCGGCAGACGATTTCAGCATTTTTCTGAACATGGGTTTGCGCGACCTGCGGTGTGCAGCGGACTCTCCGCAACCGAGAGTGGGGCACTCTGGTCTGAAGTAATGGCGCACAGTCAGGCGATGCGCGGACGCAGAGTACGCGTGCACGGGCAAGCCGGATACTAGCTGGATCAGCGGAAGAGCTAAGGAAGCTCTGCACAAGTCAGCAATCCGCGTGATTACTAGGGCGTGTTAACACTATCTGAGAGCTTCGACGATCAGAACGAAGTTGATAAAGGCGAGGAAGACAACATCGAGCTTTTCGAATCTGGAGAAAATGCGGCGGAAGCCTTTCAGCCTGCGGAAGAGTCGTTCTACTTCGTTTCTTTTCTTGTAGAGTTCGCGGTCGTATTGCCAGGGATCGAGCCGGTTGGATTTGGGCGGTACTACTGGAATCATGCCCAGATCAAGTACCAACTGCCGCGTTTCATTGCCCTCATAGGCCTTATCCATCAGCATCGGAAGCCCTTCAGGCATCGGTCCCAGATCTTCCAACAGCGACCGGCCTTCCGGCGCATTATGCGCGTTGCCCGGCGACAGAGCGAAGACTACCGCCGTTCGAGCATCCGCGGCAACCATATGAATCTTGGTGTTCCATCCGCCGCGGGATTTACCGATGGCCTGGGGTCCGTTTTTTTTAACGCGCCTGTACCATCGGGATGCACCTTGATCGAGGTTGAGTCCAGCGAGAAGGCTTCAATCTTGATGCGCACGATCTGCTCGGTCTGCAACTTCTCAAAGACACGATCCAGAACCCCGTTCTTGGCCCAGCGATTCATACGCGTATAAATGCTATGCCAGTTGCCAAATCGAGCCGGAAGTCCGCGCCATTTACAGCCTTGCTCAGCAACATACAGAATCGCATTGAGCACTTGGAGGTTTTGCAGTTTCACATTCCCACGCTGAATCGGTAGGCTGTCCTTAATCCTTTTGTACTGCTCCGCAGTGACTTCCATTAACTTCAATTATAACAAGGTTAGTGTTAACACGCACTAGTACGCCTCTCCCGAGCAGGCCAAAAGGCGTCACCCTGGTACGCAGGCCGATACAGAAATAACAGGCAGGCCAGAAAGGCTGGAGAACTGTGCGAAGTATGTACAGAAAATATCAATAACGTAATTTATGAATACAAAATCTGCTCTCACATGTAATACTTCTTCTCATTCTGTTCTAAATGCATCTCTGGCTGCACCGCACTCACCAGGCTCCTTTACGCGAGCGCAGACGCAGAGCGGAGGTATGGATGGCACACGTGAAAGCGCCCGCCGTGCAGGCGAAGAGCAAGCGGCTAGTTTCAATCGATGCGTTGCGCGGCTTCGACATGTTCTGGCTGATGCAGGAAGAGACCGGTTTGGTGCTAGCGCTAGGTGCGGCACTTCATCTACCGTTTCAAGGTTTTCTGGCTAGGGAACTCGACCACACTCCGTGGGTGGGCTTCACGTTCTGGGATCTGATTGCGCCGCTTTTTCTGTTCATTGTGGGCCTGAGCCTGCCGCTGGCGCTGGAGCGGAGGCGTGAACTGGGCCAGTCAAACCGTACGATCGTTGGGCACATCCTGCGCCGCACGGCTGTATTGATCGTGCTGGGACTGATTTTCAACGGCATTCTGCGGCTGGACTTTTCAGACTATCGCTACACGGGCGTTCTGCAGAGGATTGCGCTCTCGTATGTGTTTGCCGCACTGATTACTCTGTTCTGCAAACTGCGCGGGCAGATTGCGTGGACGGTGGCGCTGCTGCTGGGGTACTGGGCAATCATGGCACTAATCCCGGTGCCGGGCTTCGGGCGCAACGTGCTGACGCCGGAGGGCAACCTCGAGGGCTTTATCGACCGGCTGTTTCTTCCGGGCAAGTTCTGTTGCTACATCTATGGCGACAACGAGGGCTATTTGAGTACGATTCCTTCGATTGCGACCGTGACGCTCGGCGTGCTCTGCAGCCATCTTATGCATATGAAGCGCTCTGAGACGTTCAAGACACTGGCGCTGATCGCGGGCGGCGCGGCATGCATTGGTGTTGGGCTGCTATGGGGCTTGTGGTTTCCCATCATCACGCGGCTGTGGACGAGTTCATACACGCTCTACTGCAACGGCTGGTGCATGCTGTTGTTCGCGGTCTTTTACTGGATTATCGACGTGAAGGGCTGGCGGCGCTGGGCGTTTCCGCTCGTGGTTATCGGCATGAACCCGCTGACGATATACGTCGTGCAAGAGATCTTCGATTTCAAGCACGTGTCGACGGTCTTTGCCGGTGGGCTGGCGAACCACGCGGGCGTATATGCAGTGTTGGTGATGGCAGTGGCGACGGTGCTGACGAAGTGGCTGTTCCTCTACTTCCTCTACCGACAGAAGATCTTCCTGAAGGCCTGAGCGCAGGCTCAGGCCCTGCATGCATCGAGCGCGGCGATGGTCGCTTCGAGCGTGTCCCAGCCGTAGACACGCTTGTAGCGGTGCTCCTTGCGATTATGGGGGGCGTCGAAGAGCAGGCCGGTGCCGCGCAAACCGACGAAGTGTGAGGGCGTGTCATCAACTAGGTAGTCAACGTCGAGCACGGACTTCTCGCCGCAGAAGACGATGCGCGGCACGGGGATCCGCGGCAGGTAGCGCGCTAGCCAGTCCATCTTTTCGTTGAAGCTGCCAGGGAACTCGGTGGCGGCGCTGGCAACGTAGACGCGGTGGTGCGCGCAGAGGCGCTTCATGACTTCAAGCGCGCCGGGCAGGGGAGGGATGGCGGCGAAGAAGCCGGGCTCGTTGAAGATGTTGGCGGCCCACCGCTTATGGGCCTCGGGCACGATGTCGATGAGGTCGACACCGTCGAGGTCATCGGGTACGACGTGCGTGCCGAAGCGCTGGTTGTAGAGATGAATCTGCCAGCCGAGCGTATCGGCGAGCACTTCGTCCATGTCGATGGCAAGCACAAGCTCGCCACTGCGGCGTCCATTCCAGTTCAACGTCATGGTCCTCTTATGGGGATCAGGGAATTTCTGGTCCCGGGGTACGCGCGGCCTGTTCGCGCACCGCGAGCGCTAGAGCCACGGTGGCCGCACTGGCCTCGGGCGGGCACTCGATCGGTGCGGAGCCTGAGGTGCAGCACTGAGTAAAGTATCGCAGCTGCTCGCGGTACGGATCGACGCTGGCAAGCAGGATCTCTTCGCCGGGTGTGCCGGCACGATGTAGTACGAGATGCTCGTTGCGATAGATGAGCGATTCATGCTTGAACTCAACCTCAAAGCTCATGGCGAAAGGACGGTTGTCGGCGAACCAGCCGCCTTCCACGCGTACCGGAATTTCACCGCAGTTGAGTAGGCAAAGCACGGTATTCGTGGACTCGATGGGGACGGCCTCAATGTGCGAGGGTGGCCCGAAGAGCGCGATCACCTGGTCGAAATCATGGACGAGCAGGTCGAGGATGGCGCCTCCGCTGGACGCGGTTTCAGTGAGCCATGTGGCCCAGCGGGGAATGCCGGAGACGCGCGTGAAGCTGGCGTGCTGCACTGGACCGAAAACCCCGTTGCGCACGACGCCGAGCAGATGCTGGTAGGCAGGAAAGAAGCGCAGGACGTGCGCAACCATGAAGACGCGGTCGCTCTCCTGTGCGGCCGCAAGCACCCGTGCGCAATCGGCCGTTGTCAGCGCGAGGGGCTTTTCGCAGAGCACATGCTTGCGCGCGGCGAGCGCAGTGAGCGTTGTTGGCACGTGCAGGGGCGTTGGCAGGCAGATGTCAATGGCGTCGATGGTAGGATCGGCGAGCATTGCGTTAAGCAGGCCGGCTCGGTTAGCGGGATCGAGCGCATTGTACGGCGGCGTGGTGCGAGTGACCATCTCCACCTCACTCAGATCCGCCGCGGCGGCAAGGTGCCGCTTGCCCATCTCTCCCGATCCTAGCAATCCAATGCGCATGATGCTTCCTCAATCTCCTTTTAAGCTGTGAAGCCGCCATCGAGCGCGGCAGGCGCGCTGCGAAAAGCTCGCGTTAGCACTGCGTCGTAGGTGAGTCCTACTGCAAACCAAAGACCGCCCGCGATTTTCGCGGCGTTGCTAAGGTTCCACCAGATGAGCAGGCAGAAGAGCAATCCGAAGAGCGGCAGAAGAAGATCGCGCACAAAACTCCGCCTACCGCACTCACCGCGCAGATAGCAGACACGGACGACGCTAGCGTTGACGCCCATGAAGGCCAGGAAGGCGCCGAAGTTGATAAGCTCGGCGGCGCGCTCGTAGTTGAGCACGAGGCAACCGGCAAATGAGAGGCCGCCGACGAGCAGCAAATTGTAGGCGGGCACTGCCGCGCGCGCGCTCAGGTGCGCAAAGAAGCCGCGCGGCAATACGCCGTCGCGGCCCATGCCGTAAAGCAGGCGCGCCACACCGGCCTGTGCGGTGAGTCCCGAGCCGAGATTGGTGATGATGAGGATCGCG
>WSSedB1CaDRAFT_10001061_pt1 | contig 10873 bp, 6 predicted proteins | sample WetSurSB1Cattail_FD_9460 | JGI IMG/M metagenome (IMG submission 9460)
CGCCGACCGCATCCGTTTCCGGTCCAGATTACCGTCCGGCAACAGCATGTCAGCGCCAAATTTAGCGACGATCCTGTCGAGAGTCGGGCTCCCCGGCCTGACCGCTATCCGGGATAGTTCGTCAGCATCAATCACCACAGCGCCCTTTTCCATCAAAAAACGGGCTACACTGCTTTTTCCGGTTGCAATCCCCCCGGTCAGGCCCACCACGCGGATTCCCATTGTTATTACTCCTTGCATCTCATTACGGCGCTGCACACCCCGCCGAAGTCGGGCCAGTGTAGCAAAGGGACAGCCAAATTGACAGATTTTTGCCTTGAGTTGACTGAATAATTAGTGTACATCTTGTTGTCCATACAGACATTATTTGCGCCCGTAGCTCAGCTGGATAGAGTAGTGCCCTCCGAAGGCATTGGTCGGACGTTCGAATCGTCTCGGGCGCGCCAATAAAAAACAGGCATCTGCAAAGCTTTATGCAGGTGCCTGTTTTGTTTGTGCTGTTGTAAATGCCACAATAAAAGTACGGTAAGGTATTTCGCTCCCCCCATATGTCCTTAACGGTTTCGATTCACTCCTCACTATAGCGGTCCATGTATTCCCGGCTGATGTGCTGGCATGAGGAGTAATGAGCACATTGGAGATATTCCGGAGCGATGAGATTGGTGGGAACAGCTCCTCGCAAAACACATCCAACCCGGCACCTCCCAGTGTACTAATGTGAAGCGCGCTGACCAGATGTTCTTCCCGATAACAGTTGCCACTTCAGATCCCGGTTTCATCAGACCGAAGTGACGTTCCGAAAACAGGCTTTCCTTATCAGAACCGCCAGGAGGCATCAGGACTACGTGATCTCTTTACCCTGTTGGACAGATCGTGAGGGACCCAATCTTTTCCGGCGGTGGGAGTAAACACCGCCGCTAGTTTGGGCGTCTGTCCATACAACTCGGACCGAAACTGCCATGTCAGCAACCAGTCCGCATCCTTAAGGTAAGCATGAAATGCCTCCTTTTCTGTCGCCTCCATCAGGCAAATATCGAGAAAGACCTCGTTTATCCGCTTCTGATAGCGCTGGTTTAGGAAAAATGAGCCCACACTACTCTTCAGGCATACCAAGATATTTTTCCGCAGTATATATTTACCTTTAATTTTCAAATCGGAAATGCCGCGAATGATTCGCTAATGTCATACCGCGTACTATTTTGCCTCAATACCTTTGTAAGTAATGTGGTCCTTATGTTTCCCTTCCTTCAACTCACGTTCATAATCTTTTATAGCTTCGTTATAGTCGTTATCCGACAAATCATCCCCAGGGTCATTGATATTGTATTCCAGCAACTTGCAACCATCATCCATTGTTGTCAGAAGTTCATCGGCAGTCAAGGGCGCAACACTTACCCTTGCCTTCCAAACACCCATTCGCGGGATTTGCTGGAGATAATATACCTGACCCTGTTCAAAAATGATTTTAATCGGCTCCATGTTTTCCGCTTTTGAAATCACATAGCGCGTTCCTGGTGGAATATCTGATTTTATAAAAAATCCTTTTCTTTGTGTCACACCGATCATTTTTTTATCAAGATAGGTGTCAAATTCAATTGCTCCACCGAAAATGGTAGTTCTGGCCACGACAAGGGCGGCCTTACCACTTTCAGGTTTAATTGCACGAAGATCCACTGTTGCGTTTTCCTTGACAAGCATGTGTCGCGGAGCAGTGCAGGCTGACATGAGCAACATTGCTGCAACCACCATAACAACATAAACCAATCGTTTCATACTACCCCCCAAAAAATGTATTGATACTGCACGCGTGACGAATCAGCGTTCGGAATTCAGGTTGGGAAAATGTTACTAATTGGAATATCAAGGTTACCATTTGTCAATGCGAGCGCAACCGGAAAACATAAACATTCCGTGCAAATTGGCGAAATCAATTTGCGTTCACAGCATGTAGTCAGTCGAAAGAAAGTGCGATTTGCGCTCCTTGACGATATTGGTGATGATTTCCCGGTTGGCATCGGTCTCTCGAGCTGCAACCACGATGCGTATGGAGAAAATCCGCAAGGCATCAGCCACGGACTGAGTCCCCTCGGCGGAATTTTTGCGACCGTTAAAAGGAAAACTGTCCGGGCTGCGCTGGCACTGGCTGTTGATGTTAATGCGGCAAACCTGATTGACCAGGGCATCCACCAGTTGGGCCAACAAATCGCTGTTCTGGCCGAAGATACTGGCTTGCTGACCGTAGTTGGATGCCACCACGTAGTCGATCGGTTCGCGGATATCATCAAAGGGAACCACCGGGATAACCGGTCCAAACTGTTCTTCATTGTAGACCCGCATGGCCGGGGTAACCGGGTAGAGTAGAGCCGGATTAAAAAAAGATCCACTGCTGACGCCGCCACCGCTGTTGATGATTTCTGCGCCAAGGGATTGTGCGTCCAGAACCAGTTCTTTTAGATAATCAGGCTTTTCCGGCTCGGGCAGCGGTGTGATGGTGACTCCCTCTTCCCAAGGCATGCCGCACTTCAAGGCACCAATGCCTTCGGCCATGCGACGTAGAAAATCATCGGCAATGGAACGGTGCACAAAAAGGATCTTCAATGCGGTGCAGCGTTGACCGTTGTAGGTGAGGCTACCCAGAAGACATTCTGACACCACCAGATCAAGATCGGCATCCGGCAAAATGATGGCGGGATTCTTGGCATCAAGTCCCAGAACGCAGCGCAACCGGTGGGGACGCGGATGAATGGCGCGTAGAGCATCGGCAACCCGGTGAGTGCCGATAAAACCGAGCACATCCACTTGGCCCGAAGCCAGCAGAGGCGGCACCACCACTTCGCCATCACCATAGACCGTATTGACCACACCGGGAGGAAAGGAATCCCGGAATGCCTCCAGCAGCGGCTGAAAGAGCAGGATTCCAAAACGGGGCGGCTTGAGCAGTATGGTGTTACCCATGACTAGGGCGGGAATCAGGGTTGTAAAGGTTTCGTAGAGTGGAAAATTATACGGGCCCATGCAGAGCACTACACCCAGAGGAGTGCGTCGAATCTGTCCGATAATGCCATGCTGGATTACAAACCGGGACGAAACCCGATCCAGTTCCTTGAGCGCATCAAGGGTGTCGCGGATGTAAGAGAGCGCCCGCTCGAACTCACGTTCCGCTTCCTGTAATGATTTGCCAATCTCCCACATAAGAAGCCTGACGATGTCGCTGCGCTTGTCCTTCATGGTACGGGTGAAACGCAGAACACATTGGATTCGTTCCCCCACCGACATGGTCGGCCAGACACCACGACCATTGGCATAGGCCCGCACCGCCACATCCAGGATTTCCAGGACTGCCGCTTCGGACAGCAGAGGGGTTTCCCCAAGGGAATGGGGAACAACTCCATCGGGCGTATTGATATGGACCGGAGAGAGAACCTGCTGCATTGGGCCATGCCAGCTACGCAATTTTCCATTAATCAGATAGTTATTCTGCCTGACCGGGATGTGAATGCGATACGTTTCGGGAATCTGCCCTTCCAACGGAAAAAGCGATTCAACGGACAGTTTCATGGGATGAAGCTCTGCTCCCATTACGGCTCCTCTTTATTACGAGACGGAAGAATTATTATTACGACCAAAATCAAGCATATGACAGTAGCTATATACGCAGTACAACCTACACAGCGTTGTAATACACAAAGTTGATTTATGATTTATCACGAACCGCGAGATAATTCATCAATTCTGTGACAGGTTCTTAGATCAGCATGGAATGAATTTCGTAATAAACGGGATTTGCGGTATGAAGAATTGGACCAGATCTTTGGAGGTGCCGGCAAGCTCACCACAAGGTGGAGAACTTGCCGGCTGTATGGCAGATGCTACAAAATTCAGTGCTGCAAATTAACCCTGGACAACGCGGCGTGCGGCGCGCTTGATGCTGCACAGGTTACGGAAACTGACGTTGTCAGTGGTGATGTTGTTGCCCTTGGAGCCGCAACCGAGGGTCAGAGACGGAATCATCTGGTTGTACAGACCACCGATGGCACCGTGGCTGGTCGGGGAGTTGAAGGTAATGCGGTTTGCGTCAACAGCCTGGGCAAACTCGAGGCAGGTTGCGTCGCTGGCGGAGTGAATACCGGCGGTGTGGCCTGCGCCACCCTTCTTCAGCAGGTTAACGCACAGGTCAATAGCAGCTTTCTTGCCGTCAACGATGTAGTAACCGAGGGTCGGGGAGAGTTTTTCACGGCACATCGGCTCAACATCCTGCAGGCCTTTCAGAGGGCCAACCAGAAGCACTTCGGTATCTTCGGGCACGGAGAAACCAGCCATCTTGGCGATCGCAGCAGGTGACTGACCAACAACGGCACCGTTAACAACATAGTGGTCGAAGTACAGTTTTTCCAGTTTGGCTTTTTCTTCAGCATTAACGTGATAAACTTTGAGTTCTTTCAGTTTGGCAAGAGCTTTTTCAGCAACCTTGGCATCGTCGAAGATCAGGTTCTGCTCGGATGCGCAGACAACGCCGTGGTCGAAGTTCTTGGACAGTACAACATCAGACATGGCCTGATCGATGTCAGCATCGCTGGCGACATACACGGGCACGCCACCGGGGCCTACGCCGAAAGCGGGGTTACCGGAGCTGTAGGCAGCCTTAACCATGGCGCCGCCACCGGTTGCAAGGATAACGTCAACACCGGGGTTGGTCATCAGAGCATTGGTAGCTTCTACGGAAGGCTCGTCAATCCACTGGATGCAGTCTTTCGGTGCGCCGTTTGCAATGGCTGCGTCCAGGCAGAGCTGTGCGGTCTTTGCACAGCACTTCTGTGCGCGGGGGTGGAAACCGAAGATAACAGCGTTGCGGCTTTTGAGTGCGCAAAGCACTTTGAAGACAACGGTGGAGGTAGGATTGGTGGTCGGGGTTACGGCAGCGACAACACCAACAGCTTCTGCGATTTCAATAATGTTGTTTTCGTCCTTGACGATACCAACGGTCTTGACACCCTTCATGTCATTCCACATAACTGTGGAACCGAAGTAGTTTTTGATGACCTTGTCGGCATACTTGCCGAGTCTGGTTTCTTCTACGGCATCTTTGGCAAGCTCTTCTTTTTTCGAGTCGATAACCTTGGCGATAGCTTCACAGATAGCGTCGGTCTGCTTCTGATCAAGCTTCTTGTACTCTTCCACGGCTACTTTGGCTTTTTGTACCAATTTTTCAATTTTCTCGGCGACCACGTTTGCTCCTCCTGGTTTCCTTTGATTTTGCCAAGCCTCAATAGTAATGATCGCAAGCAATTAATATTACTTATGATTCATCTCCTATTGCTTGGATCTGTTTTACTTTATGAGTGAACCAACGTGCCCCTGTCAAGATAATTAGATAAAACAAAAACACGTAATCGTAATTGCGGAGCATCTGAAATCAGGTGCTAAATATTTGTTACTAAACTATAAAACAGCGCTTTAAAGTGGAATATATTTTTTTTATTCAAAATATATTTGGATATAGATCTTACCTAAAATACGACACTATAAACGGACGTCCGAATTCAGGTTTGATTTGGTCTGGCTGATTTGAGTAGCATCAAAACCATACCGAGGATTTTTACCATTGAAGCTCGAACAGGGATGAAATGAAGACGGGATTTTATAAGAAATTTATGCATGCACAAAAATAAAGGCCCGCCATTTTGGACGGGCCTCCGATCTGTTGTGGATTGTTTGGTTATTGCGCGGGTGGCGTCCGCTTTTTTCCAAGGTTAATCAATCATTTACCAAGTCAGGAATCCGCTCAAGCTGGGCAAGCCAGACGGTTGCTTCGCCATCGCTGGGAGCACGCCAATCGCCGCGTGGTGAAAGAGAACCGCCCGAGCCGACCTTGGGGGCATTGGCCATGCAACTGCGCTTGTACTGGCTTGTTTTGAAGAAACGCCTGAGAAATACAGTGAGCCATCGTTTTATCTCATGCATGGTATACTGATTCCGCTGACATTCCGGGATGTCTGGCCAGTGGTGACGTGTCCGGTCATGCCAGGCATTCCAGGCCAGAAAGGCAACCTTGGGCGGCAAGTAGCCGAGACGGAGAATGTAGTAGAGGTTAAAGTCCTGTAGCTCGTAAGGGCCGACAATATCCTCGGTGCGCTGTACCGGCTGATTGTCGCCGTTGTCACCGGGGACCAGTTCGGGGCTGATCTCTGTTTCCAGAACGTCTCGAAGTACGGCGCTCACCTCGTCCCCCAGTATGTCGGTGTTTGCCGCCCAGCGAATCAGGTACTGGATCAAGGTCTTGGGCACGCTTGCATTGACATGGTAGTGCGCCATATGGTCACCCACGCCGTAGGTACACCAGCCTAGTCCCAGTTCGCTCAGGTCGCTGGTTCCCACCACCAACCCACCGCGCTGGTTGGCCAGACGAAAAAGATGACTGGTCCGCTCCCCGGCCTGGACATTCTCGAAGGTGATATCGTAGACCGGCTTTCCGTGAAAGAAAGGATGGCCGATGTCCTGAAGCATCTGTAGGCAGCTGGGGCGGATGTCGATCTCGTGGTAGGTGCAGCCGACGGTTCGAATCAGACTGCGGGCTTGGTCCAGAGTGCGCTGACTGGTGGCAAAACCGGGCATAGTATAAGCGAGAATGTGGAGTCGAGAGAGACCCATGACATCCATGGCCCGGGCACATACCAGGAGGGCCTGAGTCGAATCGAGCCCGCCGGAAACGCCTATCACCATCTTGTCCGCGCCGGTGGCCTTGAAGCGTTTCACTAATCCCTGTACCTGGATTTGGTATACCTCCCTGCAGCGCTCATCTCGTCGCGACGGGTCGCTCGGCACAAAGGGGAAACGTTCGTAGAAACGCTCCAGAGGCAAAGTCCGTTCACGTGGCAGAGTTGCGGAAAAGCGTATCGTGCGAAAACCGGCTATCTCCTCCTGGTGCCGAAGTACCGACTGCCCGAAGCTGGTCTGGCGCATGCGCTCTTGGGCCAAGCGGTCCAGATCAATGTCGCCGGTAACCAGTTGGGAATTGTACGCAAAGCGTTTTGTTTCAGCGAGACAGGTGCCGTTCTCGAAAATCATGCCGTGGCCATCCCAGGCAAGGTCGGTTGTGGATTCCCCGGTTCCGGCGGCACTGTAGATGTAGGCAGCCAAACAGCGCCCTGACTGATTGGCCACGAGATTACGCCGGTAATCAGCCTTGCCCACGGTAATATTGGAGGCGGACAGGTTGATCAGTACGCTCGCCCCGGCCAGCGCCGCAAAGGACGAAGGCGGAATCGGCACCCAGACATCCTCGCAGATTTCCACGTAAAAGGAGAGCAAGGGCTGGTCCTCGATCTGGAACAGCAGACGGTTTCCAAAAGGGATAGCCTGCTGACCCAGCAGGTCGATGCTGCCCACCGGAGCATAGGATGCCGGAACGAATTGGCGCAATTCGTAAAACTCACGGTAGCTTGGCAAATACGATTTTGGCGCTACCCCCAGAATTTTTCCTCGATACAGCACAATCGCGCAGTTGAACAGCATGCTGTGAACCTGCAACGGCATACCCACTACCGTTATTACCGGAATTTCAAGAGACGCCTTTAGTACCGCATCCAGAGCGTCAAGGCAGCCGTCCAGAAGTGTCTGCTGATGAAAGAGATCCTCGCAGGAATAGGCCGAAAGCCCCAGTTCCGGAAAGACTGCCACCAGGGCATTTTGCTCCCATGCCTGGCGCATCATGGCAATGGTTTCTGCTGCGTTATAAGCCGGGTCAGCCACACGTACCTCGGGAACCACCACGGCTGTGCGAATAAAATTATGGTTGTAGAGATTAAAGAATGTTGTGTCCACTGACTTCCCTCCCCGTTCTGAAAGCCTGAATAATTACATTTATTTGAATTTACCGGAGGCAGGCACAGCTCGTTTGAAGGCCCAGGCCTCGATCTTCTTGATCTGTTCGGCCATGGTGACAGAAAGTGGAACCGTTCGACTGATCATTACCATCAAATCCTGCTGGGTCATGGGTTGCTGGCTTGCAAGAGCCTCAAAGACCGCCGAGTTGACTGCCTGCTCTATCTCAGCACCGGAAAACCCCCTGGTGGAACCGGCCAGGAGAGGGATATCAAAGGAAGCAAGGTCTACCTGTCTGTTCACTAGATGGATGCGAAAAATCTGTTCTCGCGCAGGCGATTCTGGCAAGGCCACATAGAATATTTCATCGAAACGCCCCTTGCGCAGTACTTCGGCAGGGAGCATCTCAATTGCGTTGGCAGTCGCTGCCACAAACACCGGCTCCTTTTTCTCCTGCATCCAGGTAAGAAACGATCCGAGCACCCTGGACGCTGATCCCCCTTCGGACTTGAAGCCGTGAGTTGTTATTCCCGACTCTATTTCATCGATCCAGAGCACGCATGGCGCTACAGCCTCCGCGGTATTGAACGCCATGCGCAGGCTTTCCTCCGGTGTCCCGAACACTCCCCCGTAGACGGTGGACATATCAAGACGAATCAGGGGCAGATGCCACTCGGCAGCGATCGCCTTGACAAACAGCGACTTGCCGCAACCGGCGATTCCCATGATCAGAACCCCCTTGGGGAGACCAGCTCCCGACGAGATGCCGTCGAGCCCGAAAGCACTTTTGCGCCGCTCCAGCCAGTATTTGAGGTTCTCCATCCCGCCAAGCTGGTTGCAGCCGTCAACCTCGATAACAAGCTCCATTATGCCGCTCTGTTGAATGATCCGGCGCTTATTATCGAGAAGTGCCCTGACCGGATCATTGCCGCCGGACATTTCAGCCAGCCGCAGCAACCGGACCGACCTTTCAAGATCCACCAGATCAAGTCCACGCGCAGCAACCACCAGTCTTTCAAACAGCGTCAAGTCATCTTGACAAGCCTTGAACAAGGCAGGGTCGTGATCAAGCATCTGTTTCAGAAAACCTCGAATCTCCTCAATGTCGGGGAGCCTCTGGGTTAATATGGTGATATTCTCCCGAAGCCCCTGCGGCACCCACTCTTCATCCCCAAGAATGACCGTCACCTTTCCCTTTCCGCTTGAGGCAACGGCAAGATCCTTGAGTTTTCTGATCAGAATCGGATTGTCACGCCAGAACCAGTGGATATCCTTTAAGATCAACATAAAGGGTCCTGGCTGGGAAATGGCGAAATCAAGGGATTTCAGCGGGTCAACCGTATCCGGAACAACAACTCCGTCCCGGCACAAACCAGTTGTACAGGTCCAGACAAAAAGAGTTCCCATCCCCTTGAGTCGAGCGGCAGCTTGGGTTAGAAGTCTTTCGCTGCGCTGTTCATTTCTGGTAATTACATACAAGAAGACGTTACCAACACTGATCAGACGAACAAGCTGTTGCTGTGTCAAATTTTGCATCTATCCTCCGCCGGGGTTGTACAGCAATCACCTTCTCAGTTTGATACTGTAAATTTCGTCTAGCGCCTTTCCTCTGATATCCCAAGAATGCCGCTGCTCGGCTCGTTCACGAACCAGCCGGCTCAGGCGGTCTCGTTCATCTTTATTATTCATCAGCCCCGCAAGCTTGGACGCAAGATCACTGGAATCATCGTAATTGGCATATACACCGGCATCGCCAAGAAATTCACGGTTTGCAGGTGTATCAAAGGCCACGGTGGGCAGTCCGCAGGACATATAGTTGAGAATCTTGCTGTTGGATTCGGTTAATGAACATTTTGGAGATACGGCAAGATCTCCAGCCGAGAGGTAGAACGGAGCCTTGGTGTAGTCGATCTTGCCCGTGAAGATTATCATCTTGTCGATTCCGAGTTCGATTGCCTTGTTCCGGTACTCCTCCTCGGGAAACCCCATTATCAGAAATCGGATCGGGCTCCCCTTAGATTTGAGCTGAACAATGGTGGAAAGCAGGGTATCTATTCCTTGATTACGATTCAGCATGCCCAGATAGACCACCAACGGGACGTCAAGGGGGAGACGCAGCTTGGTGCGCACCTCGTTGCGTTGTTGAGGCTTGAACAGCGTCGTATCGACCCCGTCCAACAATGGCTCGACCTTATTTGATGCCACACCCCATTGATCAATTAGTTCTCTAGCCACGGGAGCGGAACTTGTGATGATGTAATCGGCAAGGCCATGGTTTATTCGCCGCTCCTGTCGAGAAAAAAAACGATGTAGTAACGAGCCTTGCTTGACAAAACCGTGATCAATCATTTCGCCGGTCATGCTCCCCTGGCAATCGAAAATAAGAGGGATGCGCAGTCGTTTTTTCAGTCGCCCACCGATCCAAGCGCCTTCATGAAAATGGGCATGGATGAGATGGGGCCTGAAATCACGGGCCAGCTTGAGCGCCCTATAGAACATGAGGACATTGAGATACAGTTTGTGCCACGAGGGACCAATGGAAAGTTTCTTGTTCCAAGGGATATTGGGAGTCCGCCACGTTGGAATTCCAGGAATATCGCGACCAAGATGGTAGGTGACGATCCGGACGTTGTGACCACAGCGGATAAGCGCCCTCGCCTCTTCGTATACCCTCACATGACTGCCGCAGTCAGTGAAATAAGGCGTTGGTGCCAACATCATGATCCTAAGTTTTCTCTCAAACAAGATCAGTACTCTCCTTTGGCAGTTAACCGGTGTCCAATAGAATTCGCAGTAGATACTAACTTCATGAAACAATTGAAGCAATCATAATATTACATAAATGTAGATATGCGGGGAATGTGCAAGATTCAAGAAAGCACATTGGTCCGCAAAACAATATATCAGCAGAAATGAAAACAGCTCCTTAGAATTTCTCCTAAGAAGCTGTTTTTATGGTCGGTGCGACTGGATTCGAACCAGCGACCACTAGACCCCCAGTCTAGTGCGCTACCAGGCTGCGCTACGCACCGATGCTCTATTACAACTGACA
>WSSedB1CaDRAFT_10001062_pt1 | contig 10862 bp, 7 predicted proteins | sample WetSurSB1Cattail_FD_9460 | JGI IMG/M metagenome (IMG submission 9460)
CCGTTTTCCGGCCGATGCCCGACTTGTCCGGCCTGTGGCGGGTGCTGTTCGACCGGGGCTTCCTCGAATGCGTCCTGTTGGTCGGCATACCGTCGAAGATGCTGCTGAGCGGCGTCATTATTTTCGCCATGCCGCTACTGCTGGAAACGCTGAACTACCGCCACGAAGACATCGGGCAGTTGGTCATGTTCTATGCCGGCGGGGTCATGCTGGCCAATGCCCTCATCACCCGTGTCGTTGGTCTCGACCGTGCCACCGGCCGCTTCCTGACGCGGGGGATGCTGCTGTCGGCAGCCGGGCTGGCGATGATCGGACTGGTCGGCTGGAATGCCGTCATCAATATTCACAGCATGCCGTTCCTGGTGTCCGGACTGGTGCTGGGAGGAGTGGCCGCGCTGGGAGTGGCGCACGGATTCATCAATGCGCCGGTGGTGACCCATGTCACAACCCTGCCCATCGCCACCGCCGTCGGCGTGGGACCGGTGGCCGCGCTTTACCGCATGGTCGAGCGGATCGGCCATGTGTCCGGGCCGGTCATCATCGGCCAGTTGCTGCTTTTGCGCAATTATGATCCGATCATGCTGCTGATTCCGGCCGCCATTGTGATGGTTGCTGCGATGGTGTTCCGGCTGAGTCCGTCTGGGAAGGAGCGTACACCATGAAGTGGCCGGCCATTGCGGCGCTCCTGTTGCTGCTGTTGCCGCCCTGCTCCGCGGCCATGGCTGGGGACACGTGGTTCAGCATCCCGGCCGAGGCGGCGGCACAGTGGAAAATCTCGAGCCAGGGAGACCGTCTGACGGTGCGCCGCAAGGGTGCGAAGAGGATGGGAGCGCGGATCATGGTTCTGTATTCACGCCCGTCTCCCGCCTACGAAACCGCCATGGGCAAGGTCCTGACCGTGTTTCAGGACAAGGGGATCGAGGCTGTTTTTGAAGTGATCAACTACCGTGACAATCCCGAGCAGGGGAAGGCCGCCATCCGCCACGCCATCAGCGCTCAGGCGAAGCTGATATTCGCCATGGGCTCGGACTCCACCGAGTTCCTGGCCGGCAATTTCAAGGGCCAGGCCATTCCGGTCGTGTCCATCTGTGCCAAGGATCCGGTGATTCTGGGGCTGATCAAGGATTACGACAGCGGCAGTGGCACTAATTTCGCGTTCACCTCGCTCAACGTGCCTGTTGAGACGCAATTGACTTACATGCTTCAACTGCGGCCGAAGTTAAAAAATGTCGGTATCCTGGTGGACTCCAGGAATCCCAGCGCCGTCCAAACCCAGGCCAGGCCGTTCGCTGCCGCCCTTCGGCGCCATGGCATCGCCGCAACCATCATTGCTGTTGACAATCCCGCCGATGCCCGGCATGAGCTGCGCGAAAAGATTCCGCCCGCCATCAAGGTCATGCGGCGGAGCGATCCCGGTCTGACCAACAGTCTTCTGCTGGTAACCGGCAGCACGTCGGTGTTCACCGAAATCGATACCATCAACGCCGCCGCCGGACGGGTTCCGGTCCTGAGCGCCGTCCCTGAAATCGTCCGCAAGGGCGAATCATCGGCGGTCCTCTCCATCGGTGTCAGTTTCGAAAGCAACGCCCATCTTGCCGCCATCTACGCCGCCGGCATCCTCGAAGGCCGCTCCAGGGTGGGACGTCTGAAGGTCGGGGTCGTTTCGCCTCCCGACATCGCCATCAATTTTCGCAAGGCCCGTCAGATCGGAATGAAGATTCCGTTCTCACTGTTCGAGCTGGCCTCGCAAATCTTCGACGGCAACGGCAATCCGATCCGCGTCAATGGCGTCGATATCAAGCGGGCCGGACGGCACTGATGCAGCGGTTGATTTTTTAATGTACGAAAGGTATGCAGCAATGACATCAATCAGGGCAAAAATGCTGATGTGGTTCGGCCTGACACTGGGCGTACTCATGACGGTTTTTGGATTCATAACCTATTCGAGCATCAAGGGAACAGTAATTCCCCTGACCGAAGATCTCAGCCAGGAAATCCTCAAGGCCAGGTCGGCGGAGATCGGGCGTCTGATTCAGGGATACCGGAATGAAGTCAAGACCATCGCCTGTCGAGATCTCATGCGCTCCGGCAATTTCGAAGCCATCGGCAAGGATCTTGTGAAACGGGCACGCGAGATTAATCCGGATTATGAGGTTCTGTTTTTTGCCGATGCCCAAGGGCGTTATATCACTTCCAAAGGCGGCACCGGCACCATCACTGATCGAGACTATTGGAAGGCGATCATGGAAAAGGGGCAGGATCAGGCAATCAGCGATCCCATAATCTCGAAATCAACCGGCGAGCGGCATTTTGTGGTGGCAAGCGTCGTGACCAATGAGAAAGGAGAGCGCATCGGTTTCGCCGCCGCAACGGTATTGCTGAAGACGCTCTCCGATATTGCCGGAACAATACATATTGGTGAAAGCGGCGCCGGCTGGGTTGTAGACAGCACCGGTCTGGTCGTGGCCCACCCCAACCCGGCCTTGCCCATGAAGCTCAACCTCCTGCAATCCTCGGCCAAGGGATACCGGGGACTGGAGAAAATCGGGCAGAGAATAGTCAAGGGGGAACCGGGCCAGGATAGCTTCGTTCGTCCCGACGGCACCCAGCTCATGACGATATTCAACCCGATCCCCAACACGCCGGGATGGACATTCGGCATTGTCCTTAAACAATCGGAACTCATGGAACGTCCGGAAAAACTCATTCGCCGGATCGCCTGGCTGATGGCGGGCATGCTGGCAATTGTGCTGCTGGTGGTCATCGCGCTTTCCAGAAAGATCACGGCGCCGGTATTACTGCTGAAGGAGGGGGTTGATATCCTCAGTACCGGCAACCTCGACCATCGGCTGGATATCCGCACCGGCGACGAGATCCAGGAGCTTGCCGATGCCTTCAACAAGATGACCGCGGACCTGAAGGAGCATATCAGAAACCTGACCGAAACCACCGCGGCCAAGGAGCGCATCCAGAGCGAGCTCAACGTGGCCACCGATATTCAGGCCAGCCTGCTCCCCCGCATATTCCCCGCGTTCCCGGATCGCCCCGAATTTGATATTTTTGCCTCCATGGACCCGGCAAAGGAGGTCGGCGGCGACTTCTACGATTTCTTTTTCATCGACGACAACAATCTCTGTTTCCTGATTGCCGATGTGGCCGGCAAGGGTGTGCCTGCCGCACTGTACATGATGGTGGCAAAGACTCTCTTGAAATCGGAGGGGCAGCGGCTTGGAGAACCTGGCCAGATACTTTCCTGTGTAAACAACGTACTTGCGGCGGACAATGACAGCTGTATGTTCGCCACGGTGTTCTGCGCCATCCTCGACACCGGAACGGGTGAAGTCCGTTTTGCCAATGCCGGGCATAACCCGCCGCTGATGATCGACTCACGGGGGATACGCTATCTTACACTGAAGCCGGGCTTTGTGCTGGGGCCGATGGAGGATGTGGCCTTTGAGACCGAGCGGCTCACTATGCAGCCGGGCGACACGCTGTTTCTTTATACGGACGGCGTGACAGAGGCGGCAAATTTCGCGGATGAACTGTACGGAGAACCGCAACTGCTGGCCGCGTTGCAGTCCGGCCCAAAAGAAAAGTTAACGGAGATGACTCATAACATCCGTGCCGATGTAACACGGCATGCCAATGGCGCTCCGCAATCCGACGACGTTACCATGGTCGCGATTACATTTCGGGGAACTCCATAGTTCCTTGTCGTTTCTATTAATCAAACAGGAGGAAGTAACAGTGACGAAAAACATTTTTTCGGTGGCCGGTATCGTTTTGATTATTTCGGTATTTTTAATGCTTTCCGGATGTAGCAAGCGAGAGAAGATCACGCAATTGCAACAACTGTCCGGCAAGGAATTTGCCGTTCCCACCGGAACCGCCGCCGACAAGCTCGTACTGTCAAAATTCCCCGATGCAAAATTCAAATATTTCAACAGCGTGCTTGACGCCGCTCTGGCTGTTCAGTCGGGCAAGGCGGATGCAGCAGCGTATGACGAGCCGATTCTGAAAAATATTGCAGCAAAAAACAAGGGGTTGACCGTTCTGCCGGAGATGATCACCAGGGACAACTATGGTTTTGCCGTTCAACCTGACAAGCAGGAGTTAAAGAAAACCATCGACCTCGTTGTTGGTGAACTCAAAAAAAACGGCACCTATGACGCCATGCTGAAACGGTGGCTACCCACATCGGGAAGTCCCGCTGCCATGCCGGATATTGCATCAAGCGGCAGCAAGGGAGTTCTGAAGCTTGGAACCGCGGCGGTAACCGAGCCGTTTTCCTTCATTGACGGCTCGCAGAGCGTAGTCGGCTTTGACATCGAGCTTGCCCAGTATGTTGCCAAAAAACTTGATATGAAGCTTGAAGTCGTCAACATGGATTTCGGTGCGATGATTCCGGCGCTGATGGCAGGCAAGGTGGATATGATCGGCGCCTGCATCACGATTACCGAGGAGCGGTCGAAAAAAGTCCTGTTTTCCGAACCATATTACACCGGTGGTATTGCGGCGCTGGTCAAGGAATAGGGCGTTAAGGATGTCAAAACATCTAAAGGGAAAACGTATGAAAAAGGCAGCACTGTTAGCACTCACCTGTCTGGCGATCATGGTGTTTATCACCAGCTGCGGCAAATCGGAAAAGGTCATTGCAAGTTTTGCCGATGCCCAAAATGCAAAAATCGGCGTGATGACCGGTACAACCGGAGAAGAGATTACCAAGGCACGGTTTCCCCAAGCCCAGGTCAAGAGCTTCGACGATGTCATGGATGCGATTGCAGCCATCAAGTCGGGACAGCTGGACGCGGTTGTCACCGCTTATCCCACGGCGCTCCAGGTTACAAAGCTGAACCCGGAATTGCGACTATTACCGGAACCGCTGGCTAACGAGAACAGTTCAATTGCTCTGCGTAAAGACAACGATGCTTTGTTGAACGAGCTGAATACTATCATTGCCGGACTGAAGGCTGACGGCACGCTGGCGGACATGAGGAAGCGCTGGTTTAAACCGGACCTGAGCCCTTATGTCGAGAAGGACATCATTCCTTCCCGGGAAGGAACAGAGCTGAGAGTGGGTGTATGCGCCACACGGGAACCGCTCAGTTTCGTGGACAAAAACGGCAGAGTGACCGGCCATGACGGAGAGCTTGCCCGTATCGTCGCTGCAAAACTCCATCGGCCGCTGACGTTCTGCAATATGAAATTCATGGCGCTGATTCCTGCGCTGCAATCAGGCAAGTTGGATCTGATTATCAGCGGCATGACGGCAACCGAGGAGCGCAAAAAAACGGTTAATTTCTCCCAGCCCTATTTTGCCAATGCACAAATCATGCTTGTAAAAAAAGCCAAAGCCGCAATGTCTGCCTCGGAAGCTGCCCCCGCCGATGGCGCCAACATGCGCAAAAAAATCTCATCGTTACAACAGATTGACGGCACAAGAATATGCGTACTGTCCGGTTCGGCCGGCGACATGGCTGCCCGGAAACACTTTCCCGGCTCACGCTTTCAGGTGCTGTCCGCCTCGGCCGATGCCGCGCTTGCGGTCAAGACAGACAAGGCGGATGCCTTTATCTATGACAAAAGCGTGTTGCTGAACCTTGTGGAGAAAAATCCGGAACTGGTGATTCTAGATCAAGCGGTGGACAAACTGGAAGTAGCCGCGGCAATCAAAAAAGATAATAGGGCGCTGCATTCCGAAATAAACGGGGTTTTGGGTGAACTGAAAAAAGAGGGTGCTCTCAAACGCCTGAGAATGAAGTGGGTTGATTCAAAATATGCCGCAACGCCGAAGTTGCCGCCACGTAACAATGCTCGTGCCAGGGGTGTGCTGAAAATGGGGACCTGCGCCACCATCGAACCATTTTCATTCCAGTCCAATGGCATGCTTACCGGCCTGGACATTGAGCTCAGTCAGCTGATCGGCGAGCGTCTCGGTAAAAAAATTGAAATAGTCGATATGAATTTCGAAGGCCTGATTCCCGCTCTTCAATCGGGCAAGATCGACTTTGCCCTTTCCAATTTCAATGTCACGGACGAGCGAAAAAAACTGGTCCTGTTCTCCCTGCCCTATATCGAAAATGATATATCGGCTCTGGTCAGGAGAGCCCCGGCGCCGGATTCCGGCAACGCACGGATACCGGCCGCCAAGCAAAGCGAAACGGCAAAAAGCAGCAGCGTCAAACTTGGATCGGTTGCCGACCTGAAGGACAAGCGCATCGGGGTCTTGCTCGGTTCAATCCACGACACCTATGCAATAAAGACCTATCCGCACGCAACGGTTCTGCAGTACAAGACACCTTCCGATCTTGTGCTTGCCGTTAAATCGGGCAAGGTTGACGCTGCTTTCTATACTTACGAGACCCTGCTCGACATACTCCGCAATGATAGTGAACTGGCTTTTCTCGGCAAACCGCTGTTTACCGTTCCAATAGGCGTTGGATTCAACAAAAACAACAACCAACTGCCAGAGGAGTTCAACCGGTTTTTGCGCCGGATAAAAGAAAACGGCGTATTCAAGGACATGGTCAACCGCTGGATCACAACGGGCAGCACCCGGATGCCGGACATCCCCAACACGAAAGCGAACGGTACGCTTGTGGTCGGCATGGTGAGCGACAAGGGGCTTCCCTTCACCATCCTCAAGGACGGCAAGATGATCGGCTTTGACGTGGAACTAACGGAACGGTTTGCCGCTCATCTGGGCAAGGAACTCAAACTGGCGGACATGGAGTTCGGCAGCCTGATCGCCGCTGCCGCAACCAACAAGATAGACATGATTACCAGCACGCTGGTGATCACCGAAGAACGCAAGAAACAGGTCGCCTTTTCCGATCCGTACTACGAACTGGGCGCAAGCGTGTTTGTCCTGAAAAAGAATATTGCAGCCACGGATGGCGTCACGAATGGCGCCACGGATAAAGCCGATACAGGGACAGCGTCGCCATCCTTCTTCAAAAGCATTGCCAACAGCTTCCAAAGCAACATAATCCAGGAAAAACGGTATCTCCTCATTTGGGACGGACTAAAGACCACTGTGGTTATCTCGGTACTGGCCACTTTTTTCGGCACACTGCTGGGTGCTCTGATCTGTTTCATGCGAATGTCGAAGAGAAATCTGCTTAACATCCCCGCCAGGGTTTACATCTCCATCTTACGCGGCACCCCGGTGCTGGTGCTTTTGATGCTGATCTTCTATGTTGTCTTCGCCTCGATAAATATCGCCCCGGTGCTGGTCGCGGTGATTGCCTTCGGGATGAATTTTGCCGCCTATGTGGCGGAGATCTTCAGAACCGGCATCGAAGGTGTGGATAAAGGCCAGACCGAAGCAGGCATCGCCCTGGGATTCACCAGGATCGCCACATTCCTGAACATTGTCCTGCCGCAGACCGTGCGGCGCATTCTGCCGATCTACAAGGGCGAATTTATTTCACTGGTCAAGATGACCTCCATTGTCGGTTACATCGCGGTGCAGGATCTGACCAAGGCCAGCGATATCATTCGCAGTCGCACCTTTGACGCTTTTTTCCCCCTGGTTATGGTGGCGATTCTTTACTTTTTGATTTCGTGGGTTCTGATGCAGTCACTTGAATATCTGGAACGGAGAACAGATCCCAAATTAAACAAGCGAAAGGTGGCCGGCGCATGATCAAAGTAGAGCATCTCTCCAAAAAATATGATGATTTTGCCGTATTGAAAGACATCACCATCGAAATACAAAAAGGTGAGGTCGTTTCCATCATCGGCCCGTCCGGCACCGGCAAGAGCACCTTTCTGCGCTGCCTTAACCTGCTTGAACAGCCAAGCGGCGGCTCCATCCACATCGACGGGATGGACATGCTGGATAAAAAGACCGATGTGCCGAAGATCCGCCAGAAGATGAACATGGTATTTCAATCGTTCAATCTTTTTTCCCACCTGTCCGTGCTGGAAAATCTAACCATCGGACAGATAAAACTGCGGGGGATGAGTCAACAGGATGCGCAGCTGAAATCCCTGGACTTGCTCCGGCTGGTGGGGCTTGCCGAGAAAGCCGGCGCCTATCCGGATGAACTTTCCGGCGGCCAGAAACAGCGGGTGGCCATTGCTCGTTGTCTGGCCATGGAACCGGAGATCATCCTGTTCGATGAACCCACCTCGGCGCTGGACCCGACCATGGTCAGCGAGGTGCTCTCCGTTATCCGCCGTCTTGCCAGGGATGGCATGACCATGGCGATCGTAACCCATGAGATGGATTTTGCCCGGGATGTGTCAAACCGAGTCCTGTACATGGATGAGGGGCTTATTTACGAACAAGGCACGCCAGAGCAGATTTTCGATAATCCTCAAAAGGAAAAGACCAGGGCATTCATCAACAGGGTGCGCAGCTTCAACTACCGCATCAACTCACCCGACTATGACCTGTATGCCATGAATGCCGAAATCGAGGCTTTTTGCGAAAAGCAGATCCTGCCCAGGAAAACCAGGCACAATCTGCTGCTGCTGGTTGAAGAGCTGCTCCAGATTTACAATCCCTACCTGCCCGCGACGCATCTGGATCTGACACTCTCCTACTCGGAAAAGAAAGAGACACTGGAGCTTGTCTGTGAAAACACAGGGGCGGCTGTCAACCCGCTGGACAAAAACCTGCTGCCCGATGAATTGGGCTTGGCAATCATCAACAACCTGGCGGAAAGCATCGATTACCAGCGGGTTAACGACAAAAACAGATTGACGCTGATGATGAAAAAGAACTGAAAAAAACAAGGAGAACACCATGGAAATTCAGACACAGAAGGAAGCAAACGCCACCGTAGTAACAATTACCGGCAGGCTGGATGCCGTTACCGCGCCGGAATACGAAAAGAAAATGAACGAGCTGATTGCCGGTGAAGCAGCCTGTTTCATCGTGGATTTCGACAAACTCGACTACATCAGCAGCGCCGGCTTGCGGGTATTGCTTTCCACGGCCAAGCGGCTCAAGACCAAAGGCGGGCAGATCCGTTTTGCCAATGTCAGGGGGACAGTCAAGGAGGTCTTCGACATCTCCGGTTTTGGCGCCATCTTCCAAATGAATGATTCGGTGGCCATTGCCCTGACAAAGATCGCCTGACCACCATGGAATTCGACAGGATGCACTGTGCGGCCACTGTTGAGAACCTGGCTCTGGTGACCGAATTCGTCGAGGCAGCCGCCGACCGCTTCGGTCTTGATACCAAGAAGAAGTTCGGGGCGCTGGTTGCCCTTGAGGAAGCCTTTATCAATATCTGCAGTTATGCCTATCCCAATGGAGAGGGTGAGGCTGAACTTGCCTGCGGAGATGACGGCGATGCATTTCTGCTGGAAATAGCGGACAAGGGCGCCCCCTTTGACGTCCTGTCGCTCCCGGAACCGGATACGAGCCTGGATATCATGGATCGCGAAGTCGGTGGGCTTGGGGTTCACTTTATCCGCAAGCTGTCCGACAGCGCGAGTTATCGCCGTGAAAACGGACAAAATATTTTGAGGCTGGTATTCCGGCGTTCACTGGAAGGTGTCCAATGAAACTGAAAAGTTGCCACACAAACCTCGCGGAGCGCCTGCTCACTCCTAACCTCGAACGGCACCCCGGCAAGACAGCCTATCTCTGTAATGACGAGGCGGTCAGCTACCAACAACTCGCTGACGGCGCCCATCGCTTCGCATCCATGCTGACCGGAAAAGGGATCAACCGGGGCGATCGGGTACTGATCGCGCTCTCGGACTCACCGGTTTTTGTCGCAGCTTTTCTGGGCACGGCCCTGATCGGCGCCGTGGCAGTGGTTGTCGGCACGTCCCTTACCGCCGAGCTGTATGGTTACATTGTAGATGACTGCGACGCCCGCCTGATGCTGCTGTCGCGCTCCGTGGCCGATAGCGCAGGTTTTCCGGCAGAAAAGGCGCCCTGCATCGTCTGCAATGAACGACTTTCCCATGAGCTGCCCGAATTCCCGGCTACCCCGGTGCAGCCCGAACCGGCGCATCCCGACGAGCTGGCCTTCATGCTCTACACCTCGGGCTCCACCGGCACGCCCAAGGGGGCCCCCCATCGCCACGCCGACCTGCTGGAGGCCGCCGAACGCTATGCCTTGCAGGTTCTGGGGATAAAAGAAGACGAGATTGTGCTTTCCGCCAGCAAGCTCTTCTTTGCCTACGGTCTTGGCAACAGCCTGGCATTTCCTCTGTATGTCGGCGCTACGGCGGTACTGCACCCAGGGAACCCGACGCCCGACCAGTTGCTGTCGTTGATGGAACAACACCGNCCTACCCTGTTTTTCTCGGTACCGACCGTCTATGCCCAGATCATCCGCAACGTCAGCCAGGAACATCTGGCGCTGCCCATGCGGCTCTGCATCTCGGCAGGTGAGGCACTGCCTACAGCGGTTTTCCAGGAGTGGCAACGGCTGACCGGCCTGGAGCTGCTGGACGGCATCGGCTCCACCGAGCTGACCCACATATTCATTTCCAACAGGCCGGGAGGCGCGATTCCCGGCTCGACAGGGCAGCCGGTGCCGGGCTACGAAGTCAGGCTGGTGGACGACGCCTGCACCATTGTTCCTTCCGGAGAGGCGGGGCACTTGCTGGTGCGGGGGCCGGGCAGCGCGCCGTATTACTGGAACCAGCCGAAAAAAACCGCCCAAACCATGCTGCCCGACGGCTTCATCCGCACTGGCGATATCTTTCTCGAACAGGATGGCTGTTACTATCACAAGGGGCGCAGCGACGACATGCTCAAAGCGGGCGGCCAATGGATTTCCCCGGTTCAGGTGGAAGACGTCCTGCGAACCCACCCCTCCGTGACTGACTGCGCCTGTGCGTCCTGTCGCATCGGCGGGCTGGAACGTCCGGCAGCCCATGTAATCCTG
>WSSedB1CaDRAFT_10001063_pt1 | contig 10859 bp, 7 predicted proteins | sample WetSurSB1Cattail_FD_9460 | JGI IMG/M metagenome (IMG submission 9460)
ACACGGCCCCGCCTGCCTGTCCTGCGCTGTGTTGTGCCATTGAAATGCAGTAGAATCGGGTTTCGAGCCCATCCCAATGAAGCCTCCCAGCATCAAGGACATTGCGCGTACGCTTGGCATCTCAATTGGAACCGTCGATCGCGCCCTGCACGGACGCTCCGACGTCAGTCCCGCAACACGCGCGCGGGTCCTGAAGAAAGCCGAGGAACTCGGCTATCAGCCCAACATAGCTGCCCGCTCCCTTAAGCTAAACCGGCGACTGCGTATCGGGGTCTACTTCCCTCAGGAGATTGCATCCTTCTTCGATGGATTGCGAGCCGGGGTCCGCGCAGCTGCAGCCACATCCAACGGCATCAATCTCGAGCTCGTCTTCCGCACATTCCCCAGACTCGACCAAGGCGACTTGGAACTGCTCAAGGCCGACGCCAAGGAGAATTTCGATGGAATCCTGATCACGCCGGGCAATCCGGACCATATCGGCCATGCTCTCAACGAAGTCGCGGGGCGCGGAATTCCGGTTCTCTGCGTTGCCAGCGACGCGCCCCGCACCGAAAGGCTGGCGTCGGTGACCGCCGACGCGCACACCAGCGGCGCCATCGCCGCAGAACTGTTTTCGAGAACCATCCACAAAACTGGTCAGTTGGTCACTTTTGCTGGAGATTTGACCACTCTCGACCATGCCGAGAAGCTGCGCGGATTCGCCGCCAACCTCGCTGTTTTTGCACCACATCTCTCTTTGCTTCCCGCCGTAGAGTCGCACGAGAAGCCCGGGATCGCTTATCGCCAGGCTACCGCCCTGCTGGCACGCAAGCCATATCCTCTCGGTATCTACGTCAGCACGGCTAACAGTATCCCCGTTCTCAAGGCACTCGAGGAGAAACGTCTGCTGGGCGAGATACAGGTCATAACGACCGACTTCTTTCCTGAACTTCTGCCTTACATCGAGTCCGGTAAAGTCATCGCCACGCTATACCAGAGACCGTTTGCTCAAGGAAAAACCGCCCTCGAGCTTCTGCTCCGCTACCTTGTGCAGGAGGTGACGCCAGAGTCGGTCACGCGCCTTGCCCCTCACATCATTCTTCGCAGCAACCTGTCTCTCTTTACCGGCTATCTGCAAGAACGCGAAGAGGAACAATAGCTCGGACCTGCTGTCTACTTGCTGCCGCCTTGCAGCGATGTGCTCTCGATCTCCTCGCTATCGAGCTGTTTCGCCAGCTTTGCCTCCCGCGCGGCATGCTCCAGGTCACCGGTGCGTCGATAGAGAATCGCCAACCGAAAGTGCGCTGCCTTAAACGCGGGCTGTAAGGAGCTGGCTTTGCAGTACTCCCGAATCGCGTCCGCATAGTTCTTCTCATCTTCAAGCAGCAAGCCGAGTTGATAGTGGGGCTCATACCATTGCGGCGCTTCGACAATCGACTTTCGCAGGAGCTTCTCGATCTCGGCATGGTTTGCTCCCTGCTCGCCTCCTTTTCGATCCCACAGACTCACGGCAAACTCGTAGTTTGCCGCCGCGCTCCGGGGATACTGTTCGACGAACTCTGCGAGACGACGATCCACCTCCTCGGCCAGTTCCGGAGAGACTCGCCTCGCCATCCCGAGAAAGGCGGCTGGGCGGGGATCGTTGGGAGCCAGGTCAACTGCTTCGCATAGTACGCGAACGGCTTCGTCGTATTCCTCCGATGAGTACAACGCCACCCCCAATCCGACGCGCATCTGAGCGGAGTTGGGGAACTTCGAGACCCCGTAACGGAAAAACTTCACGGATTCCGCCAGGTACCCCGCGTATTTCTTGTGCTGCAGCAGGAAGTTCGCGAGATCGAAGAGAGCGGCTTCCGAGGGCTCCTGCTCCGCCGCTCGATAGTACTCGTGCGCCGCGCCCGCGTGATCGCCGGAACGTTCCTTCAGATCACCGTACAACCCGTGCAGCCTCGCTGTGTCTGCTTCGGCGGTCATCTCCTGCAATTGCTGCTCCGCCTTCTTGAGATCCCCGTTCTGGATGCACGCGGAGATCAGATCGTAAGCGATCTGCCGATCCCGCGGCGCAAGTGCGTGGGCTTTCGCCAGCCAATACGCACTCTGGCGCCATTGCTCATGTGCGAAGTAGAACTCCCCGGCCGCGGCAGCCGGGGCGAAGTCGCCAGGGTTTTGCCTTGCCGCTTCATGCACAGGGTTTTCGGACATGCCCGGGTTTGCGCTACGCGAGCTGTTCTGTCCCTGCCCATACGCACAAGGCAACAACGCGAACACCACCATGGCAGTTGCATTCGCAAAGAGCCGTGCCGCACGTCGCATGGAACCCCCGATGAGATCGATGCGATGCCGGGTCCGGAATCGAGTGTGGGGAAAGATGATGTTCTCAGTCTCCATTCTTCTTAAGGAAGCCGCGCTCTGCACTCCGTCCGCTTCCTCGCGCATATCTTGAATCCATGTAAAGCCGGAAGGCCCGGGTGAGATTGCGGCTCACCCGGGCAGCTTCTGCATTGCGTCTACCAGTAGTACTTGAACGCGAACTGCAGTTCACGCGAGTTGCTGCGGGTAGAGGTAATTTTGCCAAAATTGGCTGTGTCCAGATAGTTGGTATTTGACGGAAGGCCGAAGCTCGGCGTGTTGGTCAGGTTGAATGCCTCAGCACGAAACTCCGCGTGGCTTCCCTCCGTGATCTGGAACGACTTGAAGAGAGAGAAGTCGAAGTCCTTGTAACCAGGTCCGTTTACCTGCGTGGGCGGACCGCCCAACGGTGACAGATCAGTCTGACCGATGGTCTGTACGACCGGCGGGCTGGCAAATGCAGCCGGGTTGTAGTATGACCCGATGCCGCCGCGGTACCTGCTCACACCCGGCACCACCACCGCATACGAGCTGATACCCGATCCAGTGTTGATCTGACTGTAGATGGTCTGCGGCTGACCGCTGTCGAAGGTCAGGATGGCGTTCATGTTCCACCCGCCCAGGACCGCATCTTCCATCCGATTGGTGTTAGCAAGGTACTTCTTGCCGTGCCCGAAAGGCAGGCTGTACGTCCCGCTGCCCACGAACTGATTCTTGATGTTGAACGAGGCCAGCGCCGTGTCGTACTTGATGGGAACAATTCCAGGTGCGCGGTAGCCGCCGACGCCGCCATTGCTCAGCGAATCGCCAGCGTCGCTCTTTGCCTGGGCAAGCGTGTATCCAATCAGAAGATTCAGGCCCTCCGGCGAGCGGTGGGTCCAATTCGTCTGGAGCGAGTTGTAGTTGCTGTTTCCAATCGTCCCAAAGTACGGAGAACCCGCGCCGAAATCGGGGAAAGGAATGTAGGCTGTGGTTGGAGTTCCGGGTGGCAGCAACTTGGTTACATTGTTCTCTCCCTGGCTAGCCTCCAGGTGGCGGTCGCGTGATCCAACGTAGCCCGCAGCGAGCGAATCGCTTCCCGTGAGCTGATACTGCACCGTCACGTTATAGCCCTGCGAATAAGGCGTCTGGTAATGAAGCTGAATGCCGCGGAAAGTCAGACCGCTATAGCTGACCTTCGAAGGGTCCAGTTCGATACTCGACATGCCGTTTTCCAGCGTCCCCGTGGTGCCGTTCGTGTACTCCACCGGTGAAACGGTATAGATGCCTCCGTTCGCGTAATCCTGAAGACCCACTTCATACTGAAATGGATAGTTGTATCCCAGGCTCGGGTAGCCGCCGCGATTCTCGAAGGCCCCGTAGAAGATGCCGTAACCTCCCCGCACTACCCACCTCGGCGTCAGCGAGTAGGCGAAACCGAAGCGCGGCGCAAAGTTCAGCTTCTGGATGGTCCCCATGCCGGTACCGTATTTGTCTGTGTAGACCAGCGCGATCCCATCCCGCTGCAGCGCGTCTGTGAAGCTCTGGGAAAGTGCTGGCGACTTTTCATGGCCTGCTGTCAGGATGAACTGTGCGCCACTGTTGGTCGTCAGCGACGGCTGTACAAAATTCGCCTGCGCGCCGCCCGCTTCACCGGTCAGGCCGAAGTGCTCCCAGCGCAGTCCAAGATTCAGCGTCAGCTTCGTTGTGATGGCCCAGTCATCCTGAAAATAGGCGCCGAAGTAGTTGCGGTTCGCATGCACCGTTCCGAAGTTGCTGGCATAGATCTGGTCCATGCCGCCTGAGTAATCCACACCGTTCGGAACCGCTGCCTGGGTCGGGCTGATGAGCAACTGCGCGCGGCCGGTGGACCAGTCGGTCTGCAGCGGAATTGACGTATAGTTGCCATCAAAATAGAAATTGCCCTTCGATGCCGGTGGTGCGAGCCACGGGAAATAGACGTATTGGAACTCGGCGCCGCCCTTGAAGGTGTGCTTGCGGTATACCTTCGTCAGGTTATCGGTCATCTGTTCTGTGTCGCTGAAGCGGTTTCCGGGCAGCCAGCCCGAGCCTCCGAGATTGCTCACGCCGCTGATACCGAGATACGGCAGGCCACCGTTCAGTGGCACTTGCGGCACACCTTCGATACCGAATTCCGCTGGAATGCCCATAGTGCTGGCGCCGGCCGGAACGCGCGTGTCATGACCTCGCGTGTAACCCAGACGCGCTTCGTTAATCAGAGTCGGAGAAAAGAGGTGCGTATAGCCAAGAGCGAATCCCCGTACGTTGTAGATCTCGGTTCCGGCGCCGTAACCGCCGCCATCCGCCACACCCTCAAAAGGAGGGGGCACCACGCGTACGCTGCTGATGTAGTCATAGTGGAAGAAGAGGCGATCCTGATCGCGGAACTGTTGATCGATCCGCAGATCAGCCGTGTTCGTGTCGTTGCGGTTCACCTGCACGGTGCTGAAGTTATACAGAACATCGTTGGTCGTAGGCGAGGGGAAGAGCTGCATCAGCTTGATTGCATTTGCGTCCAGCCTGCCTGCCGGAATCTGGTTGTTCGAAAAGGGATCGCGTACATACCCGGTTGCGGTCGCGGTAATCCCCGTAACAGGATCCACCTGTCCGGCCGTGACAGAGCGCGTCGTCGCCGGATCGAAGATCTGGCCGTTCTCATACGTTCTGCCCAGCAGATCCGTACGTGTGTTGGTGCCGGCGGCGCCGTAAAGGTCCTGGAAGTTGGTGAACCCGCTGTCGCGCTCCACCATCGTAGGCACGGTCATTCCTGCGGAGGTTGCTCCGTTGCGAATCCTCGTGCCCTCGTAGTCAGCAAACCAGAAGGTCTTGTCCTTCCAGATTCGGCCACCCGCTGTCGCGCCAAACTGGTTCTGGCGGAGTTCCGGCTTGGGACTCTTCGTGGCATTCGGTACGAAATAGTTGTTATAGGCGTCAAACACGTCGTTGCGGAGGAACTCCCACGCGGAGCCATGGAACTTGTTCGAGCCCGACTTTAGTGTCGCGTTGACGATCGCACCGCCGGCGCGGCCGAACTCCGCCGGGAAACTACTCGTCATTACCTTGAACTCGGCGATCGCATCCACCGGCGGCTTGATCACATCGGCCTTGCCGTCCAGGTAGTCCACGCTGTTGCTGTTGTTGTCGATGCCGTCCAGAAGATAGTCGTTCTGAGCCACGCGCGCCCCGTTCGCGACAAACTGGTTGCTCGCGCGGGCACCCTGCTGCGGGATGGTCACACCCGGCGTAAGCATCACCAGCATCGTGTAGTCACGCCCGTTCAGCGGAAGCGCTTGGATCGTCTTGTCTTCGATCAGTTGGCCCACCGAGCCGCTCTGCGTCTGCATTAGCTCCGGAGCTTCGGTAACCTCAACACTCTCTGTCACAGCGCCGGGTTGCAGAGTGACGTTCACCAGAGCCTGCTGTTGAATGCTCAGGTGAATGTTCTCGACTGTGGCTTTCTTGAAGCTGGCCGCTTGGACGGCGATGCTGTACGTGCCGATGGGAAGAGGCGTAAAAACATAACGCCCATCGTTCCCCGTCTTGAAGGTTTGTCTTGCGGAAGTTCCCGCGCTGACGACAGAGACCATAGCGCCGGATACGACTGCACCTGCGGGATCCGTGACCGTTCCCAGGATCGTTCCTGTATCTACTTGCGCCACGGCCACCATTGCACCGGCTATGAGCGCTACCCAAACGAGCGCCGCACGGCCCCAATGCGTCAATCTTAGAATTCTCATTTCTCTCCTCCAGCGGTTGCCTCCAACGGTGGCCTTTCCCGGGCCGAACCTCCTGAGCAATCGCAATGTCCGTGTACGTACCCGGTCATTTTGGAGCCAATATAAAGAGCAGCACTACAACTGTCAAGATATTTCCGTAAACGTACCCGGACATGGCGACGCCGCTAGCCAAACCACTCCTCTTGATCCGCTCTCTGGTCCCCGCGGAGAGTTCCTCGCAGCTGGCGGTTGCTCCCGTCGATGCGCTCTATCGGAAGGCTGGGCTTCCGGAATTGGCCGAACACCGCTGGAGCGGAGTCTTGGGCAGCCGGTTGGCTACCATGTGCGGCATGGCGGACGCGACGTCACTGCGTTCGATTGGGGGCAGTGCCTCAACTTCGCCGATCGCAAGCTGCGCGTTGAACCTTGAACCCTGTCACGGTCCGTCGAACGATCCGGGTACCGATTCCGGGAGCAAGACGCACCGGAGTCCGATGAAGCACTTGTGTAGAATTCATTTGCCTGCTCAGGCACAGCGGACCGCGCCGCCCTCAGCGCGCCGCTTTCTTCACCAGCGCGCCGATCCTTGCTTCTTCAGAGGCACTGATCTCCTTCACCGCATAGGCCGTCGGCCACATCGAGCCTTCGTCCAGGTTCGCCTCGTGCATGAAGCCAAACGTCGCATACCTCGTCTTGAACTTCTGCGCGCTCTGGAAAAAGCAGACGATCTTGCCGTCCCTGGCATACGCAGGCATCCCGTACCAGAGTTTCGGCAAGAGGGCTGGCGCATTGGCTTTCACAATTCCATGGATCCGCTCGCCAATCATTCGGTCCGGTCCGGGCATCGTGGCGATCTTCGCCAGCACCGCGGCCTCGCCGTCGGCCTGCTTCGTGGCATTCTTCCCAGCCGGTTTCGCAGTCTTGGTCGCCTTCTTCTCAGTTGCATCAATCTTAGCCACTGTTCGCTCCTTGAAGTGTTTATGCGGCCCCGCCGCTTTTCGCTGGAAACAGAATGCCGATGGTGCGGCTCTGCGGTCGCAGCGCCCACGATGCCACAGTAAAACCAGCGATGATGAGAGGGGCGATCACGTGAAAGCCATAAGCACCGTATCCGCCCACCGCCGCGCAGGATGCGGCCGCGCCCGTCAAATCAAAAAAAATGCCCGCATACGCCCACTCCTTGAGCCGGGGAAAACGCGGCACAAGGATTGCAATGGCCCCGAGCGACTTCCAAACTCCGAGAATGGCGAAAAAGTACATCGGGTAGCCAAGTTCGGGCACCACGCCATGTGGATTGCTCAGATACTGTGCCACCTGCGCCACACCGCCGCTTCCGATAGGCATCGCTACGAGCACGGTGGTTGTCCAATAAGCAATCGCTCTTGCTTTCATGATCAGCCCAGCCTCTCTACAACCCGTTCAAGGTTGCCGATAAACTTCTGCCAGCCGTAGCTTGCACCCCGATACGCCTGCTGCTGATCGGCACTAAAACCGGAGTGCTCCATGCGCACATGCGTGCCGCCCTCCACCGGTGTCAGCGTCCAGAGCACCACAGAGTCATGCCCGAAAGCACCCCAGCTATAGGAAAGCCGCTTCAAGTGCTCGACAACCAGCACCTCGCAGTCAATAACACCATTCCAATTCGGCACGGGTTCGGATCGGAACTGGAACTTGCGTCCGGCCACAGCTTCAAAGTCGTTGGTCATCAGCCATTGCGCAAGCAGCGGGCTCTCCGTGAGCGCGCGCCACACCTTCTCGGCGGGGTGTTTGAACTCCTTCTCGATCACAACGCTACGCGTACCCTCTGTCGGATTGCTCCCTGATCCGTTCATGGTTCCATCCTCTCCAAAAGCGCTTCCAGGCTGTCGAGCCGTTTGCGCCAGAATGCGCCGTATTGATCGAGCCAGTCCACCATCGGCGCCAGTGCATTGGGCTGCGCGCGATAATGCGTCTCGCGTCCCTCGCGGCGATGCCGCACCAGCTTCGCCCGCTTCAACACCGTCAGGTGTTTCGAAACAGCAGGCTGCGACACGCCCGCATAGCGAGTCAATGCGTGGACCGTCTGTTCGCCCTGCCGGGTCAACTCCTCGAAAATCGCCCTGCGCGTCGGATCAGCAAGCGCCCGGAACACGGGATTGGCATTAGCCGTCTTCACGCCCAAACCATAACCATATGATTATGGTTTGTCAAGGGAAACATAACACGACTTCCAAAACAGCCTCGCGGAATCAATAGAAGTCAGGGAGCGTCGCACCCTGGCAGGGTCTGTGCCAGCATGTCGCATATCCGCTGGCACAAACTTCGCCCGGCACTCTACTCTGGGGCGTGCACCACAATGGAGCCAAGCCCATGCGCCTTTCTCTCCGATTCGCTGCGGTCGCACTCTGCGCCGTCGCCATCTCGCTCAGCACCTCCGGCCAGGCCTTTCCCCACCCCCTCCTTGTGCATTTTGCCGCGGCCACTGCGCCGGACGCATTTCCGCTGCTGCGCGCGGGCCACGCAGCCGCCATCTATTTGGATGCCGACGATGCAGACACTCTCGGCGCCGCCGTTGATGCTTTTGCCACGGACATCGAGCGCGTAAGCGGAGTCAGGCCGCGTGTGCTCACTTCTCTCCATGCGCCTCTGCCGGCAGAGCTGGTTGTCGTAGGCATCGCCGGACACTCGCACCAGCTCATCCGCCTGCAACAGGCAGGCAAGCTCGATGCCGGCTCAATCGAGCACAAGTGGGAGAGCGCGCTCACCACGGTTGTCTCCCATCCCATGCCCCAGGTGCGGCAGGCGCTCATCGTCGCCGGCAGTGATCGCCGCGGCGCGGCCTTCGCTCTCTTCGCGCTCTCGCGCCAGATGGGCGTCTCACCGTGGACGTGGTGGGCCGACGTCCCTGTCCCTCACCACGACGCGTTGTACGTGCAAGCGCGCAACGAGATTCAGCCGGAGCCGTCCGTGCAGTACCGCGGCATCTTCCTCAACGACGAGGATTGGGGCCTGCGCCCCTGGGCCGCGAAGAAGATGGACCCCGCGCTCGGCAACATCGGGCCCAACACCTATGCGCGCATCTTCCAGCTGCTGCTCCGCCTCCACGCCAACACGCTCTGGCCGGCCATGCATCCCGGAACCCTCGCCTTCAATGCCGTGCCGGAAAACGCACAGCTTGCCGATCGCTGGGGAATCGTCATGGGCTCCTCGCACTCTGAGGCGCTGCTGCGCAATAACGTTGGTGAGTGGAACGAGCACACCGACGGCCCCTGGAATTACCAGACCAATCGCGCCGCCATCGATGCCTACTGGGACAAACGCGTTGCAGAGAACGGCCGTTACGAGAATGTCTATACGGTCGGCATGCGCGGCGTGCACGACACGGGCCTCGAAGCCACCGGAAGCGAAGAGGTGAAAGCGCGACTGGTCGAGCAGGTCATGGCCCACCAGCGCGCGATGTTGGCAAAGCACGTCAACGCCGATGTCACAAAAATTCCGCAGGTCATCTGGCTCTACAAGGAGTCGCTCGCGCTCTACCGCGCAGGCATGCAGGTGCCCGACGATGTGACCCTCGGCTGGACCGACGACAACTACGGCTACATCCGCCAGATGCCCACCGTTGCCGAGCAGCGTCGCTCCGGCGGTTCCGGCATGTACTACCACGTCTCTTACTGGGGCTTTCCGCACGATTATCTCTGGCTCTGCACCACGCCGCCCTCTCTCATCCGCGAGGAGATGACCAAGGCCTACGACCACAATGTGCGCCGCTACTGGGTGCTCAACGTGGGCGACCTCAAGCCCGCAGAGTCCGATATCGACTACTTTCTCCAACTCGCATGGAACGAGCCTGCGATGGCACAGATCGACCAGCGAACGTTCTTGGAACGCTGGAGCGCCGAGCAGTTTCCCGCTTCGTTTGCGCCCGCCATCGCCGCCGTTATCGAGCGTTACTATCAGTTGAACTTCGTACGCCGCCCTGAGTTCATGGGCTTCAACGGCTACGACGACGCCATCCGGCGCACGCAGTTCAACCCGCTCGCCTGGCCCGCGCGTGACTACGGCCAGAACGGCGAGCGCTTGCGTGCATGGACCAGTCTGGTCAGTGACGAGTCGGCAATCGCCGCCAGGCTGCCGACCGCCTTGCGCAGCGCGTACTTCGAACTGATCGCCTACCCGGTCGAGGCCGCCGCCGCGCAGAACGCCAAATTCCTCTTCGCCGATCGCAGCTTTCTCGAGGCCAGCACGCGCAACGAAACCGCACGCCAATCCAACGCCGCCGAGTCGCAAGCCGCGTTCGGCCGCATCCAGACACTCACCGCCGCGTACAACCACCTCGAAAACGGAAAGTGGGATGGCATGATGTCCGCCGCGCCGCGCGAGCGCCAGGTCTTCAACATGCCGGCAACCGCAACAGCAGCGGATGCCGCGCGACCGCTACCCGCCGCGTGGAGCGCCGGCCAAGCCATCGTGCAGCCGCCCGCAGGCAGCACAGGCTTCGTCGAGCAGCAGGGCACAATCTCCATCAACTCCGCGCAGTTCGCCCGCAGCAACAACGGCGCGCTGGCGCGCTGGAACCGGTTGCCCGATCTCGGCATCTCCGGTGAGTCGCTCGTCTACGGAGACCCCGGCCTTCTCGCCAACGCGCCTTCCGATTCAATGGCGAAGCAGGCTCCTTGGGTCGAGTATGACTTCACAACTCTGAGCGCCGGCGCGGCCACGCTGTCGCTCCACCTGCTGCCCACCTTCCCCGTCGACGCCGACCACCGGATGCGCTTTGTCGTAACCGTGGATGGCGGCGAGCCGCAGCAATTCGATGCCGCGGGCTCCGCGGAGTGG
>WSSedB1CaDRAFT_10001064_pt1 | contig 10855 bp, 11 predicted proteins | sample WetSurSB1Cattail_FD_9460 | JGI IMG/M metagenome (IMG submission 9460)
GGAGAAGCCGATCGAGCAGAACTACCTGTGGGCACGGCTGGCGACCCAAGTTGACATCGCCAAGCTTAAAGTGGGTGACCCGATTACGGGGCGCGTGGATACCTATTGGTCGAGTGGGCACTGCTCGGTTCCGCGCGGCAACCCGGTACAGGGGAGGGTGACGGCGCTGGCGGCGAACGGCAAGGCGACGCAGATCTCCGTGGTGTTTACGATTGTGTGCGGCAATGGCACTACGGCGCAGATGACGCTGATCGCGGTGCTCTATCCGAAAGAGGATGCCAATCCTGACCAGATGCAGACGTACATGGCTATGCCTGCGGGTCTGGGGACGGGTGCGAGCGGCCGGCAGAGCACGGATCTGTCACACCTGCCTTCGCCCGGCGCACCGCCGCCAGCGGCGCCGAAGGTCAAGGTGGGGCAGGTGACGGGCGTGAAGCATCTGGCGCTGAAGGTTTCTGCGAGCGAGCCTGGAAGCTCAACGCTGGCGGTAACCGACCAGAAGCTGCGGCTGGAACAGGGGACGCGGCTGGCCTTTCAACTGGCGCAGGAAGGGAAGTAGCGGAAGAGGCTGGTCACCGCTTGCGGGGCTTCTTCTTTGAGCCGGTTGCTGGTTTCTTCGGCGCAACCTTGCGGCGCTTGACTTCGTCATTGGAATACATGGTGCCGCGGCACTTATGGGTGCCGCAGTTGCACTCGTTCTGTTCATCGCCGCCGTCATACAGGCAGTAGTCATAGGTAAGCTCTTCGCCAGCGGCGATGGGCTTGATGGCCTTGATCCAGACTCGGCCCTTGATCTCTTCGGTCTCGCAGTTGGCGTTGCAACTATGGTTGAGGAACATGGCCATGCAGTGGCCGTCGATCACGGTACGCCCGCTGCCCAGTCCAAACAGGTAGGTGATGGGCAGGTGCTCGTAGCGGAAGTCGGCCTCGGCCTTGGTGATGCGTGGGCCGGTGTACTCGGCGATCAGCGTGCCTTTGCGGATGGGTGTGGTTGTATAACAGCCGGCGGCGTGGATGGCGGAGGAGCGGATCATCAATCCCATAGCTATGTGGTGTTTTCCCTGGCGACTTGAGTGGGGTATGCATCGCATCCTACCATTGAAGGTGCGCACAGAGGGAGTAGTCAGGCAGTGAAGCGGATCTTGATGATGGCGGCGGTAGTGGCGTGCGGGTGGTGCGCGGCGCAGGGGCTATGGGCGCAGCAGGCACCAGCCAACGGTGGCACGCAGACGGCACCAGCAGCGCAGAAGCCGACGCAGGAGGCAAATCCGTTTCCAGAGGACATGAATAGCGTTCCCGTGTTGCCGACAACGGACGCGCCCGCGGCGGCTGCAAGAGACGACGAAGCGATCGACTACGGCAAGGTGGCGCTGGCTGACGCGAATACCGATCCGGTGCGCAGCCCGGATGAGGAAGCTCCTGCGGAACCAAGCGGAGGGTCGAGCTCAAGTAGCGCGGGGATTGATCAGCTGCTGAAGGCGCCGGACGAGCCGGAGAAGAAGGGGCGGCGCGGCAAGCACGGAGAAGAAGCCGAGCAGCCTGTGCACCACGAAGGCCCGGCGGAGGATGAGTCAGTGGGCGCCTACTATCTGGAGCGGAAGAACTGGAAGGCGGCGCTTTCTCGGTTCGAGTCGGCGCTGGTGCTGGACCCGGAGAACCCTGACGTCTACTGGGGACTGGGCGAGGCGGAGCGACACCTGGGCAACTTCGCCGCAGCCAAGACTCACTACCAGAAACTCGTCGAGTACGACCCGGACTCGAAGCATGGCAAGGAAGCCAAGAAGCTGCTAAAGGAGCCGGACTTGGCCAATGCGCCGGCGGTGGCAGAGGGCGCTCCGGCGCCGCAGAAGCAGTGAATCAGTTCAATCCCGACCAGCGCAGATAGGCGGCGAGGATCGGCTGGCCCCAGAGGCTGCTGATGATTCCGCCAGTGCAGAGGAAGGTTCCGAGGGGCAGCTTCATTTGCGCGGTACTTTCTTCGCTGGTTCGATGCGATGCGCGGGTGAGGACGCTGATGGCGACCGCCGCGCCCAGTGTCACGCCGATTCCGAACGAGAGCAGAGCACCGGGCAAGCCGAGCCACGCGGCGAGCATGGCCATCAGCTTGGCGTCGCCCAGGCCGATGCCCTCGCGGCGTCGGATGAGCCAGTAGACCAGGCGGATGAGCAGAATGAGGCCGGCGGCGGCGAGGACGGCGAGCAGGCGCTCCCCCAGAAGAAGCCAGAACGCTCTCTGCGCCACCAGTGGCAGTCGCAAGAGTGATTGAGAGAACAGTGGGAATGCAAGTCCCAGCGCGGTTCCTGGCAATGTGACTGCATCGGCAATCCAGAAATGTTCGGCGTCGAGTACGGCGATCCCGACGAGCAGCCAGAGAAAGGCCATGGTTCCCAATGCGGGGACAAGACCGAAGTGCGGAGGGCCAATGCTGAACTGCACGGCGAGGTCTGGCGCTTGAATCTGCCCGGATAGACGCCATCCGACGATTCCCCAAAGCACACCTAAGGCGAGTTCGACAATCGGATAGCGCCAGCCGATCCAGGTATTGCAGGTGCGGCAGCGGCCGCGCAGGGCCAGCCAGCTGAGTAGAGGCACGTTCTCCCACCATGTGAGGGTACGATTGCACGCACGGCAGTGGGAGCGCGGGACGACGACGCTCTCTCCCTCGGGCCAGCGGCTGAGGCAGACATTGAGGAAGCTGCCGAAGGCCAGGCCGGCGAGAGCTGCGAACGTTGTGGCTAAGAGGCGGATCATCTGGGGTTTGGAACTGCGGTTTGAGTATACGAGTCTTGAGACGCGGAGGCGTGTTGCAGCGCTTGCGTTTGCGGCGCGCGGTACACTGGTAGGGATGGACTCCGCACACGACGCAGACAGTCCTCAGTCTTTACCTCCCGCACCCAGAGCAGTTGTTGCCACTGATCCGGCGCGGGCCGCGCGGCTTTTTGAGCAGTCGGCGACGATCATGGCGCGTTTGCGCGCGCCGGACGGCTGCCCGTGGGACCGCGAACAGACCTTCGACACCATTCGCAAATACACGCTGGAAGAGGCCTATGAGGTCTTCGACGCCATTGAGCGGCGCGACTTTCCGCATCTGGCCGAGGAACTGGGCGATCTGTTGCTGCAGGTGCTGTTCTACGCAGAGATGGCGGCGAATGAAGGGCACTTCACCATCACCGATGTGCTGGACGAGCTGAACCGCAAGCTGGTGCGGCGGCATCCGCACGTGTTTGGCGAAGAGGCTTCGCGTGCAGCAGGCAATGCGGCGGCGGTAGACGCGAACGTGGAAGGCTCGGCGAGCGCGGTGCTGCGCAACTGGGAAGAGATCAAAGTCGCAGAAAAAGCTGCAAAGCCCACGCAGGAAACTTCGCGGCTGGACGGAGTGCAGCGGGCGATGCCAGCGCTGGCGGAAGCAGCCAAGCTGGGATCCAAGGCGGCGAAGGCGGGCTTTGACTGGCCCACCTGGCGCGAACTGCTGCCCAAGGTGGCCGAGGAGACAGCGGAGTTGGAGGCAGAGGCTGCGTCGGGCGATCCGGCATGTAAGGCAGCCGTGGAGGCTGAGCTGGGCGATCTGCTGTTTACGGTGGTGAACCTGGGGCGGCATCTGGGCGTGGACGCGGAGATGGCGCTGCGCGGGTGCAACCGGCGGTTTCGCGAGCGGTTCCGGGAGATGGAACTGGCGTCGGCGCGGCCGCTGGAAGAGCTGAAGCCGGAGGAACTGGAAGCGTTGTGGAGCGAGGCAAAGCGGAAGCTAGCCAACGGGGAAGTTCGATGATCGTGATTCGGACGTGCACGGGGCATGAAGAGCTGGAAGCCTGTGTGCAGATGCAGATCGACACCTGGGGATACGATCCGTCGGATGTGATTCCGCGCAAGGCGTTCCTGGTGATACAGAAGGTGGGCGGGCAGGTGATTGGCGCGTATGACACGGAGCTGCCGGACGCGTCGCCGGAGAGCAATGCGCAGTCGCTGGTGGGTTTCGCCATGTCTTTGCCGGGAATGAAGACGGGCGAGGGAACGCCGCAGGCTTATCTGCACTCGCACATGCTGGCGGTGCTGCCTGAGTATCGCAATCGCGGGCTGGGCAGGCAACTCAAGCTGGAGCAACGGCGTGAGGCGCTGGGGCGAGGAATTCGGCGGATGGAGTGGACCTTCGATCCACTGGAGATCAAGAACGCATATCTGAACATCTGCAAGCTAGGTGCAGTGGTTCGGCGCTACATTGTGGATTTTTATGGTGTATCCTCTTCTCGACTGCAGGGCGGGTTGCCGACAGACCGGCTGGTGGCGGAGTGGCACATGGATTCGCCGCGCGTGGCCGACATTCTGGAGGGACGCCCGCGACCCGCATACAAGATTGAGGACCGCATCGAGGTGCAGGCCGCCATCTACGCATGGAAGGCGAGCGATCGGAACCGGGATAGGGCCGCCGAAGTTCAGCTCAGGAATCGCCACAGGTTTCAGGAAGCATTCGCACAGGGTTTGGCCGTTCTCGGCTTCGTCCGCGACGAGGAAGGGAATGGAGTCTTCGAACTGGGTTCCCCGGCCCAGGCGGAGATGGAGTGAAGAGGAATCATCAGGGATCAGACGTGAACTTGAATGAAACGGCCTCGCATTCATTTACCGGAAGCCAAGGAACTGACACGCTATGAAAATCGATGGAATCATTCTTCGCGAACTGCGCCTTCCCCTTGTCCGTCCCTTTGAAACCAGTTTCGATGTCACACGTGACCGCAGGATTCTGCTGGCAGAGGTGCGCTCGGAGGGCTTGACCGGATGGGGCGAGTGCACGGCCGGTGAGCACCCCTATTTCTCCGCCGAGTCGACAGATACGGCATGGCAGATTCTGCTGAATGAGCTGGGTCCGATGATGGCCGCCGCGAATCCGGAGCATGGCGGCGACTGCCCGCGGATCTTCCGCAAGGTACGCGGCAATCGCATGACAAAGGCTACGCTGGAAAACGCCATTTGGGATCTGGAGGCGCAGCGCGAGGGCGTGCCGCTGGCGCAGTTGCTGGGCGGCGTGCGTGAGGCGATTCCCTGCGGTGTGTCAATTGGGATTCAGAAGTCGGTTCCCGAGCTGATGGACGTGATTGCAAAGGAACTGACGGCGGGCTATCAGCGGATCAAGCTGAAGTGCAAGCCCGGCTGGGATGTGGAGGTCTTTGACGCGGTTCGTACGCGCTGGCCGGAGATCATGTTGAGCTGCGACGCCAACTCGGCCTACAAACTGCGCGACGCCGACCACCTGGTGACGTTTGACGCCTTCGATCTGCTGATGATTGAGCAGCCGCTGTGGCATGACGACTTCTATTACCACTCGATGTTGCAGAAGCGGCTGAACACGTCGATCTGCCTGGACGAGTCGATCCGCAACCGGCGCGATGCGCTGGCGGCGATCGAGATGGAGTCATGCAAAATTATCAACATCAAGCTGGGACGCGTGGGCGGCTTCTCTGAGGCCATCGCCGTACACAACGCAGCGCAGGAGCGTGGCATTCCAGTGTGGTGCGGCGGGATGCTGGAGTCGGGCATTGGCCGGTCGCACAATATCGCGCTCGCGTCGCTGGAGAACTTCTCGCTGCCTGGCGATGTTTCGGCTTCGGCGCGCTACTGGAAAGAGGACATCATCGAGCCGGAGGTGACGGTGTCGGCAGAGGGCGAGATCGTTCTCTCTGACGCGCCGGGCCGTGGCTACGAGGTTCGTACGGACCTGATTGAAAAGCTGACGGTGCGCAAGGAAGAGATTCGCGCGCTCGAACTGGTGAGCTAGCACAAGCTCTTTTCGCTGCAGGCCCGGAGGTTTCCGGGCCTGTGGTGTTTTTGGAGCCAGGTTGGAAGCGGGAGCGGTGGCGCGGCGGGTCGCTGGCGGCTAAGGGCGGGCGCGATGGCCCCAGTCGAAGCGACGGCCGAGAATCCCTTTTACGATCCAATGGTCGGTGGAGGCGGTGGCTCCAACGCCGACGCCGAAGTTGATCTCCCACTTGGGTGAGACGTCAAGGTCGATGGCGGGAAAGACCTGTTGTTGCTGGTAGTGGAGGCTAGCGGGACTGGTCAGGCTGCCGTAGTCGGCGTAGTACTCGATTCCGCCCGCGACGTGGCGGGTGAAGTTGTAGCTGATCTTGGCGGCGGGGGCGAAGTCGAGGCCCAGGTTCACGTCAGGGCCGTGCCAGGTGCGTTCGAGGGCGGGATTGGTGGCCAGGTACCAGCGTCCAATCTGCTTGTCGACGATGGGCCGGATCTCCCAAGTCCAGGTGTTCTTATCGAAGAAGGCGCGCTGGTAGCCAACCTCAGTGGAGAGGCTGACGCCCACGGGCCAGTGCCAGCTTTCAGGCACCCGAACGCGGGGGCGGATGTGGTTGCCAACCCACTGCACGCCGTTGCCGTTGCGCGAACTGGTGAAGATGTAGAAACCCACTTCGGACCAACTGTTGAGGCCCTGGGTGATCTCGATGGTTTCGTGCAAGGCGTGATGGGTGGGGGATTCGCCGTCGACGAAGTTCTTTTGCCCGACGGCGGTGAAGTTCGAGTGCAGCTCGAGCATGGTTGTTCTTGGCGCCTGGGTTTCAGAGCCGTAGACCTGTATCTCGTAGTTACCCTGAGCGTGGGCAACCGAGGCAGAGGCAAAGCCGATGAACAACAGCGCAGTGAGTGGCTTCAAAGTGGCTCCGGAAAGGGGATGAGGAGCGGGCGATCCGAGGGCAGCGGCGTTGCCCGCCCCACTTTCAATGTAGCGCGGCGGGGTGGGAGCGGACGATCTTTTCGGGTGATATACTTACACGGGCGGGAGCAGCTCTGCGCCCGCATTTTCACGTTTACTGAGGTTCCCATGTCCGGCCATTCAAAATGGGCCACAATCAAGCACAAGAAGGGCGCGCTGGATGCCAAGCGCGGCAAGATTTTCACCCGCCTGTTGAAGGAAATAGCGGTCGCCGCCAAGGGCGGTGGCAATCCTGACAGCAATGCCCGGCTTCGCACTGCCGTCGCGGCGGCCAAGGCAGAGAACATGCCCCAGGACAACATCAAGCGCGCCATCCAGCGCGGCACAGGCGAGTTGGAAGGCGTGAACTACGAAGAGATCACGTTTGAGGGCTACGGCCCCGGCGGCGTAGCGATCGTCGTGGAAACATTGACCGACAACCGCAACCGCACCGTGAGCGAGATACGGCACGCATTCTCAAAGAACGGCGGCAACCTTGGCTCTACCGGCTCTGTGCTGCACATGTTCTCGAAGAAGGGTGTGATCACGATCGAGAAGTCCGCGGCGAACGAAGAGCAGCTGATGGACATCGTGCTGGAGCACGGCGGCGAGGATCTGAACGACGAAGGCGACAGCTGGGAGATTCTGACCGCCCCGTCCTCCTACGAAGGCGTTCTGGGCGCAGTGAAGGCGGCAGGCATTACGCCGGTGATGAACGAAGTGACGATGATTGCCTCGACCTACACCAAGCTTGAAGGCGCCCCGGCTGCACAGATGATGCGGTTGCTGGACGCACTCGAAGACTTCGATGACACGCAGAATGTGTACTCGAACTTCGACATGGATGCCGCGCAGATGGAGCAGGTTGCGGGCTGATCCGGTTGCGCAGCAAGAAACCAGAGGCCGCCCGGTTGTGGCGGCCTGCTTTTTGAATCAAGAGCCTTAAAGGGAAGGGATCGAGTTTGACCTCAAACGTGAAACTCCTGCTTGCGGCGCTGTGCGTGGTGATGGCGTCTTCGGTGTTGGCTCAGAGCGATGCGAAGCCCGTGGCGAACGCCGGCAATGACTTGGCTGACAATCCGGTTGCGCAGGTGCGCAACGCGCGCAGCTGGTCGTACGGGCCCATTGCGAACTGGGGTACGGGCGTGGGAAACCGCTCGGATTTCAAGTTCTTCTTTGCGGGCGCGCATGTGGGCAAGGTGCTTACGCCGGTGCTCCATGCAGGCATTCTGAGCGGACAGTTCGAGTATGGCGGCGACATCATTCCGTTCTGGCAGTCGTACACGCCAGCCCCGCACGACATTACGTTCGTCGTCGATGGCATTACGTATACAGAAAAGGTCGGCGGCGGCACGTATACGGGCGTGAGCGTTGTCCCGGTAATCTTTCGCTGGAATTTTCTGACGAAGTCGCGCCGCATCCAGCCGTGGTTTCAGGCGGCGGGCGGGTTGATCTACACCACGCACAAGTATCCGCCGGAAGTTCTGGTGCCGCATGGCACTCCGGGCGGCACCTCGGTGTGGAACTTCTCTCCGCAGGGCGGAGGTGGCGTGCACTACTTTCTGCGTTCGGGACGTTCGATCGATCTGGGCGTGAATGGAGTGCACATTTCGTCGGCGTCGCTGGGCGACCGCAACCCAGGCGTGAATGCCAGTGTGCAGGTTCAGGTGGGGTATACGTTCTGGAAATGACCGACAAGCCGCAGATCATCGAGTGCGTACCCAACTTCTCTGAGGGCAGAGATGTCCGGCGGGTCGAGGCCATTGTGGCCGCGATGCGCGTGGAGGGTGTGCACCTGCTGGACTGGTCGATGGACACGGCGCATAACCGCTCAGTAGTGACGGTGGCGGGAACGCCGGCTGCGGTTGTGGAATCGGCGGTGCGCGGCGCATGCAAAGCAGCACAGCTGATTGACCTGACCAAGCAGGAAGGCGTGCATCCGCGCATCGGTGCTGCGGATGTGATTCCGTTTGTACCCATCTCCGGCGTGAAGCTGGAGCAGTGCGTGATGTTGGCGCGGCAAGCGGGCACGGAGATCTGGCAGCGCTCAGGCGTGCCAGTCTACTTCTACGAGGCGGCGGCGTCACGGCCGGATCGCGTGAATCTGGAGGACGTGCGGCGCGGGCAGTTCGAGGAGCTGCGCGACGCGGTACGCAGAGAAGGCGCGCGGCGTCCGGACGTGGGCGGGCCAGGACTGCACCCGACGGCGGGAGCCTGTGCGGTGGGTGCGCGCAAGTTCCTGGTGGCCTATAACATCTACTTCGACTCGGCGGACGTTGCGATGGTGCGCGCGATGGCACGGGAGATTCGGGCCGCGTCCGGCGGGCTCAAAGGCGTGAAGGCACTGGGCATGCTGGCTCACGGCCGGGCGCAGCTCTCGATGAACATCACCGACTTTGAAGCGACGCCGATTTCGCAGGTCTACCAGGCGGTTTCGCAGCTTGCTCTGCGCCACAAGGCTGCGCCGGTCGAGGGCGAGGTCATCGGGCTGCTGCCCGAGGCGGCCTGCGAGCGCGAAAGCGAGTGGATGCGTCAATTGATTGAGTTCGACGCTTCGACCAAGGTTCTGGAGAGCCGCTTGGAGGCTCCGCTGGCTTGGCCGGAAGAATCGTAGCTCCCCGGCGGCGCGCTGGGCGCACCGCGAGACGTGGCGGAGAAGTGTAATTAAAACTTAGGGTTGCGCTCGAATGCGCCAGCACGGCTGGGCGGCTGATCCGAGGGATGGACGGCTGCAGGGCCGGAGATTCACCTGCAATTCGTCAGGTGCGAGGCGGCCTGACTGGTTGACCGGCCCCGCATCTGCAGCACACTTCTGGAGGAAGCTCTTGTTCAGGAATTTTATACGAATTTCGATGATTGCAGGCGCCCTGGCTGGCGCCGCTCTGCCCGCCTTGGCGGCCCAACTGAATGGCGATGCCCGGGCAGTGATTCCCTACGACATTCAGCAGTTGGTGGCGGTGGACTACCGCGCCATGCAGGAGTCGGGAACGGCGATGCAGCTGCGCGACCGCGTGATGCCGCCAGATCTGAAGCAGTTCGAGGAAGCGCTGCGCAAGTCGGGCCTGAACGACAACCACGACGTGGACAGTCTCGCGTTTGCTCTGTACCGGCTGCCGAACTCGATCGATCAGCTGGAGACGATCGGCATTGCACAGGGACAGTTCCCAATCGACGACCTGATGGCGAACTTCCGCAAGCAGCGTGTGAAGGCTGCATTGGTTCGCACCAATCGCGTTTACCCAATGGGCAAAACGGGCATGGTGCTGTGCTTTATCGATGCGTCGACCATGGTCTTTGGCAGCTCGACGGCTGTGAAGCAGGCACTGGATGTGCGCGACGGCATGTCGCCCAGCATGCTGACCAACGGTCCGATGATGGACGAGATGCGCACGGTGGATACCGAGCCGCTGTGGAGCATTCTTGACCAGAAGGGAACGCAGACCATGATGCGCGGGGTGCTGGGCGAGGCTGGATCAGTGGCTGATTACGAGTCGGTGCGCAAGCGTCTGCTGGGTTCCTGGTATGCGATGAGCTTTCAGCACGGGGTGCGCTTTGATCTGGCAATTTCGACCGGCGACACCTTTGCCGCAGCCACCATTTCATCGCTGCTGAACGCAGCCGTTCTCTATCGCAAGGTGAGCGGATCAGAGACGGAGAAGGCGGCGCTGGCGGATACGGACATCTCTTCGAACTCGGGGAAACTGACGGTGCACTTTGCCGCGTCGGACGCGGAGTTCAACAGCCTGCTGAAGTCTTCGCTGTTCCAGAGCATGGTGCGCTAGCGGCTGCAAGGCAGCCAAAATCGGGTCTTAGTCTCTGAAGGTATGTAGATCAGCCATTCGGCTCGTTTTTGGCGAGATGAATGGCTGATCCTGTTTCAGGCGCCCTGCGCTAAGGTGAGGAAGTCGATGTGGGATGGAACTCGATGCGGCCGCCGGGCAAGAGGTCAATTTCAATGGTGCCGGCCTGCTGCTCGTGCAGTTCGGGGCCAGTGGCCTGACGCTGCTGATGGATGGTGGGGTCGGTGTACTGAACCTTGATTGGACCGGAGCCGCGTACCTGGAAGCGGTAGCGGTACTCTGCGCCGGAGGCCAGCCGGTCCGCGCCAAAGCTCGCACTGGGGTAGTCGACTTCGAGAAGTTCGATGGCGGCGCCGGTGCG